>Ga0102590_1000482_pt1 | contig 87913 bp, 85 predicted proteins | sample AraplaMF_Col_mMF_FD_76859 | JGI IMG/M metagenome (GOLD analysis project Ga0102590, IMG submission 76859) | Arabidopsis root microbial communities from the University of North Carolina, USA - plate scrape MF_Col_mMF | ecosystem: Host-associated > Plants > Roots > Endosphere | place: USA... | reverse complement strand
GATATTTGCGGTTGAGCGGCACCAGCTCGTTGCGCAGCTCGTCGCGCACCGCATGCAGCGAGATCGCGAGCATGACGCCGATCTCCTCGCCGGCGCGCACGATGTTCGGCACCACGCCCGAGGTCGACAGCGTGATGCGGCGGCGGGAGATGCCGATGCCCTCGTTGTCGCCGACGATCAGCAGCGCGTCGCGCACCGCGTCGAAATTGTAGAGCGGCTCGCCCATGCCCATCATCACGATATTGGTGACGCGGCGCGTGCCGTCCTCGCGATCGGCCCAATCGTTCAGGCGGTCGCGTGCGACCATGATCTGGCCGACGATCTCGCCGGCGGTGAGGTTGCGCACCAGGCGCTGCGTGCCGGTGTGGCAGAACGAGCAATTCAGCGTGCAGCCGACCTGCGAGGAAACACACAACGTGCCGCGATCGGTCTCGGGGATGTAGACGCACTCGACTTCATGCGCCTTCTCGACATTGTCGCCGCTCGGCAGCCTCAGCAGCCATTTGCGGGTGCCGTCGTTGGAAATCTGCTCGGCCACGACTTCGGGCCGGTCGACCGTGAAATGCTGCGCGAGCTCGGCGCGGATGCCCTTCGAGATCGAGGTCATGTCGTCGAAGCTCTGGGCGCCGCGGAAATAGAGCCAGTGCCAGAGCTGCTGCACGCGCATCTTGCGCTGCGCGGGCGCGACGCCGATCTCGCCGAGGCGATCGGCAAGCTCGGTGCGCGACAGACCGATCAGCGACGGCTTGGCCGGCGGCACGTAGACTTCGAGCGGAGTCTTCTCCACCAATGTTGCGTTGTGCGGCTCGGTCGTCGGTTGCATTTGTGGGCCTAAGATCACTGCTGTCTGAACTCGTCATGCCCGGGCTTGACCCGGGCATCCACGTCTTTCCTTGGTCGCGGCAACGCGTGGTGGCCGGGGCGTTTGGTACGAAGACGCGCTTCGCGCTTTGGCCCGGCCATGACGGCGAAAAATCTGGAACCGCCCCTATATAGCAACCGGAACCGCCGATTGCGACCTTATCGCCCTCAGCCTTAACGACTAGGCGTTACCGCCTACAATCCTGGGCGATCTTGTCGAGCGCCTGGGCGAGGCCTTTCAGCGAGAACGTGTCGGTCGTCTCCGTGCCCTTGGCCGAGACGCCCTTGACCACGAGATCGGCGGATTTGCGCATGGCCTCGACCATCCGCTCCTCCTCGGCCGCGTTCTTGATCCAGAGGCCGTCGCCCTGCGTGTACATCGCAAAAGCGGCGCCGCCGACCTCGACCGAGGACTCCGAGCCCGGCTTCAGCGCGTAGCCGATCATGACCGAGACTTCGTTGTTCACTTTCTCCGCCGGCCGGGTCGAGACGAAGGCGTAGGCGGGATCGCGCGGCCGATTCGGCGGGTTGGTCTTCGACGACGACGGCTTGGCCAGCGCGAAGCAGACCTTCTTGCCGTTGGGCGTCGCCGAATAGGCGCCCCAGGTGCCGAACTGGCCGATCAGTGTGGGCTCCGCGCCACCCGCAACCGCGGCGGCCGGGCCCGCCGGCTTGCTCTCGGGCTTTGCAGCCGTTTTTGCGGCGGTATTGGCCGCCGGTGCAGCGGCTTTGGGTGCAGCCTTGGGAGCTGGTTGCGCCGTTTGAGCCCGCGCGGAATCGGTGATTCCCCACGCCGCCACGCCCATCATCAAAGCCAAAGATAGCACCCGCCACATGGTGGAGTGGTTCCCTCAATATTGTGACTGGAAGATGGCCCGGCCGCGCTTTGTCCCCGCTGCAGGGATAGCCGGGAAAGTCCAATTTGGGAAGGCAGTTAGCGGGTCAGCCCTTGGATCGCGCGGCGCGCTGGGCGGCCCATTGCTCCTCGGTCCAGCCGAGCAGGTCTTCGGCGCCGGAACTGCGCAAATGCGCGCCACCGTCGATCACCACCATCTCGCCATTGATGTAGCCGGCACGGTCGGAGACCAGGAAGCTGGCGAGGTCGGCGAGCTCGCCGTGCTCGCCGGTACGGCCGAGCGGGTTGCGCGCGGTCCATCCCTCGTCGCGGCCTTCGGGGCGGAGCTGCCCCGATGCGCCTGATGTCGGGAACGGACCCGGCGCGATCGCGACGGTACGGATGCCCTTCGGGCCCCATTCCACGGCAAGACTTTTGGTCATCGCCAGCACCGCGGATTTCGCCATCGCCGATGGCACCGTGAAGGCGCGGCCGGTGATGGTGGAGGTCGAGAGGATTGAGAGCACGACGCCCTGGTGCTTGCCCTCGATCCAGCGCTTGCCTGCGGCGAGCGTGCAGTACATCGCGCCATGCAATGTCGGCGCGAGGATCGCGTCGGCCGCGCGGAAGGAGAGTTGCTCGCTCTGCGCGATGAAGGTCGCGGCAGCATTGTTGACGAGAATGTCGAGCGGCGCCTCGCGCCAGATCGCGTCCATCATGCCGTCCACGGCGGCGCCATCGCGAATATCGCAGGCGATGGTGGTGACCTTGCCGCCGGTCTCGTCGCGCATCTCGTTCGCAGTGGCCTCGAGCCGGTCACGCTTGCGCCCGCAGATCACGAGCTCGGCGCCGAGCGCGAGGAAGCGCCGCCCCATCGCAGCGCCGAGACCCGAGCCGCCGCCGGTAACGAGGATTCGCTTGTCCCTGAGCAGACCCGTTTCAAACATCGTTTGAATCCCTTTCTCCGCCGTCATTGCGAGCGCAGCGAAGCAATCCAGACTTTTTCCGCGGCACGGACTCTGGATTGCTTCGCTGCGCTCGCAATGACCAGGATAGGCCAGTGCATGGCTTCGGACAAAGAATCCGGATTGTCGGGCCGCAGTAAATCCGGCAAAACCGGGCCAACTATAATTCCACTCGAAACGCTCCAAGGTGCCGCCATGAAAGCCATCCTCTGCTCGCAATATTGCCAGCCCGACGATCTCGTTCTGGCTGAGGTGCCGGATCCGGTGGCAGGTCCCGGCGAGGCCGTGATCGCGATCAAGGCGGCGGCGCTGAACTTCTTCGACATCCTGATGATCCAGGGCAAGTACCAGATCAAGCCGCCGTTCCCGTTCTCGCCCGCCGCGGAAGTCGCCGGCGTGATCGAGAGCATCGGCCCCGGCGTCACCGACCTGAAGGTCGGCGACCGCGTCGTCGCCTCCTGCGGTCACAACGGCGCGCGCGAGAAGATCGCGCTGCCGGCGGCCTCGATCGTCAAGATCCCCGACAATCTCGACTATGACCGCGCGGCCGGCATCATCATCATCTACGGCACCGCGCTGCATGCGCTGGAGGATCGCGCCAGCCCGAAGCCGGGCGAGACGCTCGCGGTGCTGGGCGCGGCCGGCGGCACCGGCCTTGCCGCCTGCGAGCTCGGCAAGCTGATGGGCCTGAAGGTGATCGCCTGCGCCTCCTCCGACGAGAAGCTCGAATTCGCGAAGAAGCATGGCGCCGAGCTGACGCTGAACTACGGCAAGGAGGATCTGAAGGAAGGCCTGCGCAAGCTGACGGACGGCAAGGGCGTCGACATCATCTTCGATCCGGTGGGTGGTGCCTATGCCGAGCAGGCGCTGCGCTCGATCGCCTGGGAAGGCCGCTTCCTCGTGATCGGCTTTGCGGCCGGCGACATCCCGAAGATGCCGCTGAACCTCGCGCTGCTGAAGGGCTGCGATATCCGTGGCGTGTTCTGGGGCGCCTGGACCAGGCTCAACCCGGCCAAGAACCGCGCCAATCTCGAGAAGCTCGTGAAGTGGACGGCGGAAGGAAAGATTTCATCGCATGTCGACCGCACCTTCCCACTGGCGCAGACCGCGGATGCGCTGAAGGTGCTGGCGGGACGCCAGGCCATGGGCAAGGTGATCCTGCATCCGTGAGGATGCCGTAGGGAAAACTCCCTCCGCGAGTCGTCCTGGCGAAAGCTAGGACCCATGCCGCGGAATCTATCGGTGGTCTTCGGTCATTGTACCGAACGACTAGTCTTCGCCCAACGACGCCCTGGGGTAATGGGTCCTGGCTTTCGCCAGGACGACATTGGAGCGTGCCGTTGCGTCACCGCCTCCCCCACGCAACCCTCCAGCACACCGCCGCGCCCGGAAAAGAATCCCTCAACCATCGCGGGCAAAATTGCGGTGCATTCCGCCGCGCCGCCGCAATCAAACCCAAATATCTCCAGATTCGCGCAAACGGCCGTCGTTTTTTGGGCTGAATCGGACGGCGATTTACCGGTTCCAGTTTGCGGGGCGCTTCTGGACAACAACAAGAAGACTGAAGCCGGGACTGCCCCTGCGTTGCGTCAGTAATGGGGAGCATCACACCATGGAGACGACGGCCTACCGTCCGTCGAAGGAGTCGCGCGCGCTCGATTCCGATCGATCTGCATCACACTCGTCCACCGCGTCCTACATCCGTGCGCGCGCCAGGCGCGCCGATCTTCCGCAGGACGATCCAATTCCGCTGTTTCTCTCCGACCCGCTCGGAGCACCCGACCCGCTGGAATTTGCGCCAATGGCGCTGCGTTCCAGAACCAAGGTCGCGTATCGCGTTGCGGCTGCCGGGCTTGCGATATCCGCCGCGGCGATTGCGGCCGTGCTGTTTCAATCCGATCTGCGCGGCCTCGTCGCCAACATCGGCGGCCATCCGGCGGATGCAGCTTCCGGGCAGGCCGCGGCGGTCGTTAATCCACCCGCTGCACGTCAGACACCGCTGAAGGATCCGGCCCGCGTGAGCGACGCGATGCTGGCGAGCGCTGACAAGCAGGAGCTTCCGGCGCCTTCGACACCAAGCCGCGAGGCGATTGCGACCGCCTACCAGACTGCGCTGCAGGCCCAGACCCAAAGCCAAGCTCCAGTGCAGGTCGAAGCGCCGGCGCCTGTCGCAGCGCAGCCGGCGCCGCCCGAGCCTGCGAGGACACTCGACGCCGACACGCTGGCAGGGCTGATGACGCGCGCCAGAAGCCTGATCGGCGTCGGCGACATCGCCGCCGCGCGCCTGCTGCTCGAACGCGCGGCCAATGCGAAGGACGCAACGGCCGCGCTACTGCTGGCGCAGACCTATGATCCGGCCGTGCTCGGCACCAGCGACGCGCGAAGCGTAACGGCCGACGCGGCAGCCGCCCGCGACTGGTACCAGCGCGCCGCAACGCTTGGATCGGCGGAGGCGCGCCAGCGCCTCGCCCGGCTCTCGAACTAGAACGCATCAGGGGACATCATGCGTAACGCTTTGAAAGTGGCGCTTGCCGCCATCACGACCATCTGTGCCGTCGCCGCCCACGCCGAGCAGACCGAATACGATCCGGCCAAGGTCTCGGACAGCCTGAAGGCCATCTTCCAGTTCGGATCAAGCTCGACCAAGCAGTCGCTGAACGCCAACACCGTCACGCTGATCACGGGCACGATCGGCGGCACCTATGTACAGTTCGGCGCCGACCTCGCCTCGGTGCTCGACGACGGCAACAGGATCCGCGTGCTGCCGATCGTCGGCCGCGGCTCGGTGCAGAGCGTCGCCGACATCCTGTTCCTGCAGGGCGTCGATCTCGGCATCGTGCGCGCCGACACGCTCGACTATCTCGAGCGCAAGGGCTTTGCCAAGGACATCAAGCGCCAGTTCACCTATGTGACGAAGCTCTACAATGAGGAGATGCAGGTGATCGCGCCGAAATCGGTGGCGACACTGAAGGATCTCGAAGGCAAGACCGTCAGCGTGGACCTGCCGAACGGCGGCACTTTCGTCACCGCCCTCACCGTGTTCGAGCGGCTCGGGATCAAGGCGAAGTTCGTCTATGTCGAGCAGCGCATCGCGATGGAGAAGCTGAAGGCCGGCGAGATCGACGCGGTCATCGTGGTCGGCGGCAAGCCGTACAAGTCGGTCTCGACCTTCGGCAATGACGGCCGCTTCCATCTCGCCAAGGTGGACTACGCCAAGCCGCTGCAGAGCGACTATCTGCCGGCGACGCTGACGGCCAAGGACTATCCGAACCTGATCAAGGAAGGCGAGAGCGTGGACACGATCGCGGTGCCCGCGGTGCTTGCGGCCTATAATTGGGCGCCCAATACCGAGCGTTATCGCAAGCTCGCGCTGTTCGTGGACGCGTTCTTCACGAAATTCCCGGCGCTGCAGAATCCGCCCTTCCATCCCAAGTGGAAAGAGGTCTCGCTCGCGGCGCCGCTGTCCGGCTGGAACCGGCTGCCTGTTGCGCAGCAATGGCTCGACAAGCACGGCGTCGAACCGGTGACGCGGCAGCGCTTCGAGGCGTTCCTGAAGCAGAGCCCGAACGCCGCGCAGGTCTCCGACGCGGACAGGGACAAGCTGTTCAGGCAATTCCAGGCTTGGGACGCGGAGAAGGCGCGGGCGGAGGCGGGGAAGAAGTAGCTCTCTCGACGTTGTCCTGGCGAAGGCCAGGACCCATTACCACCGAGAGGAGTTTGACGAAGACTCGGAGTGAGTACCGCCCGCAACCATCACCTAACGGGGTAATGGGTCCTGGCTTTCGCCAGGACGACGCGGGGGGGGCGGCGACGGCGTGCCGACAACGGCTACTGCGCCTCCCCCTCCTCCACCCCACGCTTCAGCACAGCACGCGCGGCTTCGCGGTGTTCGGGCGTGATGTGAGTGGCGACCATGCGGATGGCGGTGGCGAGCACGGCGGCGTCATCGGTGAAGCCGAGGACCGGCATCACGTCGGGGACGAAGTCGAGCGGCAGGATGAAATAGGCGATCGCGCCCAGCAGCGATGCCTGGACATGACGCGGCGTCTGCGAGTCGAACGCGCAGTAGTAAGCGGCAAGAAGATCCTCGGCGAACGGCAGCTGTGCGGCGACGCGCTTCAGCTTGCGCCAGAACCGGCGGCGCACGCTCTCGCGATCTTCCGCCAGCCGATCGGCCGGCTCGAAGCCGACGCTGTGCTCGGCAGCCATGCTCCAACTCCCCGTTCATCGAGGGGCGGCGGATCGCCGCATGCCCTGCTGATCACAAGATGGGGATGCGGCCCGTCGCTGCAAGATGTCAGCCTGGTGTCAGCTAAGCCGCGGACTTGGCGATGGCATTCATCGCCTTGGCGAGCTCGATATCGAGCGCCGTGACGCCGCCGGCATCATGGGTCGACAGCACCACCTCCACGGTCTTGTAGACGTTACGCCATTCGGGGTGATGATCCATTTTCTCGGCAACCAGCGCCGCCCGGGTCATGAATCCGAAGGCCTCGTTGAAATCCTTGAAGACAAAGGTCTTAGCGATCGCGTCGCGACCCCCGACTTCGGTCCAGCCCGGGATACCACCCAGGGCTTGCTTGCGTGCGTCCGCCGCCAGCCGTTCTGCCATGATCGTCTCCGTGCTTCAGGGGAACTTTTACCCTAACACCGTGCTTACGGTCCCGGTTCACGGGGTTTCTCGCCGATCCGCTAACCATGACGGAGATGTAACCCCGACGGACAGGAAATTTGCTACAATTGTGGGCCTAAATTGCCGGCCGAGATGAAGCTGAGCCTGAAACGCCTGTTTGGGAGATCGATGACCGGGGGTCTGGACCTGGCCGAAGCGCCCACTCCGCCTTCGCCGCGATCCGCGGCGCGGAAGACGGCGCTTGTGTCTCTGGCGCTGGTGCTTGCCATCATCGGCGCGCTCGCCGGCGGCTATTATTTCGCGATGCGCCCCGTGACGCTGAAGATCGCGGTCGGTCCCGCCAACAGCGACGACGTCAAGGTCGTGCAGGCGCTGACGCAGGCCTTCTCCCAGAACAAGAGTCAGGTGCGGCTACGCCCGATCCAGACCGACGGCGCCACCGCCAGCGCCGAGGCGCTCGCCGAGGGCAAGGTCGATCTCGCCATCGTGCGCGGCGACGTCGACGTGCCGAAGAACGCACAAGCGGTCGCCACCCTGCGCAAGAACGTCGTGGTGCTGTGGTCGGTCCAGGGCAAGGGCAAGAAGAAAGGCCCCAAGATCACCAAGATCGCGCAGCTCGCCGGCCATCGCGTCGGCGTGGTCGGCCGCACCCAGGCCAACGTCAATCTGCTCAAGGTGATCCTGCAGCAATACGGCGTCGACCCGGCCAAGGTCGACATCATCCAGTTTCCGGCCAACGAGGCTGCCGAGGCGATCAAGTCCCAGAAGGCCGACGTCTATCTCGCCGCCGGTCCCGTCAACAGCAAGATCACGGCGGACGCGATCGCCGCCTCCACCAAGGATTTCGGCGCGCCGACCTTCCTCGCCATCGATTCCGCGGATGCGATCGCGCAGAACCATCCGGTCTATGAAGCCTCCGAGATTCCCGCCGGCACCTATGGCGGCTCGCCCGATCGTCCCGACGACGAGGTCAAGACCATCAGCTTCTCGCACCACATCGTGGCGCGCAAAGCCGTGTCCGAAACCACCATCGCGGCGTTCACGCGCCAGCTGTTCGCTGTGCGGCAGCAACTGGTGACCGAATTCCCGCTGGCGGCGAAGATCGAAACCCCCGATACCGACAAGGACGCGGTGATCCCGGTGCATCCCGGCGCGGCCGCGTTCGTCGACGGCGAGGAAAAGTCCTTCCTCGACAAATACAGCGATTACATCTGGTGGAGCCTGATGGCGCTCTCCGCGATGGGCTCGCTCGGCGCCTGGTTCGCCGGCTATCTGAAGAAGGACGAGCGCGACAGCAGCAACCATCAGCGCGAGCGCCTGCTCGACATGATCGCGGCGGCGCGCAAGAGCGAGACGACGGAAGAGCTCGACCAGATGCAGACCGAGGCCGACGACATCCTGCGCGATACGCTGCGCTGCTTCGACCATGGCGCAATCGAGGAAGCCGCGCTCACCGCCTTCAACATCGCGCTCGATCAGTTCCACGCCGCCGTCGCCGACCGTAAGGCGGTGCTGTTCAGCCTGCAGCAGAACCTGCAGCGCACGGGCGCGCAGTTCAGGGCCGCCGGCAACGCGTAAAGGCTTGCGCGCGTAATTGCTGCGTCACATTGTCTCAATATAGCGTCTGACTTCACCGGCGGCCGCCCGGCGCGCCGTCGCACGCGATATCGGGGCCGTCCCATGAACATCAAATTCTCCCGCCGCCGCTTCCTCACCACCGGGGCCGGCGCGCTCGGCGCCGTCGCGATGCCTTATCTGTCGCGCGCGGCCGACCGGCCGGCGGTCACCCATGGCGTGCAGTCGGGCGACGTCACCGTCGACGGCGGCGTGGTCTGGGCCCGCGCCGACCGTCCGTCGCAGATGCTGGTCGAGGTCGCGACAACGGAATCTTTCAAGGACGCCCGCGCGCTGCCGCCGGTCGCAGCGCTTCCCGAGAGCGACTTCACCGCGAAAATGCTGATCGAGAACCTGCCCGGCGGACAGGACATCTTCTATCGCGTCCGCTTCCGCGATCTCTCCCACAGCGCGATCGAAGGCGAGGCCGTGGTTGGCCGCTTCCGCACCGCGCCCGCCGACCGGCGCGACGTCAGCTTCGTCTGGGGCGGCGACGTCGCAGGCCAGGGCTGGGGCATCAATCCCGACGACGGCGGCATGTTCACCTTCTCCGCGATGCGCAAGCACCGTCCGGATTTCTTCCTGCACTCGGGCGACACGATCTATGCCGACGGGCCCATTGCCTCCGAGGTGAAGCTTGCCGACGGCAAGACCTGGAAGAACGTCACCATTCCGGAGAAAGCCAAGGTCGCCGAGACACTCGATGAGTACCGCGCCGCACACAAATACAATCTCACCGACGACAATCTCCGTGCCTTCAACGCCGAAGTGCCGATCTTCGTGCAGTGGGACGACCACGAGGTGACCAACAACTGGTCGCTGTCGAAGGAGCTGCCGGCGGCCTACAAGGTGCGCGACATCGAGCTGCTCGCGGCCCGCGCGGGCCGCGCATTCCACGAGATGTACCCGATGCGCGAGAGCATCAATGAGCCCGGCCGCGTCTATCGCCAGATCTCCTACGGCCCGCATCTCGACGTGTTCGTGCTCGACGAGCGCAGCTATCGCGGTCCCAACGGCGCCAATCTCGAAACCGCCTACGGCCCGGCGAGCTACTTCCTCGGCCCGGACCAGATCGCCTGGCTCAAGCGCGGCCTTTTGAACTCGCGTGCGACATGGAAGGTGATCGCGTCGGACATGCCGATCAGCCTCGTCGTCGCGGATACGCCGCAGGGCGGCTCGGAAGCCGTTGCGCAGGGCGATGGCCCGGTGCGTGGCCGCGAGTTCGAGATCGCCGACATCCTCCGCTTCATCAAGATGGCGCCGGTCAGCAACACGGTGTGGCTGACCGCGGACGTGCATTACGCCGCCGCGCATTATTACGATCCGAACAAGGCGCAATTCCAGGAATTCGAGCCGTTCTGGGAGTTCGTCTCGGGCCCGCTGCATGCCGGCACCTTCGGACCGAACGCGCTCGACAACACGTTTGGACCCGAAGTCCGCTTCGTCAAGGCGCCCGGCAAGGACAGCCAGAACCTGCCGCCCTCCGCAGGCATGCAGTTCTTCGGCCACGTCAAGATCGACGGCGCCTCCGGCCGGATGACGGTGACCTTGCGCGACCGCGCCGACGTCGCGCTGTGGTCCACCACGCTCGATCCGAAGCAGGCCTGACCGCTAGTCGGCGACCCGTACCTGCAGCGCCGCCTCCAGGGCATCGCTCGAGCACGGCTTCTGCAGACGCGGCTCGCCGGCGAATTCGGGCGGAATCCGCGCGTCGGCACCGTAGCCGGTGACGAAGACGAACGGGATCCCGAGTGCGACCAGCCGCTCGGCGACCGCAAAGCTCTTCTCGCGGATCAGCTCGACATCGAGCAGCGCAAAGTCGGGGGCCCGCTTCGCGATCGCGTCCAATGCCTGCGTCACCGAGCCGACGGTCCGCACGCTCGCCACGCCGAATCCAATGAGACGATCCTCGAAATCGATCGCGATGATTGGGTCGTCCTCGACGATCAGAACATCGGCCGGGCGGCCTGAGCCATTGGTGAGTGCAGGTGCCATGATCGCATCTTGTGTGGGGGTTTTCGGGACTGCCGCGACACGATGCCTGCGCCCAGCGCATCGGAGGGTTCCCGGAACGAAACCCACCACATCACAGTTCTTCCGTCTGTCCACTTGTGCACACAGGAAGTGGGAGGAACTCGCTAATGTTGAGAGGAGGACAGGGGGTCACGATGGATGCGCGGATCGACAAGGCGAGCGAAGTCGAAAGCCGGCCGGCCAACAATCTGCTACGGCGCTTGAGCCCGGCAGACTATGCCCTGCTCGCGCCCCACGTGACCGTCGAAGACGCCGCCGCAAGCCATTTGCTCTACAATCCCGGCGACGACGTCCAGGTCGTCCACTTCCCCTGCGGACCGTCGCTGGCGACGTTCCTGGTGCCCAATGAGGACGGCCGCGACGTCGAGACCATCCTGGTCGGCCGCGAGGGCGCGGTCGGCGGCATCGTCAGCGAAGGATTCCTTCCGGCCTACACCCGCATCTGCGTCAAGTTCGGTGGCCCCTTCGCGCGTATTCATGTCGCCAAGCTCGAAGCCGCCAAGTTGCGCTCGGCGTCGCTGCGCAACATCTTTGCCCGCTACGCCGACTGCCTGCTGGCGCAGATCTTCCAGTCCACCGCCTGCAACGCCATCCACTCGATCGAGCAGCGCACGGCGAAATGGATCCTGGCCGCGATGGAGCGGACCGGCGACGAGAGCAGCGTGCCGCTGACGCATGAGCAGCTCGCGACGCTGCTCGGGGTCGGGCGCAGCTATGCCAGCCGCGTGCTGCAGTCGTTCAGGGCCGAAGGCGTGCTCGATACAAGGCGCGGATCGATCCTGGTCCGCAACCGTGACGGCCTGCGCCTGCGCGCCTGCCTGTGCAACGAGGCCGTGAAGATGCACTTCGAGGAAGTGCTGCGCGGCGTGTATCCGACCGAGGAGCGGCAGGCCGGGTAGCTTCTTCCTTCTCCCCTAGCTGCCCTCTCCCACAAGGGGAGGGCACGGAAATGCGCAGCGCGCTTTTCTGAGCATGGCCGTGCTATAGTCTTCCCGCATGAGCGGGGCCTTCCTTCACACCGTCTTCGACATCGCGGCGTGGCTGGCGGCGGCTGGCGCCGTCTATTGGCTGTCGCGACGGGGCCTGCAGTTTCCGGCGCAATCCTTCGAGCTGCCCTATGTCGCCGCGCTGGTGTTCGGCGCCGGCCTTGGCGCCTATCTGTTCGGGTCTGCCAATCTCTGGCTGTCGGGCCAGAGCGGCATCGCGCGCTCTGTCGAGGGGGCGCTGGCCGGCGGGATCGTGGCGATCGAGCTCTACAAATGGTCTGCCGGGATCACGGTGCGGACCGGCGCGCGCTTTGCGCTGCCGCTGGCTCTGGGCATCGCGATCGGGCGGCTCGGCTGCTACTTCGCGGGCCTCGACGATTTCACCTATGGCACGCCGACGACACTGCCTTTCGGCCATGATTTCGGCGACGGCGTTCTGCGTCATCCCGTGCAGCTCTACGAAAGCGCGGCGATGGGCTTGTTTGCGCTTGGCTACGTGCTGGCCGTGTTGAACCGGAATTCGTTCGCGATCACCAATGGTTTCTACCTGGTTCTCCTCTATTATGGGTCGCAGCGCTTCCTGTGGGAATTCCTCAAGCCCTATGGCGCGCTGATCGGCCCCTTCACGCTGTTTCACCTGCTGTCGCTGTCCATCCTGCTCTACGCCGCAATCATGCTGGCGACGGCGCCCAAAGCGAGACCTGTGCATGAACGCGCCGTTGCGTAAGTCGCGTCCCTACATCTTCTGGGGCCAGACCCAATCCCTCTGCGAAACCTGCCTGAAGTTGGTACCGACCAAGATCCAGATCCTCGACAACGAGGTCTGGTACGAGAAGCGCTGCAGGGAGCATGGCGTTCAGTCGACGCTGGTGTCGACGGATGCCGCCTATTGGCGCCTGTGCAAGGATTTCATCAAGCCCGGCGATCGGCCGCTGCAATTCCAGCACCGCACCGAATTCGGCTGCCCCTATGATTGCGGCCTTTGTCCCGACCATGAGCAGCATTCCTGCCTGGCGCTGATCGAGATCACCGAGCACTGCAACCTCACCTGCCCGGTCTGCTTCGCCGATTCCGCGCCGGCACGGACGAAATTCACGCCGCTCGCGACGGTCGAAAAGATGCTCGACGCGCTGGTCGCCAGCGAGGGCGAGCCCGATCTCGTGCAGCTTTCCGGCGGCGAGCCGACGCTGCACCCTGATTTCTTCGCGATCCTGGACGCCGTGCGCGCCCGTCCGATCCGTCACGTGATGATCAACACCAACGGCCTGCGCATCGCCCGCGAGAAGGATTTCGTGGCGCGGCTCGCCGAGAACAGGCGCGGGCTGGAAGTCTATCTCCAGTTCGATTCGCTTCAGCGCGATGCGCTGGTCAATCTGCGCGGTGCGGATTTGCGCAAGATCCGCCAGCAGGCGCTGGAAAATCTCGAGCACTGTGGCGTGTCGACCACGCTGGTCGCGACCATCAAGCGCGGCGTCAACGATTCCGAGATCGGCGACATCGTCCGCCACGCCCTCACCTGGAAGTGCGTGCGCGGCGTCACGCTGCAACCTGTGCAAGATGCCGGGCGGAACGAGAATTTCGACAAGACCACCGACCGCATCATGCTGTCGGAGATCCGCAACCGCGTGATCGAGACCGGCGTGTTCGGCGACAAGGACATGATCCCGCTGCCCTGCAATCCCGAAAGCATCTCGATCGGCTACGGGCTGCGCAATGGCGAGAAGGTCTTGCCGCTGACCTCGCTGATCCCGCAGGAACAGCTGGTTGCGGTGATGCCCAACACCATCAGCCCGGAAAAATATCCGATGCTGCGGGAGAAATTCGTCGACCTGTTCTCGCTGTCGTCGGGGCCCTTGAACACGAGCGAGCGGGTCTGCGAGCTGTTGTGCTGCCTGCCGAGCTTCCAGGTGCCGGAAGGGCTGTCCTACGAGAACGTCTTCCGCGTCACCATCGTGCAGTTTCTCGACCGCTTCAATTTCTGCGTCGGCAACGTCAAGCGCAGCTGCATCCATTTCGTGACCGAGCAGGGCGCGATCATCCCGTTCGACACGTACAATCTGTTCTACCGGAACGGTGCGATCGGCAGGATCCGCGCCGAGCTCGAAGGGCAAACCTATCGCGAAGCACGGCAAAGCGAGGAGGCACCACGATGAGCGATACGCCACCGCCGATTCTGCCACCCGTCCCGACGCCCAGCGAGGCCCGCAGCGGCTGCCTCACCGCGCTCATGGTGCTCGGGGGGATCATCATGTTGCTGCCGGGTCTCTGCGCCCTGCTGTTCGGCGGGGCCTCGGTGATCGACGGTGGCAAGATCGATTCCGACATCGCCCCGCTGGTCTTCCTGGGACTGGTGGTCGGTATTGGGGGCGCCGTCCTGATCTGGGCGGCCATCAAGGGGCGGAAGGCCCCCGCCCATCCCGGAACCCGGCCCTAAGCCCCGGGAATTCCCGGACAAAATTCAGTCAACCAAGGGCCAAAGAACACATTGTTTTTTGGCGGTTTTTGCATATATTGCGCCGCAACGCGCAGGGCGCCCGGTCTGATATGGCCGGGCTTCCTTTTTGGGCGGAAAGCGCCCCGTTTCCAGTCTTCCAGCGTTGTTTCGAGAAGAGGTCCCGGTCTGACCGGCGAGATCGCGCTTAACCCATTGTTCGACCGCAAAGAAGCTCACCCATGAACCTTCGCAACATCGCCATCATCGCCCACGTCGACCACGGCAAAACCACCCTGGTCGACAAGCTGCTGCAGCAATCCGGCACCTATCGCGAGAACCAGAAGGTCGCCGAGCGCGCCATGGACTCCAACGATCTGGAGCGTGAGCGCGGCATCACCATTCTGGCCAAGTGCACCTCGGTGCATTGGGAAGACACCCAGATCAACATCGTCGACACCCCCGGCCACGCCGATTTCGGCGGCGAGGTCGAGCGCATCCTGTCGATGGTCGACGGCGTGATCGTGCTGGTCGATGCCGCTGAAGGCCCGATGCCGCAGACCAAATTCGTGGTCAGCAAGGCGCTCAAGCTCGGCTTGAAGCCGATCGTCGCCATCAACAAGGTCGATCGTCCGGACGCGCGCATCTCCGAAGTCGTCAACGAGGTGTTCGACCTGTTCGCGGCGCTCGACGCCACCGACGAGCAGCTCGACTTCCCGATTCTCTACGGCTCGGGCAAGAACGGCTGGATGGCAAACTCGCCCGACGCCTCCCATGACGTCGGCATGAAGCCGCTGTTCGAGCTGGTGCTCAAGCATGTGGCGCCCCCTGTGGTCCAGGAAGGCCCGTTCCGGCTGCTCGGCACCATCATCGAGGCCAATCCCTATCTCGGCCGCATCATTACCGGTCGCATCGCGTCGGGCTCCGTGAAGCCGAACCAGGCCGTCAAGGTACTGTCGCGTGAAGGCAAGCTGATCGAGAACGGCCGCATCACCAAGATCCTGGCGTTCCGCGGCCTCGAGCGCCAGCCGGTCGAGTTCGCCGAGGCCGGCGACATCGTCGCCATCGCGGGCCTCACCAAGGGCACCGTCGCCGACACCTTCTGCGATCCCACGGTCGAGGAAGCATTGCAGGCGCAGCCGATCGATCCGCCGACCGTGTCGATGACCTTCATCGTCAACAACTCGCCGCTCGCCGGCACCGAGGGCGACAAGGTCACCAGTCGCCTGATCCGCGACCGCCTGCTGCGCGAGGCCGAAGGCAATGTCGCGCTGCGCGTCGTCGAGTCCGCCGACAAGGACGCGATGGAAGTGTCTGGCCGCGGCGAGTTGCAGCTCGCGATCCTGATCGAGACCATGCGCCGCGAGGGCTTCGAGCTCTCGGTGTCGCGCCCGCGCGTCGTGTTCCAGAAGGACGAAGCCACCGGCCAGACCCTGGAGCCGATCGAGGAGGTCGTGGTCGACGTCGACGAGGAGCATTCCGGCGTCGTCGTGCAGAAGATGAGCGAGCGCAAGTCCGAGCTGATCGAGATGAAGCCATCCGGCGGCAACCGCCTGCGTCTGGTGTTCTACGCGCCGACCCGCGGCCTGATCGGCTACCAGGGCGAGCTGATGACCGATACCAAGGGCACGGCGATCATGAACCGCCTGTTCCACAACTACCTGCCCTACAAGGGCCCGATCCAGGGCCGTCGCAACGGCGTGCTGATCTCGAACGACCAGGGCGAGTCGGTGGCCTACGCCATGTTCAAGCTCGAAGACCGCGGCCCGATGATGATCGAGCCCGGCTGGAAGGTCTACAAGGGCATGATCGTCGGCGAGCATACCCGCGACAACGATCTCGAGATCAACGTTCTCAAGGGCAAGCAGCTCACCAACATCCGCACCACCTCGAAGGACGAGGCTGTGCGCCTGACCCCGCCGATCCGCATGACGCTGGAAAAGGCGCTGGCCTATATCGAGGACGACGAGCTGGTGGAGATCACCCCGAAGTCGATCCGCCTGCGCAAGAAGCACCTCGATCCGAACGAGCGCAAGCGCGCGGAAAAGGCCAAGGAAGCGGTGGCGTAAGGCCGCCGCTATTTCGCCCCGGACGCTGCGCAGCGCGACAGCGGTACGCTGCTGAGCCGGGGCCGGACGTTGTCTCCTCCTGCACATCACCTTGGGTCCCGGCTCTGCGGAGCGGCGTTACACGCCGCACCGCGTCCCGGACACGAGATCGGCATATCCGCCCGGCTTCAGCACACCTAGCGAACGTGCTAGAGCCCGCCCATGACCTCCCTCCCCTCCTCCGTGGACGTCGCGATCATCGGGGCCGGTGCCGCCGGTCTCGGCGCCGCGCGTGCGCTGGCGGGCTCGGGCCTCTCCGTGATCGTGCTGGAGGCGCGGGGCCGGCTCGGCGGCCGCGCCTGGACCGTGCAGGCCTCGCCGGAGGTGACGTTCGACGTCGGCTGCGGCTGGCTGCATTCGGCGGACAAGAACTCCTTCGTCGCAATTGCCGGACAGCTCGGCTTCGAGCTCAACAGGGATCTGCCGCCCTGGCGCGAGCGCGCCTATGGCGATGCGTTTCCGCAGAGCGAGCGCGACGACTTCATGCGCGCGATGGACGCATTCTATGAGCGTCTCTGGCAGGTCGCGCAAACGGGCAAGGACGAGCCCGCGAGCCTGAGCCTGGAGCCGGGCAATCGCTGGAATCCGATGATCGACGCCGTCTCGACCTACATCAACGGCTGCGAGCTGAAGGACATGTCCGCGCTGGACTGGGACGCCTATGAGGACACCAACCTCAACTGGCGCGTCCGCCGCGGCTACGGCGCGCTGGTCGCGGCCTATGGCGCGCCCTGCCCGGTGGCGCTGAACTGCAACGTCACGCTGGTCGATCATGCGGGCAAACGCATCCGCATCGAGACCTCGCAGGGCACGCTCGCCGCCGACAAGGTGATCGTCACCGTCCCGACCAATCTGATCGCCGACGAAGCCATCCGCTTCTCGCCGCCGCTCCCCGCCAAGGTCGATGCCGCGGCCGGCCTGCCGCTCGGCGTCGACGACAAGGTGACGCTGGCGCTCGAGGGTGCCGAAGCCTTCCCCAGGGAAGGCAATTTGCGCGGCGCCACCATGCGCACCGAGATGGGCACCTACCACATCCGCCCGTTCGGCCAGCCCTGCATCGAAGGCTTCTTCGGCGGCAGCTTTGCCCGCCGGCTCGAAGATGCCGGCGACGGCGCCATCGCCGCGCACAGCATCGACGAGATCGCCGGCTTTCTCGGCAACGACATCAGGCGCAAGCTGAAGCCGCTGTACGAGTCGCGCTGGGCGCATGATCCATTTGCGCGAGGCTCGTATTCGCACGCGCTGCCGGGACATGCCGGCGACCGCGCCGTTCTGGCTGCACCGGTGGATGGCCGGCTGTTCTTCGCGGGAGAAGCGACATCGCCGGAGTTCTTCACGACGGCGCATGGCGCGCGGGATAGCGGGGAGCGCGCGGCGAAGGACGTGTTGGCCGCGGTGGGGAAGCCGTAGCCGCGCTACTCCGTCATTGCGAGCGCAGCGAAGCAATCCAGAATCTTTCCGCGGTGACCGTCTGGATTGCTTCGTCGCTTCGCTCCTCGCAATGACGAGGCGGTCACTCCATCACACGCGCCCGCAGATCCGCATCCGGCACGAAGCACGCATCGTACTTCCCGAAGATGCGATAGCGGTTGCGCGCAATGAGGCTGTAGACGGTGTCGCGCAACGGCTTCGGCACGGCAAACAGCACGTGGACCCAACCCCAGCCGGGAAGCTGTGACAGCACAGTCAGCGCAGCGTCGGACTTCATGAACACCTGTCCGCCATGGACCACGGCATTGGTGTCGGGATCATCGGGGTCGATGCCGAACGTGCGCGCCAGCCGCGCCCCGTAATCCGACTGGATCGGCGTGAACCGAAAGCGCTTCGCCGTGTCGCGCTTGGCAACGAACCTCACCCAGCGCGAGCAGAAGATGCAGACGCCGTCGAACAGGATCACGTCGTCGTCGGGCCATTTTCCCACTAGCGGTTATCCAGCATGAGCAACGCCACGAGCATCAGCACGATCGCCGGCCCCGTTTTCACGAGCGCGCCGAGCGGCTCGACCCAGAGATCCGGCGTCAGGATCGCCGCGCCGAACATGTAGCCGAGCGAAGCGATAATGCCCGCGACCAAGCCGACCGCGGCCGTGCGGCGGAAGGCGATCAGCACGCCGATGCTCATGTCCATCAGGCTGGTGCCGATGGTGATGGGATCGACCAGCGCCGGCGGGAAGTTATGCGCGGTCAAAATGCCGGCGGCAGCGCGGTAGGACACGAACAGCGCAATGAAGCCGGAGACGAGCCAGAACGCGACCAGGCTCGCGACGATCAGTGCCTTCACGAGGAACAGCCGCGCGAACCATTTGTCCTGGATGGTCGCGGGATGGCGCCCGATCGTATCAATCAGCGTCTTCGGAGCGATGCTGGTGGCGGCGATCCAGGCCGAGGGATCGCCCGTCACGCCGCGGCGGAGCTCGGCGATGGCCGTGGAGCGCATCGGCGGCATCCAGCCGAGCGTGCTCGCGAGATCGCCGATCTTGGCGCCGAGATCGAGCATGAAGCCCGGCATCGCGATGCGTCGCCAGCCGGCCGTGCCGAACGCGACACGGAACTGCTTGATGACGCCGGCCATGGTGACAGACTCGGCCTGCATCAGATCCCAGCTCACCGCCCTCACCGAGTCATCTTCGATATCGCGCGCGGCGAGCCAGGCGATGGTGGCGGCGATGTCCTCGATCGCGACGGGCTGGAACGGCGTCGCCATCTCCTTGTCCGGCAGATCGAGCGGAAAGGCGGCGAGTGCGCGCAGCATCGCGCTGCCGCCATAGGCGGACGGGGCGACCACGAAGCCGGGCCGCAGGATGGCGTGGGCAATGCCGGATGCCGCGATCAATCGCTCCGCCTCGCGCTTGGTCGTCGCAAAGGCGGTGCGATCCGCCTCCGCGGTGCCGGGAATCGAGATGTGCACCAGCCGGATCGCGCGGCCGCTGCCGCCGATCGCCGCAAGCAGGCGGGCGACGAAATCGCGATGCACCGCGCCGGTGTCGCTGCCGCGGCCGTCCTGGAGCACGCCGAGGCAGTTCACGACGAGATCGACGGCGTGTTCGCCGAGCATGCGCGCCAGCGCGGCCGCATCGAGGGAGAGGATCGGCAATTCGAGATCCAGCGCGCTCATCTTCTGCGCGGGCGAGAGCCTGCGCGCGACGCCGACGACGCGGAATCCTCGCATGCGCAGATCGTCGGTGACGAAGCGGCCGATCAGGCCGGAGGCGCCGAGCACGAGAATGGTGCGCTGGTTCATCACACCTCTCAAAACGGCTTTGCGACCATCAACCACAGGATCGCCATCGTCGCACCGAAGCCGGGGAAGCCGAACGCGAACCAGCGGCGGAACAGGACGAAGTATCGCTCCGGCAACGCGGCGTGCTGATCGGCGGCCTTGCGCGCGAGATCGCGCATCTCGATCTGCATGAACACGACAGGCACCCAGAACAGGCCCGCGATGGCATAGAGCCCGAGCGAGGCGAGCAGCCAGCGCTCGGTGATCGGTGTCGCCGACAGCATCATCAGCAGGCCGCCGCTGACCGGCTGGAGCACCACCGCCGACAGCGTGAAGATCGCGTCCGCGATCACCACCACCGAAGCGGTCCGCGCGATGAACTCCGCGTCACTCGTGCGATGCGCCATCAGCATGAAGAAGGCGATGCCGGTCCCGGTGCCGAGGATGACGATGGCGCCGAGCACATGGAAGAATTTGACCAGGAAATACAGCGTCATGGCTTCTTGGTCGCCACAGGCTTTGGCGGGTTCAGTGCGCGGGCAAGCTCGCCGCTCGCGGCTTTGACGCCGGCCTCCGTCTCGATCATCGAATGGCCTTCGCCGCCGACGGCCGGCAGGACGTGAAAGTCTGTCTTGCCGCCAGTGCCGCGAAACGCATCGGCAAGCTTCTGCGAAAATGCGGGCGCGAAATAGCTGTCATTGGCGGCAACGAGCCATGAGACGGGAATGCGCGCCGCCTTGCCGAACTCCGCAGCCGCCGCGAGAAGCGTGTTGGGCGCGCAGATCCGGTTCGGTTCGTCATTGGCGTGGCCACCGCGTCCCGGCGCGAACGCGATGATGGTGGAGATCGCCTTTGGATCGGCATTCACAAGCGCCAGCGCACCCCATCCGCCGGCGGAATGGCCGATCACGATCGCGGCATCCTTGCGGATGAAGTCCTGCTTGCGCAAAAACTCCAGCGCGCGCGAGATTTCGTCTGCGGTTGCGCGGCCGGAGCGCGCATAGTCCGCCTCGTCGCAGCCGCCCTGATCCTCGACATAGCGGCCGCCGGTCGCACCATGGCCGAGCCGTTCCGGCACCAGCACGGCAAAGCCGCGCGCAACGAGAAACGCGGCGAGCGCGCGGTACTCCGGTTGCGGCATTTGCGCGCGACGCAAGCCGTTCTGCGTCGAGGCATGAGCGATGACTGCAAGCCGGAACGGGCCGGCACCTCGGGGACGAAACAGCAGGGCATGCGCGGCCATGTCGGCATCGGGCGAGGGTACACGCCACGCTTGCCGGCGAAACGGCTCGCCTTCGTCGCCCGACGCGCCGAACGTGACCTGTGCGCACAGAGGCGGCGCAGTCAGCAAAGCCAGAAGCACGAGCGCAAAGGTGTTGATGAGTCGCATGAATTGCCGGAGGCGAACACGGACAGCGATGGCCACACTAGTAGGAACGAATCACCAAGGGCGGACTTTCTGCGTTGCCATTGCCGTTCATTCGTTGCCGCTGGCGAGTTTTGCACCGACGCGTGGCATGCCGGTGCCATTCGAATTGGCGTCTTGTCTTCTTTCGGGACAACATGGTTAAAATACTGATGCAGAAAGTCCACACGTTAACCGATAATTAACGATAGGTCTTGCCGCCGGCCCGGCGACTTGGTTTGATCACGCCCATGAGCACAACCCTGATCGAGGTCCGGCCGGCCAAAGCTGCAGATGCAACTGCGGTGGCGACCACCCATGACGAAGCCTGGCGTTCGGCCTATCAGGGCATTATTCCCGGCGCGGAGCTGGAGAAGCTGATCAACCGCCGCGGTCCGCAGTGGTGGGACAGTGCCATCCGCAAGGGCAGCCGCGTCAGCGTGCTGGTGTTCGGCGACAAGATCGCAGGCTACGCCAATTACGGCCGCAACCGCGCCCGCAGCCTGCATTTCGACGGCGAGATCTACGAGCTTTATCTGCGTCCCGAGTTTCAGGGCCTCGGCTTCGGCCGTCGCCTGTTCGCGGCCGCCCGCCGCGACCTGATGCAGAGCGGCCTGAAGAGCATGGTGGTGTGGGCGCTCTCGGACAACGATCCCGCAACCGAGTTCTACCGGGCTCTCGGTGGTCGCATGGTGGCGCGCTCCTCGGAGCGTTTCGGGCCGAAGTCGCTCGACAAGGTCGCCTTCGCCTGGACCAATTAGAACTTGGACCAACTCAAATTTGGACCAATTGAGCTGCTGAAAGCATAGTCGGCAGCCGTTCCCATCCGTCGATACCGTTTGCCCATTGCGCCGGTGATCGCTGGATTCATTTTTTCACAAAAACACGATGGATTGGCGCGCCAAGCCCGCGTAAGACAGCGCCGAAAATCGCTGCCGGGCGCGATTTAACCTCGGCAACAACGGAGCCTTGAATGCGTATCGATGCGATCTCGATCGGAAAAAACGTACCCCACGACATCAATGTCATCATCGAAGTCCCCGTGGGCGGCGAACCGATCAAATACGAGATGGACAAGGAGGCCGGCACGCTCGTCGTCGACCGCTTCCTGTACACGCCGATGCGTTACCCCGGTAACTACGGCTTCATCCCGCACACGCTGTCCGACGACGGCGATCCCTGCGACGTGCTGATCATCAACACCCGCGCCATCATCCCCGGCGCCGTCATGAGCGTGCGCCCGGTCGGCGTGCTGTTCATGGAAGACGAGGCCGGCGGCGACGAGAAGATCCTCGCGGTGCCGTCGTCGAAGCTGACGCAGCGCTACGACAAGGTGAAGTCATACTCCGACCTGCCCGACATCACGCTGCAGCAGATCCAGCACTTCTTCGAGCACTACAAGGATCTCGAGAAGGGCAAGTGGGTGAAGATCCTGCGCTGGGGCGGCCCGGAGGAAGCACACAAGCTGATCCTCGAAGGCATCGAGCGCGAGAAGAAGAAGAAGGGCTGAGCCCGACAGTCATTCCGGGGCGATGCGTCAGCATCGGACCCTGGTGCGCAATGCGCACCTGAGAATCTCGAAGTTCCGGGTTCGCACTTCGTGCGCCCCGGAACGACGGCGTCCCTCACACCGCCGGCTTCGGCAGCCCCGCGATCGCGCAGGCCGCGCGCAGCGTGTTCACCAGCAGGCACGCCACCGTCATCTGGCCGACGCCGCCCGGCACCGGCGTGATGGCACCGGCCACGCCCAGCGCTTCCTGATAGGCGACATCGCCGACGAGGCGCGTCTTGCCGTCGTCCTTGGGAATACGGGTGATGCCGATATCGATCACGGTCGCACCCGGCTTCAGCCAGTCGCCACGCACCATTTCCGCCTTGCCGACCGCGGCATAGACGAGGTCGGCGCGCTTCACGAGACCCGGCAGGTCGCGCGAGCGCGAATGCGCGATCGTCACCGTGGCATTCTCGTTCAACAGCAATTGCACCAGCGGGCGGCCGACCAAGTTGGAGCGGCCGATGACGATGGCATTCATGCCTTCGAGCGAAGCGTGCACGCTCTTGGTCAGGATGATGGAGCCGAGCGGCGTGCAGGGCGACAGCGCTTCGAAGCCGGCGGCGAGCCGGCCGGCATTGTTCGGATGCAGACCGTCGACATCCTTGGCAGGATCGATGGCGTTGATCACGGCCTCGGTGTTCAGGCCCTTCGGCAGCGGCAACTGCACCAGAATGCCGTGCACGGCGGGATCGCGATTGAGTTTTGCGACGACGGCCAGCAGATCGGCCTGCGAGACGTCGGCCGGCAGCCTGTGCTCGAACGAGGCCATGCCGGCCGCCTGGGTCTGGGTGTGTTTGGAGCGGACATAGACCTCGCTCGCGGGGTCGTTGCCGACCAGCACCACCGCGAGGCCCGGCACCAGATTGTGGTCGCGCTTGATCCGCGCGACCTCGTCGGCAACGCGCGCACGGAGCTCGGCGGCAATGACTTTCCCATCGATGATCTTGGCGGTCATGTCGGTTCCTCAGTCTGTCGATTTGGCGTCCGCCGATCTGGCCTGGACGAACTGGCGCAGCGCTTCGCCGAGCCGCGCCGGATCGCCGGCGACGGCGACCTGCTTCAGCCGCGAGGTGGCTCCGGACAGCAGCTTGACGCTGGCTTTGGGCACCCCAAGGGATTTCGCCAGCAGGACCAGAACGGCCTTGTTGGCCTCACCGCCATCGGCGATCGCCCGCACCCGCACCTTGAGCACGCTGCGGCCATCGGCCAGCGCTTCGATCCCGTCGATGTCGTCGCGGCCGCCGCGCGGCGTTACGCGCAGCGCGATGCTGATTCCAGCGGCCGAATAGCGCCAGGGTTCCCCAGATGCTGGTTTGGCAACCAAGGTGCTCCAGCCTGCTCAGATCACGTTCGGGTAGATGTAGTACAGGATCACCCGCTCGATGAACATGATGATCAGGATCAGGATGATCGGCGAGATGTCGAGGCCGCCGAGGCTGGGCAGGAAATTGCGAATCGGCGCCAGCACCGGCTCGGTGATCCGGTACAGGAACTCGGCCACCGCCGACACGAACTGGTTGCGGGTGTTCACTACGTTGAAGGCGATCAGCCAGGACAGGATCGCGGAGGCGATCAGCAGCCAGACGTAGAGGTCGAGCACGATGATGACGATGTCGAGAACGGCACGCATGATTTTCTAGGACTCTGGCTTTTGAAGACTCTGGCTCTTGAAAACGCTGGCCGCGGTCGGGATTGACGCCTTTTGCTAGATATCGGTTCCCCCCCGCCCAAACAAGGGAAGTTCGGACGCCGGAATGGCTAAAACCGGGTCACGCCCGTCCTTGACTTGACCTTGGCAGGGACTTAAATGGCGCCCGGTTGTCGGCCGCGTTCACCAGAGCGGCCAGCAAAGGGGCCATAGCTCAGCTGGGAGAGCGCGTCGTTCGCAATGACGAGGTCGGCGGTTCGATCCCGCCTGGCTCCACCACGCTTCGCCCTTCGGGCTATGCGTGGCGCAGCCGCGCGATGCCCGAAGGGCGAAGCGTGGTGTCCGGCGGAGCCCAAAGGGCGAAGACGGACTGGTTGAGGAAAGCCTCCCCCTACCTCCCCGTGAACCGCGGCGGCCGCTTCTCCATGAAGCTGGCCACGCCCTCCCTGAAATCACTCCCGTTCAGCGCCACCATCATTTCGCGGTTGGCCTCGATGGTCGCCTCCGCCAGCGTCTGGAACGGGACTTCGTAGAGCTGCCGCTTGATCACGGCCATCGCGCTCGGCGAGACGAAATCGGCGAGGTCGCGCGCATAGGCATAGGTTTCCTCGCGCAGCGTCTCGGGCGAGGAGAGCCGGTTGACCAATCCGATCCGCAAGGCCTCCGCGCTCGTCACGCGCCGTGCCGACAGCAGGAGATCCATCGCATTGGCGTGACCGACGATGCGCGGCAGCATCCAGCTGATGCCGTGCTCGGCGATCAGGCCGCGCCGGGCGAAGGCCGTGGTGAACACCGTATTGTCCGCAGCAAAGCGCAGGTCGCAGTAGAGCGCATGGACGAGGCCGATGCCCGCGGTCGCGCCGTTGAGCATGGCGATGACGGGCTTCCTGATCGAGGGATAGAAGCCGTAGCGCGTCTGCCAGTCGGGCCGGCGGTTCATGTCGAACGGAGGCAGGTTCGATGCGCGCCTTACATCGTCGGGATCGAGTCCTTTCAGCGCATCCATGTCGGCGCCGGCGCAGAAGGCGCGGCCCGCGCCGGTCAGCACGATGACGCGGACATCGTCGTTCGCGCTTGACGCCTCCATCGCATGGCGCACGTCGCGCTCCATGATCGGCGTCCACGCGTTCATGCGATCCGGGCGATTGAGCGTGATGGTCGCGATCTTGTCGCTCACCTCATAGAGGATGTGTTCGTAGGCCATGACGCTCTCCCTGTGCTGCCGGCACGCGTTTGCGCGCGCTCGTTAGGAACGAGCCTAGCATATCCAGGAGTGAGGCAAGGACTTGCGCCAAGTATCTACGTGAAGGATCTGCGGCGAAGCCGCGATCACTCGGCGGCTTGCGCCAGCACCGGTCGCCGCGCCAGCCAATCACCGATGAAATGATCGAGCCAGGCGCGCTCGGCCGCATCATACACGGCACGGTCCGCAAAGTGATGATGCCGCTCGCGCGCGCCGGGCGCGCTGAGGCCGTCATAGCCGCGCGTGGTCCAGCAATGCATCATCGCGTAGGTTACGTCAGGATGGAACTGAACGCCGAAGGCGTTGCCGGCACGATAGGCCTGGATCGGAAAATCGTCGCCTTCCGCAAGCAGCTCGGCGCCGACGGGCAGTTCGAAGCCCTCGCGATGCCAGTGATAGACCTGCGCCGGCCAGTCCGGGCAGAGCGCGCGTCCCGCAGCCGTCGGGCGGATCGGATAATAGCCGATCTGCGTCAGTGCCTGCGCATGCGGCGCGACGCGGGCGCCAAGCTGCATCGCGAGCATTTGCGCGCCAAGGCAGATGCCGAGGAACGGCCGCTGTTCGCGAAGCGGAATTTCAATCCAGTCGATCTCGCGCCGGATGTAATCGTCGGGATCGTTGGCGCTCATCGGACCGCCGAAGAACACCGCGCCGGCATGCCGGTCGAGCGTCGCGGGCAGGGGATCGCCGAAGCGGGGACGGCGGATGTCGAGGCGATGGCCGAGCGCACGGAGCGCATTGCCGACGCGGCCCGGTGTCGAGGTTTCCTGGTGCAGGATGATGAGAACCGGCAACTTCGTTCCGGAGGCGGTCGCGCCCGGCGTCCTGCCTGGAAAGGGCACCACCTCTGCGCCACCAAACCTGTTCGTCCGGAACGACATGGCCTCTGCGAGTGCTATCGGTTCAAGCCGCCAGCATAGCTAAGCGAAGGTTAACATCGTGTGAGTTTGCGCACACACGCCCTGCAACTGAAGCAAGCTCCGGGCCACTACGGACGCTCGGGGCTGCTTCAGTGCCGCTGCCGCTGAAACCGGCTGGTGGCCGACAGGATGAAGCCGCGCGGGAAGAACCGCAGCGCGAACGGCACGATCTTGATGCCAAGACCAGGCAGAACTGCCCGTTTATTGGCCATCAGGCCGCGATAGGCCTGCTGTGCAACCACAGCAGCGGAGACATTGAGCAGGGCGGTATCGTGTCCGGCCCCGACGCCGGCGCGCGCCTGGAATTCGGTAGGCACCGGCCCGGGGCAAAGCACGGTGACACGAACGCCGCGCGGCGCGAGCTCCGCCCGCAGCGCTTCGGTGAGCGAGATCACATAGGCCTTGGACGCGTAATAGACGGCCATGCCGGGGCCCGGCAGAAAGCCGGCGACCGATCCGACATTCAGAAGTCCGCCCTTGTTCCTGATGAGCTGATCGGCAAAGCGCAGCGACAGATCGGTCAGCGCCCGCACGTTGACATCGACGATGCCGACCTGCTCGACGCGATCGCGTTCGATGGCATCGCCGAACACGCCGAAGCCGGCATTGTTGACGAGATGATCCAGCTCGACGCCTTCGGCGGCGAGCGCCGCGGCGATCTTGTCGCCGGCGTCCGCGGCCTGGAGATCGCAGGCGATCACGATCGGCTTCTTGCCGCCCTTGGCGGCAAGCTCGTTCGCGAGCGCTTCCAGCCGGTCAGCCCGGCGCGCCGTCAGCGCGAGGCGGTGCCCGTTGGCGGCAAACACGCGCGCCAGCTCCGCGCCTATGCCAGCCGAGGCACCGGTGATCAACGTTACCCGCTCAGTCACGATCGATGTCTCTTGGATTGAAGTTTCTTGGCCCCGCAATGGCGGAACGAGAGCATAGGCCGTGCGCGACAGGCAAGCGTCACCAGCCGCATGGCCGCTTGAGCGGATATCAGGGAAAGCAGAAAACCCGGGTATTTACGGGCGAATCCGGGCGGCGATAGGCCACATTAAAGTTTTGTCATGTGGTTCGCACAACCGCCGCTGGCCGGTTTGCGCGGCTCAGCCGCCGACGGCGCTGTCCTTGACCTGGCCGCCGGCACGCTCCGCAACGGCGTGCTTGAGCTCGATCCGGTCGCGCTGGGAAATCCCGAGCAGGTCGGAAGCACGCCAGACGACATTGTCCTCGAACTCGGAGACCTGGCCGTCGGCATAGACCAGCTCCCACATCATCTGCACGATGCGCTTGCGGCCGGCTTCATCGAGCGAGCGCATGATGACGCTGGTGAAATGATACAGATCGACCGCATCGCCCTCGACCTGGGTCGCATCGGCGATCAGGCGGTCGGCGGTGCCGCGATCGAGCCCGAAATGGCTTTCGATCAGGCTGTGCAGCTTGCGCTGCTCGGCCGCGCTCGGCTGGCCATCCAGCGACACCACGTGGACCAGCAACGCGGTCGCCGCGAGCCGATAATCGCTGTCGCCGAATGCACGATCCTGAGCCTGGGGGGCAACAATGTCGGCGATGAACTGGCGCAGGCCGTCGAGCATAAGGTCCTACCGAAATCGATGCTGCCGCGGGGATGCGGCAGCTACAAGCATTATATGAGAGGGAAACTCAACCGGCGCAACGTGCGTCAGTTCCGCACGCGCATTACGTTTCGGCAATCTGGGCGGGTCTTCGCCGTCACGGCCGCCTGACCGGGCAATGAAGATGGAGGACATAACACTCATATGCCTCCACGTCATTGCGAGCGCAGCGAAGCAATCCAGAATCCTTCCGCGGAGGCAGCTTGGATTGCTTCGTCGCAAGCGCTCCTCGCAATGACCGAGAGTGTGGCAATCTCCTCCCGTCCCTCACGGAATCTCGTACACCACCATCTTGTCGGCGATGCCGCGCAGCGCGGCCTGTTTCTGGATCGGCTTGATCGCGCGCCGCTCCAGCACCTCGGCGACCGCGGGCGCGTCGAGCACGGGGCCGGTGATGTGGATCTCCTGCGCGGTCGACAGGCTCTGCACGCGGGCGGCGATGTTGACGGTCTGGCCGAAATAATCCTGCCGCTCGTTGAGCATCACGGCGAGGCACGGCCCTTCATGGATGCCGATCTTGACGATGAGATCGGTGGTGCCGCGCTGCTTGTTGAGCGCGTCCATCGCCGCACGCATGCGCAGGCCCGCGACGATGGCGTGCTCGGGACGGATGAAGGTCGCCATCACGGCGTCGCCGATGGTCTTCACCACCGCGCCCTTCTCGGACGAGATGATTTCCAGCAGCGCATGGAAATGCGCGCGCACGAGGTCGAAGGCGGCGAGATCTCCGACGCGTTCGTAGAGCGCAGTCGAGCCCTTCAAATCGGTGAACAGGAAGGTCAGCGAGGTGATCTGCAGCCGCTGGTCGAGACTGAGATTGTCCGCCTTGAACACGTCGCGGAAGGTCTGGTTCGACAGCATCCGCTTCGCCGTGAGGAACGGCTTGCGCTTGCCGATCAGGTGATGAAGCGCCTCGGCCGCGATGAACACCGACGGCAGCACGCGCACGCCGGCCTGGTTTTCCAGCGACAGCCGCAGCGGACCCGGCCGCATGGTCGTGGTCCCCGTCGGCGCCTGCACCTTGTTGTACATGATCGCGAGCTGCTGCCGGTCCTTGGTCGGCTCGCCCTGCACGTCGATGAACTGGGCGGCGTGCGTCACCGGCTCGAAGATGATGATGAAATCGTTCGGCAGTTGCAGCGACATCGTCGCCTTCTCGCCGGCCGGCAGCTCCATCGTATCCAGCGTCACCTCGTTGGCCAGCGTCGCAAACGATTCCTTGTTGAAGTCGACGCCGGAGCTCCAGAACACCTGCTTGAAATACTCCCACACCGGAAGCGTGTCGGGATCATGCGCCGCGATGCGCCGGACGCGTGAATTAACGGTGAAGGAGACCTCGACCTGATCGTCGACCGAGGTCTTGTAACCGCAGGCGCAGAGCGCACAGTGATACTCATCCGGCTTGAGCGCCTTCAGGCTGGAGTGCGCCCCCAGCACGCCGCCGCAACCGGGGCAAAGCACGTTCCAGCCGAGGTCGAACAGGCCGAGCCGCGCCGCATGCAGGAACGCCGAGATCGCGTGCTCTTCGTCGACGCCATGCTGCCTGGAGAAATCCAGGACATTGACGCGATTGAGCTCGTGATCCTCGCCGTCCTCGATGAGCCGCGCGATCGCGTCGACCACCTTCGCATCGGCGGTCTGCTTCAGAACGGAAAACTGGGCCTGGATGTCGCTCATGGCGGGCTCTATCTCGGTTGAATCACGCCATCGGCCAGGCGAGCGCCTGTCATCGACGCGTGATGCGGAACAGGGGTGAGTGATCCGGCTGGGTGGTGACGACGCCGAGCGGGATCACGGGATTCGCCGCGTCGGCGAGCTCGACGCGGAAGGCGCCGATCAGCCGGGCCAGCGCCAGAACGGATTCGGCCTGCGCGAACGGCGCGCCGACGCAGACGCGCGGGCCCGCGCCGAACGGCAGATAGGCGAAGCGGTCGGGCGCCTCTTTCGACATGAAGCGCTTGGGAATGAACGCGTTCGGCTGATCCCACAGCTTTTCGTGCCGGTGCAGCAGCCAGGGCGCGATCATGATGATGTCGCCCTTGCCGATCTCGATTCCGGCGGCGTTGTCCTTCTCGCGCGCGGCCCGCGCGACCAGGAACGCCGGCGGATACAGCCGCATCGTCTCCTCTGTCACCGCGCGGGTGAATTTCTGGCGATCGATGTCGGCCATGCTGTCGAGATGCTCGCCACGTGTCTCGGAGGCGACTTCCTCCTGCGTCTCCGGATCGAGCGCGAGCAGATAGAGCGCCCAGAACAGCGCGGTCGCCGTGGTCTCGTGGCCGGCGAGGATCATGGTCGCGACCTCGTCGACGAGCTGCTCGTCGGAAAAGCCCTTGCCGGTCTCAGGGTCGCGCGCGGCGTCCATGAGGTCGAACAGGTCGCGCGGCGGCGCGCCGTCCTTCTTGCCCATCGCGCGCCGCTCGGCGATCAGCATCGAGACGAATTCGGTCCAGCGCTTGCGGAAACGGGCGCGCGCCCGATCCATCGGGGTCGGCCAGGACACCGGCAGCAGCATGTCGAGGACATACGGCCGTCCCAGTCGCTCGCCATACTCCATGACGAAGTTGCGCAGGGTTGCCCCGTGCCGGTCCATGCCGAACGAGAACATCGTGCGCCCGGCGATCTCGAGCGTCATGCGCTGCATGATCTCGCGCAGATCGACCGGCTCGCTCGTGCGCGCGTCGAGCTTGGCGATGGTCTCGTCGAGCACCGCCGTCATGTGCGGAACCAGGTTCGCGGTCGCACGCGGCGTGAAGGCCGGCGCGAGCGTGCGGCGCTGAAACGTCCAGGAATGACCCTCCGCGATCAGAAGGCCGTCACCGAGCACGGGGCGCAGCATGCGGATGCCGGCCGGCGTGCGCGTGTAGTTCTCGTAATTGGTGAGCAGAACATGCCGGATCGCATCCGGCTGGTTCAGGATGAAGCTGTTGCGGAGAAAGAAGCGCCCCTTGATGACCTCTTCCTCATAGGCGCGCTGGCCCCAGGTGGCGATCATGTTCCGGCGGATCACCGCCAGGCGACCGAAGAACGACATGTCGTCGGGCGCGCGCGGCGGAGCCGGGGGGACGATGGGCCGACGCACACTGGCGATGTTCATGGCTCTCTCCCGATGTGACGCAGGCAAATAGCTAGTAAGTCAGCTCGGCGATCGCAATCCTGTTCTCGGCGGCCGGCCAGGCCCGTGCCACAATCCGTTCTTCGCCGAATTGGATCACGATGTTACGCCCGATCTCCGTCGCGGGAAGGCGCAATGTCGCTGCCGCATCCGTGGGCACGCCCGGCTTGACGTCGGCGGGCTCCTTGCCGTCGAACAGCACCACGTCGCGCGGCAGGCCGAAATAGCCGCGCGGACGCGACATGATCACGACCGCACCGGCGTCCTTGTCCGCCGGCCCGAGCGGACGCGCGGCGCGCAGGTGGACGACATCCGATGAGCGCGGGAACGGCGAGCGATAGATATGCGTGGTCGGCGCGTCCGGGGAGGTCAGGACGAATTCGAGCGACCAGCCGGATTCGACCTGCGCCGGCCCCCAGCGGCCGTCGGCGCCGGTCTTCGCGCTGTGCACTGCACTTCCCTTGCGCTCGCCGGTATCGGGGTCGACGCGGAAGATATCGACGGTTGCACCCGCCACCGGACGATTGGTCTGCACGCCGCCCGGCGTACCCGTGACGAGGCCGTTCAGCCGGACGACCGGCTCCGGCACGATCGCGATGCGCGCGGGCTCGCTGCCGGCGATGAATTTGTAGATCTCGCGGAACGCGCGCGGGTGGAACGCCACCTCGCGATGGTCGAGCGCGCCGAGCACGAGATTGGTGGCGCCCTTCAGCTCGGGCCCTTCATTGGTGACACCGGTCGGCGTGCCCGGCTTGCCGATGAAGCGGCCGTCGGCCTGCGCGTATTTGTCCATGCCGTCGCTGCGCAGGGTGAGGAACGCAACGCCCGGCGTCACCTCGCTCTCGCCCTCGTTCAGGCCGCGCAGGAATGGGCCGCGGCCGTTGAATTCATTGTTCGTCTGGTCGTCGGTTGCAAACACGCCGTGATTGGGCGTGCCGCACAGCACGGCGTGGCTGACGTCGGCGGCGCCGCCATTCCTGATGACGTTGCGGATCGCGTTGCCGCCGCGCGAGCTGCCGACCAAGGCCACGCGCGCCGCACCGGTCCGGCGCTTCAGCTCCGTGATGGCGGCAGCGAGCTCGCGGCGCTGGTCCTCGGCCGAGGAGCGGCCCGCCTGCTCGACCTTGTCGTCGCTGCGGGCCAGCGGGTCGGTGAAATTGATCGCCATCATGCGGTCGCGCGCGATGCCATTGGATTCCATCCGCCACAGCGTCGTCATCCAGAGCGCATCGTAGTCGCCATTGCCGTGGACGAACAGGATCGGCGGGACCTGCCCGTTTTGCGCTGCGGCCGCCGTCTGGGCCAGCGCGCCTGTCCGCAAGCTCGCAACCGCGAAAGGCAGGCTGCCCGCCCCCAGCAGGATCGTCCGTCGCGACAGCCTCATCTGTTCCTCTCCGGCAAAACCATCTCTTTGCACCGCTTATAGCGGCCTAACCACTGGACAGCGAAGGACTTTCGCGGGCATCACTGGACCTGCCGGAATCGCCCAAAGACCACTCCAAGACCACTTCTGCCAGCCCATTTGGAAGGGGATATGACCGAGCAGCTGAACCGTCAGACATTCGCCGGCGACGGCATCACCGCCCCGCTGCGGTTCACCGTATTCCGGCGCATCTGGCTCGCCAGCCTGCTCTCCAATCTCGGCCTCCTGATCCAGGGCGTGGGCGCGGCCTGGGCGATGACGCAGATGTCGGCTTCGGCCGACCAGGTGGCGCTGGTCCAGACGGCCCTGATGCTGCCGATCATGCTGATCTCGATGCCGGCCGGCGCCATCGCCGACATGTATGACCGCCGCATCGTCACCCTGGTCTCGCTCGTGATCGCGCTGACCGGCGCGAGCGCGCTGACGATCCTGGCCGGGCTCAAGCTGATCACGCCGGAAACGCTGCTGGCCTTCTGCTTCGTCGTCGGCAGCGGCAACGCGCTGTTCGGACCGGCCTGGCAATCCTCGGTCAGCGAGCAGGTGCCGCCGGAGGCTCTGCCGTCGGCCGTCGCGCTGAACGGCATCAGCTACAACATCGCGCGCAGCTTCGGTCCCGCGGTCGGCGGCGTCATCGTCGCAGCCCTCGGCGCGGTGGCGGCGTTTGCCTGCAACGCGATCCTCTATCTGCCGCTGCTGGTGGTGCTGCTGATCTGGCGCCGCTCGGTGGAGCCGTCGCGCCTGCCGCGGGAGAAGCTCAACCGCGCCATGGTCTCGGGCTTCCGCTACATCACCAATTCGCCGCCGATCAAGATCGTGCTGTTGCGCACGCTGGTGATGGGCCTGATCGGCGGCGCGATCATGGCGCTGATGCCGCTGGTCGCGCGCGACCTCTTGCATGGCGGCGCGCAGACTTACGGCATCATGCTCGGCGCCTTCGGCATGGGCGCGGTGGTCGGCGCGCTCAACATCCACGAATTGCGCAAGCGCATGAGCGGCGAGGCCGCGATCCGCGCCTGCACCATCTCGATGGCGTTCGCGATGGCTGCGCTCGCGGTCAGCACGGAGCCGGTGCTGACGGCGACCGCCCTGGTGCTCGCCGGCGCGGTCTGGATGGCGGCGGTCGCGCTGTTCAATATCGGCGTGCAGCTCTCGGCGCCGCGCTGGGTCGCCGGCCGCTCGCTCGCGGCCTTCCAGGCCTCGATTTCCGGCGGCATCGCCATCGGCGCCTGGGGCTGGGGCCATCTCACCGACTATGCCGGCGTGGAGGTCGCGCTGCTGACGGCGGCCGGCCTGATGCTGATCTCGCCGCTGCTCGGCGTCTGGCTCACCATGCCGCGCGTCGGCGCCCGCAACGAGGATGCCGAGGTGCTGGCCGATCCCGAGGTCAGGCTGTCGCTCACCGCCCGCAGCGGGCCGCTGGTGGTCGAGATCGAGTATCGCGTCTCCCAGGAGAACGCGCGCGCCTTCCACAATGTGATGCAGGACGTGCAGCTCTCCAGGCAGCGCAACGGCGCCTATGGCTGGTCGATCGCGCGCGACATCGCCGACCCCGAATTGTGGACCGAGCGCTATCACTGCCCGACTTGGCTCGACTATTTGCGCCAGCGCAACCGCTCGACGCTGTCCGAACGCGCGCTGCATCAGCAGGCGATCGATTTCCACATCGGCCCCGAGCCGGTGCGCGTCCGCCGCATGCTGGAGCGTCCGTTCGGCTCGGTGCGCTGGAAGGACGACACGCCGGACCGCGCGAGCGCAGAGGTGCTGCCGGTGGTCGCGACCGCGGCGGGCAGCAGTACGTAGGATTGTGAGTTCGTAGCCCGGATGGAGCAGCGCAATCCGGGGCAGTCTCGCCGCAGGGAGAGAATCCCGGATTTCGCTCCGCTCCATCCAGGCTACGCGAATCCTACTGCCCGTGATCGGTCAGCACCTTGTCGCAGGGCTTGCTGAGGCGGCTGCGGTTCTGCTTCAGGCACGCCAGCACGGCGCCATCGCCATTGTTCATCACGGCGCGGCAGAAGCGGCTGACATCGCGCGCGCACGCGTCGTGTCCGGGCTGCTGTTGCGCCGACGCAGCGGATGCGCACAGGAGCAGCGAAATCATCAAAAGAAATCTGGTCATCGCATAATGCCTCTTACCCGGAAGAACGTGCGGGCGAAGCTAGTGCGACGGTCCCTTTGCCGCAACGGCTTTATTGCCGGGCCGCATGATACCGCCGCGTGGCCCCGCCTGACGCCGGGGCGCATCGCGAGGGAGCTCGTCAGATCACAACGCTTGCGGCGTTGCGCATTCTCTTACTGCTTGTCTTGCGCGTCAGCGACCTTGCGTGAAGCGCCCTTGGCGAGGTCCTTGTCCATCACCGCGCGGCAACCGGCGCTCAGGTCCGAACGATGCTTCATCATGCACGCGGTGATCTTCGGGATGTTGGGGATGTCCGCCGAGCAGAGGCGGAAGGCATCGCCGGTGCACTGCTGCTGCGCCTCGGCCGAGAAGGCGAAGCTCGAGGTGGTCGAGACGATCGAAACGATCGCGGCAAAGCCCAGTGCCAGGCTGGTGTCGCGGATCTTGCTACTCAGGGACTTGGTCGTGAACGAGGTAGTCATTTGAAGCTCCCATTGGCACCGCCTTGGCGGGCCCGTTGTTAATGGGAACTACGATGCTCCAGCAAAACAGTTTCCACTGTGATGACGGTCACGGGCGACCCACCTTCTGTGAGGTCGGTCACTTTGGCGCACCCCGCTGAAAATCCTCCGCAACCGCCGTCGTGTTGGTGTCACGTTAACTGTTCCTTCGCATTAATGGCTCGTCGCGCGGGAAATTCCGCAGGTTTGGTTGCGTAATTGGAAAGAGTAGCGATGCGTAATGCGTTGGGCCTGATGCTGGCCAGTGTAGTTGCGGCGGTCGTGATCGCCGCCGGCGGTTGGTTTTATTATTCCTTCAGCGCCGACCATGGCGCTCCCAAGACAGTTGCCGCCCGTGCCGCCGACCCGTTGCCGGCACCGGCGAAGCTCGCGGCCAAGGACGACGTCACGACAACCGCGACGATCGCGGCCAAGCCGGCGACGATGGCCCAGGCAGCCGCGCCTGCGCCCGCTCCGGTCGCACCGGTTCAACCGAAGCAGGCCTGCGCCAATCCGAACGCTTTGGGCGTCTCCCGCGTGGTCGAGATCGACACCACCGGCGGCCCCGGCTTCGGCTTCGAAACGTTCAAGCAGTTCGATTTCCTCACCGACAAGGAAGTCGTGCTGACCTTCGATGACAGCCCGTGGCCGGTGAACACGCCGGCGGTGCTGAAGGCGCTCGCAGAGGAATGCACCAAGGGCCTGTTCTTCTCGGTGGGCAAGCATGCGACCTATCATCCGGAAATCCTGCGCCAGGTGCTGGCCCAGGGCCACACGGTCGGCACCCACACCTGGTCGCACCTCAATCTCAACAGCAAGAAGATGACGGAGCAGCAGGCCAAGGACGAGATCGAGAAGGGCTTCAGCGCCGTGAAGTTCGCGCTCGGCACCAATCCTGCGCCGTTCTTCCGCTTCCCGCAGCTCCAGCACAATCCGGCGATGGTGACCTATCTCGGCACCCGCAACGTCGCGATGTGGTCGACCGATCTCGACTCCTTCGACTTCAGGAAGGGCGCCACCCCGGAGAAGATCGTCAACACGGTGATGACCAAGCTCGACAAGCTCGGCAAGGGCATCATCCTGATGCACGACTTCCAGAAGAACACGGGTGAAGCGCTGCCGTCGCTGCTCGCACGGCTGAAGGCGGGCGGCTACAAGGTCGTGCAGATCAAGGCCAAGACGACCTTCGAGTCGCTGCCGGAATATGACGAAGCGCTGATGAAGGAAATGAAGGTGCCGACAGCGAGCACGACCACGCGTCCGATCTCGAGCGTGGTGCAGACGGTTTCGCAATAGGCTCGCTCGAAACGCTTCCTCAGCAACATCATGGCCGGGCTCTTGCCCGGCCATTTGCTTTTTGAGGGAAAGGCGGTGCCTACCAGTAGATGCCGTGGCGATGCAGCTCGCTGATGATGCGGCGCTCGGTCCATTCGCGCTTGCGCTTCGGCTTCTCCGCCCTTGCGGTCTTCGCGGGCCTGGTGGTCGCGACCGGCGCCGATGCCGTCGTGACCGGAGTCGCAGCGGGAGCGGCCGTCGCAGCGGGAGCGGCTGCCGCAGCGGGCACGCGAGGTAACGACACCGCAGGCGGACGGTCGGAATATTTCGGCGCCTCGGCCACCGGTGCGACTTCGCTGACCTGCGAGGCGGGCGTGGCGATCGGTGCGGCTTGCGGAGCGGCGGACTGCCCGGCCATCCCCGACAGCGACAGGCTGCGGTCGCCTGCATGGGCGGATGCGGAAGCCAGGACCATGGCGGCGACCAGAATGATCTTGCGCATTTAAAATCTCCCCGTGTTGGCGTGATGCGGACACTACGGGAATCGGAGCGCAGGATTATGTGACAGACCTCACCGAGGCCATGGTCGCGCAGGATCGGCGGTGACGGGAGTGTCGGCTTGCCGGCCGAAGCTGGCAAAGCCAGCGAAGGCTGGTGCCGCAAGAGGGATTCGAACCCCCGACCCCGTCATTACGAATGACGTGCTCTACCGACTGAGCTATTGCGGCAACCTTGCCGGGACCAAAGCGCTGCCGGCCCCGATACGCGCGCTCCTGATATCGGGCATGGCCCGAATTGGCAAGGACAAGCGGGGTTCGAATTTAGGCCTCACGCGCCCCAGCGGGACCAGAATCCGCGCCAGCCGCCGGCTTGGGCCTTCGGCGTGCCGATTTGTTCCGTAAATTCATCGCTCGGCCCCTCGTCATCAATCCCGGGATCGTCAGGCGCGCGGACGATCGGGATGACCGCGGGGATCGGGGCAGGGGCAGGCTTGCCGAGGTCGGCGCGGGTCCGGAACACCGGGGTGGCCGCGGCCGGCGTTGATTCGGCGGGCTCGGGGCCCGGTGTGGCCGGCTCGGCAGGCGCTAGGACCGGCTCGTCCTTGACGGTTTCCTTGGATGCTTCCGGAACGACCTCCTTGGCCTCAGCAGGAGGAGAATTGTCCTGGGCGGCGGGCGCGGGAGCCGGAGCAGCCGGTTCCACCGGGCTCTCGCTCGGAGCCGCCGTCACCCGCTTCGGCGGCGGGGCGGCCAGCATGGCTTCCTCGAAGGCCGAGGATTCGATCGTGGTGCCCTTGTCGGACGGAAGGCTCGCAACCGGCGTCTGCCACTGGAAGGCGTCGAGGCGGCCGGTAACCGGCGAGACCGGGCGCCAGCGGTCGCTGACATAGCCGTCCGCGGTCCAGGCCGGATCGTGGCGGGCACGCACGGCGCGCAAGGTCCAGGCGCGGGCACGGCCGCTATCGCCATGCTCGGCGCGCTCGATCTCGGCCATCAGCAGCGCCACGCGCTGGGTCGGATCGTTGATATAGGGCGCCAGCACCGCGCGCGCGCGGGCGAACTCGGCAGCATCGATCGCGGCGCGCGCAATCGCGAGCTGGCCCTCGATATGGCCGGGCTTGTCGCGAGTCGTCTTGGCCGCGAGCGTCTCCACCCGCTGCAGGCGCTGCCGCGCGGAATCGCCGAGCTTCACATGCGCATAGGCGTCCGCGAGATCGGGATGCGGATTGGCGAGCCAGGCGGCCTCGACCAGCTTCATGGCACGGCGCACCTGATGCGCCTCGCTCTCGAATTTCGCGGCGAGCACGGCGGCCGGCACCAGGGTCGGCGCCAGCTTGATCGCCTCCATCACGCTCTCGCGCGCGACGTCGCGGTCCATGGTCTCCAATTCCAGCGCGCGTGCCGTGAGCAGCACGCCGCGCTGGCGGCGATAGCTCGGCTTGTCGATCAGGCCGGTGGACAGGTTCGACTCGAGGATCGCGAGCGCGCCGCTCCAGTCACCGCGCGCGCAGCGGAAGCCGAGCACCGCATGCGAGGCCCAGGTCGAGGACGGCGACAGCTTGATCGCTTCCTCCGCGATCATCACGGCGCCGACGGCGTCGTCGGCCCGCTGCGCCTCGATGAACAGGCCGCGCAGGCCGAGCAGACGCGTATCCTCGCGCTCGGCCATGACGCGGAAGACGCGCTGGGCCTCGTCGCGATTGCCCTCGAGTTGGGCCGATTGCGCATGCAGCAGCAGCGCGAGCGGATCGTTCGGTGCGTGCCGCCGCGCCGCGTCGGAGTGCCGACGGGCGAGCGCGGTGTCGCCATGACCGATCGCGAGCAGGCCGTGGGTGATGGCCTGGCGGCCGCGCGCGTGGCGCTTCTCGTGATGGCGCCGGCGCATGCGTCCCGGCGTGCGCCAGATCGCGGTGAGGATGCTCCAGAGCAGAACGATCGCCACGGCGAATACGCCGAGAAGAAGCACAAACACCGGAATGGTCGGCGACGCTCGCCAGCCGCCCCAGGTCAGCACGACCTCGCCGGGCTGATCGGCAACCCAGGCCGCGCCCGCGCCAGCGAGCGCAATCAAGACAAGGAAGAGGACGATGCGAAGCATGGCGATCCCTAATTACGCGCGGATTGTTGCGCGAATCTTACTGCGTAGACTTGGCGAGATCCGCCATGGCATCGTCGGCGAATTTGCGGGACGCGGCGAGCGCGGCGTCGCGGGCGTCGGCCTTCTCGAGCCAGGCCTGCGCCGGCACGCGATCGGCCTCGGGCAGGCTCTTCAGCTCGCGCCGCGCCTCGACGAAATCGTTGCGCAGCGCCGCGGCCGTCACCCGCGCGACGATGGCGCCGCGATCATTGCCGACCCCGTCGGTGCGCTCGATGCGAACGAGCTTCGATGCGCCCGCCTGCAGACGCTCGACGATGCCGGCATTCGCGGCCGGAGCCTCCGGAGGCGGCGACAATTTCGGCACGATGGTGAGCAGCTCGCGGCTCAGCGCGACCGGCGTCGGGATGCCTGACGATGCGAACGCATCGAGCGGCTTCAGCATCTCGGGCTTGGCGGCGAGCGACCGCGCCGCGGACAGTTGCGGCTGATAGGGATCGCCGTGGCGCACGGCGACGTCGAGCAGGGTCGCCGCCACCACGAAGCGCAGCGGCTTGTCGTCCAGTTTCTTTGTCTCGGCGATCTTCTCGCCCTGCTGCGCGAGCTCGGCGCGTTCGGTCTTGCTGGCGCGCTCGATCTGCGTGATGCGGTCGGCGAGTGCGGCAAGATCGGACGACGCAACGGGCGCCGCGGACTTTGCGTCATTCAGCGCGCCTGCTGTCTTGTCGGACTGCGCGCGCAGATTGGCGATGTCGCTGCGCAGGGCGCTCGCCGATTTCTCCAGCGCGTCGATCCGCGCCACCATGGCCGGATCGGCGGCGGGCTTGCCGGCCTTGGCCTCGACCGCAGCGATGCGACCGCTCAGCGCATCGACCGTCGCGCTCGTCACTTGCGGCGCGGCCGGCGGAGCCTGCACCGCGGGCCAGCCCAGCATCCAGCCGACCCCGATCACGACCGCTGCGGCCGCAGCACCGGAGAACGGTGCAACGACCCAGGGGGAAACCGGCCGCGAGGCGGAAGCGGGCGCAACGGACGGCTGCTGCTCGGCCGCCTCTGGCGTTGGCTCGGGCTGCGGCTCCGGGTTGAGCTCTGGCTCGACCTCGGACTTGGCCTCGGACTTGGCCTCATCGACCTTGACCTCGTCATGCGCGGCCTGCCCGGCCGCCGGCTGAGCTTCCGGCTCGCCCGCAACGTCCTGCGGCTGGGTCGAGACTTCGGTTGCCTCCAGGTCGATGGTGGGCGGGGTGCGCTTGGCACGACCGGTGTCGGGAGCCAATCCTGCGTCTTCAGGCTTGTCGTCGGCCATCGTGACGGTTCCTCACACTTCCATACCTTACACAGATCCCGGGTGGACCTAAATCGCGCCGGATTCGGCCCGACCTCTTACGCCAAACGGGTACGCAAAGCACGCTCCAAGGTGTCAAATAAGGCATTTTCGTCCGGCGTTGCGGCCACCAGAACCTGCGAGGCACCGGCGTCGCGCAGCACGCCCGCGACCGTCTCGGACAGGCAGCATTGCGGAATCGCCAGCGCCGAGATTTCGACGCCTTCATCCCGCGCGGCATCCAGGAACGCCCGCGCGCTGCGCCGGGAGTAGTGCAGCACCGCCTCGACCCCGTGGGCGGCGAAGCCCTCGCACACCTCGCGCGGCAGATGCTTGACCGGCGCCATGCGGTAGGTGGTCTGCGTGACCACGTTGAATCCTTCCGCGTCGAGCTCACCGCCGAGATCGCGCGACAGATCCGCGCCGGCTAGATAGAGCAGCGTGCTTTTCTTCTTCAGCACCTTGTCGCGCGCGCTTCGAATGATTGTCTCGCGCAAGGAAGCGGCATCGCCGCCGGCGACGATGACCTCGCCAAAGCCGGCGTCGCGCGCCGCCGAAGCGGTGTGCTCGCCGACCGCGAACAACGGCAGCTCCAGAAGGCCGAGGTCCCGCAATTGCGGCGCGACGGCGCGGATCGCATTGGCCGACGTGACGATGACGGCGCCATAGCCCGCCGCACTCTCGTCGCGAAAGGCGACCGGCTCGAACTTGAGCACGGGCGCAAGCAGCACCACATGTCCCCGCGCACGCAGATTTCCCGCCGTCGCCTCATTGTCGGGATGCGGCCGTGTGACAAGAATGGACATCGCTCGTGTTCCCGAACCGCGTGACGGTGACGCATTCGCGGGATGGCTTGCTTCGTGACGATTGCGCAAGCCGACCCCGGAATGCTACCGGATTTACCAGAACTCCGCTTTACGGATCAGTGCAAGGGCGCAAATTGGATAACGATTCGCCAATGCTGGTATTGGGCATCGAAACCACCTGCGACGAGACCGCCGCGGCGGTGATCGAACGCGCGCCTGGCGGCAGCGGCAGGATCCTGTCCAACATCGTGCGGTCGCAGGTTGAGGAGCACGCCCGCTTCGGCGGCGTGGTGCCGGAGATCGCCGCCCGCGCTCATGTCGATGTGCTCGACGGGATCATCGACCGCGCCATGCACGAGGCCGGCATCGACTATGCCCAGCTCAACGGCGTCGCGGCGGCCGCGGGGCCGGGGCTGATCGGCGGCGTGATCGTCGGGCTCACGACCGCGAAGGCGATCGCGATGGTGCATGACACGCCGCTGGTCGCGGTGAACCATCTGGAGGCGCATGCGCTGACGCCGCGCCTCACCGACGGTATCGATTTCCCCTACTGCCTCTTCCTCGCCTCGGGTGGCCACACCCAGATCGTCGCAGTCACCGGCGTCGGCCAGTATGTGCGGCTCGGCACCACCGTGGACGACGCCATCGGCGAAGCCTTCGACAAGGTCGCCAAGATGCTGGGGTTGCCTTATCCCGGCGGCCCCCAGGTCGAGCGCGCAGCCGCGAGCGGCGATGCCACGCGTTTTGCGTTCCCGCGACCGATGCAGGGACGCCCCGACGCCAATTTCTCGCTGTCGGGATTGAAGACGGCGGTGCGCACCGAAGCCAGCCGATTGCCCGAGATCACGCCGCAGGACATCAGCGATCTCTGCGCCAGCTTCCAGGCCGCCGTGCTGGATTCGACGGCCGACCGGCTCGGCGTCGGCCTCAAGCTTTTCCGCGAGCAGTTCGGCGCGCCGCGTGCGCTCGTGGCCGCCGGCGGCGTTGCCGCCAATCAGGCGATCCGCGGTGCGCTGCATGAGGTCGCACGGCAGGCCGGCACGCAACTGATCATGCCGCCGCCCTCGCTCTGCACCGACAACGGCGCGATGATCGCATGGGCCGGTGCCGAGCGCCTCGCGCTCGGCTTGACCGATACGATGGAAGCGCAACCGCGTGCACGCTGGCTGCTCGACGCCAATGCGACGGCGCCGGCGGGCTACGGCAAGACGCGGGCGGGATATTAGATGACCGCGTTCCAATCCGTTGCGGTGATCGGAGCGGGCGCCTGGGGCACGGCGCTGGCGATGGTGGCGGCGCGGGCAGGGCGGAACGTCACGCTCTGGGCCCGCAATGCCGAGCATGCCGCGCGGATCGCATCGACCCGCGACAATCCGCGGCTGCCCGGCGTGCGGATCGCTCCGGAGATCGTGGTGACGAGCGATCTCGCGGAAGCGTCGCGCGCAGAGATGCTGCTGATCGCCACACCGGCGCAACACCTGCGCGGCACGGTCAACATGCTGGCCTCGCACCTCGCAACGCCTGTTCCGGTCGTCGCCTGCGCCAAGGGCATCGAGCACGGCACCCATAAATTCATGACCGACGTGATCGCGGAAGCTGCGCCGCACGCGCAGCCGGCAATCCTGTCGGGCCCGAGCTTCGCCGACGACGTCGCACGCGGCCTGCCGACGGCGGTGACGCTGGCAGCGAAGGACGAAGCGCTGGCAAGCAGCCTGGTGCAGGCGCTGGGCTCACCGACATTCCGCCCCTATCACTCCACCGACATTCGCGGCGTCGAGATCGGAGGCGCGGCCAAGAACGTGCTGGCGATCGCGGCCGGCATTGTGGTCGGCCGCAAGCTCGGGGCCTCCGCGCATGCCGCCCTGACCACGCGCGGCTTCAGCGAGCTGGCGCGGCTCGGCAAGACCTGCGGCGCGCGCGCGGAAACGCTCTCGGGCCTCTCCGGCCTCGGCGACCTCCTGCTGAGCTGCTCGACCGCGCAATCGCGCAATTTCGCGCTCGGTATCGCGCTCGGGCGCGGCGAGGCAGCGCCGGCCGGAAAGCTTGCGGAAGGCGCCTTCACCGCGCCGGTGCTGGTCGAGCTCGCGGCGGCCGCGAATGTCGACATGCCCGTCTCGCAAGCCGTCGCCGCCATCCTCGACGACAGATTGACGATCGACGCGGCGATCGAGGGGCTGCTGACGCGGCCGTTCAAGGCCGAGGAGTGAGGCGCGCCCTCGCCGCGCAGGTAGCACTTCACGGCCTCTGCACGCTGGTCTAGCCTGGCGCCACACCGCAGGATCCCGGTCCAACAACAACGAAACGGATCCAGGGGAAGAACGCATGCGCAAACCGCATCATGCGATCGTTTCGATCGCCATCGCCGCACTCACTGCTCTTGCACTGCCGACCGCCGCCTGTGCTCAGGCCGCGGTCTCCTATGACGAGCTTGCGAAGAACGAGGCGTCCGCCAACGCCGAGAACGGCAAGCGCGTCGCACCCGTCAAGTCGATCGCCAATCCTTCCCTTGACGTCAGCTCCGACATGCAGGCCATGATCGGGGCGCCGTTTCCGCCGCATTTCAATGCGGATCCGAAATCCGCGAGCGAATGGAAAGAGTTGATCGACCGCCGCGCAAAGCTGTCGATCGCGAACGTTCCGACCATGAAGGAGAAGCTCGGCGTCAAGGTCGAGGAGACCAGGATTGCCGGCGTGCATTGCTTCGTCGTGACGCCGAACAGGATCCCGCCGGAGAACCGTCGGCGCCTCCTGGTCCACGTCCATGGCGGCGGCTACGTGTTCGGGCCCGGCGAAGCCGCGCTCCCGGAAGCGATCATGATGGCCGGCTTCGGCGGCTTCAAGGTGATCTCGGTCGACTACCGCATGCCGCCCGACTTCCCCTATCCCGCCGCGATGGACGATGCGATGGCGGTCTGGAAGGAGGTCACCAGAACGAACGATGCGCGACGGATGGCGATCTTCGGCACATCGACGGGCGGGGCGATGACACTTGCGATGGTGCTGCGGGCCAGGGACGAGAAGCTGCCGAGACCGGCGGCGATCGCGCCGGGCACCCCGTGGTCCGATATCGACAAGGTCGGCGACACCTATGCCAGCAATGAGTGGGTCGACAACGTGCTGGTGACCTGGGACGGCTGGCTCGGCCGCGCCGCAAAGCTCTATGCCAACGGCACCGACCTGAAGAATCCCTACATCTCGCCGATCTATGGCGACTTCAAGGGCTTCCCGCCGACGATCCTGACCTCGGGCACGCGCGACCTGTTCCTCAGCAACACGGTTCGCACCCACCGCAAATTGCGGCGCGCCGGCGTGACCGCCGATCTCAACGTCTATGAGGGCCAGTCTCACGCGCAGTACCAATTCAACATCAACGCGCCGGAGACGAAGGAAGCCTTCGCCGATATCGCAAGGTTCTTCGATCGCCATCTGAAGGAGTGAGCGCGGCGATGGATATCGGATGCCCGCGCTTGTCGCGGGCATCCGCGTGCCCTAAACATCGCGGCGGCGTATCCAGGAACGGGATAGATTGCGATGAACTACTGGCTGGTGAAATCCGAACCGTCGGTGTGGTCGTGGGACCAGCAGGTCGCGAAGGGCGCCAAGGGCGAAGCCTGGACCGGCGTGCGCAATTACACCGCCCGCCAGAACCTCGTGAACATGAAGAAGGGCGACAAGGCGTTCTTCTATCATTCCAACGAGGGCAAGGAGATCGTCGGCATCGCCGAGATCATCAAGGAAGCCTACCTTGACCCGACCGACAAGACCGGGAAATTCGTCTGCGTCGACATCAAGGCCGACAAGCCCTTGAAGACGCCGGTGACGATGGCCGCGGTCAAGGAGGAGAAGAAGCTTAAGGACATGGCGCTGGTGAAATATTCGCGCCTGTCGGTGCAGCCGGTGACGGCCGAGGAGTGGAAGCTCGTCTGCAAGATGGGCGGGATGTAGTCAGTGCCGTAGCTGCCGTAGCCTGGATGGCGCGAAGCGCAATCCGGGATTCGTGCATTCGGAACGACCGTCCCGGATTACGCTTCGCGCCATCCGGGCTACGAGCCAGCTTGCGGCTCCGCCAGCGCAAACACCTCGCAAGGCGCGGCAATGCCGCGCAGCGGATGCGATCCGAGCGCAATCAGCGGCATCTCGGTCTCGGCAGCAAGCGCGCCCGACACCAGCACGGTCCGGCCGAGCTGCTTGCACAATCCTTCGAGCCGGCTGGCGAGGTTGACCGCGGGACCGATCGCGGTGAAGTCGAGCCGGTTGGCGGCGCCGATATTGCCCCACAGCATCTCGCCGAGATGAAGCGCAGCGCCGAACGCAAGCGGCGGCAGGCCTTGCGCGCGGCGCTCGGCGTTGAGATAGGCCATCCCGGCTTCCGCTGCACCGGCGGCACGGAGAGCGGCGTCACAGGCGCGGCGCGGCGATGCCTCGACCACCGGAAAGATCGCGAGCACACCATCGCCGATGAATTTCAGCACTTCCCCGCCGAAGGCGTGGACCGCGCCGGCGATGCGGTCGAACCAGGCATCGAGCGCCGCGATGACCTCAGCCGGCGGCGTCGTTTCCGACAGGTTCGTGAAATTGCGCAGATCCGCATAGAGCAGTGCGGCCTGAATGGTCTCGCCGAGATCGCGCCGCAAGGGCGCCGCCAGCACGCGTTCGGCGCTGCGCTTGCCGAGGTAAGCATCGAGCGTCGCGCGCAACGTGGCGCGCGCGGCGAGCAGGGCAAGCGGCGTTGCGGCGAAGCGCGCGGCCTGGCGCAATTGCTCTAGTTCGTCCGCCGTGAAAGGACGCGGCCCGATCCAGCCGAGCAGCGGCCCATCGGATCGTCCGACGGCGTCCTCGTGCATTTCACCACCAGCGGTTTCTCGCAGCCAGCGGCGGCCGGCGTCGTTGGGCGGATCGGGCGCAAGGCCGCCCGGTGCAAAGCCGAGCGCTTCGATCACCTCGCCGCTATCGGCACGCCACAGCCAGGTCCGTTTCGCGATCAGCGGATGCGGCACCTCAAGCGTCAGGCTGCCTGCCGCCAGCGGCACGCCGTCGGCGATCAGGTGTACGCCGAGTTCCGCGAGCAGGCGGTCGGCCCCGGAACAGTTTTGGGCGACATCGACGAGCCAGGCGAGGGTCGGGGCAAGGTGCATGGTCCGATGATGGCGAAGCAGGGCGGTGTTTGTCACGGGCAATCCTTGACGGAGCGCCGCGCCGCCGCCATGTCCCGGAGGCCTGCCCGAGGCAGGACCGAGGCAAGACCAGGGATGATCGCCGATGACCGAACCGTTCGTCGTACGACGCGAGACCCATATCGCGGCCCCGCGTGCCACCGTCTTCGCCTACCTCACCGATCCCGAGAAGATCCTGAGCTGGATGGGATCCGGCGCGACCACCGAGCTGCATCCCGGCGGGCTCTATTTGCTCAAAGGCGTCGGTCCGCGCGGCGGGGGCGCCCGCGGCACGTTCCGCGAGGTCGTGCCGGTGCATCGTCTCGCCTACACGTTCGGCTGGGAGGGCGGCCAGGAAGTGCCGCCCGGCTCGAGCCTGATCGAGATCGACCTGATCGAACGCGACGGCGGCACGCTGCTGCGCATGACCCATAGCGGGCTGCCGAGCGAAGCACAGGCCGCCGCACATGCGACGGGATGGGCGCATTACCTGGAGCGGCTCACGATCGCGGCCAGCGGCAAGGATCCCGGTCCGGACCAGGGTGTATCAACCAAGGAATAGCCCTCTTAGGGTGGACAAAGGCGTACTTGCGCCGTGCCCACCATTCGCAATGAAGTCCCGGAGATTGACCGTGGGCCCGGCGCTACGCGCCTTCGCTACGGCAGCGCGACGCTAGACCGCCGCGGTCGCCACCACCTGCGCCAGCAACTGCTCGCGCCGCGCCTGGGAACGCTGGCCCTTCATCGTCGCCGCAAAACGCTCGAGGATGCCGTCCTCGAAGGCGGTGACGATGGTGTCGTGCACATAGCTCTTGCGGCAAATCGCCGGCGTGTTCGAGAGCTTGTCGGCGGCGGCGCGGATCGCCTCCAGCACCTGCTTCTTGCGGCCGCGCTGGCTGGTCGCCGGCGTGATGCGCGACAGCGATTCCACCACGACGGCGGACGCCATCAGCGTACGAAAATCCTTCAGCGAGATCTTGATGCCGGCGATCTCGCGCAGGAACGCATTCACCTGCGTGGTGCTGACCGCGCGCACGATGCCGTAGGCATCGCGATACTGGAACATGCGCTTGCCGGGAACGCCCTGCAGAACGCCGATGGCACGCACCAGCTTGGCCGCGTCGCACTCCTTGCGTACGGCCTTGCCGCCCTTGGCCTTGAAGGTCAGCACGAAGCTGTCGTCTTCCAGGGTGACGTTCGACTTCAGCAGCGTGGTGGCGCCACGGGTGCCGTTGAGACGGGCGTAGGATTCATTGCCGGGACGGATCGCGGTGCGCGCGATCAGCTCGATCACGGCCGAAAGCGCGAACTCGCGCGTCGGCTCGTCGCCCGACAGGAACGCCGAGACCTTGCGCCGGATCTTCGGCAGCGCGCCGACGAGCTTCTCCAGGCGATGCGCCTTGCGGTGCTCGCGGACCTTCTCCCAGTCGGCGTGATAGCGATATTGCAGCCGGCCCGCGGCATCGCGCCCCACCGCCTGGAGATGCGAGCTCGGATCGGCCGAGTAGCGCACTTCGCGATAGGCCGGCGGCACCGCCATGGCGTGCAGGCGGCGAATGGTGCGGGCGTCGCGGATATGGGCGCCGTTGGGGCGGACGAAGGAATAGCCCTTGCCGCGCCGGATGCGGCGGATGGTCAGCTCGTTCTGGTCGCCGAGCCGCAGGCCCAGCTCCCTCGCAAGCGCCTCGACCGCCGCCGGGGACGCTGAATCGAACACCTTTTTCGGGCTGGGACGGGTGGAACCGGCCGGTTTCGGCCATTGTCCGAGGGCTTTAGCCAGCGCAATGGCAGCAGGATCGGCCGAAGCGGGCCGCATCGTCCCGAGATTCTGCTGATCCATCATAGTGTTATGCCTTGGCCCTGTCTGTTACCGTTCAATGCCGCTGTTCTGTTGTTTGTTCCCTGCGGGTCTCGTTGGACCCGGGTTAGCCACTTAGGGTGTTCCGAACCGCATTGCGAGTCCCGAATCGGTGAGAAGCGGTTTCTAAATACCTCCTGCGACGCATGGGCGCCCTGCACGGGCCTATTCCCGCGAACTGGGTAAAGGGCCGAAAGCCGCCTCCCGGGCTGTTTCAGATTTGCGACAGCCGGCGGTTGCGGCCTTGATTCTCCGCATGGCCGGCGGCTCGCCGAAGGTTCAGCTTGTGCTCCTTGTCGGGCCCGGTTAGCCCGACGCATAATCGGTTCAACGATGAAGTCGGCGCGCCAGTCACCTGTGCTCGGCTTGCCGTACCTGGAGGGAAGCATGTCCGAGAAGATCTACGACGTCCCCGCGGATTGGGCCAAGCGCGCCTGGGTCGACCAGGCCAAGTACAAGGACATGTACGCCCGCTCGATCTCGGACCCGAACGCGTTCTGGGCCGAACAGGCCAAGCGCATCGACTGGATGAAGGCGCCGACGAGGATCGAGAACGTCTCCTACGCGCCCGGCAACATCTCGATCAAATGGTTCGAGGACGGAATCCTCAACGTCGCGCACAATTGCATCGACCGGCACCTCGCCAAGCGCGCCAACCAGACCGCGATCATCTGGGAAGGCGACGATCCCTCGCAGTCCAGGCACATCACCTACAAGGAGCTGCACGACGAGGTCTGCCGGATGGCCAACATCCTGCGCACCCGCAACGTCAAGAAGGGTGACCGGGTCACGATCTATCTGCCGATGATCCCCGAGGCCGCCTATGCGATGCTGGCCTGCGCGCGGATCGGCGCGATCCACTCCGTGGTGTTCGCGGGCTTCTCGCCCGACAGCCTCGCCCAGCGCATCAACGACTGCCAGTCCAAGGTCATCATCACCGCGGATGAAGGCCTGCGCGGCGGCAAGAAGGTGCCGCTGAAGGCCAATGTCGACGCCGCGCTCGCCAAGGCCGACGGCGTCGACTGGGTCGTCGTGGTCAAGCGCACCGGCGGCCAGGTCGAGATGAACCCGTCGCGCGATCTCTGGTACCACGACGCCGCCAAGATGGTGACGACCGAATGCCCGGTCGAGCACATGCACGCCGAAGACCCGCTGTTCATCCTCTACACCTCGGGCTCGACCGGCCAGCCCAAGGGCGTGCTGCACACTTCGGGCGGCTATCTCGTGTTCGCCTCGATGACGCATCAATACGTCTTCGACTATCACGACGGCGACATCTACTGGTGCACCGCCGACGTCGGCTGGGTCACCGGCCACAGCTACATCCTCTACGGGCCGCTCGCCAACGGCGCGACCACGCTGATGTTCGAAGGTGTGCCGAATTACCCGGATAATTCCAGGTTCTGGAACGTCATCGACAAGCACAAGGTCAATATCTTCTACACCGCGCCGACCGCGATCCGCGCGCTCATGCAGAGCGGTGACGAGCCGGTGAAGAAGACCTCGCGCGCATCGCTGCGCCTGCTCGGCTCGGTCGGCGAGCCCATCAATCCCGAAGCCTGGGAATGGTATCACCGCGTCGTCGGCGACGACCGCTGCCCGATCGTCGACACCTGGTGGCAGACCGAGACCGGCGGCATCCTGATCACGCCGCTGCCGGGCGCGACCAAGCTGAAGCCGGGCTCGGCGACGCAGCCGTTCTTCGGCGTCGTCCCCGAGATCGTCGATGCCGACGGCAAGGTGCTGGAAGGCGAGACATCGGGCAATCTGTGCCTGACGCGCTCGTGGCCGGGCCAGATGCGCACCGTCTATGGCGACCACGCCCGCTTCGAGCAGACCTACTTCTCGACCTACAAGGGCAAGTACTTCACCGGCGACGGCTGCCGGCGCGATGCCGACGGCTATTACTGGATCACCGGCCGCGTCGACGACGTCATCAACGTGTCCGGCCATCGTATGGGCACCGCGGAAGTCGAGAGCGCATTGGTCGCGCATGAGAAGGTCTCGGAGGCCGCCGTCGTCGGCTTCCCCCACGACATCAAGGGCCAGGGCATCTACGCCTATGTCACCCTGATGGCCGGCGTGCAGCCGACCGACGAACTGCGCAAGGAGCTCGTGACCTGGGTGCGCAAGGAGATCGGCCCAATCGCCTCGCCCGACCAGATCCAGTTCGCGCCGGGCCTGCCCAAGACCCGCTCCGGCAAGATCATGCGTCGCATCCTGCGCAAGATCGCAGAGGACGAGCCGGGCAGCCTGGGCGACACCTCGACGCTGGCCGATCCCGCCGTGGTCGACGACCTCGTCAAGAACCGGCAGAACAAGAAGTCGGCGTAAGCTGCTCTGGTGCCCCGGACGCAGCGCAGCGCGCACTCGCGCGGTGCGCTGCAGAGCCGGGGCGCATCGATCCGCGCAAAGAAAGAGCTGGATCCCGGATCTGCGCAGCAGCGCAAAAGCGCTGCAGAGCGTCCGGGACACGAGCCTGCCTCTCGCGCCAGTACTCTCCTCAAAACAACCGCCGTTCACATCCTCACGCGCTTGTCAGCGTGCGTGACGGCGCACCGGTACCTTTCCCGCCGAGTGTTGTTTTCAGGTCATTTACTTTATTTCGAACATTTCCTTTGTTCCCCCTGCTGGCTGGCCCTTGGCGGCCGTGCGCGGAAACCATCCGGTTAACGGGCGCGGTTAATACTGTGTGGGCGAGCGGGCAATTTCCGGGTTTGCGTAGATTTGGACGACCCGTTCGGGGCAACGGAAGGGAAGCATTGATGTCGATGAGGATTGCTGTGGCGCTGGCCGCCACCATCGGGGCAGCGGCCTTGATGTCGACCGCCGCCGAGGCGCGGCCGGAAATGGTGGGAACCCGCCTCGCCGACTATTCGCCGGGCACCATCGTGGTGAAGACCAGCGAGCGCAAACTCTATCTCATCCTCGATAGCGGCCACGCCGTGCGCTACCCGGTCGGCGTCGGCAAGTCCGGCAAGCAGTGGGCCGGCACCACCCGCATCGACGGCAAGTACCTTCACCCGGCCTGGTCGCCGCCCGCCGAGGTGAAGCGCGACAAGCCGCAGCTTCCCGACGTGATTCCGGGCGGATCGCCGCGCAACCCGATGGGCGTCGCAGCAATGACGCTGTCCGGCGGCGAATATGCCATCCACGGCACCAACGTGCCGGGTTCGGTCGGCGGTTTCGTCTCCTATGGCTGCATCCGCATGCTCAACGACGACATCACCGATCTCTATGGCCGCGTCTCCGTCGGCACCACGGTGGTCGTGACGCGCTGATCGCCGCAAATCCGGGAGACTTGAAAGAGCCGCGTTGATCGACGCGGCTTTTTTATTGCCAGACGCGCCAGCCGCGCGCGCACCAGCCGTCGCGATGGCCGCCATTGTAGCTGCGCACGTAACCGCCCGCGAGCAGCGCAGCCGAGACGTTGGCGGTGCGCCTGGTCGCGACGTCGGCGAGCACGCGCCCGTATTTGTCCTGACCGAGATTGAAGATCGTCACGCCACCCTGGCCGAGGAGATTGCGCAGCGCATCGCTGGCGGCCTCGGCCTTGTCGAGCTCGCCCTGACAGGACGCCTTCATCTCGGGTGCATCGATCCCGCGCAGGCGAACGCGGACGACGAGGTCGCGGCCGTCGCGCGGATGAACCCGCGCGAGAAAGGTGTCGCCGTCGATGGTGCGGATGACGTCGACCGCCTCGCGGCTATCGGGATGACCGGCCCGCTGAAGCACAATCTCGGCATCGCGCGATTGTCCGTCATCTGCATGCGGAATGGGCCAATTCGTCCCGTGCCGGAACGTGAGCACGATGGCGACCGCGATGCCGACCACGAACATCCACGGCAGCAATCCGGAGAAACGGCGGCCGAACGGCGAGCCGCGGTAGGAGGGCCGGTAGGGATGGCTGGGATCGAAGCGCGGCATCCGCGCACGCTAGGGCTGAGTCGGCTGAACCGGCAAGAGCGCGTGAAACGGCGCCTCAGAAGTCCGAGGCGATACCCTTGCGCTCCCAATCGCCGTAGCGGGTGGGCTCGGGCCCCTTTGGCCCCTGCAATTCCTTGGGCGCAGCTTCCGCATGCGCAGCAGCAGCCTTCCGGCGAGCTTCGGCCTCGGCCAGCGCACGCTGGGCGGCCGGCGATAACGGCTTGCGATCGGGAACGGAGGGCTGGTCACTCATCAAGCGGTCCTAGCGCAGGATCACGGGGCGTGCGAGGTCAAATATCGCATTGCTGAAATGGCGATACTGGGCTGTAAACGCGAGAGGCCATTCTTACATTTGGCATATTCGCGTGCCACAGATCGAATTCTCAAGGCATGCGCCCATTGCGGCGGAACTGCCGCTCGCTCAGAACCTTACTTCCGCATGCCATCTCAACGTTTTGCCCCACCATCCGAAGTGCCTGGTCTCGCGGCGCGGCGGATTGCCGCCGATATCGTAGACGGCGTGCTGCACAAGCACCGCACGCTCGACGATCAGCTCGACGGCGGCGGCGCCCATCCCGGACTGAAGACCCTGGCCGACCGCGACCGCGCGCTGATGCGCCGCCTGGTCGCCACCGTGCTGCGCCGGCTCGGCACGCTCGGCCATGTGATGTCCCGTCTGCTCGACAAGGGCATTCCCTCCGAGGCGCCGCGCGCGCAGAGCGCGCTCTTGATCGGCGCCGCGCAGATCCTCTGGATGGACGTGCCCGATCACGCCGCGGTCGACCTCTCCGTGCGCCTCGTGCAATCCGACCGGCGCGCCGCGCGCTATGCCGGCCTCGTCAATGCCGTGCTGCGCCGCTGCGCGCGCGAGGGCAAGGCACTTGTTGACGAAGTCGCCAATCAATCGCTGGACCTGCCGCCATGGATGCTGGCGCGCTGGAGCGCGCATTACGGCGAGGCGACCGCGCGCGACATGGCGCTAGCCCTCGGCCATGAGCCGTCGCTCGATCTCACGGTGAAGTCGGACGCCGCGCAATGGGCGAGCCGCCTGCACGGCGAGACGCTGCCGACCGGAACGGTGCGGATGCTGTTGCACGGCTCGGTGACGGTGCTGCCCGGCTTCGCCGAAGGACAATGGTGGGTGCAGGACGCCGCCGCCGCATTGCCGGCCCGGCTGTTCGGCGACATCAAGGGCAAGTCCATCGCCGATCTCTGCGCCGCACCCGGCGGCAAGACCGCCCAGCTGGCGCAGGCCGGCGCGCAGGTCACCGCGATCGACCGTTCCCCCGCCCGGGTGGCGCGCCTGCGCGAGAATCTGACGCGGCTGTCGCTCCAGGCCGAGACCGTCGTTGCTGACGCCGTGGAGTGGGCCGGCCCGCCTGAGGGCTTCGACGGTATCCTGATCGATGCGCCCTGCACCTCGACCGGCACGATCCGCCGTCACCCCGATGTTGCGTGGCTTCGCCAGGAATCCGACATCGCCGCGCTGACCGCGCTCCAGCAGCGGCTGCTGAAGAAGTCCGTCTCGCTGCTCAAGCCGGGCGGCATGCTGGTCTACTGCACCTGTTCGCTGGAACCCGAGGAGGGCGAGCAGGCCGTGGCCGCGCTGCTGGCCGCCGAGCCCGCGCTTCGCCGCGTCCCGATCGCGGCGTCGGAGGTCGCGGGCCTCGCCGAAATCATCACCGCCGACGGCGATCTGCGCACCCTGCCGAGCCATCTGCCGAACGCCGATCCCAAGCTCGGCGGGCTCGACGGATTCTACGCAAGCCGGCTCGTTAAATCCTGATTTTGCACCGGTTTTTGCAACTCCGACACTGATTCGTCCCGTTCAAGGTGGTGTCAGGCGGCCGATTTTGGGATTAATAAGGATTCGTCGGAATCCTCCCCTTCAAGGCAAGGCGTGTCGGTCGCTCAACGCAGACGTATCTCGACGCTGGTCATGAACCGCTTCGCGCGGAACGTGCTCGCGCGCGCGAGCGGCGGCTCGGTTGCGCTCTCGCGGGTCTGGCCCGGACGCACCGACCGGCTGATCATCGCGCCGCACGATCTGCGCACCGCCGATGCGACGCGCGCCGCCGAGATCTATGCCGGCCGCTTCGTCTTCGCCGGCAAGATCGTCAATTGCCACGGCCGCTCGATCTTCGATCTCGAGCCGCCGTCGGAGGATTGGGAGGTCGCGCTGCTCGGCTTCGGCTGGCTGCGCCATTTGCGCGCCGCCGACACCGCGCTGACGCGAGCCAATGCCCGCGCGCTGGTCGAGGACTGGATCGCCAACCCTGCCAACAAGCGCCGCCCCGTCGCGCGCCGCGCCGACGTGCTGGCACGCCGCGTGATCTCGCTGCTGTCGCAGGCGCCGCTGGTGCTCAACGACACCGACAACAAGTTCTACCGCCGTTACCTGCGCGCGCTCGCCCGCGAGATCCGCTTCCTGCGCTACACCATGGTCGACATTCCGGACGGGGTGCCGAAGCTGCAGGTGCTGATCGCGCTGTGCTATGCCGCGCTGTGCCTCGCCAACCAGGCGCGCCACATCCGCAGCGCCTCGAAGAAACTGTCGGACGAATTGCAGCGGCAGATCCTCCCCGACGGCGGCCACATCTCGCGCAATCCGGGCGCACTGATCGAATTGCTGATCGACCTCTTGCCGTTGCGCCAGACCTTCGCCGCGCGCAACATCGCGCCGCCGCCCGCGCTGCTCAACGCGATCGACCGCATGATGCCGATGCTGCGCTTCTTCCGCCATGGCGACGGCAATTTCGCGCTGTTCAACGGCATGAGCGCGACGCCGTCCGACCTGCTCGCGACCCTGCTCGCCTATGACGACACCCACGGCGCGCCGATGGCGAACATGCCGCATACCGGCTTCCAGCGCCTCGATGCCGGCCAGACCACGCTGATCATCGACACCGGCCCGCCGCCGCCGGCCGGCGTCAGCCACGACGCCCATGCCGGCTGCCTGTCGTTCGAACTGTCCTCCGGCATCAGCCGCATCGTCACCAATTGCGGCATGCCGACCACGGGCCGCGACAATTGGCGGCCGTTCGCGCGGGGCACCGCGGCGCATTCGACGCTGACCTATCACGAGACGTCCTCGTGCCAGTTCGTCGAGATGTCGGCGATGAAGCGCCTGCTGCACGGTGCGCCCGTCACCAGCGGCCCGGTGGAGGTCGAAAGCTATCGCGAGGTCGTGCAGAACGGCACGCTGCTGACGACGTCGCATGACGGCTATCTCTCCAAGTTCGGCGCGATCCATCGCCGCGTGCTGATGATCGCCAATGACGGCGCGCGCATCGACGGCGAGGATACGCTGTCGCCGCCGCAGGGCGGACGCTTCAAGGGTGCGGATGCCGATTTCGCGCTGCGCTTCCATCTGCATCCGGCGGTGAAGGCGAGCAGGCTGTCGGACGCCCGCGGCGTCATGCTGGTGCTGCCGAACCGCGACGTCTGGACCTTCGAGGCCCTCGACGACAAGGTGGACCTCGAGGACAGCGTCTTCCTCGCCGGCAATGACGGTCCGCGCCGCACCGCCCAGATCGTGATCCGCCAGGACGCGCGTCAGGCGCCCTCGATCCGCTGGAGCTTTGTGCGCTCCACGGCCTCGCCGGCGGTCACCAATGCGCGCCGTAACGCCCGCCGGGAGCCGGAACTTCCGCTGTAAACAGGCGCGATCCGGGCCTATCTACCCGTTGAGACGAGCGCCAAAAGCTGCTATCGAGCGCTCGTTCGCGCGACTGGCGACCTTGGATGGAGCACCATCGGGAAGCGCGACACATATCCGCCGCGCGCCTGGGCATAGACACTCCCTGAACAGAGGATCTTGCTCATGACTGACCATCCCCGCCGCGTCACCCGCGCCCTTCTTTCCGTTTCCGACAAGACCGGCCTGATCGAGTTCGCGAAAGCGCTTGCCGCGCACGACGTCGAGCTGGTCTCGACCGGCGGCACCGCGAAAGCGATCGCCGCCGCCGGGCTCAAGGTGAAGGACGTCTCCGAGCTCACCGGCTTCCCCGAGATGATGGACGGCCGCGTCAAGACGCTGCATCCGAAGGTGCATGGCGGCCTGCTCGCGATCCGCGACAACAAGGAGCACGCAGAGGCGATGAAGGCGCACGGTATCGCGCCGATCGACCTGCTCGTCGTCAACCTCTATCCGTTCGAGGCGACCGTCGACAAAGGCGCCGGCTTCGAGGATTGCATCGAGAACATCGACATCGGCGGCCCCGCGATGATCCGCGCCGCCGCCAAGAACCATGACGACGTCGCCGTCGTGGTCGAGGCCAACGACTACAAGGCCGTGCTCGACGAGCTCGCCGCCAACAAGGGCGCGACCACGCTGAAACTGCGCCGCCGGCTCGCCGCAAAGGCCTATGCGCGCACCGCCGCCTACGACGCCGCGATCTCGAACTGGTTCAACCGGCAGCTCGAGATCGACGCGCCCGACTTCCGCGCCTTCGGCGGCAAGCTGATCCAGTCGCTGCGCTACGGCGAGAACCCGCACCAGACCGCGGCGTTTTATGCGACGCCCGACAAGCGCCCCGGCGTCTCGACCGCGCGCCAGCTGCAGGGCAAGGAGCTCTCCTACAACAACATCAACGACACCGACGCGGCCTATGAGTGCATCGGCGAGTTCGACGCCAAGCGCACCGCGGCCTGCGTCATCGTCAAGCACGCCAACCCCTGCGGCGTCGCGGAAGGCACGAGCCTCGTCGACGCCTATCGCAAAGCGCTGGCCTGCGATTCCACCTCGGCGTTCGGCGGCATCATCGCGATGAACCGCGCGCTCGATGCCGATACCGCGCGCGAGATCACCAAGATCTTCACCGAGGTGATCATCGCGCCCGACGCCAGCGAGGAAGCCATCGCCATCATCGGCGGGAAGAAGAATCTGCGCCTGCTGCTCGCCGGCAGCCTGCCCGATCCGCGCGCGGCCGGCCTCACTGCCAAGACGGTGGCGGGCGGCCTGCTGGTGCAGAGCCGCGACAATGCCGTGGTCGACGACATGACCTTCAAGGTCGTCACCAAGCGCGCGCCAAGCGATGCCGAAATGCGCGACCTCAAGTTTGCGTTCCGGGTCGCCAAGCACGTCAAGTCCAACACCATCATCTACGCCAAGGATCTCGCCACCGTCGGCATCGGCGCGGGCCAGATGAGCCGGGTGGATTCAGCGCGCATCGCAGCGCGCAAGGCGCAGGACGCGGCGAACGAACTCAAGCTCGCCGAGCCGCTCACCAAGGGCTCGGTGGTGGCGTCGGACGCCTTCTTCCCCTTCGCCGACGGCATGCTCGCCTGCATCGAGGCCGGCGCCACCGCCGTGGTGCAGCCCGGCGGCTCGATGCGCGACGACGAAGTGATCAAGGCCGCCGACGAGCACGGCATCGCCATGGTGTTCACGGGAACGCGGCACTTCAGGCACTGAGCCGCGCCACGAGCGTAGCCCGGATGGAGCGCAGCGAAATCCGGGTGCAGCGGGCACACTCTCTCCACACGTCGTCCCGGCGAAGGCCGGGACCCATAACCACAGGGCGTGGTTTGGCGAAGACTCGTGGTTACCTGCTCGCGCTACAACTTCTCCCTGGGGTTATGGGTCCCGGCCTTCGCCGGGACGACAGCGGAGTGTTTGGCAAGAACTGTCCCGGATTGCGCTTCGCTCCATCCGGGCTACGAAGCTAATCCCGCACCCGCATCAGCAGCCCGAGCCCGGCGACGAAGAACACCACCAGCACGGCCATGCCGGCCTTCTGGCTCGCCGTGGTCGCCGTGAGTACGCCGATCAGCAGCGGGCCGATGAAGGATGTCACCTTGCCGGTCAGCGCGAACAAACCAAAATACTGCGCGATGCGGTCCTTCGGCGCGAGGCGGATCAGCAGCGTGCGCGACGCCGCCTGCAACGGTCCGCCGGCGGCACCGATGAGACAGCCCAGCACGAGATAGGCGCGCTCGGCCGCGCTCGAGAACAGCGGCGCGCCCGGCAGCGGCGGCGCCACCTTGACGAACAGCACGCTGTCCTTGTCGACCAGAAGGATCGCCGCCACGGCGAGCAGCAGGACCAGCAGGCTGCCGGCGATGACGCGCTTCGGCCCGAGACGATCGTCCAGCTTGCCGCCGAGCCATGCGCCGAACGTGCCGGCGATTGCGAGCATGATGCCGAAGGTGCCGATCTGGATCGTGTGCCAGCCGAACGTGCCGGCCGCATAGATGCCGCCGAACGCGAACAGCGACACCAGGCCGTCGGTGTAGATCATGTTGGCGAGCAGGAACGCCGCGAGCGATTTCTGCTGGGGCAGGCTTCTGATCGATTGCTTGAGCTCCAGCAGGCCTTCGCGCAGCGCCTCGCGCACCGGGCGCTTCGCCGGATAATCCGGCGTGAACAGGAACATCGGCGTCACGAAGACGATGAACCACAGCCCGGTCAGGGGCCCCGCGGCGCGGTCGCCCTGATGCGTGGCGGGATCGAGCCCGAACAGCGGCGTGAAGCCGAGCAGCGTGCGTCCGGTCTCGGGATTGGCGGCGAGGAAGCCGAGCACGATGATCAGGCTGACGATGCCGCCGACGTAACCGGTTGCCCAGCCGGTGCCGGAGAGCCGGCCGATCCGCTCCGGCGGCACCAGGGTCGGCATCATCGCGTTGTTGAAGACGGTGGCGAATTCCGCACCGACGCTGGCGAGCGCGACGGCCGTGAGCAGCGGCGGGATCACTGAGGGATCGCCGGGCTTGCCGATCCACAGCGCGCAGGAGGCCAGCACCAGCAGCGTGCCGAACCCTGCGATCCAGGGCTTCCTGCGGCCGGACGCATCCGCGATGGCGCCGAGCACCGGCGACAGCAGCGCGATGGCGAGACCTGCGGCCGCCATGGCAAAGCCCCACAGCGATTGGCCCGTAGCCGGATTCGGCGCGATGCTGGTGGCGAAATAGGGCGCGAACACGAAGGTCGTGATCAACGTGAAATAGGGCTGTGCGGCCCAGTCGAAGAAGATCCAGCTGACGACAGCCGCGCGCGGCGGATAGGTCCGCTGCGCGCCGGCGATGCGCGCATCGTGGGCGATCGTCGTCATTCCGAAGTCCTCATCACGAACAGTTTTGTCTCTCTTAGCGCAAACGGTATAGCATTGAGGAGAGGCGTTTGAACCGGCCCGCGGCCACGGCGGAATTTTGATAATGACGTCATACTGGACCCGACGGACTTTTTTTGCGTTCCTCGCCACTCTGGCGTTTGAAGTTGCCCCTGCAACCGCACAGGATGCGCGGCGGGGCTATGCTCCGCCACCGCTCGATTCGGTGCGCGCCGTTGCCGCCGAGCACGGCATGGTGGTGGCGCAGGAGAAGATCTCCGCGCAGGTCGGCGCCGACATCCTGCGGCGCGGCGGCAACGCGGTCGATGCCGCGGTCGCGACCGGGTTCGCCATGGCCGTAACCTATCCGCGCGCCGGCAATATCGGCGGCGGCGGCTTCATGGTCATCCATTCCGCAGAGCGCAACGAGGACATCGCGATCGACTATCGCGAGACCGCGCCGGCCGCGACCACGCCGCAGATATTCCTCAGTCCCGACGGCAAGCCCGACACCGCCAAGTCGCGCGATTCCGCGCTCGGCGTCGGCGTGCCCGGCACCGTCGCAGGCCTGGCGCTGGCATTGGAGAAATACGGCTCGGGCCAGTTCACGCTGGCGCAACTGCTCGAGCCAGCAATCGCACTCGCCCGCGACGGCTTCGTGGTCAGCGACGACATCGCCGACACCCTGCCCGGCTGGCACCGGCGCCTCGCACGCTGGCCGTCCTCGGCGAAGATCTTTTCACGAGCCGACGGCAGCCCGCTCGGCGAAGGCGACCGGCTGCTGCAGAGCGACCTTGCCGAGACGCTGTCGGCCGTCGCCGCTCAAGGCGCGCGCGGCTTCTACGAGGGCCCGGTCGCGGACAAGCTCGCCAAGGCGCTGTCGGATGCCGGCGGCATCATGACGACGGACGATCTGAAAGCCTATCAGCCGGTGATCCGCACGCCGGTGCGCGGCACGTATCGCGGCTACGACATCGTCTCGATGCCGCTGCCGTCTTCCGGCGGCGTTGTGCTGGTGGAAACGCTCAACATCCTCGAAGGCTTCCAGCTCGCCGATCTCAAGCGGGGATCGCCCGCATCGCTGCATCTGCTCATCGAGTCCATGAAGCGCGCCTACGCGGATCGCGCGCGTTACCTCGGCGATCCCGCTTTCGTCAATGCGCCGATCGAGCGACTCACGTCGAAGGACTACGCCGCCAGGCTGCGCGCGGGCATCTCCATCGATCGCGCCACGCCGTCGAAGCAACTCGTGTCCGCTGCCGACTCGCCGCGCGAGGGCAGCAACACCACGCATTTCTCCGTGGCCGATGCCCGCGGCAATGCGGTCAGCAACACCTATACGCTGAACTTCAGCTACGGCGTCGGCCTTGTCGCCGAAGGCACCGGCGTGCTGCTCAACAACGAGCTCGACGATTTCACCGCGGCGGTCGGTGCCTCCAACGCCTACGGCCTCGTCGGCTTCGAGCCCAATCTGCCCGGCCCCGGCAAGCGGCCGCTCTCCTCGATGTCGCCCACCATCGTGCTGAAAGACGGCAAGCCGGTGCTGGTCACCGGTTCGCCCGGCGGCAGCCGCATCATCTCCACCGTGCTTCAGGTGATCGTCAACGTCCTCGACTACAGGATGGACGTTGCCGCCGCCGTGGCCACGCCGCGACTGCACCATCAATGGATGCCGGACGAGGTACGCGTCGAACGCGGCTTCTCCAGCGAGGTCCTGTCCGAGCTGAAGGCCATGGACCACGTCATCGTCGAGCCGATGGGACAGACCTCCGCCAATTCGATTCTCGTGACGGCGAACGGTCCCCTGGGCGCGCCCGATCCGCGCACGCGCGGCGCGGAAGCCGCGGGGCAGTAGCCCCGTCTGTGCATGGCACGGCGGCGCCGGCCTGCTTGCGCCGGCCGGCGCGCATGCTACCACCGCGCGGCTTTGAAGAAATTGCCGAGGAAATGCACATGACCACAGCCGATCCGAACCCGCGCATCGAACGCGCCGAGATCGAGGACACCAGTCTTCTCGCCTTCTATCGCGACATGAACGCGCCGGAGCGGCGGACGTTCTGGGCCTGCGCTGCCGGCTGGGCGCTCGACGGCATGGACTTCATGATCTACCCGCTGGTGATCGGCACCATCATCGCGCTGTGGAAGGTCGATGCGGCCTCGGCAGGTCTTGCGGGCACCGTGACGCTGCTGGCCTCCGCCATCGGCGGCTGGCTCGGCGGCTATCTCTCCGACCATATCGGCCGGGTCAGGACGCTGCAGATCACCATCATCTGGTTCTCGTTCTTCTCGCTGGTCTGCGCCGTCGTGCAGAATTTCGACCAGCTCCTGATCGCGCGCGCCGTGCTCGGTCTCGGCTTCGGCGGCGAATGGGCCGCAGGCGCCGTGCTGATGGGCGAGGCGATCCGGCCGCAATATCGCGGCCGCGCGGTCGGCTCGGTGCAGTCGGGCTGGGCGGTCGGCTGGGGCCTCGCGGTGCTGTCGCAGGCGATCCTGTTCTCGCTGCTGCCGCCGGAAATCGCATGGCGCTGGATGTTCGTGATCGGCGCGCTGCCGGCGCTGCTGGTGTTCTACATCCGCCGCTCCGTCACCGAGCCCGAGGTCGCGGCCGAAGCCCGTGCCAAGCAGGCTGCAAGCGGCGATCGCCCGGCGCTCTGGGAAATCTTCTCCGGCCCGATCCTGAAGACCACGGTGCTGGCGTCGCTGATGGCAACGGGCTGCCAGGGCGGCTACTACGCGATCACGTTCTGGGTGCCGCAATTCCTCACCAAGGAGCGGCATCTGTCGATCGTCGGCTCGACCGGCTATCTGTCGACGCTGATCATCGGCTCCTTCATCGGCTATCTCACCGGCGCCTGGCTCGCCGACCGTATCGGGCGGCGCAATTTGTTCCTGATCTTCTCGATCGGCGCCATGGCAGTGGTGCTGCTCTACACGCAGCTGCCGCTCACCAACGAGATCCTGTGGGTGCTTGGCTTCCCGCTCGGCTTCTTCGCTTCGGGCTATTTCTCAGGCATCGGCGCGTTCCTGACCGAGCTCTATCCGACGCGGCTGCGCGGCTCGGGCCAGGGCTTCTGCTACAATTTCGGCCGCGGCATCGGCGCGCTATTTCCGTTCCTCGTCGGCGCGCTATCTGCGTCGACATCGCTCGCCAATGCGATCGCGATCTTCGCGGTCGTGGCCTATGTGGTGTTCTTCATCGCCGCGTTCGCGCTGCCGGAGACGCGCGGCCGCGTGCTGCACGCGGATTAGTTTTTGGCCGTCATCCCGGGGCACGCGAAGCGTGAACTATGGTGCGCAATTGCGCACCTGAGGATCTCGAGATTCCGGGTTCGATGCTTCGCATCGCCCCGGAATGACGGAAGAGAGACTTATCGCCCGACCTGATACGGCCCGCCTTTTTCCAGCGCGCGCGCATATGCCGGCCGCGCGTGGATGCGCTCCAGGAACGCCATCGCCCTGGGATGGCCCTGCTCCAGCCCGCCGCGCGCCTGCGCTGCTTCCAGCGGGAAGCTCATCTGGATGTCGGCGGCGGTGAACTCGTTGCCGGCGAACCACTCGCTCTTCGCAAGCTCGCCTTCCCAATAGTCCATGTGCTGCTTGAGCTGCGGATTGACCAGCGCGGTCAGTGCCTGGTTGCAAACCTTGCGCACCAGCGGACGCAGCAGCGCCGGCGCGCGCTTCGGCATCAGCGTGAACAGCAGCTTCAGCAGCAGCGGCTGCATCGCCGAGCCTTCGGCATAGTGCAGCCAGTAGGTGAAGCGCAGCCGCTCCGGCGTATTCGGCGGCGGGATCAGCCGGCCGTTGCCGTAGGTGGCGATGAGATATTCGATGATCGCGCCCGACTCGGCGATGGTGTTGCCGTTGTCGGTGATGACGGGCGACTTGCCGAGCGGGTGGATCGCGCGCAGCTCCTTCGGTGCGCGCATGTCGGGCTGACGCTGATAGCGCACGATCTCGTAGGGCACGCCCAACTCTTCGAGCAGCCACAGCACGCGCTGCGAGCGGGAGTTGTTGAGGTGGTGAACGGTCAGCATCGTGGATCCCCGGGGCTAGGCATAGTCGGTCAGCCGGGCGTTCGTGCCAGCCCGGGAACATAATGTCGAGCGGGCGGTATGGATATTTTCACCCGGGTATATTGACGTCTATAATTTACCCGGGTATTAAATCGCCCAACGTCATCGAATATGGCAATGATTCCAATGCAGAACATTTTCACCGCTTTCCAGGGCCAGCGGCGCCTGGTGTCCGGGCCGGCAGGCGAGGTCGCGCTGGTCGTCAAGCGGGTGGCGTCACGGCCGGACGAGCCCATCATCATCTTCGACGACGCCACGGGCCGGTCGATCGATTTCGATCTGCGCGGCGGGGATCGCGAGGTGCTGGCGCGCCTGGCGAAGCTTCTCCCGCCTCCGGTCGAAGAGGCCGCATCCCCGACCGAGCCGCGCGGCCGCGGCCGGCCGAAGCTCGGCGTGGTCGCGCGCGAGGTGACGCTGCTGCCGCGGCACTGGGAGTGGCTCGGCGCGCAGCCGGGCGGCGCCTCGGTGGCGCTGCGCAAGCTCGTCGACGAGGCACGGCGCGCGAGCGGCGACAAGGACCGCGAGCGGCAGGCCCGCGATGCGGCGTATCACTTCATGTCGACCATGGCCGGCAATCTGCCGCAGTTCGAGGAAGCCTCGCGCGCGCTGTTCGCCGATGACCGGCGCCGCTTCACCGGACTGATCGCCGACTGGCCCGCCGACATCCGCGACCACATCGTCAAGCTCGCCTACAGCGACCGCGCCTAAGGGCGCGCGCTCTTCTCCAATCGACGGCCGAGCCGCGCATTGCGCGGCAACGGCTTCGTACACCCTGATGAAAGACCAATCCATGTCCGCTCCAAAACCGCTCTGGACGACGTTCCTCCGCTTCCTCGCACCGTTGATACTGAGCAATGCGCTGCAATCGCTGTTCGGCACCGTCAGCAATGTCTATCTCGGCCAGATGATCGGCGTCGACGCGCTCGCCGCGGTGTCGGCGTTCTTCCCGGTGATGTTCTTCCTGTTTGCCTTCGTCATGGGCCTCAGCACTGGCGCGACCGTGCTGATCGGTCAGGCGTTTGGCGCGGGCGAGCACGGCAAGATCAAGAGCGTGGTAGGAACCACGCTCGCAGTCGGTCTCTTGCTATCGGTCTCGGTCGCGCTGGCCGGCGCGATCTTCAGCCGGCCATTGATGACGGCGCTCGCGACGCCCGCTGACATCCTCGACCAGGCCAGCGCCTATGCGCGCATCATGCTGTTGACGATGCCGCTCGGCTTCGTCTTTCTGCTGATGACCGCGATGATCCGCGGCGTCGGCGACGTGCTCACGCCGCTGCTGGCGCTCGCACTCTCGACGGCGATCGGCCTGGTCGTGACGCCGATATTGATCCGCGGCGTGTTCGGATTGCCGTCTGCGGGCATCACCAGCCCGGCGTGGGCGGCGGCCATCGCCAACGCACTGACGCTGATCGCACTGGCCGCCTATCTGCAGCGGAAGAAACATGCGCTGGCACCGGACGCCGCCTTGCTGCGCCATATCAGGCTCGATCGCGCGATGCTCGCAAAGATCCTCGGCATCGGCCTGCCGAGCGCGATCGGGATGGTGGTGATGGCGATCGCCGAGCTGGTGCTGCTCGGCCTCGTCAACGGCTTCGGCTCGAACGCCACCGCGGCCTATGGCGCGGTCAACCAGGTGATGGGCTATACGCAGTTCACGGCGATGTCGATTTCGATCGCGGTCTCGATCCTCGGTGCGCAGGCGATCGGCGGCGGCGACAGGGCGCGGTTCGACGCCATCGTCCGCGCCGGCCTTGCGTTCAACATCGTCCTGACCGGCGGGCTGGTCGCGCTGATCTACCTTGCGCCGCGCGCCGTACTCGGCATCTTCATCACCGACGGCGCCGTGCTCGATCTGGCTAAGCGATTGCTCGACATCGCCCTGTGGAGCTCGGTGCCGTTCGGTCTCGCCACCGTATTCTCAGGCGCGATGCGTGCCGCCGGCGTCGCCTTCACGCCGATGCTGCTGTCGATCTTCGCGATCGTCGCGATCGAACTGCCGGCCGCGATCATCCTCAGCCGCACCATCGGGCTGGAGGGCGTGTGGGCCGCCTATCCGATCGTGTTCTGCGCCATGTTCGTTTTGCAGATGGGGTATTACCTGCTGGTGTGGCGCAGGCGGGCGATCCGGCGTCTGGTCTGATCGGTCAAAGTATTACGACCATCATTAAACAATGGACCTGTGGCGCGGCCTGCGCCACAATGCAGCAAAGATCCGCTCAGAAAGCCAGATCAGGGAGAACGAATTTGACCCGCACAGCCCCGCAATTCCTGTTCGATTTCGGCAGCCCGAACGCCTATCTCAGCCATCTGGCCATCCCGGCGATCGAACAGCGGATCGGGGTCAAGTTCGAATATGTGCCGATCCTGCTCGGCGGCATCTTCAAGTCGACCAACAACAAGTCGCCGGCCGAGACGCTCGCCGGCATCAAGAACAAGCGCGAATTCCAGCAGGTCGAGACCGAACGATTCATTCGGCGATTCAAGGTCCAGCCCTATGTCTTCAATCCGAATTTCCCCGTCAACACGCTGAACCTGATGCGCACCGCGATCGCGGCACAGCGCGAAGGCGTGTTCGAAAAATACGTCGAGGCCGCCTTCCACCACATGTGGCGCGAGCCGAAGAAGATGGACGATCCTGAGATCGCGGCAAAGGCGCTGGCGTCCTCCGGGCTCGATGCGCAGAAGCTGTTCGCCCGCGCGCAGGAGCCGGAGGTGAAGGCCGCACTGATCAAGAACACCGAGGAAGCGGTCGCCCGCGGCGCGTTCGGCTCGCCGACCTTCTTCGTCGGCAACGAGATGTTCTTCGGCAAGGAGCAGCTGCGCGAAGTCGAGGAGATGGTGCTGGAGAAGTGATCCCGCACCGTGCGAAAAGCTAGTAGTGTCGTCCTGGCGAATGCCAGGACCCATAACCACTAAAGGTTATGATTTGACGAGGTTGGGCTCCAACTTGTCCGGCAACAGGCATTCGGGGTAATGCGTACTGGCGTTCGCCAGGACGACGGTAAGTAACAACAACAAGGACAATCCCCATGCGTATCCTCGTGGTCGGCGCCGGCGCCATCGGCGGCTATTTTGGTGGCAGGCTGTTGCAGGCCGGCCGCGACGTTACCTTCCTGGTTCGCCCCAGGCGCGCCGGCGAGCTGGCGAGCGCCGGTCTCGTCATCAAGAGCCCGAACGGCGACGTGACCTTGAAGAATCCGCCGACCGTTCAGGCCGACGCGCTCAAGGACAAATTCGACGTCGTGCTGCTCAGCTGCAAGGCGTTCGACCTCGATGATGCCATCAAGTCGTTCGCGCCCGCGGTCGGGCCTAATACGGCGATCATCCCGATGCTCAACGGCATGAAGCATCTCGACATCCTCGATGCCAAATTCGGCAAGGAGCGCGTTCTCGGCGGCCTCTGCGCCATCGCCGCGACGCTGAACGAAAAGCGCGAAGTGGTGCAGCTCCAGCCGATGCAGTCGCTCAATTACGGCGAGCGCGACGGCAAGCTTTCGGACCGCGTCAAGGCGATCGACGAGGCCTTCAAGAGCGGCATCAATGGCGCCGCCGCCAGCCAGAACATCATGCAGGACATGTGGGAGAAGTGGGTGTTCCTCTCCTCGCTGGCCGCAAGCACCAGCCTGATGCGCACCTCCGTCGGCAATATCCTCGCCGCGCCCGGCGGCCGCGACTTCCTGCTCGGCATGCTCGACGAGACCAGCGCGATTGCGACCGCCTCCGGCTATCCGCCGGGCGGGCCGTTCTTCGAGCGCGTAAAGGGCAACATCACCGCCGAGGGCTCGCCGATGACCGCCTCTATGTTCCGCGACATCAAGGCGGGGCTGCCGGTCGAGGCCGATCACGTCATCGGCGACCTCATTGCCCGCGCCGATGCCGCGAAGGTGCCGGTGCCGAAGCTGCGCATCGCGTACACGCATCTGAAGGCGTATGAGAAGCAGCGGGCAGGGTAGGTCGTCGCCACGCACTCGGTGTCGTCCCGGACAAGCGAAGCGCAGATCCGGGACCCATAACCACAGGGAGTGGTTATTGAGCGAGTTGGTGACTCCGAATCTTAGCCGAACTTGACCCTGTGGCTATGGGTCCCGGGCTCGCGCTTTGCGCGCCCCGGGACGACGGCGCAGGTAACAGCCGCGCGCTACTTGAAGTACGCCAGATAGTGAGAGACGGCCGTGATCTCCTCGTCGCTCATGTGATAGGCGACGTCGGCCATCGCGGCGACGCCACCGCCGACGCGCACGCCGGCCTTGTAGTCGTGCAGTGCCTTGACGAGGTATTCCTCGCGCTGGCCGGCGAGCCGCGCCACCGCCTTGGTGCCGGCATAGCTGTCGGTGTGGCATGAGGCGCAGCGGCGGCCGACGGCGACCTGCGCGCCCTTCTTCGACAGGTCCGGATCGCTGTCTTCCGCTGCCTTCGGCGGCGTCATCTGCGAGAAATAAGCGCCGAAATTGCGGATGTCCTCGTTGGTGATCTCTTCCACGATCGGCTGCATCTGGTCGTTCTTGCGCGAGCCGGCGCGAAAGAACACGAGCTGCCACTGCAGGAATTGATCCGGCTGGCCGGCCAGCGAGGGAATGTTCTCCGTCTGCGAAATGCCGTTTTCGCCGTGACAGCCGGAGCAGACGGCCGCCTTCTCCTTGATCGCCGCGTTGTCGGCGGCATCTGCGGGGACGAATGCGAGCGCTGCGAGCGAGAGTGCGCCGATGGCATACGAGAAAGACTGTCGGCGCATGGTGAAGATTCCGATCTATCGAACGCGTCATTCGGGGCGCGCGCAACACGAACCCGGAGTCCATAACCACGAGCCGGGGTTATGGGTTCCGGACTTGCGCTCGCGCGCAATCCGGAACGACAGCTTGGCGTTGAAATGAAAGAGGCTGCGGCCGTCGCGCGGTCGCAGCCTCCGTTTGGTCTTGCGCTACTTCTTGCTGTAGCTGATGCGGTAGATCGCGCCGGCCCAGTCGTCGGCAACGAGGATCGAGCCGTCCTTGGCGAGGATGATGTCGTTGGGACGGCCGAGATAGCCCTGGTCGCCCTCGAGCCAGCCGGAAGCGAACACTTCCTGCTTGGCGTTCTTGCCGTCGGGCCCGACGATCACGCGCATGATGCGGGCGCCCTGGTACTTGTGCCTGTTCCAGGAGCCGTGCTCGGCGATCAGGATGTTGTTCTTGTACTCGGCGGGGAATTGGTCGCCGGTGTAGAACTTCATGCCGAGCGGAGCCACGTGTGCGCCGAGGTTCAGCACGGGCGGCGTGAACTCGGAGCATTTGTGGCCCATCGCGAACTTGTCGTCGGGAAGATTGCCCTGGTGACAATAGGGATAGCCGAAGTGCTCGCCGATCTTGTTGATCATGTTCAGCTTGTCGCTGGGCAGATCATCGCTGATCCAGTCGCGGGCATTCTCCGTGAACCAGAACTTGCCGGTCCGCGGGTCGACGTCGCCGCCGACCGAATTGCGGACGCCGAGCGCCCAGATTTCGGCGTTGCCGGTCTTGGGATCGACGCGGCGGATCTGCGACACGCTGGTCGGGGGGATGCCGACATTGAAGGGCGGGCCGAACGGCAGGAAGAACCAGCCGTCCTTGTCGACGGCAATGTACTTCCATCCGTGCGCGGCATAGGACGGCATGTCGTCATAGACGACCTTGCCCTCGCCGGGATTGTCGAGCTTGTTCTCGATGTCGTCGTAGCGGATCAGCTTGTCGACCGCGATGACGTAGAGCGCACCATCCTTGACGGCAAGACCCGTGGGCATGTTCAGCCCCTTGAGGATGGTCTTGACCTCTTTCTTCCCGTTGTTGTCCTTGATGGCGTAGACGTTGCCGAGGCCGAACGAGCCGACGAACAGCGTGCCCTTGCTGCCCCAGGCCATCTGCCGCGCGGCGAGAACGCCGGGCGCATAGACCTCGATCTTGAAGCCCGGCGGCAGCTTGATCTTCTTCATCATCGTCGCCAGCTCGGCCTCGGACGCGCCGGTCGGCGGACCCGATGGCGGCGCGAGGCCCTTCTGCGCCTCGGTCTCGTCGCCCAGGAACCAGTCATCCGGCGGATGGGTCCAGAATTCCTTGGTGCCGGATTCGTATTTCTTCAGTGCCCGGTTTTTGTCCTGTTGCTGCGCATTGACAACGCTGGTCCCGGCAAGAAGGGCAACCGCTGCAAGCGCCAACACGGATCGATGGAACATCGATGTCATCGCGTCACTCCCCTAAGGCAGCCGTCAGGGCTGCACGTTCTTTGTTTTGCTGGTTTGAGTAGGCGAAGTTCGGAGTCTGTCAGGACGACAGACGCAAAAAGGTTAGCACATCTGCGGGCGGTGAGAAGCGCATCGCGTGTGCTGCAATTGCGCTCAATAAAAATTGAGACTGATTGTCCTTCGGCGCGCGCCTTGCGGCAACAACGTTCTCGCTGCAACGCGGAATCAGGTTCGTGCGCGGCTGATCGTCAGGCAGCGCGAAGGGACATCAAAACAAAACTTCGAAAACAACCCCATGCACAGTAGAGCGGCCCGGGCCGGCTTGCGCCCGGTGACGCCGCCCAGACACTTGATGCATCGGGCAAAATGACGAATGCGGCGCTTACGGGGCGACGGGGTAGGGACCGTCGTCGAACAGCGTATCGTGATAGCCTTTCGCGCCGACCTCGCGCGCGAGCGCGCTGCGGAAATCGCGGCCGTCGCGAAGGCTGCGCAGCACATGGGCGAAGTCGAATTCCGGCCGCCAGCCGAGCTCGCGCCGCGCGCGCTCGTTGACATAGACGCGGTCGATCTGCGGAAACAGGCGCCAGCCGTGCGCCGCATAAAGCGCCTCGCAGTCGGGATGGAGCTCGCGCACGACACCGGCCGCATCGAGCGCAAGCGGGGCGAGGTGGCGCGGCTCGAACGGGGTCGTCGCCGAGACGATGTAGCGGCCAAGGCCGATCCTCGGCGCGCGCTCGACGGCCAGCAGATGCGCGCTCACCGCGTCGGCGATGTCCAGCCGGCGATAGAGCAGCTCGTTGGCCTGCGCGTTGTCCAATGCGTAGGCCGATCGCATCGCCGGATCGTCATCGTCCTCCGGAAAGAAACGCGAGGTCCGCAACACAACGACCGGCAAGCCGCGCTCGCGGAAGAACAGCTCGCACAGACTCTCTGCCATCAGCTTTGTGGTGCCGTAGACGTTCTTCGGCACCGATGTCAGATCCTCGGTGACCCACACCGCCGCCTGCCCGGCTTCGGGGCGAAGCTGCGAGCCGAACGCGCTGGTCGTGCTGGTGAAGACGAAGCTCTTCACACCGGCGGCCACCGCCGCCTCGAGCAGGTTGAGCGTGCCGGTGACGTTGGTGTCGATGAAGTCCTGCTTGGTGTGGGTCGCCACATGCGGCTTGTGCAAGGTCGCGGTGTGGATCACGGCGGAGACGCTGTCCATCTGCTCCCGGACGAAGCCGGAGTCGACGATCGAGCCGACGGCATCGGTGAAGGGCGAAGCCTTGAGATCGAGCCCACGTGCAGGCGAACCGCGCCCGCGGATGGTCCGCAGAACGGCCTCACCGAGGTGACCCGCGCTGCCCGTAACGAGAACTGTCATTGCAAACCCCACACAGCCGCCACCGGCGCGGAAAACCGCGGCCCGGTCTGGTTTGGCTGGATGCTCTGGGAAAAACTGGAGCGGGCGAAGGGGCTCGAACCCTCGACCCCGACCTTGGCAAGGTCGTGCTCTACCACTGAGCTACACCCGCATCCTGTGTCGGTCGCGTGACGCGCCGGCAACGGCTGTCGTATGCCAAAAGCGGGCGGCGAATGCAACAGCTACCGGAGGGATAGATTCGCTTCTTGAGGCCCTATATCGACCCCGAATGCGACCAAATCGCCCGAAAACGTCCCGGAACCGCCGAATCGGCCGCCCTGGATTGAAATTCGGCCGTCCCGGCCCAATTTTAGGGGCCGACAACACAGCATATGAATCGGCGACGTGCTAAAGAGCCGCCATTCCAGACATCAGACGAGGGGATCCCGTGACGATCATCGACCAGGGTAACGGAGCGGCGGGCCCGGCTGCGGCCGATCTGATCAAGGACACCACCACCCAGGCCTTCGTGAAGGACGTCATCGAGGAATCGAAGCGCCAGCCGGTTCTGATCGACTTCTGGGCGGAGTGGTGTGGCCCCTGCAAGCAGCTCACCCCCGTGCTCGAAAAGGCGGTCAAGGCCGCCAAGGGCAAGGTCAAGCTGGTCAAGATGAACATCGACCAGCATCCGGCGATCCCGGGCCAGATGGGCATCCAGTCGATCCCGGCCGTGATCGCCTTCGTCAACGGCCAGCCGGCCGACGGCTTCATGGGCGCGGTGCCCGAGAGCCAGGTCAATGCCTTCATCGAAAAGCTGACCAAGGGTATGACTGCGCCAGGCGAGCCGAATATCGCCGAGATCCTGAAAGAGGCCGAAGCCGTGCTCGCCGAGGGCGATGCCGCTGCGGCTGCCCAGATCTACGCGGAAGTGCTGCAGTATGATTCGACCAACATCGCGGCCCTTGCAGGGCTCGCGAAGTGCTACGCCGTCTCCGGCGCGATGGAGCAGGCCAAGCAGACGCTGGCCATGGTGCCGGAATCCAAGCGCAACGATCCCGCGGTGAAGGCCGTGCAGACCACGATCGATCTCGCCGAGCAGGCGGAGCAGCTCGGCCCCGTGGCCGAGCTGGAACAGAAAGTCGCCGCAAACCCGCTCGATCATCAGGCCCGGTTCGACCTTGCCACCGCGCTCAACGCGCAAGGCAATCGTGCCGCCGCCACCGACCAGTTGCTCGAGATCGTCAAGCGCGACCGCAAGTGGAACGACGACGGCGCCCGCAAGCAGCTCGTGCAGTTCTTCGAGGCCTGGGGCGGCATGGATGATGCTACGGTCGAGGGACGCAAGCGCCTGTCGACGATCCTGTTTTCGTAAGGAAAGCGTACAAGCGTCAGCGGGGACCAGATGCCGATCAACATCGAATATCGCGGACCCGCCGACCTCCCCGAGATCATTCCGGTGTTTCCGCTGCCGGGTGCGCTGTTGCTGCCGCGCGGCCAGATGCCGCTCAACATCTTCGAGCCGCGCTACCTCGCGATGGTCGACGATTCCTTGCGCGACGGCCATCGCCTGATCGGCATGATCCAGCCCGACGTGGCGCACTCGCCGAAGAATTCCGACAAGCCGGCGCTGTTCCGCGTCGGCTGCGTCGGCCGTATCACCCAACTCGCCGAATCCGGCGACGGCCGCTACATCCTCGAGCTCACCGGCGTCGCGCGTTTCAAGGTGGTCGAGGAGCTCGAGGTGCTCACCGCCTACCGGCAATGCAAGGTGGATTTCTTCGCCTTCGTCGACGATTTCACCGCGCGCATGGGTGAGGACGAGGTCGATCGCGAGGCGCTGCTGTCGGTGCTCGCGGACTTCCTGAAGGCCAACAATCTCAAGGTGGACTGGGAAGGTGTCGAGAGCGCACCCAACGAGGCGCTGGTCAACGCGCTGGCGATGATGTCGCCTTACGGCCCTGCCGAGAAGCAGGCCATGCTGGAAGCGCCCGACCTGAAGACGCGCGCGGAGATCCTGATCGCGGTCACCGAGATGGACCTCGCCAAGAAGCGCACCAGCGGCGATCCGCCGCTGCAGTGACGATCCGGGCTCACGCAGCGCGAACTGCTGCGCCGAGACCTCGCCGCAGCAGTCTGGCGACGTTGGATGCAGGCATCGGCCGGCTGAAATAATAGCCTTGCGTTTCGCCGCACCCCTCTTCGCGGAGGATGTCCAGCTGCTCCTTGGTTTCGACGCCTTCGGCGGTCGTCGTCTTGCCGAGGCTGACCGCGAAACGGACCACGGCCCGCGCGAGATGGCGCGCCTCGGCCCGCGCGGAGGACAATTCCTGGACGAAGCTGCGGTCGATCTTGACCTTGTCGAACGGGAATCTCTGCAGAAAGCTCAGCGATGAATAGCCGGTGCCGAAATCGTCCAGGGCAATGCGCACGCCGAGCTCGCGCAACTCGGCGAGCACCGCAAAGACGGCTTCGCTGTCATGCATGATCACGGTCTCGGTGACCTCGAGCTCGAGCCTGTGCGGCGCAAGCCCTGAACTCGCCAGCGCGCCGACGATGACCGGAACGAGCTCCTTGCTCCTGAACTGCGCCGGAGACAGGTTGATCGCGATCCTGACATCGGCGGGCCATTTGGCGGCTTCCGCGCAAGCGGTTCGCAAGACCCATTCTCCCAGCGGCACGATCAGGCCGGTCTCCTCCGCAAGCGGAATGAATTCGCCCGGCAGGACCAGGCCCCGCTTCGGGTGATGCCAGCGCAACAGGGCCTCGAAGCCGTTGGTCTTGCCGGTCGCGGCGCTGACGACCGGCTGGTAGTGAAGCTCGAATTGACCGCCGGCGAGCGCCTCCCGCATCTCGCGCTCCAGATTGCGTCGCGCATGCATGAGCTCGTCGAGCTCCGGCTCGAAGAAGCGGAACGCACCACGACCGCCACTCTTGGCCGAATAGAGGGCGAGATCCGCGCATTTGAGGATCACGTCGGAATCGTTGCCGTCGCGCGGTGCGATGGCAACGCCGATGCTGGTGCCCACCGTGACCCGGTGATCGCCGAGATCGAAGGGCTCGCAAAGCGCCTCCCTGATCGCTTCGGCAAGGGCGGCGGCCTCGACGGCCGGGTTGGTCACGTAATCGATGACCGCGAACTCGTCGCCGCCCAGTCGCGCGATCAACGCGGTCTCCGTGACGCATCCGCGCAAGCGCTCGGCGACGGCGCGCAGCAGCGCATCGCCCGACGGATGTCCGAGCGTGTCGTTGACCTCCTTGAAGCGATCGAGGTCGAGCATGAGCACGGCCAGATCGAGGCCGCCGTTGCGCGTCACCGCGATCGCATGCTCCATCCGCTCCCTGAGCAGCACGCGGTTCGGCAGATCGGTCAGCGCGTCGTGTTGCGCCATGTGGGTGATCTTGGCTTCCGACCGGCGCTGCTCGGTGACGTCGAGATGCGTGGCCACCCATCCGCCGTCGGCCATCGGCTGTCGCGTCACGCAGATCAGCCGGCCGTCCGCGAACTCGTCGATCCGGCTCGAGACCGTGTCGAACGGCAGGGCCGCCAGCCTCGAGATGAACTGCTCGGCTGCGCCCTCGCTGGAATCGCCCTTGAGAATGCCCTCAACGATACGATGCCTGATGATGTCGGCGTGCGAGGTCCCCGTCCGCAACAGTTCCGGCGGCAGCCGGTAGAGCCGGGCATAGCGCTCGTTGCAGACGACGAGCCGCTTCTCGGCATCGAACATGCAAAGGCCTTCGACCATGTGATTGATCGCCGTGTCCAGCCGGAGCGTCTGGCCCCGCAGCTCCTGCTGGGAATCTTCGAGCTGCTGCCGGGCGACCGAAAGCTCGCTGATAATCCCCTCGAACCTTTCGGTCCTGCTTGCCAGGCGACGATCCGCCAGCACGCCGATCAGGCTCATCCCCAGCACGGACAGTGCGACGCCGGCGATGGCGAGCGCAAGGAAAGCCGGAGACAGCGAAATCGTATCCGTCGCGAGGGTGGGATCCGGCGCAATCTGCACGGCACCCATGGCGGTGAAGTGATGCGATACGATGGCGAGTGTGAGCAGGACTGCCGCGGCCAGCATGCCCCGATAGTCCTGCCGGGTGAGGGCAACCGCCAGCGCCGCGTAGCCGAGACACATGCCGAGACCGATCGAGACGACGACGAGGTCCAATGACCAGGTGACCCGGCCGGGCACTTCGAGCGCCCACATCCCCAGATAGTGCATGCTGGCGATGCCGCCGCCGATGATGACGCCGCCGGCCACTGCGCCCCAGCGGGGGGACATGCCGACCGCGACACCGAAACCGACCGAGGTCAGCAGCATGGCTGCCGCAAGCGAAAACGCGGTCAGCACGAGGCCATAGCCGGTCGTGACGCCAGGTTCATAGGCGAGCATCGCGACGAAATGCGTCGCCCAGATTCCGTATCCGATGGCCGCGCCGGCGATCGCGATCCAGATCCACCGCGTTCTCTCCCGCGTTGCGATGGCGCGGTGAAAGATGCTGGCCGCAACGATGCTCGCGGCGAAGCAGACCAGACCCGCGAGTACAACCAGCCGCCAATCGTGCTCGGCCGTAAGACAAGAGAAAACGCGGAACATGCAATATAGCTCCATCGTCAATGGTGCCGATGGTGGATGCCCTAAACGTTGATCACGTTAATTTTGTGCAACGCCCGATTGCATACTTACCAGGCCGTTAACGAGTCCTGGTCAATCCAATTTGCCGGCATACGCGGAAGACCGCGCCCGGGCTGTGCGGAGAACGGAACAACGAAAGGCTAGTGGTGACCGCGGATGCGCTTGCGGCCGGTGATCATCGCCCGGATCAGGTTCTCGCGCTGGAGAAGTCCCATCAGCAGCACGCCCACGACGTGCAGCACGACCAGCACGATCACCGCGTCCGATGAATAATGGTGGGTGTCCTCGACCCACCAGACGCCGAAGAAGGTCACGGTGACCGACATCGCGCCCGTGATCGCCGAGATGGCGGTTGCGAGCAGCAGCGCCACCAGCATCAAGGTGCCGGCGGGATTGAGCCCGATATAGCGGCCGGTGATGCCGCGGCGCAGATTCCAGAGATAGCGTGGCGCGGCCCGCAGCCTGACGCCGACCATGCGGAAGCGAGAGTAGCGGCTTCCCCAGAAACCCCAGACCAGACGGAAGGCGAGCAGCCCAAGCACCGTATAGCCGACGATGCGGTGAAGCCGATCGTACACCGTGGGTGTGAACCAGGCGGCGAGAATGCTGGCCGCAAACGCCCAGTGCCAGAGACGGAGCGGGAGATCCCAGACCGCGACCGTCCGTGAAACGACCCGATCCGCGGGGGTCCTGTCGGACGCCCCGCGCGCTGCTGTCCCCGCTTCGTCGATCAAGCCAGGATGATCCTTACGTCCGGCCTTACTTCTAGGCTTACTTCTGGTCTTACTTGGCGATCGTGTGCTTCAGGCTGAGATCTTCCGGGCTGTAGAACAGCTCGTACAGCTTGCCTTCCTTGACGCCGTAGACCTCATAGCACGAGCCTTCGATCTTCGAGCGCCGCACTTCGTAACCAAGCGCCTTGGCCTTGGCTTCGGCTTCGCTGGCCGGCTTCCACGACGCCTTGTCGAGCTTGGTGCAGTCCTTGAAACCGTCGGCCATGGCCGCTGATCCCATGCCAATCCCGATCGTCAGTGCAACGGCAGCAACACGAATGACCTTCACGAACGTCTCCTCCTCTGTCGTGAGCGCGGCGCGGAGCCGCGAAGTGGCACCGAAGGAAGCAAAGGGAGGAATGAAGTCAATCCGTTCGGGCGAGCACAGGTTTAGATAAGTTCTAACCGCGGCCAAAAGCTGAGTGCTCTTCGTGCGTGACACGCCCGCTGCGGCCTTACGCCTCACGGCCGGCAGATATCCTGCCGACCTTGCCGGGCTGCGCGTTACGGGTAACGGCGCCTCAGCCAATCCGTCCAGGTCAGACGCCCCCGCACGCCCTGGCTGACGACAAAGCCGATGCCACGTGCCTTCGCCTCCGATAGATCGATCGGCAGTATTTTTCGGTGCAGCTCCCTTGCCTCCTGATACTGGCGGGCAACGGCAACGAGATCGAGATCTTCGGGGCCGCCAATCTCGGCGCGCTCGCCGCGGCCTCCGTCGAAGGCGCAATCAACGACGTAATCGGCAACATCGGAGGTATCGACGGGATTGAACCGTGCCGTCGGCACCGGCCACAGCGGCAGCCAGCCGAAGCCCGCGAGCAGCCTGTCGAGCAGATAATAGAACGGCATGGCGCGAACGATCGACCACGGCAGTGCGGATGCCCGGACCAGATGTTCGCCGGCGAGCTTGTGTCGTGCGTAGGGCAACGTTGCCTCGTCGAGGCCAGCGATCGAGACATGCACGAAGTGATGCACGCCGGCTTCTTCACTCAGCGACAGCAGCCGCTCCGTGCCCTCGACATCGACGGCGGACGGCGACCTGAAGAAGTCGATCGGGCGGATGCCGCCACGCCGCGCGATCGGCGAGAAGGTCGCCGCATGAACGACCGTGTCGACGCCACGCAGCGCGTCCCGCAAGCCGTGACCTGTCGCGAGATCGCCGACTGCCCATTCGACGTCGCTTCGAGAGCCGGGCGATCGCGCAAACACCCGGACACGCCGGCCGGCTCGTACCATGCGGCCGACGATATCCCGGCCGAGATGTCCGGTGCCTCCGGTGACGAGCGTCAGCGTCATGCGCGACCTCCTTCCACCTTGCACAGCGGCGCGCCGGTGGGAACGAGCACGGTCTCGCCTGTCGCGACGAGGGCCAGATCGCCCTGCGCGTCGGCCGCAAGGAGCTCGGCGCGGGCGAACACCTGCCTGCGCCCGGCGCGAAGCGTCGTACCCCTGGCGACGAAGTAATGACCAACGGCCGGCTTCAGGCAGTTCATCGAGAAATGCGACGCAGTGACCGTGCCCACGAGCGTCGCTGCGGCAAAGCCACAGGCGGTGTCGAGCAGGGCCGCGATCAGGCCGGCGTGGAGATGCCCGGAATACTGGGTGAGATCGTCGCGCCAATTCATGCGGATGGTTGCCTCGCCGTCGCCGGCCGCGACGACGTCGAAGCCTGCGGCGCGGTTGAAGGCCGCGGACGCGTTGACGGCGGCCAGCGCCTGCAGGTCGAATCCGTGCGGCACGCTCATGGGTTGCTCCATCGCGGCGTGCGGCCTTCGAGATTGCTCCTGACCGCCTCGATATGATTGGGCGCGCCGAGCAACGCCGCTTGTTCGGCGGTCTCGGCGGCAAGTCCGGTCGCCGCGTCGGAGGCCGAGGGCAGGTTCAGCAGACGCTTGGCCGCTCGGACGGCATCGGGGCTGCGGCCCGCGATGTCGTGCGCCGTCGCCAGCGCGGCGGCCACGGGATCGTCGGCGAGTCGCGTCGCAAAGCCGTAGCTGAGCGCTTCCTCGGCTGAAAAGACGCGCGCGGTATAGGTCAGCTCGCGCACAACGTCATCGCGCGCGAGCCCGCATCAATTGCGTGCCGCACATGTCCGGCACAAGGCCCCATTTGGCCTCGACGATCGCGAGCCTCGTTCCCGGTGCGAGGAAGCGCAAGTCGGCCCCCAGCGCGAGCTGGAAGCCGCCGCCGAAGGCAACGCCGTGCACCGCTGCGATCACGGGCACCGGCAGCTCGCGCCAGAGCCAGACGAGATGCTGGGCATAGTTTGCGCAGCCGTGGGTCCGACGCGTCAAGTCGATGGCGGGAAGCAGCGGATCACCGTTTGTCGTAGCGACAAGACGATCCAGATCGAGTCCGGCACAGAAGGCGCGGCCCTCGCCCGAGAGAACGACGGCGCGGACGTCCCTGCGGGCACCGAGCCGTGTGCCGGCGTCGATGATCGCCTCGAACATCGCGGGGTCGAGCGCATTCATCTTGTCAGGACGATTGAGCCGGAGATGAGCCACGCCGTCCTCGATGGTCAGCCGAACGCGATTTTCCATGGTATCGCTCCGCTTCATTTCACTGCGTGGCCTGTTCGACTGCAGGCTCAATAACCAGCGACCGCCAGCGCGACGACGACGCTGAGCATCATCCAGCCGAAATGGCGGCCACGCGTGGCCCATGCGTTGGCCAGAGCGGAGAGGGCGAACACGCAGGCCATGGTGATGACGATCCAGCGGCGGGCCGGCTCCGATTGCATCCAGGGCACCGCGATCAGCAGCACGCCGCCGCCGATCCAGGCGACGGTCGAGGCCTGCCAGACCAGGCGGATCAGGGTGCGCAGCCGCTCCGGCTCGATCCGGGCGCGGGCGAACACCTTGGCTTCGCCGAGGTAGCCGTGGATGAGCGCCACGACGATGGTCAGGACGCCGGCACATTGGAGCAGCAGATCACGCATCGACGCCTCCATACAGGTGTGTATGGACAATTAGGCGCTGGCCCGCCACCTGTCAATACACTAGTGTATGGTCAGAATCCGGGAACCGACATGACCGAGCAGCTTTCCGCCGACGACTGGATCAGAGAAGGGCTGAAGGCGCTCGCCAGGAGCGGCTTTACGGCGCTGAAGGCCGATCCGCTCGCAAGAGCCATGGGGGTTTCGCGCGGCAGCTTCTATTGGCATTTTGCCGATCTCGGCGCGTTCCATGCCGCGGTGCTGAAGCGCTGGCGGGAGATCGCGGCGGAACAGATCATTGCCGACGTCGAAGCCGCCGGCGACGAGCCGTTGCAGGCGCTGCTGCGCAGCTCCTTCGGCGCGCGGCTAGATCTCGAACGCGCGGTGCGCAACTGGGCCGCGTTCGATGCCGGCGCGCAAGGCGCGGTGCGCGCGATCGACCGCCGCAGGCTGGACTATATCGAGGAGCTGCTGGCGCTGCGCGGGCTGGACCGGGCAACAGCGCAGGCCCGCGCGCAGATCCTCTACTGGACGTTTCTGGGCTTTGCCCTGTCGGCAGCGCCGGTGCCCGCGGCGCGGCTCCAGGGCATGATCGACGAGATTCTGCGCATGGTTTCCGCTTGAGGCGACCCAATGGGCGGTGGCGGATTTCTGTGCTAGAGGCAGGCGAACGCCGGAGACCAAAATGAACACGCCGACCGAACGCCCCGAAGCCAGCGTCGATCCCAAATTGCTGGAGATCCTGGTCTGCCCGCTGACCAAGGGTCCGCTGGAATTCGATTCTGCAAAGCAGGAGCTGATCTCGCGCAGCGCCAAGCTCGCCTACCCGATCCGCGACGGCATCCCGATCATGCTGCCGGAAGAGGCGCGCAAGATCGATTGAGGTTTTGTGGCCCGTCGCTCGTTTGGAGCAATGCCGGCGCCACACCCTCGGTGTCGTCCTGGCGAAGGCCAGGACCCATAACCACCGAATTGCGTTGTTACGCGAGCTGGCAACTCTGGGTGTTCGCAAAACGATTGCTGCGGCGTATGGGTCCCGGATCGGCGCGCGCTTTAAGGCGCGCTTGTCCGGGACGACGACCGGGTTTTAGGGCGGCGACATCTTCCTAAAGCGCCTCGCCCTTCAACAACCTCGGCACCTCGCCCGTCAGCCCCGCGGCCTGGCGGATGAAGAGGTTCTTCAGCGGCGGGGCGCGGTCGACGAGGCCGAGGCCGATGTCGCGCACGGTGCGCAGCAGGGTCGACTGGTTGGAGAACAGGAAGTTCAGCGAGTTGGTGGCAACGCCCATCGCCATGGTGTCGAAGCGGCGCCAGCGCTGGTAGCGCTCGAGCACGTCGGCGCCGCCGAGATCCATGCCGAGCCGTGCGGCATCGACAACGACCTCGGCCAGCGCGGCCACATCCTTCAGCCCCATATTGAGGCCCTGGCCCGCGATGGGGTGAATGACGTGGGCGGAATCGCCGACCAGCGCAAGGCGGTCGGCAATGAAGGAGCGCGCGACGAAATAGGACAGCGGGAATGCGCGCGGCTTGTCCAGCGCCTGCACCTCGCCGAGATGCAGGCCGAAGCGCTGCTCGAGCTCGGCGTGGAACTCTTCGTCGCTGAGCGCGATGATGCGCGCAGCCTCGGCCCGGCGCTCGGTCCACACCAGCGACGAGCGCTTTCCGGTGAGCGGCAGGATGGCGAAGGGGCCTGCGGGCAGGAAGTGCTCCTCGGCGCGGCCCTCGTGATCGCGCTCGTGCCCGACGGTGACGACGATGCCGGACTGGTCATACTCCCAGCCGTGGGTTGCGATGCCGGCGCGCTCGCGCAGTTTCGACTTCGCGCCGTCGGCGGCGACCAGGAGGCTGGCGGCGATCACGCTGCCATCGCCGAGCGTCACGTCGATGCCCTCCGCGCGCGCGTCGTAGGAGGCGACCGTGGTGGCGCGAAGATCGATGCCCGCGGCCTCGGCGCGCACCACCAGCGCATCGATCAGCCGGCGGTTCTCGACCATGTGCGCGAAGGGCTCGCCCGGCGCGACGTCGCCGGCAAAATTCAGGAATACCGGACGCGTGGCGTCCTCGAGCCTGGAGTCGGTGACGACCATGTCGAGGATCGGCTGCGCCTCGCCCCTGACGTCGTCCCAGGCGCCGATCACCTCGAACAGGCGGCGGCAGGCGGCGACGATCGCGGTCGCGCGGGGGTCCCGGCTCGGCCGCGTGCTCAGCGCGGGATCGGCGACGATGACGGGGATCTCGGGCCCCAGCCCCTGGCGCAACGCCAGAGCCAGTGCGAGCCCGGCAAACGCGCCGCCGCCAATGACAATGTGACCCTGTACCGACATACCCAAATTCCCGGTCAATTCTCGGCCTTGCTAGCAGACTTGAGCTGGGCGAAACAGTGCGGTGAAACAAGGGCGGAATGGGCCCTGGTGTGTCATTCCGGGGCGCGCAAATGCGCGAACCCGGAATCTAGAGGTTATCAGCTCGAGATTCCGGGTTCATCGCTGTCGCGATGCCCCGGAATGACGGGATCCTTCGAAAGCGCAAGTCATGTCCAAAAGCCTGATCGACCTGATCTCAATCCTCGACCTCGAACAGCTCGAGGTGAATCTGTTCCGCGGCAACAGCCCGAAGACGAGCTGGCAGCGGGTGTTCGGCGGCCAGGTGATCGGACAGGCGATGGTGGCAGCGTGCCGCACGGTCGAAGGCCGGCTGCCGCATTCGCTGCATTGCTATTTCATCCTGCCGGGCGATCCCCAGATTCCGATCATCTACCAGGTCGAGCGCCTGCGCGACGGCAAGAGCTACTCGACGCGGCGCGTCACCGCGATCCAGCACGGCAATGCGATCTTCTCGATCATGGTCTCCTTCCACGCAGACGAGGAGACCGCGTTCGATCATCAGGACAAGATGCCGGACGTGCCGCCGCCGGAGAAGCTCACGGCGGAGGAGGTGGCGAAACAGCCGATGTTCCGCGAGATGCCGGAGTTCATTCGTCGCTACTACGAATCCGATCGGCCGATCGAGCTGCGACCGGTCGAGCTCGGCCGCTATTTCGGCCAGAAGATCGACGACGGCCGCATCCACGTCTGGATCAGGACCGCAGCCAAGCTGCCCGACGATCCGGCGCTGCACATGTGCGCGCTGGCCTATGCCTCGGACTTCTCGCTGCTGGATGCGATCATGGCGCGCTACGGCCGCACGCTGTTCGACAAGCGCATGATGCCGGCGAGCCTCGATCACGCGATGTGGTTTCACCGCCCGTTCCGCGCCGACGAATGGCTGCTCTACGCGCAGGATTCGCCGAGCGCGCAATCGGGCCGCGGCCTGACCCGCGGCTCGATCTTCAAGCCCGATGGAACGCTCGTCGCCTCCGTCGCGCAGGAAGGCTCCGTGCGTGAGCGGAAGAGCTAGAGACGCTTACATGCGCGCCTGCGCTCCGCGCGGTGCGAGCTCGGTCTGCGAGGCGAACCAGTTCATGATCCAGCGATAGACCCACGGGATCGGAATGATGAGGCTGCACAGGATGGCAGCCACAATGCCGCGCCAGAGTATGCCGAGGCCGCTGCCGTGGAACACGATTTCGCGCCGCGTGCCTTCAATGTTGCGGCAGAACCAGCGCATCTGGGCCGCAGCAACCCAGGCCCAGCCGATGATGGTGATGATGGAGATCGCGAACAGCAGGTTCCAGCCGATATAGGCCCAGACCGAGCCCGTGAAGCTGAGGCCGAGCGGCTGCCCGTTGGACGCGAGGTTCGCGACCATCCATTTGATCAGCAGCCAGTACAGAACGATCTGGGCGATGAACAGCAGGTTGCTCAGCAACTGGCTGCCGATGAAGGCGATCACGATCGCCAGGACGATGAAGCCGAAATACCACGGCACCAGCGTCATCGCACTGCCGGTGAAGCTGAGGTTGGGGCGTCCGGGGACCTTGACGCAGGGGACGATCCAGTTCGTGTACCAGACGAATGCCCATGGCGCCGGGATGACGAAGATCATTCCGATCAGCAGGACGATGGTTCGCCAGGTGAAGTCGAGGATGCCGAAATCGACCGAGAGCGCTCCGCCGCTGACGGCGCCGCCGTAACCGCCGCCGCCCATCATGGGCGGGCCGCCGGCGGGAACCATCGGAGGTCCGCCGCCGCCGACGAGGCCCGGAATCTCGGCGGCCTTCTGCCAGCCGGCCATGCCCTCGGTCCAGACCAGCGTGTCCGGACGGACGACGCCCTGGGCGACCAGGTCGCGGAATTGCCCTTCCGGGAAGGGCCCCTGCTGCTTGCCCTCGGATGCGTAGAACCAGCTCGCCATGAAACGTCCCCCTTGAACTTACTTATGTACCGGCCAAGGCGCTTAGGTTCACCGCTTCGGTTCACCGCATCCATGCCAAAAATGCATTGTGAAGGATGAACGGCTGCCCTGTACAGAGGCGGCCATTCACATGACCTCCCCTGGCCAAACGTTTTTCCGCTTCAATCTGCAACTTTTTTATGCCATTTGCCGCGAAAGATGCCAGATTGACGCTGCGCCGGGGACATACGGCGCGGCGCATCCCGGGGAATAGGCCTGACCATGAAACTTGTCGTCGCGATCATCAAACCCTTCAAGCTCGATGAGGTCCGCCAGGCCCTGACGGCGATCGGCGTCCACGGCATGACCGTGACCGAGGTGAAGGGCTATGGCCGCCAGAAGGGCCACACCGAAATCTACCGCGGCGCCGAATATGTCGTGAATTTCCTGCCGAAGCTGCGCATCGAGATCGCGGTCGCCTCCGACGTCGCCGACAAGGCGGTCGCCGTGATCACGGCGACGGCGCGCACCGGCCAGATCGGCGACGGCAAGATCTTCGTCACGCCGATCGACCACGCCCTGCGCATCCGCACCGGCGAGACCGACAGCGACGCTCTTTAACAACTGATCTTCGATCGCACCGGGCAACGACGCCACAGCGTGCGACGCCAATTGATGCCGGGGGGAACGATATGGCGGGATTGTTGCGCCGCGCAGCCGCTATGGCTGCGGGAATTGGATTTGTGTCTTTTGTTGCCGCGCCCGCATACGCCGCGGATTCCGAGATCAACACCGCCGACACCGCCTGGATGATCGTCGCCACCGCGCTGGTGCTGATGATGACGATCCCGGGGCTCGCGCTGTTCTACTCCGGCATGGTGCGCAAGAAGAACGTGCTCGCCACCATGGCGCAAAGCCTCGCCGCGGTGACGATCATCTCCATCCTCTGGGTCGCGTTCGGCTACTCGCTCTGCTTCGTCGGCGACGGCCCGTGGATCGGCACGCTCGACCGCTGGTTCCTGGCGGGCATGACGCTCGACAGCGTCAACCCGGCGGCGAAGACGATCCCGGAAGCGCTGTTCATGCTGTACCAGATGACGTTCGCGATCATCACGGTCGCGCTGGTCGCGGGCTCGGTCGCCGACCGCATGCGGTTCTCGGCCTATCTGCTGTTCTCCGTCGCCTGGTTCATCTTCGTCTACATTCCACTGGCGCATTGGGTGTGGGGCGGCGGCTTCCTCAACAGCATGGGCGTGCTCGACTTTGCGGGCGGGCTCGTGGTGCATCTGTCGGCCGGCACCGCCGGCCTCGTCGCCGCAAAGGTGATGGGACGCCGTCATGGCTACGGCACCGAAAATCTCTCGCCGTTCGATCTCTCGCTCGCGGTGATGGGCACGGGCCTGTTGTGGGTCGGCTGGTTCGGCTTCAATGGCGGCTCGGCGGGCGCGGCCAATTCGCGCGCGGTGCTGGCGATCATCGCGACGCATCTTGCGGCCTGCTCCGGCGCGCTGACCTGGGGCGCGATCGAATGGTCGACCCGGCGCAAGCCTTCGGTGCTCGGCATGATCTCGGGCGCGGTCGCGGGCCTCGGCACCATCACGCCGGCCTCGGGCTTCGTCGCGCCGTGGCATGGCATCGTGATCGGCATCGTCGCCGGCGCGGTCTGCTACTGGGCCTGCACCTGGCTGAAGCACCGCTTCAATTATGACGACTCCCTCGACGTGTTCGGCGTTCACGGCATCGGCGGCCTGACCGGGACCCTGCTCGCCGGCGTGTTCGCCACCAGCGCGATCGGCGGCACCGCCGGCCTGCTCGAGGGCCATCCGCAGCAACTGCTGATCCAGCTCTACGGCGTCGCGGTCACCTTCGTCTGGGCGGCGGGCGTCAGCTTCATCCTGCTCAAGCTGGTCGGCCTATTCGTTCCCTTGCGCGTATCGCGCGAGCACGAGCTCGAAGGGCTCGATATCTCGCAGCACGGCGAAGCGTTGCAATAAGAGCCTGGCGACACGCGCTCGGCGACAGGGGGCTTGCACGACACATAAGTAAGTGCTTATGTGTTGTCATGATCGAAGCCGACATCTTCAAGGCGCTGGCCGATCCCACGCGTCGCAAGGTCTTTGAGAAGCTCGCGGGCGGCAGCCTGAATGCCAGCGCGTTGCGCGACGGGTTGGAGATCAGCCAGCCGGCGATGTCGCAGCATCTTGCGGTGCTGCGCGAAGCGGGCCTCGTGCGCGAGCAGCGGCAGGGCCGCTTTGTGAATTACGAAGTCGACCCGGACGGAATCGCCGCCATCGGGACCTGGCTTGCGCGCTACCGCGCCTACTGGCCGAAGCGCATGGAAGCCCTCGCTGACCTCCTGAAGGACATGGACCAATAAGAACTCGGATCAGTAAGGACTCGGATCAGTAAAAACTTGGATCAACAAGGATCTGGATCAATGAGCGACGCCGTAAAGCCCGATCGTCCCGATGCAAAGCTGGTGCTCGAATTCGATTTCGATGCACCGCCGGCAAAAGTCTGGCGCGCCGTGACCATTCCCGAATTGCGCGAGCGCTGGCTGCCGGATTGCGACCTTGCCGGCGTCGAGCCGGAAACGACGATCGCGAACGAAGAGGTGCGCTACCGGCTGCGCGATTCCGAACCGCCATATCGCGAGAGCCACGTCATCTTCCGGATCGAGCCGAACGAGGACGGCGGCACGTGCTTTCGCATCATCCAGCAAGCCTGCGACGATGACGCGAAGCTGCCGCAGCCGGCCAACAGCAATTGCTGCCTGATGCGCGCCGCCGCCTAACACCCGCAAGACTTCATCACCTGCAGACATGGAGGTCGCCGATGCGCGACATGCTTCAGCTCGTCCCTATGGTCGTCGAACAATCCGCGCGCGGCGAACGATCCTTCGACATCTACTCGCGGCTGCTGCGCGAGCGCATCATCTTCCTCAACGGCGAGGTCAATGATGCGATGTCGGGCCTCGTCTGCGCGCAACTGCTGTTCCTGGAGGCGGAGAATCCCAACCGACCGATCAATCTCTACATCAATTCCTACGGCGGCGTGGTCACCTCAGGCCTTGCGATGTACGACACCATGCAATTCATCAAGGCGCCGGTTCATACGCTGTGCATGGGCACCGCGCGCTCGATGGGCTCGTTCCTGCTGATGGCCGGCGAGCCCGGTCACCGCGCCGCGCTGCCCAATGCCAGCCTGCACGTGCATCAGCCGCTCGGCGGCTTCCAGGGCCAGGCGTCCGACATCCTGATCCACGCCACCGAAATGCAGGAAACCAAGCGGCGCCTCATCCGCCTCTATGCGCATCATTGCGGGCGCTCCGAGGAGGAGGTGGAACGGACCCTCGACCGCGACCACTTCATGACCGCGCAGCAAGGGGTCGAATGGGGATTGATCGACCGGGTCTTTGCCGAGCGGGAGGCCGCCTGACGACCCATCAGCAGCCCCAGCCGGATACCATTCAACGAGTCCAGAACGACTCGAGCTGGCTGGCCGCTGGCGCGCATCCCATGAGCAGGACGGCGGGTCATTCAGTATTTCGCGGCGCGGGGACGCCCGTTGAGAAGCTTTTGACGTATTCAGATACCGTCAGACTGCCCGGCGCGTGAGCAACATTGTGTCGGTCGCCTGTCATGCCTTCATTTTAAGCAGACGTGATCAGCTTTTGAGCGCGACGTAATAGCGCACTGCGCTGCAATACCCGTCCGGCGCGAAAACACCCGTTTTCATAGTCCGTTAGGCAACGCGCCCGATCTGGCACGGCATTTGATTCTAGGGGTCCGGCTGTGCCCGCGTAGTGAAACTTCTCCCTCGTGGCGAACCAGTCGAGACACGCCCGGCCACGTCCGGACCGGGCCCAAGCGGGGATAGGACCCATGAAGATTGTTATGGCGATTATCAAGCCATTCAAGTTGGAAGAAGTCCGTGACGCCCTGACCGCCATTGGCGTTCACGGTCTCACGGTGACGGAAGTCAAGGGATATGGCCGTCAGAAAGGCCATACGGAAATCTATCGCGGCGCCGAATACGCCGTGAGCTTCCTGCCCAAGATCAAGATCGAGGTCGCTGTCGCCTCCGATCAGGTCGACAAGACCATCGACGCCATCACGTCCGCGGCGAAAACCGGACAGATCGGCGACGGCAAGATCTTCGTCATCAACCTCGACCACGCGGTTCGTATCCGCACCGGCGAGGCCGATGCTGCGGCCCTCTGATTTCGCGCTCAACCTTATCCAATCAGGAGTGAATAATATGACGTTCAAGCGTCCCTATGGCGCGGGATTGGCGGCTCTCGCAGTCGGCCTGTTCGCTGCGACCGCAGCCTACGCCGAGCCAACGGTCAACAAGGGAGACAACGCCTGGATGCTGACATCGACAGTGCTGGTGCTGTTGATGACGATCCCCGGCCTCGCGCTGTTCTACGGCGGCCTCGTCCGTTCCAAGAACATGCTCT
>Ga0102590_1000130_pt2 | contig 87967 bp, 56 predicted proteins | sample AraplaMF_Col_mMF_FD_76859 | JGI IMG/M metagenome (GOLD analysis project Ga0102590, IMG submission 76859) | Arabidopsis root microbial communities from the University of North Carolina, USA - plate scrape MF_Col_mMF | ecosystem: Host-associated > Plants > Roots > Endosphere | place: USA... | reverse complement strand
TTGACCGGCGTGAACTCGCTCTGCGCCTCGTCGTCAAGCGTCGCGGAACCGAACACGATCGAAGCGACCGGAGCCGGCGTGTCGTCGTTGACACGCACATTCAGCGTGCCCGTGGCCTGATCGCCGTCGCCGTCCGTCACCGTGAAGCCGAACGACAGCGTCCTGTTTTCCTCGACCGCCGGCAGCGTCACATCATGGGCGACCGGGGCATTGATCGTAACCGTGTAGGAACCGTCGGCATTGATCGTCAGTACCGCGGCAGTCTGGCCGGACACGCTTCCCGTCGCCGTGAACGTCGTCGAACCGTTCTCGCCCACCACGCCCTCGGCACCCCAGGAGACTGCTTCCTTGTGCGCAAAGCCGTTTTCGTCCGTGTAGATCACACTGAAGGCCGGACCGGAGATCGCAACCGACTTCATGCCGTCCGCGCCCGCCGTGAACAAAGCACCCGCGGCACCCGTCGCAGTGTTCGTGTTCGGGCTCACATCGCCAAGCCAGCTCGTGCCCGAATTGCCATTACCCTGCGCCTCGTCGTCGAGAACAGGCGAAGCCGTCACGACACCCTTCGATACAGGCGTGTCGTCATCGACATTGATGGTCAGCGTGCCGGGCGTTGCAGCGGCATCGCCGTCCTTGTCGGTGACCTGATAGGAAACCGTGAACTGGACGTTGTCTTCCGTACCCGGGATCGTGCCCTGCGGATGGTTGATCGGTGCAAGCTGGGTGACCTCATAGGCACCCGTCACCGTGTCGGTGATGGTGATCGAGACGACCGCGCGTTCGCCCTGGAAAATGGTCATCACCTTGCCGTCTTCGGACGGCGTCGCGGTGAAGCCTTCAGGCAGCGTCAGTCCGTTGGAAAGCCACAGCACCGAACCGGCACCATCGGCACCGTAGGCATGTGCAAGCACACCCGTGGCGTTGACGGAGTCGGCATCATCGCCGTTGCCGTTCGGATTACCGCCGGCCAGCGCGTCGTCGTCGAGCTGAACCAGCGCGTTCTCGCCGATCGTCGGAATGTCGTCATCGACATTGATCGTCAGCGTGCCCGGCGTTGCCGCCGCGTCGCCGTCCTTGTCGGTGACCTGGTAGGAAACCGTGAACTGGACGTTGTCTTCCGTGCCCGGGATCGTGCCCTGCGGATGGTTGATCGGTGCGAGCTGGGTGACCTGGTAAGCACCCGTCACCGTGTCGGTGATGGTGATCGAGACGACCGCGCGTTCGCCCTGGAAAATGGTCATCACCTTGCCGTCTTCGGACGGAGTCGCGGTGAAGCCTGCAGGCAGCGTCAGGCCGCTGCCGATCCACAGAACAGAACCGGCGCCATCGGCACCGTAGGCATGTGCAAGCACACCCGTGGCGTTGACGGAGTCGGCATCATCGCCGTTGCCGCCAGCAATACCGCCGGTCAGCGCGTCGTCGTCCAGCTGAACCAGCGAATTCTCGCCGATGACCGGAATGTCGTCGTCGACCGTGACGGAGAAGCTGCCGGTCTGCGAATCGCCGTCGGCGTCCGTTGCCGTATAGTTGAAAGTCAGCGGGAGAGCGTCGCTTTCGGAAGCATGGTCAAGCGCACCCTTCAGCTCGAATGTCGCCGTGCCGTGTTCCGAGGTCGGATCGAGGGTGACGGTAAAGACCGCCGAACCTTCGACGCTGCCCTTGAATGCGGTGATGGTGACGATGCCATTGGCCGAGACCGTCGGCGCACCATAGACGACCGCAACGCCGCCCGAAGTCAGACCCTGCGGCAGGCCGTCGCCATTGAACGCAATCGAACGGCCGAAGGTATCGCCTTCCGACTCGCCCTTCATATTGGCGTCGGCACCCCAGGAGATACCGAGGGTCGCCGAGGTGACGAGGCTCTCATGCGATTCGCCTTCGTCATTGCCGCCTGCAAGATCGTCCTCGTTCACCGAAGCGAGCGTCACCGGACCCGTGATCGACGGACCGTCATCGGCGATATCGATCATGAACGAACCGGTGGACGCATCGCCGTCCTTGTCGGTCACCGTAAACGAAAAGTTCAACCGCAGAATATCGTCGGCGCTGGTCTGGTTGCCGTCCGGATGATCGAGCGGCTGGGACTGCGTGAAAGTGAACTCGCCGGTTACGGCATTCGTGACCTGGAGCGTGAACACCGTGGTGGTGACGCCGCCAACCGTGATCGTTCCGGTTACCGTCAAGCCGTCCACGGACGTCGTCACGGTGACAGGATGTCCGCCCGAGGAGAGTGCTTCCGTGTCGCCGGCGGTCGGGGTCGGCCCCTCGTTCAGGTCGTTGGCATTGTTGAAATTGACCGAAGTCACAATTCCGAAGTCGTCGCCGCCGTCAAACTGCAGCACGCCGGTAATCGTCTCGTTGCCCGTGATACCGTCGACCAGCACCGATTCCGTCAGGCCGAACGGCGTAGACATGTCGACCGCGATCGGCTGATCGTCTCCCGTCGTCTGGGGGCCGCCGGGGCCGCCGTCGCCGAATTCCGTGTCGCCGAGCAGCGAGGCCAGCTGAATGGGGCCATTCTGGCTCTGCTGGATCGAGTCTTCGAATTCGGCGCCGGAGCTGTCAGGACGGCCGGTCGCGCTGAAGGACCCATCCGGACCGGCTGCGACGTTGATGCCGCTGTCTTCCAGTGCCGCGAAGAGAACCTGCTGGGGAACCTCCACTTCGCCGATCAGCATGGTCGGGATCTTCGCCGCGCCGTTGACGATGACGACCTCGGTGCCGTCCGCCTGGACCAGGATCAGGTTCGCGCCATCGACGCGGACATCGTCGATCGAGACGTTTGCCGCAAGATGAATGACGTTGTTGGCGTCCGGGGTCACCTGCGCGGCCGGAGCGGCAGGAGGAGCGGCCGGCGCGTTCGGATCTGTCGGAAGGCGGCCTGTCGTCGGGGTGCGGCCGTCACCGGCCTGCGCCACCTGGATCTCATGCTCGATCGGCGAAGGCGTCGAAGAAGAAGCGATCTCCTCCTGGATTTCCGACGAGAAATTCTCAGTCAGATTTTCTTCCGAAATGCTCGACAGGCGCGGATCTTCAACGGACATGACTCTAACCCCCAATAAAAACTGTGCCGCAATCAACTCCGCCCCCAAATATAAAGCAAGAGTTCCTTAACCTTCGGGATATAGCCGGTTATGTGCTGGAAAAGGAATTATTCACGGAAGGTTAACTGCGGCGGCGGAAGACGTATTAAAGCCACACATCTTGCCCCTTCCGGACGGAAAACATGGTTTTCAAATGGTAACCGGGGTGGTTGTTACGGCCTTGCGCCCAGCCTGATCCGGATACCGCGCCACTCGGGCGGTCGATTCGCAGGCGGATGGCGGCTGATTCGAAGGCCGGTCTTGTGAGGCAAGGCGGCGGGAGAGGCACACTCTGCGTATGATTAAAACAAGCAAACAGGCTATGGCGCCGGGTTTTACCCGACCCCGCAAGCGCCATTTGCTTTCGGAAAATCTGTCGGCCGGCGACAGGCGTCGCTGAATATCCCACACCCTGAAGCAAATCGCCCGTGGATCAGGAAACAAGACACCAACTATACTGTATAAAATTTTATTAAATTTCTTCTCATCGCGTTCGGCGATACCTCATTTCGCGCCATACCGGCCACCCGAGATGGGTGAGATCCATGCCGATCGCCGGTGAAATCCACCGACATCGGCAAGAAACTATACTTTCGGCACGAACCCCACGTTACGGCATTGCATGAGCCGGTTGCCGCCAAGCGCAATATCGGCTTCGTTTTGGTAGGCGGAAACGCCGTTGTCATGTCCCGTTTCCACCGCGACGCAGTCGGCTTTCGGCGGGTTGAGCATCCAGAACCCCGGCAGGCCGGATGCGACGTCCTCGGCAAAATACGGATAGATCCTACGCCCTCCGACCTGTGCGTAGTTCGCTCGCCCGAACAGCCCCAGGCTGGCGGCACCGACACCCTCCAGTTTCTGCTTGATCCGCAACATCCCGTCCCTGACCGGCGGCTGGACATCGAGTGCGCTCCGCCTGCCCTCTCCGTTGTTCAGGTAGCGCAGCACCGCCCAGAATTCCGAAGGCCCGTTGGTCATCATCACGGCATCCGTTGGAGAGCGTGCCTCCCATGCCGCGACGATCTCCCGATACCCCCGCTTTTCGAAGCGCATCGTGTAGTTGATACCGCCCGCCACCATGACGATGGCGATCGCGGAAACGATCATGCGCTGGGCAATGGCTGGAGCCCTGAAGACCGCATCCGCATAAAGCGCCAGCGAAATGGCGAGGAACGGCAGGAAAAGCCCAAGTGTTCGGTAGATGAAGACGGGTTTGGCAAGCAGCGAGATGGCAAAGAGCACGACGAACGGCAAAAGTACCAGCATGCCGCCGATCCAGCGGGCCCGGGGATCCGAAAGCGGCAGGAGCGTTACCAGCGGCAGGATCAGGAAACCCGCAACGGTCGGCCACGGAAATTCGAGGCCGAGAAGCGTCAGCGTCAGATGGATGCCGATGGTCGGCAGGTCGAAGCCTGCGATCCCCTCCGTCTGGCGGATCGCTCCGATCACCAGCGGATAGACGGCGGCCAGGGCCACCACGAGATAGGTGGCGACCAGAAACAGGACATCCCGGCCCGGAGCCCGCTGCCTGAGGCGGATCGCCGCCTGCAGAAAGAGGAAGAAGGCCACGAAGAATCCGAGCCCGTGTGTCAGGGTGACGGCCAGCCCCAGGCACAGCGCCGCAACCAACCTTCCCCTCGATGCATGACGATCTGTCACCATCGCCTGCAGCACGTACCAGAGACCGATCTCCAGTATGGCGAGCATCGGGTACATGCGGACATTTTCCGCGAAAAACAGCTGCAGCGGCATCACGGCGAAGATCGCGCCTGCCCAGAGCGCAACGCTGCGATCGTAGATGCGCCTGCAGGCCTCATAAATCGCCGCGATCGACGCGATGCCGAGAAGCGTCGAGTTGAGGATGTACCAGCGATCGCTGTCACCGAGCGCCGCCCACAGATGCAGCTGGACATAATAGAGCGGCGGATGCGTATCGAAACGCAAGGCCGCGAAAAGCAGATCGGTGAGCGGGCTCTCGGCCAGCGCAACGGAAAAAATCTCGTCTTCCCATAGCGAGGCATCGAGGAAGAGGTTGAAAATCCGCAGCGCTATTCCGGCAACGATCAGCAGCACGAGAAAGATCGCGACGGAAGGCCATCTCCGCGCCACGCCCTGCAGGCTTTGCGGCTTCTTGGTCCCCGGCGGCGATGTTTCGTATTGGCCGGGCGCCTCGTCGCGCCTGCTTGTCCCGGGATAGGCGCTTTGCGCGGTGTCCATGTTCACACTCATGTCGTGGCACGCCGGCGGCGGACTCTCGGGCCGATCGAAACCAGATTGTTCTGGGGAGCCTGTGCGGCGAGGTCCCGCCGCACGATATAGATCGGCCGCTGCTTGATCTCGGCATAGACGCGCCCGAGATACTGGCCGAGTATGCCGATGCCGATCAGCTGGATTCCGCCGAGGAACAGCATGCTGACCAGCAGGGACGCATAACCGGGCACTTCCACGCCGAAATACAGCGTCTTGAATATGGTCAGCAGGCCATAACCGAAGGACGCAAGCGAGATCGAGGCCCCGACATAGGTCCAGATTTCGAGCGGCACGCTGGAGAAGGACGTGATGCCCTCCAGCGCGAAATTCCACAGCCGCCATCCGGAAAATTTCGAATGCCCGGCGACGCGGGCTTCCCGCACGTATTCGACGACCGTCGTCTTGAAGCCCACCCAGGCAAACAGGCCCTTCATGAAACGGCGTCGTTCCGGAAGCTGCCTGAGCGCATCGATCACCTGGCGATCAACCAGCCGGAAATCACCCACATTGGGCGGTATCTCCTGCGAGGCGATCAGATTGTGCAGCCGGTAGAACATGGATGCGGTGTAACGCTTCAGAAAGCCGTCGCTCGAACGATCCGCCCGCTTGGCCAGCACCACATCGAAGCCTTCGCGCCATTTCGCGACAAGCAAGGGGATGACGCTCGGAGGATCCTGCAGATCGACGTCGATCGGAATGGCGGCATCGCTCTCGCAGGCATCGAGCCCGGCCGTCATCGCCGCTTCCTTGCCGAAATTGCGCGACAGGTCGATGATCCGGATGCGCGGTTCACCACGCTGCGCTTCCGTCAGACGATCGAGCGTCCGGTCCCGGCTGCCGTCGTTGATGAAGATGAATTCGAACAGGAGGCCGTCTTCGCGCAGGGGGTCAAGGGTTTCCTGAACCGCTTCGAGAAATGGGGCTATGGCCTCCTCCTCGTTGTGGACCGGTATGATCAGACTGATCGTCGATATGGGCCTGCTGTCAATTGGGCGCTTCGGCATCGCGGTCCTCGCGGGTTCGATGCGACAATCCTAGGCCGACATCTCCGCCCTTGCCCACTTATGCTTTTGATGGAAACGTTACGTCCGCGATGCGGCCAGCCTTACGCCTTTTGGGCAGGATGATGGCTCGGCGATCCGGCGTGTATGGTCGCCACAGGAGGATTTGGCGGGTCTTGCTGCCTGCCAGATCATTCGCACTCCTGACTGGGGCTGGGTGATGACTGAACTGGTTAGATCGAACGTCGGGACCGGCCGCAGATCCGAAGCGGCTGCGCTCATGGGGCAGATCGGGCGCTTTGGAACCGTCGGCGTGCTTGCGACGGCCGCCCATCTGAGCATCTATTCCGCGCTCGCGGAACTTCTGGGCGTCGAGCCGCTGACGGCCAATACCATCGCCTTTGTCCTGGCATTCGGAATTTCCTTCACCGGGCAGGCAGGCTGGACCTTTCGAGACGACCGGGAGGGCCGCTGGCTTACATCCGCGCGCCTGATCCGCTTCCTGGCCGCAAGTATAGCGGGTTTCTTCTTCAATACTCTGATCGTCTTCGTGATCGTCACGTCGCTCGGCTACCAGAGCATCTATGCCCTGCCTTTCATGGCGACCCTCGTGCCGGCGGCGCTTTTTATCCTCAACAAGTATTGGGTATTCGGCGGCGCCTCGGGCGCGACCCGGAAGGTTCGCGGCGGGCAACCGGAAAAGGATGGGCGCGGGTGCCCTGCGGCTGTGCCCGAGAATGCGGACGGGACGATGGAGAGGCCCGATGCTCCCGAACGGATCTAGAGCGGCCAGACGCCTCGTTGCCGCCTCTCTCGCCTGTCTGTTGTCCGGTGCGGCCCTGCCGCAGGAAATCCCGCCGGCCTCGCCCCGGAATTCCGCGCAGATTTTCTTCACCGGTCACAGCCTGATCGACAATCCCCTGCCCGACTGGGTCGATCTGATCGCCAGGAGCCTGGGCAAGTCCGTCGCCTGGGAGGAGCAGATCGTCATCGGGTCACCGTTGCGGGCCCGCACCCGCGGCGACGACGCGGAAAGCAGCGGCTGGGCCGGATACAAGAACGGAAAGAACCGCAATGGCGACGGGATGGATGTTATCGCGGAGTTGCGCAACCCGACCCATGTTCGCACCGGCCGACCATACGACACTCTTGTCGTCGCGGAAAACCACGGTTCGCTCGGCTCGATCATATGGGAAAATGCGATAGGCTATCTGCGCCATTTTCACGATCGCCTTCTCGACGGGAACCCGCAAGGGCGAACCCTCTATGTCCACACCTGGCTGGATGTGGACAAGGACAACCCCGCGCTATGGCTGGAACACGAGACAAACGCCTCGACCGTATGGCAATGCGTCGCAGAAAAGGTGAGGCTGACGCTGCAGGCAGAAAATCGCCCGGCCAATCTCTCCGTCGTGCCGGCCGGATTCGCTCTCGTGCAACTGGTAAGAAAAACCCTGGACGGCGAGGTCGCCGGACTGAGCGGGAACACCCGCAAAAAGCTCGACCGGATATTCCGCGACAATGTCCACCTGACCGACATCGGCATCTATTTCGTGGCGGCGGTCCACTATGCGGCAATCTATCGCCAGTCGCCCGAGGGTGCTGCCACACCGCCGACCGTGCCCCGCGATATTGCGAAGGAGCTGCAAAGCATCGCCTGGGCCGTAACCCGGGATTTTCTGAAGCGGGAAAGCTCGCACCCGCCGGACATGGCAGAATGCCGGCGCGTCATCGTCGAAAAGGTCTGCCGAAGCTACTGGACGCTTGCCGCCGAACCGAATGAGGTCGGACGCTGCCAGGGCTATTTCGCCGAAACCCATCCCAAAGCCGGAGACAACCCTTTCGTCTGGCCGGATCCGAACTGGAAGGCTCTGCCGAGACCGTCGCCTTAGCAGCGCGCCCTTTTCGCGGTGATGCCCGCAACGTCCAGGCGAACCGATGATTATCCGATCACCAGGATTATCTGGTCGCCAGGACGCACGGGATCGATCTCACGGCCGGCGTACCGAACCCCTTTCGGTATTGCCTGACCGCCAGATGAAGGCGCATGGATTGATCGAGCGTTTGGCAGAACGTGCGCGCTGCGCCGTTCTTCTGATCTTTCGCCAAGTTATTGGCATGTGGACAACCGTCAGCTTCGGCCAACCCTCCTGCCGGAAGGTCTTCAGAGCCGGGGGCTGTCCCGCGGCAACGCCCCTGTCAGCGCTGACGTGGTTTCGTCATACTTGCTTACTGCAACTGCGAAGCCTCTGATTTCGCAGCCGTGATTTCAGATGTGGTCCGCCCTGTTCGAACCGCCGAACGGCTAGTTGGTCGCTCCGTACGGAAAGAGGTCATTGAGTTTGTAGGCAACCTCGGTTCGATTGGTCGCTTTCAGCTTCTTCATGATGTTGCGGATGTGAACCTTGACCGTGCTTTCACGAAGATTGAGTTCGTAGGCGATGATCTTGTTTGCCTTGCCTTTGCGAAGGGCTTCGACCACCGCTTCCTGGCGCAGCGTGAACATTCCCGAGAGCGGCCGGTGTTCCGCCGACGATGTCGCGGCGCTGACCAGATGGCGCATGGAGAGGACGCTGCTTGCCGGGACGAAAATCCCGCCGGCAACGGCCAGCCCGATCGCCTCCACGCAGACGCCGATACCGACGCAGGATGGAATGAAACCGCGAGCCCCGTATTCCAGCATTTTCACGACCTGTGCGAGGTCGTCAGAGTCGGAAAGCACGATGATCGGCGGCGACTTGAACTCGGAGGTCAATTTCGAGATGTCGGTTGCAAGCGCAGTATCTTCAGCCTTGCGGCCACCTATATTGAACAGAACGGCTTGAACCGGCGGATAGAGGTCTTTTTCTACTTTCCATTCCTCGATGGAGCCAACAGCACAGACATCCATCTCGAGGCCGCGCCCGATAAGGGCTTTGGCAAGGCATTCGCGATCAAGCGCTCTCGCGTCGATGATCACCAGGCATCCGTCATGGTTTATTCCCTGGGCGCCCCGATCGTCTCTTTCGGCGAGCTTTGGGATGTCATTCATAATGCGAAAGGATTCTGCCACAGCAGGAGAACGGCTGTAGCCGCTTGGTGTGGAACTCATTTTACCCCCTTACCTGAAGTCTAGGATGATTGTCCCCCTCAGGAACCGCAACCAGAAGTACGCCAACAGACTGTCTTATCACCTATCAACCTTTTATTAACATCAATATACAACCGATACGTAATTTAGTCTATCAGCAAGTAAGCAAATAGATAAAAATATTTATCAAAACGCAGGGCTAAGTTCTGATACGGAATTGCATATCTGTTTATAGTTAACGTGCACGTCAAAAGATAGGTTTCGGCCCGCGATACAGGATCCAGTTGTAAATCTCCGTCATCTGGGCAGCCTTGGCCTGCCAGCTGTACCTTTTCCGGACACGCCTCGAAGTTGCATTACTGAGCGAAGACACAAGTCCTGGATTGATTTCCAGGTATTCGAATGCCTTGGTGAAACCGGCAATCAAGCTTTCACGGTCCTGAAAATCGACGGCTATGCCGGATTGATCGTCGATGAGCTCCGGCGGGCCGCCGTAATTCGCAACGATCGGGACCAGACCCATCGACATCGCCTCCAGAACGACGCCCCCTCCAAACTCCCGGACGCTCGGGAGCGCCAGCAAGTGATATCCGGCGAGCGTCGATGCCATGTCCCTTTGCTCCACCCACCCGGCAAACTTGACGGATTTCCAAAGCCCCTTCCGGCGCACCGTCTCTTCCAGCTCTTTTCGCTGCGGACCGTCGCCGACAATGAGAACCTCGATATTCAAGCGTCCGCGATAGGCAGCCACGGCCTCAATCAGGACGTCGGCGCCCTTGTAGGGCACCAGCCTGCCGATAAAGGCGATCGCCAGCCTGTCGCCGGAGAGTTCCCGCAGTTGAAACGGAAAGCGCTCCGGATCGGCCGCGTTTTCCGGAATGAGAAAAGCCCGTTCCGCACAACTTGCCGGAAGTTCCCCGAGGGTATGGCGTGATCCGGCGATAAGGGCTGCCGCCTCCGAGCGCGTCGCCCGGTAGGACGGCATCAGGAAGTGAAGCTTCCGGATTGCCGACAGCCATTCCCGCTCACGGCTTCGCACGTCGGAAAAGCCCTTCGGCCACGGAACGCCGCCATTGAGAGGGCCGAGCACAAACGGAATGCCGTACTTTTTAAGCTTGCCCACGATCGGACTTTGGCTCGTGGGGCTGAGCGGAGTGATCCGGTGCACCAGATCGAATTCGCCGGCCATCAGCCGCTTGCCAAGCAGCCTCCAGACCTCGCGCTCGAAACTATAATAGGAAAACGAGGAAAGGGCCGTCACCACCGTCCAGCCCTTGTTCGCGCCGCCCCGCAGACGCTCGCTGAGGCGATAAAAGGCCCGCGCCACTCTTTCGTTGTCGATAGCGATGAAATCGCGCTCCTCGACCAGGCCGGCGCGCAACAGGGCATCCCGGTTGCGGATCTGCGTGACGAGCAGGGCGTCGGTTCTCTGCATGATGGCGTGGGCAAGGTTCCAGCCGACCAGCGGCACGCTGGTCCATTCCGGATTCGCCGCCTCCGCGATCAGCAAGGGCCGGAGCGCCTTGCCTGGCGATTTCGTGATGCTGGAATGGACACCGTTTTCGGTCCGCTGCTGTGGGGAAATATGATCTGCGGACGGCCATGCACGGGAGGCCGGGAGAAGGCTGTCGGAATCCGGGACTGTTACGCTCATCTGCAAAACCCTCTGCGATGGGAGTAGCCTCTACGGGGGACGAACCGCGCCATGCCCACAGCATCCGGTGAATTTATGGTTTTGCGCATGGAGTATTTCCACATTGCACTTGCTGAAATTACATGAATATGGCGGTTGAGTAATCGTTACTCCCGAGACGCCACAAGTATCTTCTGACGAATATGGTATTTCGAGCTCTCCTCTTCATCAATCTATCGGAAGTGGGAGAATGTTACCGCTTTAGGGGTAAGATGGAATCTTCCATCGCCGTCGCTCGGCTGAATTACCGGCAGCTTTTGATTTGATTGGAATCAGAACATGCCGCCGACGCGCTCGAAAACCATCGTCGCGAGGGTTCCGGCCAGGAAACCGGCCGGCCAAGCCAAAAGAACGCCGGCTTCATAGGGCAGGCTGTGCAGGCCGTGGCGCCGGTTGAAATAGAAGATGACGGCGAAAACCGGCAGGCCATAAAGGGCGATCGCCCACAACGCGCCGTAAAATCCGAATGTATAATAAGCAAGCGGGATCGAGACGAAAATCGAGACCGCCCGGACAAAGTTGAGGACCGTCTGGTTTCGGGGTTCGTTGACGGCGAGGTAGATCGCCGACAGCGGACCGAAACGCGTGGTCAAAAGACTGAACGACAATATTTGAATGATCGGCGCGGCGTCCAGGTAACGGTCGTCATAGAGAAATTCGATGATCGCTCTGCCACCCGAGAAGATTGCCCCGGCGCTTCCGATGAACACCAGATCGAAAGGAAGCCGAATTTTGAGAAACATGCTCCGGAGTTGATCGGGCCGCTCCCGCGCCACCTTGCTCAGCGCCGGCATCGCAACGGTTGAAAACAGCCGCCCGCCGGCGCCCTCCAGCATCGCGATGAGATTGAAGGCCAGGCTGTAAAGGCCGAGCATCATCGGACTCGTCCAACCGGCGAGAAAAACGCGATCCCCATTCGCCGCGATCACAGTCAGGATCGAAGACAGCATGATCCACCGGCCAAAGCGGATGAGATCCCCGACCGCCGCCTTCTCCCACGAGAGGCTGTTGTTGGTGCCGGGGAGCCATACGTGGCTCAGAATAGTGGTCACGATGCAGGATACGAATGTGGAGGCGACGAACGACCAGATCGAACCCGTTGTCCAGGCGAGCACAACCGCGACCATGAGGCTGATCACCTGCGCCGTGATCTCCATGATCGTCAGCCGCCTGAGATTGAGATGCCGGAAGGCCGAGATGATTTTCGTCGATTGCAGCCCCATGATGACGGTACAGAACGACAGCGCCATGATGATCGCGGGAAGCTCGGGGACGGTATAGACGGATCCGGCGGGGAACAGGCCGTAATGGGCCGCACGTCCTATCCCGATCGCCACCAGCACGCAGGCGAACCAGATCAGGCATCCGTGCAGGATCTGCAGCGTCCAGGCGGTATCGAGATAGGATTGCTCGTCTCCCATCCGGCTCTGGATCGCCGCGGGCCTGAGGCCGAGGTCGGAGAGCATGGAGATCGACACCTGAACCATGGTGGCAACCGCCATGATGCCGAACATTTCCGGGATCAGCAGGCGCGTCAGGATGAGGCTGCTGGCGATGCGCAGCACCTGCAGCAGGGCATAACCCATCATCGACCAGCCGGCGGCCCGCATGATGACGTTGCGGAAACGCGGCTGCGCCTCGACGGGGGAAGCAGGCGACACGAGCACGTCTGCAGGGCCGGAGGGTTTCCCATCCCAATCAGGAGAAATAGTTGCTTCGGCCACGGCAGACTCCTTACTTCAATACTCTACTGGTCTGATTTTCTATGCGGGAAGGCGACCGGCAGCAGTGCCTCCGCCCGCGGGGAAAGCATCGACACCGGCGCTCGCCACGGAAACGGATCGCCTTTGACCATTACGCAGGCTCGATCACCGGTTCCAAGGCGGGTGAGACCGCCTGAACCGATTGCCCCGACCCGGTCTCATGAAGCTTATGCCGGCCAGCGGCCTCGGCAACGACGGCGCGCATGCGCTCGGCCAGCACGCGGACATAGGGGTCCAGAACCATGCTGTCGTGATCTCCCGGCACCTCGGACACACTGAGATGGGTGACATGCCCGCTCCAGCCATTGTCGGGAAGCAGGATATCGCGGTTCTCCTTGAGGCAGCGCCCGCCGCCGAGCCGGTAGAAGACGGCAGGCTTGGGGCGGAACAGGGTGACCGCTCCGGCATAGGGTTTCACCTGGTATTGATGAGCCGCGCGCCTGAACGCCACTTCGATCTTCTCGTTGTTGAAATGCTCCGTCGGCCCGGCCTGATGCTCGGCCTCCCGCTTTGCGCGGCCGTCCATTTTGTCCCGCAGCCGGTCCTGCAGGTATTTGGCGAGGTAGTTGGCCTTGTGGCGGCGGATATCCTGCAGCTTCATGCTGATACGGTCGCGCAGATCCAGTCCCGGCTGCCGCGGCAGGGGCGTATCCAGCATCACCACGTGGGAAACCTCTTCCCCGGCCTCCTGAAGTTGCCGGGCCATTTCATAGGCAGTGATGCCGCCGCCGGAATATCCGGCAAGAAGATAGGGCCCGTTGGGCTGCACGGTGCGGATTTCTGCGATGTAGTCCGCCGCCATGTCCTCGAAGGTCGCATGCGGCTCGTGGTCGCCGTAGAGTCCGCGGGCCTGAAGCCCATAGACCGGCCTGTCGGCCCCCATGGTCATTGCCAGATGGCGAAGGTTGAGGACATTGCCGAACATGCCGGCGCAGATGAACAGCGGCACGGCCTTGGCGTCCCTGCCCGGATTCATCAGCACGAGATGAACCGGCTTGGCGGCTGTCGTCGGATGGGCCGTGGCTTCCGATCCTGCGGCCTCGCCTCCATCCGGCAGTTCGGCGGCGATGCGCTCGGCACATTGGGCAATCGTCGGCGCCTCGAACAGTGTCGATATCGGCAGGTCGAGGCCGTATTGCTTCTTGATCATCCGGAACAGGCGAACTGCGATCAGCGAATGCCCGCCCATGTCGAAGAAACTGTCGTGGATGCCGACCTTGGCGATACCGAGAAGTTCCCGCCAGTAGCCGGCCAGCGTTTCCTCGACGGCGTTGCGCGGCTCGACGAACTCGCTCTCGAGATCCGGCCTCTCGAAACTGTCACCTGACGGCATCGCGGTTTCGGTAGAGGCATCGATCCATTCGCGCAACACATCCAGATCGATCGAACTGATGATCGGCTGGGGTTCGGAAATGCCGAGCGCACGTTGCAGCGCCGAAAAACCTTCCGCCGGCAGGATGCCGTTACGCACCTGGGTGCCGAGCTTCAGCATCGCCGGAGAAAGGGCCGCCGGCTTGGCTTTCCCAACAGCCAGCGCGTCAGCGGAGGGCGCGGCACCGAGAGCGAGATCGTTTTCCAGCCGGCGCATGACGAATTTCGCGGCTTCGAAGACGACATTGCCGTGAGCGTCGGTGATCGTAACGTCGAAGGCCGCATAACCCTCGCCGAAATCGCTGCTGTCGGCGAGCCTGACGATGCTGATGATCTCGGCCGGCAATGGCTTGTGAAGGACCACCCGGCCATAGGTTGCCGGCGCCCAAAGCGAGGTCTCGGCGTCGTAATCCCTGGCAAGTTCCATGGCAAAGCCGGTGGCTATGTCGAGCAGGCCCGGATGCAGCAGAACGCCTTTCGCCAGATCATCGGCAAACGACGGGTCCAGTTTCAGGTCCGCGATCGCCCGGCCTTGCCCGATCGCCATGGAGCGCAGGACGGCCCAGCGGGGGCCGAAGCGGATGTGCTTTTCCTGAACTGCGCGAAGCGTGCTGCCGCCTCCGGCAACCCGTGTCTCGTTGCATGAAGAGGCGACGGCTGCGATGTCGACCGTCCCGCCCCCCTGTTGCGGCAGCTGTTTGAGGATCGCCTCGGCGTGTTTGACGAACGGCCCATCCTCGCCGTCCGCCGGGCCTGCCAGAACCACGACGCGGAAATGTTCGGCCACCGGCTCCAGCCGGACGCGAACGGCTTTCGTCCCGCCGTCGTTAAAGACAAGCGGTCTCAGGAATACGAGGTCCGCCACTTCCGCCTCGAACGGAAGTCCGTATTCCCGAGCCGCCTGTGTAACCAATTCCAGATAGCCGGTGCCCGGCATGACCGCCTGGCCGGACAGAAGCCGATGCTCGTCGAGCATCCATTCCGTCTCGGGGCTGATCAACGCCTCGAGCCAGGGCAGTCCCGCCTCGTCCTCCTTCCAGTGCTGGAAGAACGGACCGCCCGCGGGTGCGCACACCGGTGCGATCAGGCCGTCGCTCGCCGACCCGCCGAGCGCCCGTGCCGCAAGACCGACCCCGCTCCAGACGCCCCAATGCAGCGCAATGGTGGTCCGGTCGGCGCGATGCGAACGGCTCTGGGCAAACGCGTTGAGATAGGCGTTGGCGGCAACGTAATCGACCTGCCCCGCCCGCACCACGTCGGTGCTGGTGGAGGAGAACATCAGGAAGAAGTCGAGCGCCACGTTTTCAAACGCCGCGTCCAGCACGGTCGTGCCGAGCACTTTCGGCGTCAGAACCCTGTCGATGCTGTCCCGAGTCTTGGTCTGGATCAGTCCGTCTTCGACCGTGCCGGCCGCATGAAAGACGCCGTTGATCTCGCCGAAGCGGGAAAGCGACATTTCCACCGCCCGGCTCATCTGCTCCGGATTGCCGACGTCGCCGACGAGGTAGAGGACTTCCGCACCCTTCTCTTCCAACCGCCGGATCGTCGAGATCGCCCGGCGAATACCGTCATGGTCGTGGGTACGGTCGTAGAATTCCCAGTTTTCCCGCGCCGGCAGAACCAGGCGGCCGACAAGCACGATCCGCGCACGGAACTGGCCCGCAAGCTCATCCGCAAGCGCCAGAGCAACATCGCTCAAGCCGCCGGAGAAGAAGTAGACGCCGCCCTCGCGCAGTTTCGCCTGCTCGGCGGACAGATCATTCAACGGCATCCGCTGATGCACCTGCGTCCAGCGCCGCCCCTTGCGGTAGGCGACCACTTCCGACCCCGGCCTCGCATGCAGATCCTCCCAGAGCTGCCCGATCAACGCCGCCGGATCCGCGCCGTCCTGTTTCTCTTGCCCCTCCGCAACACGGGTGAAGGCAAAACGTTTGCCACGCTGCTCCGCCCTGATCGACAGATCGATGTCGATCACCCTGACCGTCGCACCTGCCATTTCCTTCGGCAGCACGAGACCCGGCCCCAGAACGGTCGCCTTCTCGGGATAGGGCAAGGCTTCGCCCGAGACCTGCTGCATGCCGTTGGTGATGACGGTGAACTGCATGTCCGGAACGCTCGCCGCGTCCCCCAGCGCCTGGGCGAGATGCAGCAGGCTGTCGAAACCGCATTCCTGGTTTCGATGGAAGAAGTTCGAGCCCGGCCGGAAGGTCTCGGCCTGGGTCAGCAGCCACATATGGACGATGCGCGACGGCAGGCCGCCATCGCCGGCAAGCCCGGCGACGAGAGCATCATATCCGGCGCGGCCCAGTTCCGGGCAGAGCATATAATCCTCGGCGCTGCGGCGAATGAAGGCGTCGCCCAGGGATACCGTGACGACACGATGCCCCGTGTTCCTCAGCGCACCGACCAGCTTCTGCCCGATCCCGGCCTCATCGAGGAAGAAGAGCCAGGATTGCGCCTGTTTTTCCGCGCCGAGCTCGTAGTCGGCAAGCGTCTGCTTCCAGGACGGGCGATAGCCCCAGCGGGTGATGTCGGGCTCTTTCGAAAGGATTGGTTCGGCACTTTTGCCTTTCTCGTTCGCTCCAGCGCGATCGATGAAGAAACGCTTGTGCTGGAACGGATAGGCCGGCAGCCGGACCCGGCGCGGCGAACGGCCCTGCCAGAGGCGATCGATATCGACATCGAGGCCGGTGGCCCAGGCCCGGCCAACTGCGGCAAGGAAATAAAGCCGGTCGTCGCCCGCCTCGTCCGGATGCGGCAGGCTGTTGATCACCTGGTTTGCGGGGATCGATCCTTGTGCCTTCGCCAGCGACGACAGAACCCGCCCTGGACCCACCTCGATATAGATGCGTCCGGGTTCCGCCGAGAGCGCCGCCATGCCGTTCGCGAAATGAACGGTCGAACGAAGGTGACCGACCCAATACATCGGATCGGTCGCCTCTTCGGCGCTCAGCGGCAAGCCCGTACGGTTGGATAGGATCGGAATTGCCGGGGCGCGAAGAGTAATGTCGCGCAGAAAAGCCTCGAATGCTTTGAGGATGGGCGTGACCAGTCGCGAGTGTGCCGCGATGTCGATCGGCACACGGGTCGCATCGATGCCCTGCGTCGCCAGGAACTCGCGAAACATATCGAGATCCTCGTTGAGGCCCGACACGACGCACAGCGACGGCGCATTGACCGAAGCGATGTCGAGCGACGACGGCAGCAGCTCCGATAGCCGGTCGTGATGGAGCGGCACGCTCATCATGCCGCTCGGCCGGATCGTTTCGAACAGCTTTCCGCGCAGATGCACGAGATTGACGGCGTCCTTGAAGGACATCACGCCGGCCAGGCAGGCTGCGGCGTTCTCGCCCATGGAATGGCCGATCAGCGCCTTCGGCTTCACGCCCCAATCCATCCAGAGGCGGGCAAGGCCGATCTCGGTAATCAGGATCGCGGGCAGCTGGAGCGACGGACGAAGGAACGCTTTCGCGGAGGCCGCGGAATTCTCGCCCAGCCAGATCGTGCGGATCTCCTTCGCCGCATCGTCCGGCAGATAGGAAAGCCCTTCCTCGACGATCCCCCGGAATGTCCGGTCCTCCTCATGGAGCCGCTTTGCCATGCCGACATATTGAGCGCCGCCGCCCGGAAACAGGAAAATGGCGCCGGCATTGTTCGGCACGGGCTGATGAACGAAACCGCGGCTGCCGGGGTTGGAGAGGGTCGCAATGGCATCTTCCCGACCACGGACGGCCAGCACCATGCGATGGTCGAAGTGCTTTCGGCCATGCTGCAGGGTATAACTGACGTCATCCACCGAAAGGCCGGGCTGGGCTGCCATCGCCGATCCGAGCCGCTCGGCGGCCTGGTCGACCGTCTTGCGCTGGCGGGCCGAAAGGAACAGCAGCATCGGATCGGAATCGGCCCCGGCCTGCGCATCGCCCGCCGCAGCCTCCGGCACGTAGCGGGTCGGCGCCTGTTCGATGATGGCATGGACATTGGTGCCGCCAACGCCGAGCGAATTGACAGCGGCCCGGCGGGGACCGGGCGCATGCGGCCATTTCACCAGCTTGTTGTTGACCCGGAAGGGGCTCTTTTCGAAATCGATCGAAGGATTGGGGCGTTCGAAACCGAGTGTCGGCGGGATCTCCCCCTCGTTGACGGCGAGCGTCGCCTTGATAAGGCCGACGACGCCGGCTGCCGTATCGAGATGGCCGATATTCGATTTGACCGATCCGACATGGCAGAAGCCGGTCCGGTCGGTGCTTTGCCTGAAGGCCGTCGTCAGCGCCTCGATCTCGATCGGATCGCCGAGATACGTGCCTGTGCCGTGGCACTCGACATATTGAATGGTGTCGGCTTCGACGCCCGCGAGCCCCTGAGCCTCGAGAACCGCCTCCGCCTGCCCGCTGACGCTCGGCGCGAGATAACCGGCCTTGCTGCTGCCGTCGTTGTTGACGGCGGTGCCCTTGATCACCGCATGGATCACATCGCCGTCGCGCAATGCGTCCGAAAGCCGGCGAAGCACGACCACGCCGACGCCGCTGCCGAAAATGGTACCGGCCGCGCGATGATCGAAAGGCCGGCAGTGGCCGTCCGGCGAAAGGATCTCGCCTTCCTGGAACGTATATCCGCGCCGGTGCGGAAATTCGATCGTCACGCCGCCGGCAAGCGCCATGTCGCACTCGCCGGAGATCAGGCTCTGGCAGGCATAGTGCACAGCGACCAGCGACGTGGAACAGGCCGTCTGCACGTTGACGCTCGGACCCCGCAGGTCGAACGTGAAGGAGGCGCGCGTCGCCAGGAAATCCTTGTCGTTGCCCGTGTGGCGCAGCAGGAACATGCCCACCTGATCGATCAGGTTGCGGTTGCTGCAGACGTTGAAATAGAAATAGCTTCCCATGCCGCAGCCGGCAAAGATGCCGACCGGGCCGGGCTGATTGTTCGGCGTCCGGCCGGCATCCTCCATGGCTTCCCAGGCGCATTCGAGGAAATGCCGGTGCTGGGGATCCATGATCGCCGCCTCCTTCGGGTTCAGGCCGAAGAATTCCGCGTCGAACATTTCCATATCGGGAAGATCGGCGCCGCGTGGCACGTAGTTGGGATGGTGGAGCCGCTCGGGATCTTCGCCTTCGGCGATCAGGTCTTCCGGCGAAAACGTACGGATAGATTCCACGCCGTTTCGCAGGTTCTGCCAGAATTCCGCAACATTGCGCGCACCCGGCACTCTCAAAGCCATGCCGACGATCGCAATATCGCTGGCACAGACCTGGTTGGACCCCTCAAGCATCGACACCGCCCTAGCCCGCGGAGGTCAGCTCATGACATCACCCCAATGAGCCATGATCCTCGTTCCGCTTCCCATTGAAATCCGCGAGCGCAAACCCGCAACCTCAATGTGCTGCCAGCCCGGAGGCAATCGCAATTACTCCTTTGGAAGCCATGATCATCCGTATGGGGGAGAGGCGGGTACGGCCTGCAATTCAGGCTTAGGCGCGATCATCCGCATGGGTGGTCCGGCGCATGTTGAGTTTTGCACCGCCCCCCGTTTCTATCGAAGTGCCTGGAACAGCAACGAGTGGGGACAAGCTTTATGGGCGAATTGAAGTGTGTTTTGATCGGTGGCGGATTATTGCTGGTTCAATGCGCTGAAATTCTGCGAGGGCGGGGACACAAGATCCAGGCCATAGCGACATCGAACGGCTCGGTCCGAAACTGGGCAGAGGCCCAGGACATCCCGGTCATCACATCCGAAGGCGATTACGCCACCAGGCTGACCCGATACGACTACGACTGGCTGTTCAGCATCGCCAATCTGAAAATGATCCCCGATCCGGTCTGGCAGCATGCGCGCATCGGCGCCGCCAATTTCCACGACGGCCTGCTGCCGGACATGGCCGGTCTCAACACACCCGCCTGGGCCATCCTCGAAGGCCGTGACCGGCACGGCATCACCTGGCATGCGATCACCCAAGGGATCGACGAGGGCGACATCTACGTGCAGCAGGGTTTCGAAATCAGCGCGGACGAAACCGCCCTGACGCTCAACACCAAATGCTTCGAAGCGGGGATGGCGACCTTCTCCGACATGCTCGGCCATATCGGGCAGGGCACGCTTTACCCCCGCCGACAGGATTTCGCGACCCGCAGCTACTACGAACAGCTCAGGCGTCCCCCAGCCGCCGGCACGCTCGATTTCACCGCCTCGGCAGGCGAGCTTTCCCGCCTGGTGCGCGGCCTCGATTTCGGCCCGACATACCTCAACCCGCTGGCAACGCCCAAGGTCCGGTTCGGCAGCGACGTCTTTACCGTCAGGAACCTCCGCGTCCTTGATGGTGAGCTGAATGGCGAACCCGGCCTGGTCCTCTCCGTCGGCGCCCATGGCGTGACGGTCGGCACCGGCGACATGCCGGTTCTGCTCGACGCCGTCCACCACGAGGGCGCCAGGCAGGTCACCCTTTCATCGGTGCTGCGGCCCGGCGACCGGCTGCCGCTTATGAGCGACCGGGAGAAGGACACGCTGTCGCAAGCGGTTTCCGCTCTTGCGCGGCACGAAGGCTTCTTTCGCCGCGCACTCGAAACCAGCACCGATATCGCGCTACCTTATATAAAGACATCCGAAGCCGGCCAGGCGCCGGATATTCGCAGCGTTCCGCTGCTCTTGTCCGGACAGCTTTCGCGGCAGGAGCGCGTTGCGCTGGCGGCGGCTTTCTTGATCCGCCTTTCCGGCCAGTCGACATTCGACCTCGCCTATACGAGCGACAGGCTGATTGACCTCTGTGCCCGCCACCCCGGATATTTCGCAAAATCGCTACCGCTGCGGATCGCCGCCGTGGGACAAGCCTCGGTCGACGACCTGCTTGGACAGGTCGATCAGTCGCTGAAGGTGCTGGACGAACGCCAGGGATATTGCCGCGATCTTACGGACAGGTATCCCGGCCTTGCCGCGCCCCAGCTGACGGCCGGCGTCGCGGACATTTCCAATCCCGCGCTTGCCGACGAGATCGAAGGCTGCGCCCTGACCTTCCGGCTCGGCGAGACCGGAGCGGACCTTCTTTATGACCGGACGCGCATCGAAGAGCGGCAGGCGCAGGATCTCGCGTCGGCATTCGCCATCCTTGCCTCCGCGTTCGAAGATCGCGCGACCTTGCTGCAGGACCTGCCCCTGATGTCGAATGCCGACAGGAACATGGTCCTCTTCGACTGGAACCGCACGGAGCGGGAATACGAGACAGCCGCCTGCGTCCATCAGCTTATCGAGCGTCAGGTCGACCGGACGCCGGATGCGGAAGCACTGGCATTCCATGGCCGCTCCCTTTCCTATCGCGAAATGGACGAACGGGCGAACCGGATCGCACAGGTGCTGGTGGCTGAGGGCGTCGGCCCGGACGTGGCCGTCGGCCTCTACCTGCCGCGCTCGCTCGATCTGGTCGTCGGCGCGCTCGCCATCATGAAGGCGGGCGGCGCCTATATTCCGCTCGACCCGCATTTCCCCGCCGATCGCCTCGCATTCATGATCAGGGACAGCGGCGCCCGATTGGTTCTGACCGAGCGGCGGCTGGCAAAATCCGAGACGCTGGCGGGAACCGACTTCCTCTGCATCGAGGATATCTTGAGAAACCAGGCGGCAGCGGATCGCCCGGCAAGTGACGTCACCTCCGGCAATCTCGCCTATGTCATCTATACGTCAGGCTCGACCGGCCTTCCGAAGGGTGTGATGCTCGAGCATCGCAACGTCGTGAACTTCTTCGCCGGCATGGACGAGCGGGTGCCGCGCAACACCGATCGCCGCAATGTCTGGCTGGCGGTGACCAGTCTCTCCTTCGATATCTCCGTTCTGGAACTCTTCTGGACACTTGCCCGCGGCTTCAAGGTGGTCATCCATTCCTCGGAAGTCATCGAAGCCAAGACGAAGGGAATGTCTTCCGCCGGAAGAGGCACCAATCTGGATTTCGGCCTCTTCTACTGGGGCAATGACGGCGGTGCCGGACCGGACAAATATCGCCTGCTGATCGAGGGCGCGAAATTCGCCGATGCGAACGGCTTCCATTCCGTCTGGACGCCGGAGCGTCACTTCCACGCGTTCGGCGGTCCCTATCCGAACCCGGCGGTCACCGGTGCCGCGGTCGCGGCGGTCACCAAGAACCTTTCGATCCGCGCCGGCAGCTGCGTTCTGCCGCTCCATCACCCCGCCCGTGTCGCCGAGGAATGGGCGATCATCGACAATCTCAGCAACGGGCGCGTCGCCCTCGCCTTCGCCTCCGGCTGGATGCCGGAAGATTTCGTGCTGCGGCCGGAAAACGCACCGCCGAAGAACAAGGCGGCCCTGACCCGCGATATCGAGGTCGTCCGCAAATTGTGGCGCGGCGACAGCGTCGATTTCGACTTCGGTGCCGGCACGGTCGCGGTCGTGACCCAGCCGCGACCGGTCCAGAAGGAACTTCCCGTCTGGCTGACCACGGCCGGCAATCCGGAAAGTTATCGCGAAGCAGCCCGCCTCGGCGCCAACGTGCTGACCCACCTGCTCGGCCAGTCGGTCGACGAACTTGCGGAAAAGATCCGCATCTACCGTCAGACGCTCGCGGAAACCGGCCGCAATCCGGCCGATTACAAAGTCACCCTGATGCTGCATACCCTGATCGGCGAGGACCGCAATGAAGTGCGGGATCTGGCGCGCGGACCGATGAAGGAATACCTGCGCAGTGCCGCCGCCCTCATCAAGCAATATGCCTGGGCGTTTCCGGCCTTCAAGAAACCGCAGGGCATCGCCCAGCCGATGGATATCGACCTCCAGTCGCTGGCGCCGGAGGAAATGGACCCCATCCTTGAATTCGCCTTCCTGCGCTATTTCGAGGACAGCGGCCTGTTCGGTACGGTCGAGGATGCGCTGGAAAGGCTGGACCAGGTCAAGGCGGCCGGCGTCGACGACATTGCCTGCCTGATCGATTTCGGCCTCGCCGACGATATCGTCCTCGAAAGGCTGCCGCTGCTGGCCGAGGTGGTGAAGACCAGCAAGAACCCCGCCAGCGAGGAAGCCGGAGACGGTTTCGCGGAAGAGATCCGCAAGCATCGGGTCACCCACCTGCAATGCACGCCTTCGATGGCGCGCATGTTCATGATGATCGACGAGGATCGCGCGGCGCTGAGCGATGTCCGGCACCTCTTCCTCGGCGGCGAAGCACTGCAGGGCTCTCTTCTCGCAGCCTTGCGAACCGTCACCGACGCGACCATCGAGAACATGTACGGACCGACCGAAACGACAATCTGGTCCTCGACATTCACGGCCGGTCCGTCGACGGGTGTCGTGCCGATCGGCCATCCGATCGCCAATACGCAGCTCTATGTACTCGACAACAATTATAATCCGGTGCCCCCCGGCGATGTCGGCGAGCTCTATATCGGCGGCGACGGCGTCGCCCGCGGATATCACAACCGCGAACAGCTCACCAACGAACGCTTCCTGCCCAACCCGTTCATGGAGGGCCGGATCTATCGGACCGGCGACTTGGCGCGCTTCGATCGCAATGGCGTCCTGCATTTCCTCGGCCGCACCGATCATCAGGTGAAGATCCGCGGCCATCGCATCGAGCTCGGCGAGATCGAAGCGCGGATCGGCACATTCGCCGGTATCCGCGAGGCGGTCGTGGTCGCCCGAAAGGACAGCCCCGGCGACGTGCGCCTGGTAGCCTATATCAGAACCGACGGTACGCCTGTCTGCGAACAGGATCTGCGGGCCCATATCGCCGAAGCCCTGCCGGATGCGATGATCCCCTCGCATGTCGTGACGATGGAGACGTTTCCGCTGACGCCGAACGCCAAGGTGGATCGCAACAGGCTGCCGGCCCCGACGGAAAAGGTCCAGGCCCCGCCCGCAACCTTCATCGAACCGTCCAACAATCTCCAGCGGGACATCAGCGAGGTCTTCGCCCGTGCGCTCGGGCTCGACAAGGTCGGCATATTCGACAACTTCTTCGCGCTCGGCGGACACTCGCTTCTGGCGGTCCAGGTCCATCGCGAGATGAAGGCGAAACTGGCGCCGGATCTGACCATCACCGACCTCTTCCGCTTCCCGACGGTCGCCCTTCTGGCCGACCATATCTCGGGCAAGGGCAAGGCCGATATCCAGCTCAGCCGGGCGTCCGAGCGTGCCGCACTGCGCCGCAACGCGATGGAGCGGCGGCCGACACTGGTCCGGGTGGAGACGAAGGTCTAGCCGATGCTGCTGGAAGGCATGTTCGATCCTTCCGTATCGGTCGCCGAGTCCGATCTCCTCGGCGACGTTTCCAAACTCTATCCCGAGGAGCGGACCGCGATCGCCAACGCGGTGAGGAGCCGACAGCAGGAATTCACTGCCGGCCGCACCTGCGCCAGGCGGGCCATGGGGCATCTGGGCCTGCCTGAAATGGCCATACCCGTGGGATCCGACCGGGCGCCGATCTGGCCGGCCGGCATCGCCGGAAGCATCAGCCATTCCACCACCCGCTGCGTCGCCGCCATCGGCCGCCATTCGGACGGCATCAAGGCCCTGGGCCTCGATCTGGAGGAAGCGACGCCGCTCGACGATACCTATGCGCAGGAGATTTGCACGCCACGCGAGCGGCAATGGCTCAACCGGCAGCAATGGGGTAGTCGCGGCCGGCTGGTGAAAGCGATCTTCAGCGCCAAGGAATGCACCTACAAATGCCAATACGGCCTGACCCGGACGATGTTCGGTTTCGAGGCCATCCGCGTCGAACTGAACCTCGCGGACGGGCATTTCGCCGCCTATTTCGAAATCGACGTTCCGCCCTTCAGGACGGGCGACCGGCTGCTGGGCCAGATCAGGCTGCGCGATGGTTATGTCGTCACCGGCATGATCATCCGCTGAAGCATATGCCCGGACCTAAGTCGCAGCTCCGTCCGGCGACCTCACCGCTACATGAGCGCAGGTTGGCGCCCACACCTCTCTCGCGGCGCGGCCCAGAACAGCCGTGAACCAGCTCCTCCAGGCTGCCCCATCATGAGGCAAGCGAGTAGCGATCGGCGCCGCATTCTTCCGCGTAAGCAACTGCATTCCCTCGATAAAAATGCATTGGAAATGGTCGCATTGGCTGCCCAAAGCGGCTTCAATTGCCCCATCTGCCATCAAATGGGGGTAGACCCGTTCGAGGCGGCTCCACCTGCCCCAAAATAGGATGAACCCGCGCTCACTCGAACGGTGTAGCGTGGTCAGCTTAGAACGCTCGGCCCTGCCGGTATGATGAACCGCTTGAGACATGATGTCGAAGGGGGAAATCATGCAACACGACATACTGAGCTTCGCAGCATTGCTGTTGTCCGTCGTTGTTTTCGTTCCGACCGTCTTTTTCGCCATCGAATGTCTTGTCGGAAGCATCAGCCGGCGGGGCGCGCCCTCGCATCAAAACAGACGACGGCCGCAAATCGCGGTTCTGGTTCCGGCACATAACGAAGAACTGCAGATCCTCGATACGCTGCGGAGCATCCAGGGCCAGATGCGTGATGGCGACAGGCTGGTCGTCGTCGCGGACAATTGCAACGACCTCACCGCGTCGCTGGCGCGCGACGCGGGCGCGGATGTCATCGTCCGGGTCGATCCGGACCGTCGCGGCAAGGGATACGCACTCGATGCCGGTGTCCGGTATCTCGGTCTGCTGCCGCCGGATGTCGTGGTCATCGTCGATGCCGATTGCTGGCTGGAGCCGGGGGCTCTCGACAATCTCGCCGATATGGCCATGGCGACCGGCAGACCCGTACAATCCCGCTATCTGATGGTCGCTCCGCCGGATGCAAGCATCAACCTTGCGGTGTCGGAATTCGCCTTCCTTCTCAAGAACCGGATCCGGCTTCTTGGACTGGCGAAACTCGGGCTTCCGGCACAGCTGACCGGATCGGGAATGGCATTTCCATGGACCGTCCTGCGGGACGCCGCGCTTGCGAACGGCAATCTGGTCGAAGACATGAAGCTGGGGCTGGACCTTGCGCAGGCCGGCCACGCCCCGCTTTTCTGCGACGATGCAGCCGTCAGCAGCAGGTTTCCCTATTCGAAGAAAGGCCTCGAAACCCAGTCCTCCAGGTGGGAGGCGGGCCGCTTCTCGCTGACGGCCATTCTTCTCTCCGCTTTGCTCGACAGCAGAACCTTCCGGAATCGGGCCTATCTGGCCCTGGTGGCCGACGCGCTCATACCGCCGCTGACATTGCTGGTGGCGTTTCTACTTCTCGCATTGTGTCCGGCAGTCCTCCTGGCAACCGCCGGGATTGCGATCTCGCCGCTGGTAATCTCGGCCATCAGCATCCTCGTGTTCGATATCGCGCTTTCGATGGCGTGGTGGCGCCACGGCAGACGCACGCTTCCCCTGCACACGCTGGCAAACGTCCCGGCATACGTGATCAGGAAGCTGAGGCTTTATCCGCGCCATATTCTCGAAGCCGGCGAAGCGGCCTGGATCAGAACCGACCGCAACAGAACCCGCTGACCGACCAGACGGCATGGGCGCATGCGCCCCCGGAAAGATGGGTCAGGACGCGCGGTCCGAAGCCATGTCCGCCTCCGGCCCGTCGTCTTCTTTCGAGGACAGCGTCTGGGCGAGATGTTCTCCGACCCGCAAAGCGTTTGCCGCAACCGTCAGGCTGGGATTGGCCCCTCCGCTGGTCGGAAAGAACGACGCATCGACCACATAGAGATTACCCAGATCGTGCGCGCGGTTGTTGACGTCCAGTACGGCGGTCGAGGGATCCGGACCGAAACGGCACGTCCCGCAGGCATGACCGTAGTTGAGGTTGACCTCGGAGCCGAGCATCATCATCCGATGCCGCTTGAATGCCTTGCGATACAGTTCGCGGAACGCCTGCATCCGATTCCGCAACTCGTTGTGAACCGTGTACTCGAAATAGATGCCGCCGGGTTCTTTCGGATCCGGCTTCACCCGGTTTTCAGGATAGGGCAGGTCCTCGAGGATCGAGGTGAATATCGTTGCATTGCCTGAGATGAGAGCCCCGATCATCGCCGGGATGCGCATGAAGGGCTTGAACGGTTTCAGCCAGATCCAGCCATTCCGATCGATCAGGGATTTCAGGAAATGAAGGACGTTGTTGGCGGTCGCGGTCAATCCCGTGGACTGGATGACGCCGAGCTTGAGGCCCTGATATTCATAGAAATCACGAAGACCTATCGACTTTCCCGGCTCCGAAACACGGGTTCTGCCCCGCGGCCAGACCGCAAAGAAGTCGGAGGCGTGGAACATCAGGTTGCGCCCGACGAGATCCGAAGTGTTGGCAAGGCCATTCGGCCAGAACTCGTTGGTGGAATTGAGCAGCAGCAGGGGCGTTGAAAGCGCACCGGCGGCAAGCACATAGAGCTTTGCCACGATCGCCAGCTCGGCTCCGTTCTTCCGGCAGGACAGCTGGGTGACGGCCTGTTTGTCCGCAGAGACTTTTTCCACGTTGCATTGATCGATGATCATTGCGTTGCCGGTCGCGATCGCCGGTTCGATGAAGGCTCTGCGCGCATCCTGCTTGCAGGATTTGTGACAGATGAAGCCGCCGCATTGATCGCAGCCGTCGATATACCGGCAAGCCGTGTGAACCCGATAGGGATGCATGCCGTTCGCCTGGGCCGAATCGAAAAAGTGCTGGTCGCATCGCGTCATGGCAGGGGGCTCGATGACATCCGATTGCGGCTGCAGGGGGTCCTGGCTGCCACGCACGTGCAGAAGGCGTTCCGCCTTGCGATAAAAGGGTTCCAGATTTTCATAGCCGATCGGCCAGGCCGGCTTGCCGGATTTGTCGACGATTTTGAAATCGCTTGGGGAAAACCGTTCGAGAGCGGCTGCGTAGATGAGCGTCGAACCGCCGACGCCGCAGCCGAGTGCAGGAAAGAAGCGAACCGGATGGGCATCCACCGTGCCGGAAATCTGCTGAGGCCACCGGCCGTTTCTCAGGCGTTTCGCCTCGTCCGAACTATCGGGATCGTCCTTCTCATCCTGCGAAAACTGAGCCAGGCCCTTTTCGATGAAAACTACGCGATGCCCGGCCGTCGCCAGCGCATATCCCATCGCCGCCCCGCCCATTCCGGCGCCGACGATGGCAACGTCCCATTCAAACTCCATCCACACCCCCAACTCGAACAAGGGCTGTTGCGATCAAGCCTTCAGCCGTCGAGACCCCTTCGGCGGCCGAGCCCAGCATTTTAACGGTTGCTGACGTCCATTCTATCAGCAGAACAAGGTAGTTCCACCTCGCCATGCGAAATATAAATCGATGTATAGACTATATTTTAAGAAAAAATAGTATCGCCTCCAAAATTGCGAAGGCAAGTTCGACCTTATGGCAAAACGATTGTATTCAATCACCCCAGCAACAAAAGTAGGTAATAGGGAGATCACTCTTAGGAGGTAGGCCGGATACATTGTGCCTACCCTCTCCTCGGCTATACTCGTAGCGCTGGTAGGGGTATTTTAACGATGTTCACACCGTTCGAGCCGAGAATAGAAAATGACTCCATATCGTATGAGCAGAAGCCTCAACGCGGAGGTCTGGAATATCACGTCATAGCCTATGTGGCTGCCGCGACGGATTTCGTCTTTCTGCTCGGAACAACCGGCGTCTGCTTCACGGGATATCAATACGTCGTTTTCGGCTCGGCACCCGATCCCTCGCTGTTTATCGGCATAGGCCTGGTCCTGTCGACGATCTTCGTGCTCGCCATGCACAGCGCCCAGGCCTATAGCCCGGAGAGCGTCCAGCTCCTGAGGCCGCAGATCCGGCTGATCTGCATTCTGATCCCCAGCGCCCTTGCCTTCCTGCTGACGGTGATCTTCTTCCTGAAGATCGGCACGACCTTCTCGCGTGGCGCGATCTTGATGACCGCTATCGTCTCCCTGTCCGGCCTGATCTGCATCCGCCTGTTCTGGCACTGGTATCTGCCGTCGGCGGCGGCCGCCGCTTCCTTCAAGATGAGGCGGATACTATTGATCTGCCACGAGGAATTCTCGACCGAACATTGGCAGCACGAAGCCGCTGCGAGCGGCATGGCCCTCGCCCAGATCATCCGTCTGACGGACGAAAATCTGCTGCCAGCAAATGCCATGCAGAGATTGAGGCAGAGCGAGACCGGCAACATAGATGAAGTCTTCATCATCTGGCGGGATCCGAACGTCGCCAATCTCGAATTCTACCTCGGTGAGCTCCGGCGCTCCGCCCTGCCCGTCAACGTCATCTTCGACGGCGTCGTTGGCCGCCTTACCAGCGCCCCCGCCCACAAGATCGGCAGCATGACGGCATTCCAGACCCAGCGGCCGCCCTTGAGCCTCTATGAACGCGGGACCAAGCGCGCCTTCGATATCATCTTCTCGCTGACGGCCGTCCTCTCGCTGTTTCCGTTGCTGCTCGTCGTTGCCATCGCCATCAAGCTGGATTCCAAAGGGCCCGTTCTGTTCAGGCAGGTCCGCAAAGGGTATGGCGGCCGCTCGTTCCGCATCCTGAAATTCCGCAGCATGACCGTCATGGAAGATTCGGGCGATGTGCGCCAGGCAACCAGAAACGACCCTCGCGTCACGAAAGTCGGTGCGATCATCCGCGCCGCGAGCATCGACGAACTGCCGCAATTCTGGAACGTCCTTCGAGGAGAGATGTCGATCGTCGGCCCCCGCCCGCATGCGCTCGCCCATGACGAACTCTATGATGCCCAGATCGCCAAATACGCCTTCAGGCGGCACGTCAAACCCGGTCTCACCGGTTGGGCCCAGGTCAACAATTGCCGTGGTGAGACGCCGAACATCGAAAAGATGGAAGAGCGGATATTCCACGACCTCTGGTACATCAACAACTGGTCGTTCTGGCTCGACATGAAGATCGTCGTCCGCACTGCGATCGAGATCCTGGATTTCGGCAAGGCCTACTGATTTCACGGCAGATGAGACGGCTTTATGCCGATGGCAGCGGCGGAATGTGGGTGACGTCCCGCATTCCGGCTACATCGATGAGGATTTCGCGGGGCGGCGCGTGGCTGATGAAGTGGATCGGGCTTGCCGTCAGCCCATAAGCGCCGCTGTTATGCACGGCGACGAGATCGCCCTCTTCGATCCGCGGGAGCATCACCCCAACGGCGAGCCGGTCGATCGAGGTGCAGAGCGGGCCGACGAGGTTGACTTTCTCCGGCTCGCCCTGGCCGCCGACCTTGTGCATCGTATAGTTCCGATGCATCACCATTCCGAAATGTCCGGAAGCCGGCAGATGGTCGTTCATGCCGCCGTCGCATATGCCGATCCGCACGCCGCGCGATTGCTTGACCGAAATGACGCGTGTCAGAAAATACCCGGCCTCGCCGACGAGATAACGCCCGAGCTCGAGCACCAGCCGGGTTTTGGCAAATTGCGGCAGCCCCTTGAGGCCGTCGAGATCCGGCGCGATGCCCGCGGCGACGGCGAACAGGTCGAGCGGCAGGTCGCCGTCGTGATAGGGAATTCCGAGCCCGGATCCGAACACCAGCTTCTCCGGCTGCGGAATGTAGGCCTCGCAAATCTCCCGGAAAATACCGATGAAGTTGCGATAATTCTCGCAGATCGCCTCGGGCTTCAGGCATTGCGTGCCGGAATAGATGTGCAGCCCGACGATCTTGAGGTTGGGCAGCGCAGCGATGTCGGGCATGTCTCTCCCGGCATCCTCCCAGTCGATGCCGAAAGCCGACGGCCGGCCGGCCATCTGATCGCCGAAGCCTTTGGGAACCGTGGTCGGCGCTATCCGCACCAGCACATGCTGTACGCGCCCGAGCTCGACGGCGACCGCATTCGCAAACACCGCCTCGCGGACCGATTCCAGGATCAGTTCGCCGATGCCGCCTTCGATCGCCTCCCGAATTTCGAACTGCCGCTTTCCCGGACCTGTGAAGCTGATGCGCTCAGCTTCCCACCCCGCCGCAACCGCGGTCCTGAATTCTCCGATCGAGGAAACGTCGAGATAGTCCGCCTGCCCCGTCATCAGCGAGAGCAGGGCCGGATTGGGATTGCTCTTCGCGGCATAGCTCAGCGCAAAACGGTTCCCGAAGGCTTGTCTCAGGAGCGCTGCGCGGCTCTCGATTGCCGGTGCGAGATAGATATAGGAGGGGGTTCCGAAGGATGCCGCCGCGCTCTGCAGCCAGACATCGAGCGCCGAATAATGGTTCATCACGCGCTGGCTTCGGCAAAACGGATGATCCGGGCCGGGGTATCGAAATTTTCCAGCGTGACATCCTCGGCGCGAATGGCAAGTCCGGTGGACTGCTCCACAAATGCCAGCAGGTTCACCATCGACACGGAATCGAGGAGGCCCGAGGAGAAGAGTTCGCTCTCGCTGTCGGCATGGACGATGTTCAGGGAGTCCCGCAGGTAACCAATCAACTTTCCATGGGTAAGGCTCATTGCAAGTTCTCCCTCGTTTCGGTCACTTTGATCTGGGCCGGCGGCGGAGGCGCGCTCAAGGGAGGGTCTCCGCCTTGCATCAACTCGCGGCAGATGCGCACCACGTCCGGCCGCGCCAGCTTGCCGCTCGATGTTCGAGGCATGTTTTCCGGCCAGACATGGAACTGGCGCGGCACCATGTAGGAGGGCATCGCGCGCCGGCAGTAGCGCAACAGGGCTTCTTCGTCGAACTCCCCGATCGGCGTGATCGCCACATGCACGGTCTGCCCCAGTTCCTCGTCGTCGACCCCGAAGGCGACCGCCTCCGCCACCGCGCCGCTGCGGCAGACGAGATCCTCGATTTCGTCCGGGCTGACGCGGAAGCCGCTGGTCTTGATCATCGCGTCGTTGCGTCCGATGAACCAGAGGTCCCCATCCGCGTCGATCCGGACGATATCGCCACTATAGACGACGGGTTCGTCGCCGATCACGTGCCAGAGTTCCGGACACGGCCTGATCTTCTGCTCCGTCACCTCCGGCTTGCCCCAATATCCGAGGCTCACGAGCGGGCCGCGATGAACGAGTTCGCCCTGCTCGCCGGGATGGGCGATGCCTTCGCCATGCTTGATGACATAGACTTCCGCGCCGGGGATCGCCTGGCCGATCGCTCCCATCTTGCGGGTAAACTTGTGCGGCGAGAGATAGGTCGAGCGGAAGGCCTCCGTCAGCCCATACATCAGGTAGACGTCCGCATCCGGGAAGACCCTCGGCATCTGCTCCAGGATGTTGAGCGAAATCTTGCCGCCGGAATTGGTGATCCGCCTGAGCGCTGGAAATTCCACGGGGTTTTCCTTCAGCAGCCGCACGATCTGGCTCCAGAGCGGCGGCACGGCGGCGACACCGGTCACCCGGTGACGCTGCATCGCCAGGACGATTTCGGTCGCCATCGGCACCGCCTGATGCACGACGGTGCCGCCCATCAGCATCATCGTCGTCAGCTGGTTCAGTCCGTAATCGAAACTGTAGGGCAGGACGCTGAGCAGCCTGTCGTCTTCCCTCAGGCCCAGATAGCGCGATACCGAACGGGCACCGGCAACGATGTTGCGATGGGTCAGCATCACGCCCTTCGGCATGCCCGTCGAACCTGACGTATAGATGATCATCGCCAGTTCCGTATCGAGGCGCGCGATCTCGTCGCCCGAAAGATCCTCCGGAAGATGATCCCAGACATCGAATATGGTCTCGGCCGGCAATTTGCCTTTGACCAGAACATTGTCGACCGTGTCCGGAAGCTTGCGCGCGGCAAGAACCTCGGCGACCCGCGGCTCGACGATCATCAGGCGCGCGCCGCAGTCGTTCGCCACATATTCGAGCTGCTCGACCGTCCATTGCGTGTTGACGTTGACGATCACTCCGCCGACCTTGGCGATCGCGAACATCGCGACAACCTCCGCAAGGCTCTTGCGCAGATGCACGATCACCCGGTCGCCAGGCCGGATGTTCCGGCTCTGAAGATAACCCGCCAGCCGATCCACGTCGGCCGCCACGGCGGCATAGCTCACGGCGCGATGACCGTCGATGATCGCCGGCTTACCTGGCCTGACGCCGAGATTGTCGGCCAGAAGCTGGTAAAAGTTGGTGGTCAACGCGTTCATGGCAAACTCCTCCAACAGGTGAGCGGGTCAGGGACTGGTATCGGTCTTGGCGTGCTCGCTCGAAAACGGGCCGAGGCGGGGATAGATCTTGGCTGGCGAGCCGAAGACGATGGAATCCGACGGCACGTCGGTCGCAACGGCGGTGTTGGCGCCGATCCGCACCCGGTCGCCGATCCGGATCTCGCCGAGAATGGTGGAATTGACGCCGATAAAGACGTCGTCGCCGATCTTGGGCGCTCCGGCGCTCATGTTCGTGCCGATCGTGACATTGTGCATGATGCCGCATCGTTTCCCGATCACGGTGGCCGGGTGAATGGAGATCGATCCCTCCACGTGGATGATGTGAAAGCCCTCGCCGAGCGTCACCTCCGCAGGGATCCAGACGCGCGTCAGCGTCGCAACGACCATGTTGATCGCCCCGTAGACCTTCTGCGCGAGCCGCCTGGCCGGCCGGGTCCGCCGGCTGCCCGCCCACCGGCCGAAGCGATAGACCAGCAGCGAGATGAAGCCGGCGTTGAGGACCGTCCGGCCGTGGCGCTCGTAATCCTTCCGTACCAGTTCCCGAAACGAGGCCGAAGGCGCTCGCGCCGATGCCGCGCCATCGTGGTCCTGCAACGCATTGGATTGCGGATGGAGAAAACGAAGCCGTGAGGTCATGCGAACACCATCTCCAACGTGCGCTCGATATCAGCCCAATCCACCCTGAAGTTGTCGCAGGTTCCCTCGCCAACGACGAGAGCGTAGCCCTGTCCCTGGCGATCGGTGATGATCTTGAGAGCCGAGACCACCCGGTCCGGGGGCTGGATGACTAAGAGGGTCGCGTCCGGCGGCATGACGGTGAGGCCGTGCACCAGATGGCTGCCTTCGACGCCGGCGACGATGCGGGCGCCGGCACAGACAAGAATAATGTCGTCAACCGACGACGCCATCGGATCGAGGATCCGGAATCCGAGTTTCGACGCGAACTGTTCGGCAATCTCGGTCTCGTTTGTGAGGTGCCGGCTGCTTCCCCCGTTTCCTCGCAGGATGAAGACGCCGGGATGAACGGGAAAAGGCGGCACCGACGCCAGCAGCTTTTCGCGCACCTGATCGGCCCGTTTCCTCTTGCTCGCGTTCTGCCCCTTGTCCCTGAAAAGCACCACCTCGTCGAAATGGACGTCGCCGACCTGGATCGGCCTGAAGCCCAGTTTCTGGGCGTATTGCGGCTCGTGGTCCCACTTGACCGGCCGCGTCGAGACCGGCGTCTGATATTCGTCCGCCAGCGAATATGTCAGGCAGTCATCCGAAAGCCAGTTGCCGAACCAGCGGTTGCCGACCCAGCTCTCGAACAGCGCCCCGCTGGCCGACTGTTTAGGGGGCACATAAACCGGCAGCCGGCGGCTGCGCGGCCTGAGGCTCCTCGACGATTTCTGCCCGTAGAGAACGCCGTCGATCAGGTCGATATTCTTGACCCGGTAACCGACCGTTGCCTCCTGTGTGGTCTCGTAATTTCCCCTGAAGCCCTTCAGGATCTCGGCAACGGAGCCGAATTCGGCGCCGTTGATGCGATCGAGATGATGCGGAAGAAACTTGGCCGGGCGGATGAAGCGTCTGGCCGGCGGCGCGATCGTCCAGCGCTCGCATGCAACCGCCTCGATATCCGGAACGGGCATCCGGGCGGCTCTTCTCAACGAATGCATGATCGGCAGGAAAGATATCAATCAACCATCCTCGCGGGGCCTGCAATCGGCGCTTCAAACGGGGAGGCCCCTTGTCGTTAAACCATCGCCCCCGAACAGGATAATCGCATAGCGGCCAAGGGTTTCGCCGTAGTCTTTGGGCTATCGGCCTACTCATTTCGGAGTATCGGACGACCCTCGTTTTCCTCGTGCTCCAGAAGGGAGGCGATCGCCTGTGCGCTGATGCGGTGGTGGAACTTCGCGGCGATCTTGGCACGTGACGCCTGCCTCAACCGGCGCGAGAGATCGTCGTTCAGCAATACGCTCTCGATGGCGACGGCCATCTCCCGCGGCTGCCGGGCTTCCACCAGCATGGCGTCCACGCCATGGTCGACGAGCTCGCTGTTTCCCCCGACATCGGTGACGATCACCGGCATTTCCATCGCCATCGCCTCCATGATGGCGACGGAAATCCCTTCATTGAGGCTGGCGAGCACGAAGATATGCGCGTCCTCCAGCCCCTGCCTCACCCGGGTTTCTGAGACCGCTCCCAGAAGCTCGACGCAGCCGGTCAGCTTCTTCTCCGCGATCAGGGCTTCCAACGTCCTGCGATATCCGCTGCCGCCCTGCTCGTCTTCGCCGGCAATCTGCAGGCGCACGTCGATATCGCGTCTTCGCAGGATTTCGACGGTCTGCAGCAGAAGGTCATGTCCCTTCACCGGATTGAGCCTGCCGCAGGTAAAGATCCGGCAGGGCTCGCCGGGTTTCCACGGAGCATAGGGGCGGCTTCTGCGGATCTGCTCCAGATCGACGCCCATCGGCGCGATCGCGATCCGGGACGGCTTCGTGCCGTTGAGTTTCACATCGATGTCGTTGAACAGGCGCTTCGATATCACCGTCGCAAAGGCGGCATTCTTCCATTTCTGCCGCTGGTTGGGGCCGTAGCCCTCAAGCGTCGGGCCGTGAAGCGTCAGACTGTAGGGTATGCCTGACAGAAGCGAGGCAAGCGAAGCGACATTGGCCGCATCGGCGCAGGAATGGACATGGATATGGGACCATTCTCCCCGGCGGGCGAGCCGGACGAGCTTGCCGGCGACAAGCAGGATGGCGAGCATCCGCAACCGGCCGGCTGACGATCTGGTCTCGGCGGCGAAGACGGCGGCAAGGCTGCGCCCGATCCGGCGCGGGCCGGCGCGAACAACCTCCAGAATCGCGGCCAGCGCTCCACCGAAACCGAGCGGCAGAAGGTATTCGGTCCGCCGGCGCGCCTCCTCGGCCCAGGCATGCGACGCGATCGCCCTCGGGGGATGCGCCGTAGAAACGAATTGAGCCTCGATGCCGAGCTCGGACAGGGCCTCGTGCTCACGCCACAGGAATATGTGGGTCTGGCCCGGAAATTCCGGTATGAAGAAACCTATACGACGCCCCATCGCACCCCCTTGTTCCGACACTGCCCGATGTGCCGTCCGCCCGGCCGCACAACTCGTGTTGGTGCCCGCAGGCGGGCCGGCAGCACAGATGCTGATCGGGCGAACGTCAAGGGATCATGGTCACGGGGCGGTCGCCGTTTCACAAGCTTTCTTGGCGGCGTATCGCCTTATCCTAAAGGGGACGGGTCGCCTGGAACTCATCCGTTCGGTCTAGGATCAAGGGTCGGATTCCTACCTCTTTGTGCCTTGTTTGCAGGTGCCGACCGCCGCCGTACTATAAACCTTCTTATCCCAGTTGGATGGGAAGGGGTTACCAATCTTCGGGGGTCTACAGATGCGTGGGATAACGAGTCTCGCGGGGCTTTTGCTCTGCCTGACATTTGGGGACGTGGCAGCTCAGACGACATATCGCCTGCAGCCCGGCGATACCCTGCAGGTATGGATTGCGCAGGAGCCTGAGCTTACCCGCGAAGTCGTCATTCCTCCGGACGGATGGCTGTCCTTCCCGCTTGCCGGCCATATCCAGAGCACCGGCCTTTCCGTTTCGGAACTGGAGGCGCAGCTTCTCGAGCGCCTGAAGACCTATTTCAACGACACCCCTAATCTGACGATCATGCTGCGTCCCAACACCCAGAATCCGCAGCTGATCTATGTGCTCGGCGAGGTCGCCACACCCGGCGCGTACCCGTATCGCGCCAACATGACCGTCCTTCACGGCCTAAGCGTTGCCGGCGGCGTCTATCGCACCGCATTGCTGGCCGCCGACCAGGACCGGTCCGTCGTGGTAAAACGCGAAGTCGAACATTCCCAAAAGCGGCTGCAGGAATTGCGGGCGCGCATCATCCGTCTGGAGGCGGAAATGCGCGGAGACAAATCGATCGGCACGCCTGAGGCCCTTGCCGCCGATCCGGCCCTTGCCGAAGAGCAATCCTTGCTGAATGCCCGGATGGAAGCGCGCGCCATGGAGGAGAAGGCGCAGGCGCAGGCAAACGAGCTCACGGAGCGGAACAGCCTCGCGATGCAGGAACAAGCCGAGACCATGACGAAACGGCTCGATCTGGCCAGGCGCCGGCTGCAGAGCATCAGCGGGCTCGTCGCAAAGGGCGTGACCGAAGGTTCGCAGCAAATGGTCCAGGAAGGCACGATTGCCGAACTCGAGGGACAGATCAGCCGGATGACCTCCGAGATCGCGGTCGCGGACCGTTTGAAGATGGCGGATCTTGCCCGCTATGAGAGCACGCGCCAGGCGCAGAAGACCCAATTGCTGGTCGAACTGAATGCAGCCCGCGGCGAGCAGGAAGAGGCCGCGGCGCGGCTTGCCGACAGCACCCGCATCATGACGATCTATGGCGAGAGCGCCGCCTCGACCCAGCAGAAAGAGCGGCGGGTACTCGCCTATCACATCGTGCGGACCACCAACGGCGAAACGCGCGAATTCACTGCGACGGAGATGACCCCGATCCAGCCGGGCGACCTGCTGCGGGTGGTCTACAGCGATCCTTCCAATACCGGTGATGCGGGAAAGGCTCAACCGCTGGCTCAAGCCGAAAATCGTTCACCCTCTGTAGTAACCACGACGGCAGCGGCTCGATGATGGAGACTTCGTGATGACCCAAGTATCTCGTACGCGAAGCAATGAGGCGACAGCATGATCAACGAGCTAGGACGCAATATCCTCTATTTTATCGAAATCGCGCTTGCCAAGCCATTATACGCCATCATACCCGGATTGATTACCATTACGATGGGGATCTACTTCATATACACCATGCCCCGGAGCTATTACTCCGAAGCGCTGCTGCTGATGGAGTTTCAGCAGATCCCGACGACGCTCGTCTCGCCTACGGTGACGAACGACCGCCTGCAGTTCATCGACCAACGTGTATTGTCGCGCAACAACCTGCTGGCACTGTCCGAGAAATACCATCTTTTCCAAAATCTCACGGAGACTTTGCCCAAGAACAATTTTGCCGGCTTGATCCGCAACCAGATCAATCTTCAGGTATCGGTGACCGAAGGTGCCGACCGCACCGCCAGCAGCGCCTCCGTCAGGATTGGCTTCAAGTATGGCGATCCGGTCGTTGCGGCCAATGTCGTTTCCGACCTCGTGTCGCAGATCATCGAGGAAAACCGGCGCATCCGCACCGCGCGCGCCTCGGAAGCCACGAAGTTCCTCACCCAGGAAGCGAACAACGTCACTCAGCGTTTTCGCGAGAGGGAAGGCGTATGGACGAAATATCTCGAAGAAAACAAGGAATCCCATCCGACGCGAATCCCGACCTTGATGATCGAGCTTCAGGCAAAGGAAGTGGAACTCGCGACACTCGATCGGGCGACCGTTACGCTGAATGAGGAAATCGGAATCTACGAAGCTCAGCTGCGCATGGGCGCCGGGCAGACGGCCGAGGGCACGCGGTTTCACGCACAGCTGGCCGAGCTTGAGCGCGATTTCGCAGTCAAATCCGTGATCTATTCGGATACCCATCCGCAGATCCGGGCCATGAGGCAGCGTCTCGAGGAAATGCGGGCTCAGGTTGCCGTCGCACCGCGCATCGTATCGGCAGAGATGCCGACGCCCGAGGAGATCAAGGCGCTTCCGCCCGAGCTGATGCTGATCGCGGAACGTATCGCCATGGCAAAGCCGCGACAGGAACAGAATGTCGTGCAAAGGAAGGCCATCGTGGAGCGCATCGCGCGGCTGCGGGACATCATCTCCCACGCTCCCGAAGTTGGCGCGCAGATCGAGGCGAACGAGGCCGAGAAGGTCTCGCTGCAGCGAAACATGGACGAGATGCAGACCAAGCTCGATGCCGCGCGTCTTGGCGAGCGGCTGGAAGAAGGCGATGCCGCCCAGCAGATCGAGGTAGTCGAAGAGCCCGAAGTTCCCAAAGTGGCGTCGGGAACGAGGCGGCTCAACCTGGCGGCGGCCGCCGTCGCTGCAGCGACCATGGCGGCGGCTGCGGGAATTTACGCCGCACACCTGTTCGACCGGACCATTCGCGGCGCGTTTGATCTCAGCCACGCCTTGGAGGGGGAAACGCTGGTCGTCATTCCCCGATGGAAGCCGAAGCGGCGCATAGCCAGAGCCTTCCGGAATTCCACGTTCACGAATCCAAGTCCGCTTCCGGGAGGGTGACGTCATTCGGGTACGACCGAGCCGCCTCTAGTTCCAAATCGTATCGATGACACAGGGCACGAATTTCATGGAAATCATCAAGAACATTACATCGCGGAGCAGGATGCCGGATCGGTTGGATGGCGCCGGCCTGACCGATCTGAACACAGGCTACCTCAACGGATACCATTCTCATGAGGAGTGTCCGCCGCCGCTGGATGTCTCCCCCGTCTCTCCCACCTTTCTGTATTCCAATCGCATCATCGCCTTCGACAGCGACAGTCCGATGGCCCATTCCTATGACGTCCTACGAAACCAGCTCCTGAACGGGCACAGGGAACGCGAGACGCGGGTGGTTGCCGTGACCGCGCCCACGATCGGTTGCGGCACGACCGTAACCGCCATCAATCTGGCACTCAGCTTCGCCCGTGTGCCCGGTGCAAATGTCTTGCTGGTGGACGCGAACTCCCGGGATCCTGCAATCGGCGACGTGCTTGGCCTGTCGCCTCGTCCGCCGGTGGAAGACCCGATCCGGGGATGGCTGACGACAGTGGACATCCGAGGCCTTCGCACCCATCTGCTGCGCGCAGCCTGGGGAGCGGCAAAAATTCCGCTGCCCGCCGACCTGGCGCGCATGACGGCACAGGTCGAATTGGCCCGCCAGATGCTGAAACCGACGATCGTTCTCTTCGACCTGCCGCCGATGTTGAGTTCGGACGAGGTGATCCCCTTCGTCGACATGTCCGACACCGCCGTCATCGTGCTCGCGATCGGCAAGTCCAGGCTCCCGGAACTGGAGATCTGCCAGAGCTATCTCGGCTCCGAGAAAGACATGCAGGTGGTCCTCAACAAGACGAAGAGGCATGGCCTTTGATGGATATCGAGACTACGCCGCAGGACGGCGCCTCCCGGCTGAAATTGGTCGTCGTGATCGTCAACTACCGGACGGCCGATCTGACCATCGATTGCCTTGCATCTCTGAGTGTTCCCGGGACGGTCCCCGATGGTACGCGGATCATTGCCGTCGAGGGCGGGTCGGGCGATCGTTCGGCCGAACTCATCTCGGCCGCGATACGAGAGAACCGCTGGACCAATGCCGTCTGCCTCCCGCTCGAGACGAATGGCGGTTTTGCCTACGGCAACAATCGCGGCATCGAATATGCCATGGCGAACTTCGGCCGGCCGGATTATGTCCTCCTCCTCAATCCCGATACCATCGCCCGCCCCGGCAGCATCGCGCGCCTGGTGGAGTTCATGGACGGCAAGCCGGACGCCGGCATCGCCGGCAGCCGTCTGGAACATCCTGACGGCAAAGGCCAGGCCTGCGCCTTCCGGTTTCCCTCGCTCGCGAACGAATTCGAAAGCGAGGCCAAGCTTGGACCGGTCACGCGGCTGCTCGGACGCTGGCGTGTCGCCCCCGACATGCCGAGGGAACCGAGCACGATCGACTGGGTATCCGGGGCAAGCTTGATGTTCAGGACCGAGGTTCTCGAACAGATCGGCATGCTCGACGAAGGATATTTCCTCTATTACGAAGAGGTGGATTTCTGCATGCGCGCGGCGCGCGCAGGGTGGTCCTGCTGGCATGTGCCGCAAAGCCGCATCATTCACCTCGTGGGCCAGTCGACCGGCGTGACGCGGCATGTCAAACCGTCCCGGCGGCCGGCCTACTGGTTCGAGTCCCGGCGCCGCTACCATCTGAAGCACCACGGAGCTCTTTATTCGGCCCTCGCCGATCTCTCCTGGCTTTGCGGACATCTCGCCTGGCGCATCCGCCTTTTTGCAGAAGGCAAGACGTCCAGCGGGCCGCCGCATCTGCTGCTGGATTTCATCCGTCACTCGGGGCCGTTCCGCAGGGTCTGACCCGCTTTCCCAGGCGGGAAACGGGCTCAGGCTATTCCCGTCCGGGCCATCAAAAGCTCCAGCGCCGCCGCCGATCTGTTGATGTCGTGCCGTTCGAGGGTCCGGCGCCGCCCGGCCTCGCCTTTGCGGAACAGCTCGAGATCGCTTGCGAACAGTGCCTGCCGCATTGCGCCGGTCAGCGCCTCCAGGTCGCCGGCCGGAACGAGCCAGCCGTTGTCGGCCTGAACGAGCTCGGGGATGCCGGCGATATAGGTCGAGATCACCGGGCGCTTCAGCGCCATGCTTTCCATCAGCACCACCGGCAGGCCTTCCGCGAAACTGGGCAGAACCAGAGCCTTGGCGCGGAGAATTTCGCTTCGCACATCGTCCTGCGAGATCATGCCGGTCAGCACGACCGTGTCGCGGAGCTCGAGCCGTTCGATCTCCTGCTCGATTTCGGCCCGCAACGGGCCATCTCCGACGAGCACGAGTTCGAAACGCATCCCCTCGGCCCGCAGGTTTGCAGCTGCCTGAAGCAGGAGGAGATGGCCCTTCTGCTCCGACAGCCGCGCGATGCAGACGAGGCGCGGACCGGTCCCGTTCAGCTCCACGTCGTCGCTGAGATAACGCTGGTCGATACCGCAATGGACGACCGCGATCTTGCGCCAATCCCCAAGATCCGCCCAGCGCAGCAGCTGGCTGCGGCCGTAGGAACTGACAGCGACGACGAATGAGGAAGCCCTGATCTTGTCGCAAAGCCCGAGAGTTTCGGGCCGATCGAACTCTTCGGGACCGTGGACGGTAAAACTGAATTTCATGCCGCCGATCTGATGCGCCAATGTCGCGACCGTTGCCGGGTTGGTGCCGAAATGGACATGCAGGTGGTCGATCGCGTCTCTGCGGCACCAATCCGCCAGGATCATCGCCTCCCAGAAATACACGAGGTGCCGCAAGTAGCGCCCTCCCGACGTCCTTGCGAAACGGAACGCGGTTCTCAGCGCTTTCAATGATGGTCTCGGATGGCCGAACAATTGGCGCAGGACGCTCGCCAGCGCCCTGGTCATCGGGGTCCGCAGGATATGGCGGGTTCGCTCCGCTTCCCCGATATCGTCGGGATCCTTCAACACGCCGCGAAAGGGACGAACCGCGTACCTTTCGACCCGGTGTCCCCTTGCCTCCAGTGCTACGATTTCACGCCGAATGAACGTATGGCTCGGCGCCGGATACTGGTTGGTGAAATACGCGATCCGCATTCCACAAGCGTCCCTTCATGTTTGCCGGCCGCCGGCACCCCACCCGCATCCGGTATAGCAAAAAGGGCTTGGCGGGCTCAGTGCGACAAAGAGCTTAAGGCACCGGCACCGGCTTCCACCAAAGAGGTAAATTTACAGCAACGGACCGAAATCCTACAGATAGCAAGCGGGTTTACCCAGGTTGTGGGGCTGGGATTGCGACCGATAAGGACCGCCAAAAAACAACGGCCGAGGATACGCACAATGGACACGGATATCCTGTCGCAGCGAGGCTATTGGGGGCTCGGGGCCGATGTCTGCGTGGTGGTCATCGGACGCAACGAGGGACAGCGCCTGATCGACTGCCTGCACTCGCTGAAGAGCCATCGCGAGCGCACGATCTACGTGGATTCCGGCTCGTCCGACGGAAGTGCTGAGGCGGCGGCCAAGCTGTGCGCGCAGGTCGTGCCGCTGGACATGACGATCCCGTTCACGGCGGCACGAGCGCGCAATGCAGGTTTTGACGCGGTGATGCGGCGCTGGCCGGATACGGCCTTCATACAGTTTCTGGACGGAGACTGCGAGCTGGACGCGAAATGGATAGCAACGGCCGCAACCTTCCTGGTCATGCGCAAGGACGTCGCGCTGGTCTTCGGTCGCCGGCGCGAGCGGCATCCGGATCGGACGGTGTTCAACGCGATATGCGACCGCGAATGGGACGGCCCACCCGGCGAGGTGCCGGCATGCGGCGGCGACATCCTCATCCGGGCGTCGGTCCTCAAGGATTTCGGCGGCTATACCTGCGGGCTGATCGCCGGAGAGGAGCCGGAACTCTGCATCCGCCTGCGCGAAAGGGGCTGGAAGATCTGGCGCCTGCCGTCCGAAATGACGCGCCATGATGCGGATATCAGCCGATTGAGCCAATGGTGGCGCAGAAGCGTCCGCTGCGGGCATGCCTATGCTCAGGTGTTCCATCTCCACCGGGCATCGCCCTCCCGGATCTGGACGAGAAACCTGCGGCGCGCGGTGTTCTGGGGTGGCTTGCTGCCGTTCGCGGCACTTGCCTGCACGGCCTTTTATCCGGCGGCCTTCGCGCTTCTGCTGGTCTATCCGCTTCAGGTCCTGCGCCTGGCGCTCAGGAAGACGCCCAAATCAGGCAACAGATGGATCTTCGCCGCGTTCGATGTGCTCGGCAAGTTTCCCGAGATGCAGGGCATCGCCCAGTTCCATCTGAACCGGCTGGTCAACCGCCAGCAAAGGATCATCGAATATAAATAAGCCCTGTAGGGGAGAGCGGCGTCGCGTTCGTCGGCCCTATCGGCGCGCGCCCAGGACACGCATTTTCCGAACCCCGCCGGGAGAAGGAACAGGCGGGTGAGCCGGACCGGTGCCGGAGCTTTTCATCCTTGCTCTGGCGTTTCCGGAAAACTCCCACTCGATGCCGGCGCCGCGTGCCAGAAGTGCTGCGCAGAGGCCGGAGAAAGGCCAATAGATATAGGGGATGACGGACACGCTGCTGCTGGTGGCGATGGTGAAAAGCATCGAGGCGAGAAGCGCCAGGATCCCGTCATAGCTGACGATGTCCGATTTGTTCTTCCAGAACAGAATTCCGAGCCTGACGCTGAGCACACCGAAGAACGTCACGAACAGGAGCAGGCCGATCAATCCATAATGGAGCGATATCTGCAGATAGGTGTTCACCACATCCACGATGCCTTGCCCCTGGATCATCGTCTGCATTTCAGGCTCGGATACGAACGTGTCCGAGCCGAAGAGCGGATAACGTTCTATGACGATCATGGAGTTTTCGAAAAGTCTGGAGCGATAGGTCTCGCTGCCCTTGTCGGCCGAACCGACGAACGGAAGCAGATTGGTGAAGCGGTCGATGAACGGCGGGTGCACGAATATCAGTGCGGCGATACCTGGCACGGTGCCGACGAGCAGCTTCATCGAGGCCCGCAGATTTGTCATCATCAGCACCACCGCGCAGAGTGCGAAGCCGAGCCAGGGTCCCCGCGAGACGCTGGACAAAAGCCCGATCATCAGCACCCCCAGCGCCGCGTATCGCCAGATGCCCAAAGGCTTCGGTGTCCGCAGCGCCAGCAGGCAGCCGCCGGCGGTCATGCACAGGAATCCGAAGGCAATGGACTCCACCGATGTGGTGGCGGCACGCAGAAGGCCGTCGCGGAAAAGATAGACGGTGATCAGCACCACGTCCCACTGCAGCACGACCACATAATAGATCCGCCAGTTTCTCCAGATCTCGAAAAACCCGATCGCGGCGAGCGGCAGGACCGAGACGACGAACGCAAGCAACACCTGGTTTACCGCCAGTGCCGAGCGCAGGGAGCGGCTGAAGACGAAGTAAGGAAGCAAAATATCGAGAAAGTAGCCGGGGACGACGCGCAGAATGGAATTTATATCCCCGAGACGCAGGGCAAGGAGGCATATGTAGACGAAGAAGAGCGTGACCACGACATCCGGCCCGTGGAGCTCTCGGTTTTCGTGCTCTCTCCAGAGCTTGAGCGCAATCGGCAGCAGGATGGTGATCTCCAGCAGCCGCGGCGGATCAAGATCGATGATCCGGTTGAATACGCCCGGAATGCCCACCCCGACCGGCACGCAGGGCGCCACGAACATCAGGATTATATAGAGCAGGAACGGCTGCCTGGCGTTACGATGGATGTATATGCTCATGATCGCGAGCGCGGCGGCAAACTCGAAAAAGCTTCGGGACAGGAAGGTGGCGAACGTCGCAACAACCCAACAATTGCGCCAGAGCCTGAATTCGGTTTCACCGATGAGCGGAACGGCAACTCTTCCGGCGATATAAAGCGCGGGAGCGCTGATGATCAGAACGTAGATTAGTGCGCGGAGATATTCTGGCATTAAAGTCTCGCGCCGGGAAACCGCGCCCTGCACAGACATTTCACGCTGCGGTTTTTCCCCATATGGCTGCCCTTTGCCCTTGCGCAGCCGGGCCGCGCGTCGATTTAGTCTACACGCCCGGCCCGCCCGCCCACACATATCCAAAAGAGCTAACGCCTACGCCGATCGTACACCCCCGGCCGCCATTTGCCTTGCTTGTCTGCGGTCCCGCTATGCCTTCGATTCAAGGCGACCGTCGTGCAGTTCGCGCCTGCCGAAATCGACGGGCCGGCGTCAGCATCAGGAAAGGATCTGCCATGAACCGCCGAACGTTTCTTCAAATGCTGTCAGGTGTTGCCCTCTTCCCGATCGCGAACGGCATGACCTCCCGCGTCAGCGCGACGGAGCACCTCTTCCCCGAGCAGATAGGGCTCAACATCACCGGCATGAGCTATTGGGCCACAGAGCAGCCCTTTTCCAACCTCGCCTACAATGCCTCGCCCTGGCGGGTACAGGTCGAGAACGCGCCCTTCACATGGGATGAGCCGCTGCCACCGATGACGCCGGACGGATATCCCACGCAGGTCCCGGCGGGAGCCGTCGTCGAAACCTGCCTGATCTTCACGACCCATCGGAAGAACCTGCCAGTCCAGCTTTCCGTCCATTACGATGGCAAGGGCAAGCTCGGCTATATCTCCGGCGCCGAGCTCGAAGCGCGGGCACCGGGGCGCGACGATGTCCGCAATCTTCGTAACAATGCGCCCTTCACCTCGATGGTGATGCAGACCGATGCCTCCGACCCGATCCGCAATATCCGCCTCTATGAGCGCGGCCCGATACCGAAGCAGACATTCCGTGCGCCGTTTCTGGAGCGCCTGAACGGCATGTCGGCGTTGCGTTTCATGGACTGGATGGGAACCAACAATTCCAAGGTCGCGAGCTGGAACGATAGGCCGAAACTGGGCCAGTTCGGCAAATCCGACCTAGGTGTGCCGCTCGAATACATGATCGAGCTCTGCAACCTCGTGAAATCGGATCCGTGGTTCAACATGCCGCATCTTGCAGACGACGACTATGTTCGCCGGTTCGCGGAACAGGTCAGAAAAGACCTCGATCCGGACCTCAAGGTCCATGTGGAATATTCGAACGAGGTCTGGAACACCTCGTTCGACCAGGCCGACCACGCGCGCAGCCGCGGCCTTGCTCTCGGCCTTTCGACCAATGACTACGAGGCGCAGCTTCGCTATTACGCACACAGGACAACCGAAATACTGGCCATCTGGGAAGATGTCTTTGGCACTGCCAAACAGCGGATCAGCGGCATCTACTCGGCGCAATCCGTCAACGGATGGAGCACCGAGACGATCATGACGTGGAAAGGCGTGAAGGAGCACGCGGATGCGCTGGCGATCGCCCCCTATTTCGGCGGTGGTCTCGGCTCACCGGATCGGGCGGAAGATGTATCGAAATGGTCGCTCAACCGCCTCTTCTCGACGCTGGAGAAGGAAGTGGAGACCGACAACAAAAAGACCATGCAGGAACAGGCGGCACTCGCCAGGCAATACGGCGTCAAGCTCTACGCCTATGAGGGCGGCCAGCATCTTGTTGGTCACAGCGGGGCGGAAAACAACGAAAGACTGACAAATCTCTTTGTTGCAGCCAATCGCGACCGCCGGATGGGCGAACTCTATCTTCGCCATCTCAGCAACTGGCGGACATCGGGTGGAGACCTCTATGCGGCGTTTTCATCGATGAGCGAACCCAGCAAATGGGGTAGCTGGGGACTGCTGGAAGACGAGAGCGGCACCCAGCCGAAGTGGCAGGCCATCCAGCAGGTGCTCAAGCGCAAACCTGCCCTCTAGATTTCCTCGAGCAGAGGGCGAAACGCCAGGTGACGACCGAGCGCGGGTCTCCCGGCATCCATGCTTTGGCACTGACGGGCCGATGATCGAATTTCGGCCCGGACGGCTGGCCATGCCTATCCTTAACGCACGCGAATCCACGGAGGATTTTCCGGTCTCAGGTGTTCGCATTTGAGGCTGGGCGGATCAGGAGGAAGCTGTCGGCCGAATTATTGACCGGCTGCCAACCCGGGCAGCCGGTCAATCTACCACGCCGATACCCGAGGCGTTCTGCTCAAGTCCGCACTACAAAATACCACAATCACAGATCGGCGATATTGCAATTGAGCCACACCTCAAGTGTAACTTTCCAATATCTAATTTAGAGGATGATTCCCGAGCGGATATTTGTTCCAAAGGATGTACTTCGGAGTGAAGCCGATGGTAAAAATTGAAAATCAACCAGTGATTATTAAATTCAAACATAGATACAACGATTGAGAGAACCTAATCCTTTTGATTGAGTTGATGTGGTTTGCAGATGAGGGAATAATACTTTTGCCAAACAGACTGCTGAAGGCTCGAACGGGAAAAACGGTCGGGCCTTCTCCTTTTGGTGAACCTGACATTTGCCAGGCTTCGTGGTGTTATGTGATCCCGAGGCGTCCTGTCGGCCTCGATCTACTCCCCCTTTGGGGGCGCCCTCGCTGTTTCGTCGGCGAGGGTTTCTTTTATGGGGCACGGCGGGAAAAGCATGCCAGCCACATTCGAGACGCTCGTCGACGGCGAGCGACATGGCGGCGGACGACAGCGAGCCTACGCCTTTTGAGGTATCTTCGACCGGCTACCGCCCTCGACAGCGCCGCGCCCGAACAAAACCGCACATATCAGCGCTCGGTGAACGCCCTCGACATGCTGTCCATGATCGGCTTGGCCAGATAGCTGAAGAACGTCCTGACCGTGGTCTGAATCATGATTTCCGCCGGCATGCCCGGCTGCGGGGTAAACCCCTTGATACGAGCGATCTCGTCGGGCGAAATATTGATGCGCGTGATATAGACATCATGGTTGGTGAGGCCCGCCTTGCTATCCTCCATGGCATCCGCCGAGACGTAAAATACCTCGCCCCTCAGAACCGGGGTGGTGCGCTGGTTCAATGCGATGAGGCGGACCGTGGCCTTCTGGCCGACCTTGACGCTGTCGATCTCGTTGCGGGCCACCTTTGCCTCGATGATCAGGGGAACGCCGGCGGGCAGGATCTCCATGATCCCCTTGCCGCTTTCGATGACGCCGCCGGTCGTATGGTAATAGGTTCGTACGACAGTGCCGGAAACCGGCGCAAGGATCGTGGCCCGGCGCAAAACGTCATCGGCTTCACGTGACTGTTCGCGTGCCGCATCGCGGTCGCCCTGGATCGACTGCAAGCGGTCAAGCGCCTCTTCCCGATAGGTCTCCTCGGCGTGCGATATCTCCTGCTGTCCCTTCAGGAGCTCGGCTCCGGTCTCCGCGACCTCCGATTCCAGGCGGCCGATCTGCCCTTCGGCGTCGGCGATGGCCCGCTGAAGCGCCCTGACTTCGGTGGCGCGCAGCAATCCCTTGGTCAGCAGAACCCGTTTGGTATCGTATTCGTCCTTGAGCAGCACGAGCTGCCGCGACATCGCCTCGCTGTGCCGAAGGTAACCTTCGCTGCGGAACTCCAGGGCTTTCATGTTCTGCTTCAGCAGCGAAAGTTCGGTGGCGAGCTTCATCCGCTGAGCCCTGAAGTTCAGCTGTTGGGTGAGGATGATCGCGGAGACATCCGGATCATCCTTGAATTGGTTCAAATAGGCCGAGACGGTCATCGTCTCGGCCCCTTCGGACTGGGCGGCAAGACGGGCGGCGGTTGCCTCCAGCCGGATGCGCCGAAGGAAGAGTTCCCGCTTCTTGGCCTGCGACGCGGTTTCATCGAGCCTGACCAAGGGCTGGTTTTCCACCACCTGGTCGCCTTCGTCGACCAGCAGTTCCTTGATGATCCCGCCCTCGAAATGCTGCACGATCTTGTTGCGCCCGGTTGCGACGAAACTGCCCTGGGCGATGACGGCTGCCGCAAGCGGCGCAGTCGCCGCCCATGTGCCGAAACCGCCAAAGGCGATGGCCGTCAAAGCCAGACCGGCCACCGTCTGTTTCCAGACCGATCGGGGAACTTCCGAATACCATTCGAGATCGTGAACCTTTGCAACGGCAGACATGACACAACCTCTATTGCAGCTGATGGCCGAACGAACCGGTATTGATGTCGATGCCGCGGGCTTCGATTGCCTTCAGCACATCGGCGCGCATCCCGAACAGCGCGACGGTGCCGTTCGCAAGCAGCAGAACCTTGTCGACGCTGCTGAGGAGAGACGGGCGCTGCGTGATCGTGGCGACGGTTATCTTGTGTTCCTTGGCGTGGCGCAGTGCCTGGAGCAGCGCCGTATCGCCGGCATTGTCGAGATTGGAATTCGGCTCGTCCAGCACCACCAACCTCGGATCGCCGAAGAATGCCCGCGCAAGCGCAATACGCTGCTTCTGCCCGCCGGAAAGCGGCGCGCCGTCGGCCGCGACCACGGTTTCGTATCCGTGCGGCAGGCTGGCGATCATCTCATGGACATCGGCCAGCATCGCGGCACGGTAGATCTGCTCGTCATCCGCATCCAGCCGCATGCGGGCGATATTGGCCTTGATCGTACCGGGGAAGAGCTGCACATCCTGCGGCAGATACCCGATATTCTCGCCGAACTGGCGCTGGTCCCAGTTTCTCAGATCCATCAGATCCAGTCGCACGCTGCCCGAGGTCGGCAGGATCGATCCGACGAGCATTTTTCCAAGCGTCGTCTTGCCGGCGCCGGAATTCCCGATGATCGCCAGGGAATCGCCCGGCTGCAGGGCGAACGAAATGCCGTTGAGCACCACCCGCTTGGTTCCCTGCGGCACATAGAGGAGGCGCTCGACGTCGAGGCGCCCCTCCGGCTTCGGCAGGTTCAGCCTATCGAAATTCAGGGGCGAGGATTTCAGGAGTGCGGTTATCCGGGCGTAGGCCGCGCGGGATTGGCTGTATTGGTTCCAGCCTTCGATGGCACCTTCGATCGGCGCCAGCGCGCGACCCGCGATGATGGAGGCGGCGATCACCATGCCGCCCGTCAGCTGCCCTTCGATCGACAGGAAGGCGCCCCAGCCGAGCATCGCGATCTGGGTCAGAAGCCGGCAGGCCTTCGATATCGCCGCAATGGTGATGTTCCGGTCCTGGGCGATGACCTGCGATTTGAGCGAGGATGCCGTATCCTTGCCCCAGATCTGCACCGTCTCGGGGATCATCGCGAGCGCATTGATGATCTGTGAATTGCGGGACATCGATTCCAGATGAAGGTTGGCCTTCACCTGCGCCGTATTGGCCTCGGCGAACGGCTCGGCGGTCATGCGCTGGTTGATCTGTGTGAAGACCAGCAGCATCAGGGCCGTCAGGACCACGATGCAGCCGAGGTGCGGGTGGATGAGGAAGACCGCCACCACGAAGAGAGGCGCGATCGGCGCATCGAGGAACGAGAGCAGGGTCCTGGAAACAAGGAACGAGCGAACCTGCTGAAGATCGCCGAGCACCTGATATTCGCGACCGTTGCTCTGGAGCGAGGCACGGGCGGCCGCGCTCAGGATCGGAGCGCCCAGCTGGGCTGCGATTTCCACCGCCGTCCGCATCAGGATGAAGCGCCGAAGCGCGTCGAAGGCCGCCTGCAGGATGACGGCGCCGATGATCACGATCGTCAGCATCACCAGGGTGTCGAGCGAGCGGCTGGTCAGCACCCGGTCGGATATCTGGAACAGGTAGGTCGGGATCGCCAGCACGAGAATGTTGCTGGCGATCGTGAAAAGCATGACGATCGCCAGGTTCCGCCGCACGGCCGTGACGCCGGCCTTCAGGCTGGCCGAAAAGTCGACCGGCGGGAGACGCTTGTGAAACGTTCCGTCGCCGCCGCCACCGGTCGACGGCTGCTTTCCGAAGGTTTTCGTCTCGCTCCGCAACGGCCCGGTATCGGCATCGATGGTGATCATGCCTTCCGGCGCCTTTGCCTCCGTCGCTTCGCGTACCGTGGGCTTCGGCTCGATTTCCGGTTCGATGATGCGGTCATTGGCCGGCATGGGCAGGATATCGGCTCCCGAGGAGCTGCCATTCGCCCGGGATTGACTCGGCGGTGAATTTCTCGGTTCCAGCCGGGATACGGTTGCTGAAGAGGCTGCGCCATCCGATGACAGTTTCAGGCATTCGTCCACAGCGCGCTCCAATTTTGCATAGACATCCTCACCGGCAGGTTGTTGAGCTTCATCGTGATCTTGGGCCTGTTCGAGGTCGGCCCTTCTTTGGGCGTCCGACATGTTTTTCCCCATCATCCGAGTACATGTTGCAATCCATCGTTCTGATAGTGGCCGTCGTGGTCTACGGGCACGCCGTAGCCTGGCTCGTCCGGATTGGTGTGCGAGGTTGAATCGTCGAGGAAAGCCACCGCCTCGTTGACCAGCGCGTTGGGATCCTGCGCGGCGAGTTCCGGATGGCTCGAGATCAGCCCCGACTGGTAAAGCGTTTCCTGGGAATATTGCTCGCCGCCCACATAGGTATGGCCGAGAGAATCAAGATCGGCGATCGCCGCATTGTTGATGAGCGCATTTCCCCCGGTCGAAATCGACCATGTCGCATCCGCGTGGGGATTGATGGCATTCATCGCCAGGGCGATCTGGTCGCTGTCGCCGACGATGTTGGTCTGGCTGATATACTGGATATTCAGCAGGTCGCCGCTGATATAGAGAACGCGCAATCCGGCCATTCCCGCAAACGCCGAGTCCGTCAGAACGCCATGTGGCAGATCCCTTCCGCCACCGGCAAAATCGTTCGCCGCATCCAGATAAGCCGAAGGCAATGCGCTGAAACGGTCGGCGCCGCCGATATTGTAGATATGGGCCTGGTTCCAGAGCAGGTTCCCGGCGGTGGAAATCGATCCCTCGCCGGTCGTTCCGAAACCCGTAACCGCGCCCACAACGTCATTGTCGAACAGGATGTTCGTCTGGTGGATGATATTGGCGTCGTACAGGCTGCCGCCGATGATGATCAGATCATAGGAGTGGCCGAGCTCGTAGATCGAGGTCTGGTTCACGCTTGTATTGTCGCCGCCGATCACCCTGGTCGTGGCGCCGGAAGAGGACAGGATGCCGACGTCATTGTCGGACATGAAGATATACTGTTCCAGCCAGTTGGCGATCAGCAGGTCCCCGTGGATTTCCGTGACCGCCCAGCTTCCGGGATAACCGCTGCCGGCGTGTTCCGAAGCGCCGCCGTCCTGCAGCGGATCGACCCGGTGGAAATTCGCGATATTGAACATTTCGTCCGGCGCGTCACCGCCGGTCCAGTGGCTGATTGCCGAGGTGATGGCGTCCGTATCCTGGAGGACGTTGACCTGGATGACCGCATTGATCTCGAAATGGTCGCCAACCACCGCCGTCACGGTCGCGGCGGTCCAGATATTCTTGAGGACGGCATCGTTGACGACGGTATTGTTGCCGCCGATCAGCTCCACCGAAGCCTCTACCTGGACCGGACCTTCCGCAAATACCTTGACGCCGGATCCGCCGTCCGCAGCGTCGTCGTCGGATCCCGCACCGTCATCCTCCTTGAAGGAATGGTAATCTTCCAGCTTCGGCGCCTCGTCGACCAGAAGGCCGTTGACATAGATACCGTCGATTGTCGTGGACTGATGGACGAAGGCTCCCGCGGGTGCGGGGTCTGCTGAAAGGGCTTCCAGCTGGTCCGCGACGGTCTTGATGATGTCGATCAGGTCCGCCGTGGACGTCGGCATGTCGAGATGCCCGATCGGCGAATCCGAGATAACCTGTTCCGCCGTATTCAGGAGCTCGCGGTTATCGATCGGCGTGGGGTCGAACCTGAGGCCATGGCCCCCTACCCCGAAACTGTCGTTGTCTGAAAGAGAGGCAGCCTGAACGATGAAATTCGCGACCGAGCCCGGAGGCTCGATCTGCCACGTGAGGGACTTGCCACCGAAATAGAACGGATGCACGTGGTGCGGCATTTCGTGCGGGCCGTGATGCATCCTGATTTCCACCTGCGGAATGATCGGATGATCGTATCGGCCGACAAAGTGGGGATGCCAGATGGGCGTGAAACTCGCTGGAGCCTTGTAGACCAGGGACGGATCGAAATCGATCAGGTCATAAGGCGCCTCGAAGTGGGACTGGGGCGCGGTCGATTGCGGGACGACTTGCTCGGGCGTGTAGAGCGAGAAGTCACTATAGGCCTCCCGCAGCCGCGCGTCCTCGACATTCGTGTGGAAGAGGCCGATGAAATGAGCGATTTCCTGGGTGATCGTGTCCATCGTCGTCATAGCCGCTGCCTTTGTATGGGCATGCCTGCATCACAGGTCGTTCGGAATGAGGGACTGCGCAGGGGTCTGCGCAGTCCACGATGTGAAGGTCCCCGCTGGAGTGGAGGACGACTGTCGGCTTAGACGCTGCCGCCGTCGTGGGTGTCGTCGCCCGCCACCGTGCTGTGGAGGTCGCCGCCGACGATGGTCATGTCGATTGCGTTCTGCTGCAGGTTCGCACCCATCACGATGTCCTGGTTGAAGGCGTGGGTGTCGATCGACGCATCGGCCGAAGCGGAGCTCGTGCCGGTCACGAAACCGTCGTCACCGTTGTGCGAGCCCCAGACACCGCCGTCGCCGCCAGCTCCGCCGGCGCCGGTATAGGCCAGGCCGCCATCGCCGCCGGCAGCACCGGCACCGCCGAATGCCCAGCCGCCTACCGCGCCACCGCCGGTACCATCGGCCCATGCGCCACTCAGTGCCGCACCGCCTTCGCCGGCACCCGATGTTGCGTCACCGCCGGTAGCATCGCCACTGGTAGCCGCGTCGGATGTTGCTGCGCCACCGGTACCAGCGGCACCTGCTGCGCCGTCGCCACCAAGCCCGGCACCAAGCCCGGCGCCGAAACCAGCTCCGAGACCCGCCCCGAGGGCACCGCCGCCAGCGCCGCCATCACCGGCATCCGCGGTGTCGCCACCATCGCCGCCGTCACCGCCGGTCGGATCGCCGCCGGCACCACCGGCGTTTCCACCACCGTCACCGGCAGGGCCGCCCGCACCGCCATCGCCGTCGGCGAAGATCGGATTGAGCAGCCCGAGGCTGCTGCCGATCGTGGTTGCCGATGCTCCGCCGTTCGAATCGCCGCCGTCTCCGGCGTCGGAAGCATTGCCGCCGGTGGAGTTGCCGGAATTGCCGCCTGCAGCGCCGTTGCCAGCCGTATTGCTGCCGCCCTGATCGCCGTCGCCGGCAAAGGCGAGCCCGGCGCCAAGGCCGAGACCGAGACCCAGGCCGAGACCGAGACCGTCGCCACCATTGCCGCCACGGCCACCGATACCCTTGCCGCCATCGGCATCGCTTTCGGCATCGCCGCTGTCGCCGTCGCCGCCGTCGGCATCGCCGCCTTCGCCTTTACCGCCGGCTGCGACGCTTGCGGCCAAGCCGCCAAGGCCGTCACCGCCAACCGCGAAGCCGCCAAGCGCGGTACCGCCGTTGCCGCCGTCACCGCCATCGGCATCTGCATGGCTTCCGCCATTGCCACCGCCGCCGCCGGCATTGATACCGTCGGAGGCAAGCGCAATGCCGCCCTCGGCAGTGCCGTTCAGCTCGAACGAGCCGTCATTGCTGACGCTGGCGTTTTCAAGCTTGTCATTGTCCTGGATGTTGGCGACCTGGCTGAAGACGTTGCCGACATCGTTGCCTTCACCGGTCAGGGCGTTGTTGAGCACGTCATCGATACGGATGTTGAACATCCCGTCGATGGAGCTGTGGTTCATATCGACATCGGCAAAATCATCGTCCGTCGGCATGTAGTGATCAAGATCGACACCGACATCGACGGTGACGCCGACGGTGGTCTCATTGACGTTTTCGTTGAAGTTGCCGTTACCGTTGAGGTTCAGGTTGCCGTTGCCGTTCAGGTTCAAATTACCGTTGCCGTTGCCATTCCAGTTGTCGTTGTCGTTCGTGGAATCGCTGGTCTGGTTCTGGCTTTGATCGCTGGACTGCTGCTGCTGCTGTTGTTCCTGCTGCTGCTGTTGCTGCTGCTGTTCCTGGCTGTCCGACGGATCGTCGACGACAGTGTTGAACGCGTTGCGTTTGTCTACCATCACAGTATCCTCTTATGACTGCGACAGCGTGACCGCCATTCATCTTCTTGGGGTCTTTGCTCGTCGCTGTTGAAGTGAATCATTGGCCTCTGACGACAGGGCGCGCGTCAACGCGACCGTTCGCCGGTCTTTCTCTCGTGATGTCTGATTTTTAAGCTCTCCCCTAGTTTCCCGAGAGGCTTTGAAAGGGCGGCGCTGTAGATCGCTTAATGCGCTACATCATGCGCCAACGAACGTTCTTAACGCTCATTCTCAAGTACTTCGGGATGGAGGCACTGTGTCCCCATTGAGCAGAAGAAATAAGGTAATATTTCGATCTAGCGCGACCTGATGAATACTACATCAGCATAGTCAGATGGGTTAAATGGTCTAATCAAGAAGACGTAGGCATCTAGATAATGATTTTCCCCTTATGTATGCAGCAACTCTCTCCCCTTGAGTGGAAACGTTGCATGATCATGGTTCGTTCGCGTCAAAACGACCTTGGGAACTGCATTCCGTCGTCGATTCGATCTATTCTGTAAATCGTTCGGTCTATTCCCACCATTCGGGTCTTGGTTTACCGTTCCAGAATAAGATCTTCGGAGCACGACTTTGCGTGTACTTTCGATCAACGACTTGAGGGGGGCCTATCCATGCAGATTCCGCATGGTGTTTCACAACATGTCGGCCTTGATCTGGCAACAAACGCCTTGAAGAGAATGAATGCGATCCGAACACTCCTCTTCATCTGCTCGCCGGGAACAATCTCCACCGCAATGACGGCGGCCATCGAAAGCGAGTTTCCGTGGCTCTGCGTCAAGACGGTTCCCGACCTGAAGCTCGCCTCGGCGGAATTCGACAATCCGGTCCAGCTCGTGCTGGCCGATGTCCGCCTTGCGTCCGCCCTCGCCGAATACTGGCCGCAACTTGCGCGGCATCATTCCGCGGCAGCGCTTGCGCTGATGGGAACCGATGACGGCGAAATCGCCTCCGACCATCGAAGGGCGAAAGAGCTCGAAATCGTCCAGGGAATTCTTCCGTTCAACGTCAATCTGGACGTCTTCCTGTCCGGCCTTCGGATCATATTGAAGGGGGGGACGTATTTCCCTTCGACGAGTTACCGGGCCCAGAGAAATGAACCTGCGGAAGCAAGCGAGGATTCGGCCGACCCGAAGCCCGCCTTATACGCCGCCGGCAGGCAGGCGATCGAAAAGCTGACGAAACGCGAGAATGAGATTCTCGCGCGGATGGCCATGGGCAACCAGAACAAGATCATCGCGGCCACCCTCGGTCTCTCCGAACATACGGTCAAGATTCACATCCACAACATCATCACCAAGCTCGGCGTGCATAACAGAACGGAAGTCGTCGCTCTCTATTTTGAATATCGGCGCAAGGATACGACCGGCAATGCAGGCGACACGAACCGCGGCCAAGACGGCCGCTCCTTCTCAGGCGACAAATACTAGGCTCCGGGACATCCTGCTCCTGATCGGACAGCTGAACTATACCTGGACAAATACGGAAAGCTTGTTGATCCATATGATCGCCGGCCTTGCCCGGGTGGACAAGGAAACGGCGATCGTCATCTTTTTGACCCTGAACACCACACGGGCCCGCATCGACCTCGTTGAACGGCTGACCAAGATGCGCAAGACCGCACCGGCCTGCCGCAAGGAAATCCTGGAGGCCACCCATCGTCTTTCCGACGAGGCGAAGCTTCGCAACAAATACAACCATTGCATTTATTCATTCGATCCCGACAGCGGCCGCAACGTCACGCAATCGATGCGGATCTTCGAAAGCAGGGACGAAATCAAATACGGAAAGATCGAGGAACTCGACGCACGCGAGATCGGACGGATCCGGGAAAGCATCAATTCCCTCGTCGCGATCAACAAGACGTTCTGGCAGATCACCGAACGGTACGGCTTCCCAACCTGAAATCCGGACGGAGCTTCACGCCAGGCTCGGCATCGTTATGCCGGGCAGGAAGCCTTTGAGCGCATCGGCCAGGGTGACGATCGAGATGAGATGGCCGGCATCGTCAGTGATGGAAATCGCCCGCAATGCCAGCGTTTCTCCCTGCTGAATATGATCGACGATGATGTCTCTCATTCCGGAGATGACTTCGGCTGTGGCTCCCTCGAGATCGACGAAGTCGAGCCCTTCGGTATCCGGAATGAAACCGTCTTTCAAATCGACATTCAGGAAATATTTCACCATGGACCCAACTCCCGGGGGTTAGCCTGGCGGCCGCTTGAAACTGCGAAATCCAACCCGTCACGGAAGCGGGCGCCCACATCCTCCAAGCGCTTACTCCCCATCTTCCGATCTGCCCTCGGGCTCGATCAGAACATTAGCAAATATATAAATTACCCATGGCGCCGGTCAACCTGGAATTGACGGCTCGCTTTGGAAACTGGTGAATAATTCGTCTTCATCACTTGGCATCCCGTTCGGCCGCCGTCGGTCCGGCCGAACCGCCTGTACGCTTTTCGGTCAACCAGCGCCTTGCCAGGTGCATGTTGATGCTCCCCCAGTCATGGTTCAGGGCGGCAATGAACAAGCTGTCATTGTGGAGAATAATTTCCTGCAGGTATTGCTGCAGTTCAGACGCATTCCCATCAAATTCGACCAGCCAGGTCGTTCCGGATAATTTGCAGGCTACGAGTGGCTGAATTCTTTTCCGCGCCCGATTATATGCCTCGACCTTCTCACAATCCAAGATAACCAGGAATACTGCCATGTATCTTACCTCCAGGCGGAGGAAACAGATATTGATGCGCAAAGTTCCATTTGGAAAATGGCGGAGCTTTTCGGGCTGGGCACAAGTTTCGCCAGAGTAGTTATACTTTCGGGCGTCGGGTCTGCTATCCAGTCCGGCGCCGGCTTCCTCTGGCGGAGCGATTTCAAAGAGGGATTGCTTCCGCGGAGCGATCCGCGAAACCCTGGACTGTGGGGCTTATCCGATCGGCGCCGAATAGCTGTGGCGAAACCAGCGCCAGCTCGTGATATGTGTCCCGGCCGCAGGTCGACGAGCAGCGCGGACATGGCATTTCCACCGCGCCGCAGCCGCAGCATCGGGTGCCCGTATACGGTTTGGCAGGATGAGCTTCGCAAACCCAGCCCGTATCCTTGCAGTCTCTGCACCTGAACATCAGCGAAATCCTCTCTGATCCGCAGGGCAACAGGATAACATGCGCATGAGTCGCAGGCAGTTGCGCCAAACGAGCTATATCCGTAAGCCTATTGGCGGATAGGGTTCGGGCCACGATGGCATCCAATCTCACCGACGCCATCTTGCGCATGCCCGGCCTTGCTCAAAATATCATCCAGTTGATCGCCATCCTGATCCACGGCATAACCGATCCGAACAGCCGGGACGTTTGAGATGGATGAAAAATTCGATATCGGTGCGCGCCTCAACGCCATGCGCGTGGCGGCCGGCCTTTCGCAGCGCCAGCTCGCCGAGCGGGCCGGCGTACCGCATGCTCAGATATCCAATGTCGAGACCAACAAGGTCAGCCCCTCCGTTTCGACGCTTCGCAAGATCCTCAGCGGCCTCGGCGTCGGCATGGGCGACTTTTTCGAGCCCGAACGCAGCCCGCCGAAAGGCCCGTTCTTCTCGGCGCATGAGCTGGTGGATTTGACATCAAAGGTCGCCACATCCCCTATCTCGGGCGGCGACGGCAAGTTGATCTTCCGCCAGATCGGCGATGCACGGGCGCATAACCTGCAGATCCTCCACGAAATCTATGAGCCGCATGCCGATACCGGAGAGACCCTTTTGCAGCATGCCTCCTCGGAGGGCGGGTATGTGGTCGAAGGCGAACTCGAAGTAACCGTCGGCGAGGACGTGCGTGTCCTCAAGGCCGGCGAGGCCTATCTTTTCGACAGCCGCGTGCCGCACCGTTTCCGCAACCTTTCGGACCGGCAGACGATCGTGATTTCGGCCTGCTCGCCACCCTATCTCTGATTTTTTAAATCCCGCTTGCTCAAAATAATGAGCAAGACTATAGCTAGGTCATCGATTTCAGGGGATATCGTCATGACCGTTTCAGCAGATCTGCAGTCCCGCCAGAAAGCCGCCGTGGCGGGCGGCGTCGGAACCCGGGGCATCTTCGCTCAGAAAGCCTTGAACGCCGAGCTTTGGGACGTGGACGGCAAGCGCTTCATCGATTTTGCCGCCGGCATCGCCGTCAACAATACCGGCCATCGCCATCCGGCGGTGATGCGCGCCGTCGCCGAACAGGCCGAGCACTTCACCCATACCTGCTTCCACGTCGCGCCTTACGAAGGCTACGTGAGGCTCGCCGAGCGGCTGAACGCGATGGCGCCGACCGGGGCCGAAAACCGCACCATGCTGGTCACCACCGGCGCCGAAGCGGTCGAGAATGCCGTCAAGATCGCCCGCGCCCATACGGGCCGCGCCGGCATCATCGCCTTTTCGGGCGCCTTCCACGGCCGTACAATGCTCGGCATGGCGCTGACCGGCAAGGTCATGCCCTACAAGAAGAATTTCGGACCCTTCCCGGCCGATATCTATCATGCGCCCTTTCCCAACCCCTATCTCGGCTTCTCGACCGAAGAGGCGATCGCCGGGCTCGAACGGCTGTTCGCAGCCGATGTCGATCCCGAGCGGATCGCGGCCTTCATCGTCGAGCCGGTCCAGGGCGAAGGCGGCTTCAACGTCGCGCCGAAGGAATTCCTCGTCCACCTTCGCGAAGTCGCGGACAAATACGGTATCGTGCTGATCGCCGACGAGATCCAGGCCGGCATGGCGCGCACCGCCCGCATGTTCGGCTTCGAACATGCGGGCGTGAAGCCCGACATGATCACGATGGCAAAGGGCCTTGCCGGCGGCTTCCCGTTGTCGGCCGTCACCGGCAGAGCCGAGATCATGAACGCGGCCCATCCGGGCGGGCTCGGCGGCACCTATGCGGGCAATCCGCTGAGCGTCGCCGCCGCCAATGCCGTGCTTGACGTGATCAAGGATGAGAAGCTCTGCGAACGCGCAGCTGAAGTCGGCCGGCGGATCACCGAGCGGCTGACGGCGATCGCTTCCCGCCAGGGCATGGAGCATATCGGCGACGTGCGCGGCCTCGGCGCCATGGTGGCGTTCGAGATGGTCGAGGATCGTCAGTCGAAGGCGGCCTCCCCTGTCCTCACCAACCGCATCATCGCCGAAGCGGAGGCGCGCGGCCTTATTCTCCTGTCTTGCGGAACACGCCTCAATGTGATCCGTTTGCTGCCGCCGCTCACCATCGAGTGGGAGGTTCTGGAGGAAGGGCTCGCCATTCTCGAAGCTTCGATCGAAGCGGCATTTTCCGACGCAACCGCTTCGGCGGCTGCCTGAGCCAACCAGGCCATGCCGACCGCGGGGCCGTTCGGGTTCCGCGGTGATTTTGGCTGCAGTCGCCTGTGGGCGTGCCGCAAGAAATGAGGAAAAGCCCATGAACGGCGCCGATATGCTCTGTGATGTCCTTCTGGTGAACGGTATCGACGTCTGTTTCGCCAATCCCGGGACATCGGAAATGCATTTCGTCGCGGCCCTCGACCGCAAGCCGGCCATGCGCTGCGTGCTCGGCCTGTCGGAAGGCGTCGTGACCGGTGCCGCCGACGGTTATGCCCGCATGGCGGACAAGCCGGCAGCAACCCTTCTTCATCTCGGCCCCGGCCTTGCCAACGGTCTCGCCAACCTCCACAACGCCCGCCGCGCCCGCACGCCGATGCTCAACGTCGTCGGCGACCACGCCTCCTATCACCTTCAATACGACGCGCCGCTCACCAGCGACATCGAGAGCCTTGCCCGGCCGATGTCCCATTGGGTCGGACGCGCCGCCGGTGCCGCCGATATCCGCCGCTGCACCGAAGACGGTTATGCCGCAGCGCTGGCCAACCGCGGCATCTCGACCATGATCCTCCCGGCCGACGCCGCCTGGGGCGAGGTCTCGCCGGAGACGCTCGCTAGAGCGGTAATCCCGGCTCCTGCGAAGATCGATCCCGAGACGTTGAAAGCATCGGTCGCCGCGCTCCGCAGCGGCAAGCGCGTCGTGATCATGCTGGCAGGCCAGGCCCTTCGGGAAAAGCCGGTCGAAACCGCAGGCCGCATCGCGGCCGCCACCGGCGCGGTGCTGTTCTCCACCTCTTCGGGCCGCAGCGCCCGTGGCGCCGGCCGTGCGCTGGTCAGGCCGGTTCCCTACAAGATCGACCTGGCGCTCGACGCACTCAAGGATTTCGAAGTCGCCATCTGCATCGGCGGCCCGCGACCGGTCACCTTCTTCGCCTATCCCGGAAAGCCGAGCACGACTTTGCCGCCTTCCTGCGAGGTCATCCAGCTCGCCGAGCACGAACACGATCTCGCTGAGGTTCTCGCAACGCTTGCCGATGCACTCGGCGTCAAGCCGGATGCGGACTTCGCCCGCAACCGGCTCACGCAGAACGACATCCAGGTGCCGACCGGCGCGCTGACGCCCGACGCCATCAGCTTTGCGATCGGCCGGCGCCTGCCGGAAAATGCGGTCCTCATCGATGAAGGCCTGACCTCGGTCGGCCAGTATCCGGTCCTGGCATCGGGACTGCCGCCACACGAGCACCTGCCGATCACCGGCGGCGCCATCGGCATCGGCATTCCGCTCGCAGCCGGCGCCGCGATCGGAGCGCCTGATCGCAAGGTCATCGCAATGCAGGCGGACGGCAGCGGCATGTACACGGTGCAGGGCCTCTGGACCCAGGCACGCGAACAGCTCGACGTTGTCACCGTCGTCTTCGCCAACAGCGCCTACCGCATCCTTCAGGGCGAGATGACCAATGTCGGCGTCAACGCCTATGGCCGCAACGCCCAGCGCATGCTCGATCTCGATGCCCCGAAGCTCGACTGGTGTTCGCTCGCCAAGGGTCTCGGCGTCGAGTCCGGCCGCGCGACGACGATCGAGGAATTCGTCAAGCTGTTCGACGGCGCGCTCAGCCGTAAGGGACCATTCCTGATCGAGGCGGTGATCGACTGATCACTGCGGAGCGCAACCGTTACACCGCAACCAGATGGCCCGGTGAAACGGTCTTGTAGCCGAGCGGATTGACCTTGTAGTCCACGGAACGGATCGGGCTCTTGAGTTCGTCGCTGGCGACCATGCGTTTTTCGCGCCGACGATCGGGATCCGGCACCGGCACGGCCGCCATCAGCTTCTTCGTGTATTCGTGCTGAGGGTTGCCGAACACCGAGGCGCGCGGGCCGATCTCGACGATCTCGCCGAGATACATGACCGCGACGCGATGACTGACCCGCTCGACCACCGCCATGTCGTGGCTGATGAACAGAAAAGCGAGGTTCAAGCTCTGCTGCAGGTCGAGCATCAGGTTGATGACCTGGGCCTTGATCGACACGTCGAGCGCCGAGACGCTTTCATCCGCGACGATCACCTTCGGTTCGAGCGCAAGCGCCCGGGCGATGCAGATGCGCTGGCGCTGGCCGCCGGAGAATTCGTGCGGGTAGCGGTTGACCATGTCGGGCGTCAGCCCGACCTTGCGCAGCATGTCGGCGACCACGTCCTTTGCCTGTTTCGCCGTCCCCATCCTGTGTTCGAGATAGGGTTCGGCGATCGCCTGGCCGATCGTCATGCGCGGATTGAGCGAGGCAAACGGGTCCTGAAAAATCATCTGCACGGATTTGCGCATCTCGCGCATTTCGCGCCTGTCGAGCGCCAGCACGTCACGGCCCTCGACGACCACCGAACCGGCATCCGGCTCGATCAGCCGCATGATCGCTCGGCCCGTCGTCGACTTGCCGCAACCGCTTTCGCCGACCAGCGACAGCGTCTCGCCGGCATGGAGGTCGAAGGAGACGTTTTCGACGGCATGCACACGGCCACTGACGCGACCGAACAGGCCGGAATGGATGTCAAAGCGCTTGGTGAGGCCCTTCACCTCCAGAACCGGCCGCTCGTTGGCCGCAACCGTATCGGCGACCTCGACCTGGACGTCGGACTCCCCGGTCGCCGCGTTGACGACCGGAAAGCGCAGCGGCCGCTCGTATTTCTGCATGGAGCCGAGCACCGGCACGGCCGCCAGCAGCGCCCGCGTATAAGGATGTCTGCCGCGATGGAAAATGTCGGGCGTATCGCCCGTCTCCACCTGCTCGCCGCGATACATGACGATGGTGCGGTCTGCGACCTCGGCCACCACGCCCATGTCATGGGTGATGAACAGGACGGATGTGCCCTCCTCGTCCTGCAGCATCTTGATGAGGTCGAGGATCTGGCCCTGGATGGTCACGTCGAGCGCCGTCGTCGGCTCGTCGGCGATCAGCAGTTTCGGCTTGGAGGCGAGCGCCATGGCGATCATCACGCGCTGGCGCATGCCGCCCGAGAACCGGTGCGGATATTCGTCGAAACGCGAGGCGGCGGAGGGAATACGCACCTTTTCCAGCAGCCGGATCGTCTCGGCTTTCGCCTCAGCCGCCGACATCGCCTTGTGGCAGAGCAGCGCCTCGGAAATCTGGTCGCCGATGGTGAAGAGCGGATTGAGGCTCGTCATCGGCTCCTGGAAGATCATCGCCACGTCATTGCCGCGTACCTTGCGCATCTCGTGTTCGGGAAGCGCCAGAAGATCGCGCCCGCCGAGCATGATCCTGCCTTCGATGCGGCTGGCCCCCTCCTGCAGCAGCCGCATGATCGAGAGCGAGGTGACGCTCTTGCCGGACCCGCTTTCGCCAACGATCGCCACCGTCTCGCCAGGCGCGACGGTGAAGGAAACATCCCGCACGACCGACTTCCACTCGCCATCCACCAGGAAGGATGTGGTCAGGTTCTCGACGGAGAGGACCGGCTGAGCGGACTGGACGGCTGGTGCTTGCGAGTTGGCCATGATCGTTCCCTTGTTGTTGTCGTTATCTGCGAGGCTGTAGGGCGTCGGGCGGCGCGTGGAGCCCCTCCCCCTTGTGGGGAGGGGTTGGGGAGGGGACTTGGCTCCGCATCAAAACCCCTCCCGCCTGCCGGCCACCAACCGGGGACGGGTCGCTTGCCCCGTCCCGTCCTCCGGACCCCCACAAGGGGGAGGGTTAGGACTGCCGCGCCGTCTCACATTCTCTATGCGATTATCCCACTATCGCACTGCCTCTCAGTCCGGCCAGCGGAGCGCGCCGTCGAAACGATGGCGGCTGCGCTCTTCGATCGGCGTCGCGATGATCTCGTTGGAGTCGCGCGCCTTGTCGAGTTCTTCCGCCAAACGGGCCGCGACGACGGTTTCCTGACCCGGATGCAGGTTGCAAGGGTCGAGGTAGAAGTAGTGATGCTCCACCTCATGATCGCGGACGATGACCGGCGGATTGCCGCGGCCGAGCGCTGCGGCGAGATCCCAGGCGGTGATATGCGCTTCCGGCGCGGAAATGATCACACGCATGCGGTCGAGCGGATTGTTGGTCGGATCCGGCTCGATCAGCGCCGTGACGCCGGGACGGCCATCAAGGGTCCGCTTCCAGAGATTGAGGTAACCCGTCTCGCGCTCGCGGATGCCCGCGTGGTCTCGGCTCTCCCAGGCTTCCAGCGCCGCCATGACGCCGAAGACGCTTTCCTTGCCGACCTTCATGCCGCGGCCGATGCCCATGTTCTGCAGGAAGGCGCTGCGCACCAGTTCTTTCTTGCCGGCGACGATGCCCGAAGTCGGGCCGCCGAGGAACTTGTGGCCGGAATAGAGCGCGATATCCGCACCCTGCGCCAAAAACAGCTTCAGGTCATATTCGGAAGCCGCATCGACGATGACCGGTACGCCCTTCGCATGGGCGATCTCGACGAACTCGACAAGGTTCAGCAGGCCGTAGTCGACCACATGATGCGACACGACATAGACGGCGGCGGCCGTCTTTTCAGTAATCGCGTTTTCCATGTGGTAGCGGTGCGTCGAAGTCGCCTGGCCGACCAGTACGACCTTGCCGCCGGCAAGCCGGATCGCCTGGTCCACCGGCGCACCGTAGCTGACCACATGGCCCATCTGCACGAGCACTTCGTTCTTTTCCGGCACCATGTCCGGCAGCTTCTCGATTGCCAGCAGGTTGTTGCCGGTAATCGCGCCCGCGACTGCGAGGCTGATGCCCGAGGAGCAGGAGGCGGTCACGAAGCCCGCTTCGCCGCCGGTCAGCCGCGCGATGACCGCGCTCGCCTTGCGCTGCAGATCGTTGATCTCCACGAATTGCGGCAGGATCGCCGCCATCGCCTGGATTGCCTCCGGAACCACGATGGAAGCGCCGAGGCTCGTCATCGTGCCGGAAACGTTGATGACCGGGCGAAGGCCGATCTGCGTGCGGATATCATCGGTCATTGTGGTTCTCCAAAGTGCTGTCTCTTGTAAATGATCGCGGCTGCGAATAACCATCGACAGCTATGCCATAGTAATGTAATAGCCTCTCGAAATCAGACGAGGAGCGTTGAATTGGACGCCAAGACTTCATCCGCAGACCTCTCCGCTGGGACCGGTTCCGAATTGGAAACGGAAGCCAAGGGCGCGCGCCGCTCGCGCGTGAGCGGCATCGACCGCGCGCTGCAGGTGATCGACCATCTCTACGAAACGGGTGCGCCGGCCGGCGCCTATGCGATCGCCAAGGCGATCAAGGCGCCGCTCTCGACCGTCTACGTGATCATCGACGATCTGGTCGAGAAGAACATGCTGGCCCGCAATGCCGACGGCTCGATCTGGCTTGGCGCCAGGCTCTACCATTACGGCCTCGCCTATGCCCGGTCGCTGGATTTCATGAGCGTCGCCACCCACGAAATGCACGACCTCTGCCGCGAGGCCGGCGAAACCGTGCAGGTCTGCGGCCGCGACGGCGACTACATGCTGGTGCTCGCCATGGCGGACGGCCCGAGCCATTACCAGGTCGCGTCGCGTGTCGGCACCCGCGTGCCGCTCAACTGGACGGCATCGGGCCGGCTTCTGGTCGGGCACTTGGCCGAGGCCGAGCGGATCGAGCTTTTCAAGCGCTGCGCCCGCACCTCGCCGACCGGCCGCGCCGAGATCGACGCACGCACGCTCTCCGACTCGGCCGGCAAGGCCTTCGAAGAGCGGCTGTCGATCCAGGTGGCGGAGTCCGATTACGCGGTTGCGTGCATCGCCTCGCCGATCTGCGACCGCAACGGCGAATGCGTTGCGACCATTTCCATCGTGCTGCCGGAACAGAAAGTCTTTTCCGACGAGAACCACTACACGGAGCACGTGCGCGCTGCCGCCCAGCGGATCGAGAAGCTGATGGGTTGGCGCAACCACTGACCTTGCCTCCTCAGTCGTTCAGCGAGACGATCGCCTCGATTTCGACGGTGATATTGCCGGGCAGCGAACCGAAACCGACCGCCGAACGGGCATGCTGGCCGGCATCGCCGAATACCGAGATGAACAGGTCCGAGCAGCCGTTGATGACCGTCGGATGATCCTCGAAATCCGGCACGGCATTGACCATGCCGAGCAGTTTCACCACACGCTTCACCCGCGAAAGATCGCCGAGCGCCTCGTGCATGACCGCCAGCAGGTTGATGCCGACCAGCCGCGCATGCTGATAGGCAAGATCGACGCCGACATCGGCGCCCACCTTGCCGGCATGCAGATGGCCATCCGCCTCGCGCGGCCCCTGGCCGGAAAGGTAGAGCATGTTTCCTTCGCGGACATGCGTGACGAAATTGGCGATCGGCGGCGGCGGCGGCGGCAGCTTGATGCCGAGCTCAGTCAGCCGGTCGTAAGGTGTCTGTGCCGTGGGAGCGGCCTTTGCTGAAGACGTGTTCACGTCGACTCCTGTCATGCGATTTCAAGAATGCGCCTCAGCGCCAGGAATAACCGTGGCTGTGGCGGACGAGCTTGCGGGCCCGCGGGATGTAGCGGCTGGCGGTGATGGCTTCCGAACCGATGACCGCGTAGCGCGGCTCGAACAGTTTCCGCAGGCGCGAGACGTCGCCGTTGGAATCGGTCGCTTCGAGATCGGCATCGATGAGATCGAACACGGTGAAGTCGGCGCGTTCGCCGACCGACAGCCGGTTTTCCATCGGCAGCTTGATGACGGAAGCCGGCGCATGGGTGACCGCTTCGACCACCTTGTCGAACGGCATGCCGACCGACAGCAGCTTGGACATGGTGGTCGCCAGGTCCCAGACCGGGAAATTCATCGAATGGCCGTGCAGGTCGGTCGAGATCGAATAGGGCAGCAGGCCGCGGGCGATCGCCGCTTCCGCCACCTTGAAGGAGAAGGACGCGCCGCCATGGCCGATATCGAGGCGGATGCCCTCGCCGGCGCAGCGTTCGGCGAGATTGTAGAGGTCCTCGTCTTCCATGATGCTCGAACCCGCCTTGCCGTTGAAGCAGTGGGTGACGACGTCGCCGGGGCCGAGGATTTCCAGCACTTCGTCATAGAGCGCCGGCGGCTCGCCGACATGCACCATCATCGGCACTTTCAGGATCTTGGCGATCTTCTTGCCGAGCTTGACCGGGGTGACGCCCCAGGAACCGGTGATCACATGGCTCGCCCGCACCTTGATGCCGACGATATGTTCCTTGTTCTCCGCATAACATTCGAGGATGCGGTCGAGGTCGATATCGCGGATATCACGCAGCTCGGCAACGCGGTTGCAGGCGACGAGGCCGATCGAACCGAGGTTCAGGAACGCCTTGATGCGCTCTTTCGACGGCTCGATGATGTATTCGCGAAACCCGTGGAAATTGGCCTCGCCGGCGGAACCGGCATCGACCAGCGTCGTCACACCGCGCTCGGCGCCGCATTCGGACGGGCGGATCGAGATATCGGTGCCGCCATGCCAGATATGCACATGCAGGTCGATCCAGCCGGGCGAGATGAAGGCGCCCTTGCCGTCCACCCGGACCGCATCCGCTGGAGCTGCGAGCGACGGGCCGATGGCGGAGATCTTGCCGTCGCCGCCGACCAGAATGTCGGTCGTGCCGGAGGCCGCGTTGCCGCCGAAGGCCATCGGCTTCACATTGGTGAGGAGGAGCGGCTGGCCCGCTGTTTCACCGGTCATTTACAGGTCCTTTCGAAGTCTTGGATCGAGCATGTCCCGCAATCCGTCGCCGACCATCTGCAGCGACAGGACGGAAAGAATGATGGCAAAGCCCGGGAAATAGGTCATCCAGTCTGCCTGGCCGACATATTGGCGACCGGCGGAGATCATCGTTCCCCAGGTCGGGATTTCCGGGCTGACGCCGAGGCCGAGGAAGGAAAGTCCGGCTTCGGCAAGCATGGCGCTGGCGAACAGGAACGTGCCCTGCACCAGGATCGGCGACACCAGGTTGCGCAGCACGTGCCGGGTCATGATGTGGAAGGTCGAGATGCCGAGCGCCTTCGCCGCCTCCACGTAAGGCAGTTCGCGGATCACCAGCGTCGAGGCCCGGACGATACGCGCAAGCCGCGGCGAATAGACGATCGACAGCGCGATGATCACGGTCACCAGTGAAGGCCCGAGCGCCGCGACCAGCGCGATCGCCAGCAGGATGTCCGGAAAGGCCATCATCGCGTCGATCAACCGGGCGATCGGCGTGTCGAGCCTCTGGAAGAAGCCGGCAAGCAGGCCGAGCGTCACACCGATGACCGCCGAAAGGGTGACGACCGCGGCCCCGACCAGCAGCGACAGCCGCCCTGCATAGATGGTGCGCGAGAAGACATCGCGGCCGAATTCGTCGGTCCCGAACCAGTAGAGTTCGCCCGGCGGCTTCAACCGGTTGACGATCGACAGTTTCGACGGTGAATAAGGTGCGATCCACGGCGCGAAGACGGCGAGCAGGACGAAGATCACGAGGACGATCACCCCGAGCGCGACCGTCTTGCGCTTGAGGAAACGGCGGAAGAACTTCATCCCCTCGCCGGTCGCCGGTTTGCTGGTAACAATCTCCGCCATCAGTAGCGCACCCTCGGATCGACCAGCAGATAGAGCATGTCGATTGCAAAATTGATGAGGACGTAAAGGCCGGCAATCACGAGCAGCGCCCCCTGGATGACGGGATAGTCACGCCTGAGCACCGCCGAGACCACCAGATTGCCGACACCCGGCAGGCCGAACACGGTTTCGGTGACGACGGCTCCTGAAATCAGCACGGCGGCGGTCAGGCCCAGCACGGTGAGGATCGGGATCAGCGCGTTCTTCAACGCGTGTTTCAGCACCACCCGCCGCTCGATCAGCCCTTTTGCGCGGGCGGTACGGATATAGTCGTCGCCGAGCACGTCCAGCATCGAGGCGCGGGTGAACCGCAGGATCAGCGCCGAGGAAACGAGGCCGAGCGCGAAGGCCGGCAATGTCAGGTGATACATGCGCTCGGCGAAGCTCGCGCCCGGCCCGCCGTAACCGGAAACCGGGAAGAGGTTCATCCGCACGGCGAAGAACTGCATCAGGATGAGACCCAGCCAGAAGCTCGGAATGCTGGCGGCCAGCATCGCGACCGTCGTCGCGGCCTGGTCGACGAAGGACCCGCGCCGATAGGCGGCATAGATGCCGATCGGCAGCGCGATAACGCTGGCGATGGCGAGCGAGAAGACCGTCAGGAAGAAGGTTGGTTCGGCGCGGTCGAGCAACGCCGACGTCACCGGCATGTTGAGGAAGATCGACTGGCCGAGATCACCCTTCAGAAGCTGGCCGATATAAAAGACATACTGGACGGCGATCGACTGATCGAGGCCGAGACGGGCCCGCAATTCGGCGATATCCCCGGCCGACGCATCGGGACCGAGCATGACTGCGGCCGGATCGCCGGGCGTCACGCGAACGATGACGAACACGATCGTGACGACGAGAAACATCACGACGATCATGCCGGCAAGGCGTTGGAGAATGTATCGTATCATTCGAAGGTGTTCCTGTGTCCGGCCGTGCGGACATCATCGGGAACGGATGCCGATCCGCAAACCGGCATCCGCGTTCCCTGGGAGGATCTTACTTCTTGATCGACGCGTTCCAGAAGTACGGCCACGGAGCAGGATCGACGCCCTGGAGCTTCGTGGACATCGCCGAGACGGCGTTGAAGTCGCCGATCTTCATGAACGGAGCCTCGTCATACATGGCCTTCTGGACATTCGCCCAGAGCTCGACGCGCTTCTTCGGATCCGACTCCGCCGAGAAAGCATCCACGGTCGCCTTTCTGGCAGGCGTATCCCACCAGCCCGGCGATGTCGGGGCCAGCGAACCGATCAGGGCCGGCTCCGGCAGGAACGGGCTGTGGGTGATGTAGATGTCCCAGAGCGCCTTGTCGGTGCGGCGCTGGGTGAGCGTCGCCCAGTCGACCACCTGCATGTCGACGGCAAAGCCGGCAAGCTTCAGGTATTCGGCTGCCACCTGCGCCATCTTGTAGTGGAACTCGTATTGGCGGCTGGTCAGGATGCGGATCGGCTTGCCGTCATAACCGGCGGCCTTGGCGGCCTTGGCAGCACCTTCCGGGTCGGCGACATTGTAATTGCCCTTCACGCCGGCATCCGTGCTCCAGGTGAAGGAAGCGGGGTAGATGTTGCCGTCGAGTGCGTAGAAGTCCTTGCTGCCGAAGGCGGCCGCAAGCATGTCTTCCATGCTGAGCGCCTGGCGGATCGCCTTGCGGACGCCAAGGCTCTTGGCGGCACCTTCCGCGGTGTTGAAGACGAAGACCGGGTAACCGAACGGCTTCAGCAGCAGCGGCTGCGTGGCCTTCGAGGCCTTCACCTTGTCGAAGGATTCGACCGGCAGCGAGTCGATATAGTCGTACTGGCCGGAAACGGCGGCTTCAACGCGGGTGTTCGGGTCCGGGACCGGCACGAAACGGATTTCGTCGAGATACTGGTGGCGGGCGCCGCCATAACCGTCGCTCTCGCCGGAGCGCGGCTTGTAATCCTTGAAGCGGGTGAGCTGGATATACTGGTCGGCCTTGCGCTCCTTCAGCATGTAGGGGCCGGTGCCGATGAAATCGGTCATCGTATCGGCCTGCTTCTCAGCCGGGATAATGATCGCGGCGGAGTTGTTGAAGGCGAGCAGCGAGGCGAGCGGCGCATAGGGCTGCTTCAGCTTGATCGTCACGGTCGCCGGGTCGGCGGCGGAAATCGACTCGATGAAGCCGGCGGCCTGCTTGCCGCGCGAGGCGAGCTTGGTCCAGCGGGTGAGCGAGGCGACCACGTCTTCCGAAGTCATGTCGCTGCCGTCGTGGAACTTGATGCCGGTCCTGAGCTTGATCGTGTAGGTCTTGCCGTCGGCACTCACCTCCGGCAGGCTTTCCGCCAGGAGCGGCGTGACATCCCACTTCTTGTTGAACGTATAGAGCGTCTCGAAAATGTGCTGGGTGACGATACCCACGAGGTCGGCGGTCGACGTCATCGGATCGAGCGTCGGCGGTTCGCCGATGGTCGCGACGTTGATGACGCCGCCCTTCTCCTGCGCCATCAGAAACGACGGCGTGGCGACGAGCGCGGTTGCGACAAGGAATGCGAGCTTCAATTTCATGGCAGTCTCCCGTTTATGTTCCACAATTATGTTATATAAGCTTTTATAACAGAATATAGGAGACAGCCGCCCTGTCAATGGGCAGACGGAACATGCTGAAGTCGAAAACCGGGTATGGCGGCCGAGCGGCCGGACGCCTGCTGACGCGGCGCCGAATGTTCTTCGAAGTGAGGGGCGGCCCCCTAACAAAATCTCGCCCGCTCTCCTACGTGGGACTGGACGAACACGTCTTCGACAGCGAAAAGACAAGGCCGTCGCATCCTCTTCAAATGCTAGGAGCCAGAAGTGACCGATTCCAACTACACTCCGCCGAAAGTTTGGACCTGGAACAAGGCCAATGGAGGCCAGTTCGCGAGCATCAATCGCCCGATCGCCGGCCCGACCCATGACAAGGAATTGCCCGTCGGCCGCCATCCGCTCCAGCTCTATTCGCTGGCGACGCCGAACGGCCAGAAGGTCACGATCATGCTGGAAGAATTGCTGGCGCTCGGCCATTCCGGCGCCGAATACGACGCCTGGCTGATCAAGATCGGCGACGGTGATCAGTTCGGCTCCGGCTTTGTCGAGGTCAATCCCAATTCCAAGATCCCGGCGCTGATGGACCGTTCCGGGCCTAAGCCGATCCGGGTCTTCGAGTCGGGCTCGATCCTCGTCTATCTGGCTGAAAAGTTCGGTGCCTTCCTGCCGACCGACCCGGCCAAACGCGCCGAATGCCTGTCCTGGCTGTTCTGGCAGATGGGCAGCGCCCCCTATCTCGGCGGCGGCTTCGGCCACTTCTACGCCTATGCTCCGACCAAGATCGAATACGCGATCGATCGCTTCGCGATGGAAACCAAGCGCCAGCTCGACGTCCTCGACCGGCGCCTTGCCGAAGCCGAATATCTGGGTGGCGACGACTACACGATCGCCGACATCGCGGTCTTCCCCTGGTATGGAGGTCTCGTGAAGGGCTGGCAGTATGGCGCTGCGGAATTCCTGTCGGTCCAGGATTACACGCACATCCACCGCTGGGCCGACGCGATCCTGGAACGCCCGGCAGTCAAGCGCGGCCGCATGGTCAACCGGGTCAGCGGCGATCCCTCCCAGCAGCTTCACGAACGCCATGACGCCAGCGACTTCGAGACCAGGACCCAGGACAAGCTGGCCGCAAGATGAGGAACGCGCGTCGATCCGGTAGACAAAACAGGATAGATGTGGCCCATTCGGGCCACATCTACTGGGAGGCAGACTTACCAACATGACCGGCAATCTCAACGACACTTTCGCGAACGGCCTTTTCGTCGGACGGGCCTGGAATCCGGCAGCATTAGGCCCGAGCGTCATCACGGTGCGTGACGGCAGCCTGGTCGACATTACGAGCAAGGAAGCGCCAACCCTCAGCGCGCTTCTGGAACGTACCGATGCCGCGGATTTCGTTCGGAACGCCCCCGGCCCGGTCCTCGGCACGTTGGAAGACATTGCGAAGAACAGTTCCGGCCGGCCGGACCCGTCGCGTCCCCATCTGCTGGCTCCAGCCGATCTGCAGGCGATCAAGGCCTGTGGCGTTACATTCGCGCAATCGATGATCGAGCGGGTCATCGAGGAGAAGGCGGCCGGCAATCCCGACAGGGCAGCGGCGATTCGCCAGACCGTCAGCACCATCATCGGCGGCAGCCTCAAGGACCTCAAGGCCGGTTCGCCGCAGGCGGCGAGCGTCAGGGACGCCCTGATCAGGGAAGGCATGTGGTCGCAATATCTGGAGGTCGGGATCGGTCCGGACGCGGAAGTCTTCACCAAGGCGCCGGTGCTCGCATCGGTCGGCTGGGGCGCCGATGTCGGCCTGCATCCGGTATCGACCTGGAACAATCCCGAGCCGGAAATCGTGCTGGCGGTCGACAGCCGCGGCGAGATCAAGGGCGCGACGCTCGGCAACGACGTGAACCTGCGCGATGTCGAGGGTCGCTCGGCGCTGCTGCTCGGCAAGGCGAAGGACAACAATGCCTCGTGCTCGATCGGGCCTTTCATCCGCCTCTTCGACGAAGGCTACGGCCTGGACGATGTCCGCAATGCCGAACTCGACCTGAGGGTCACCGGACCGGAGGGATATGTGCTCAACGGCAAGAGCTCCATGTCGCAGATCAGCCGCGACCCGCTCGAACTTGTCAAGCATACCTGCGGCGAGCATCACCAATATCCCGACGGCTTCATGCTGTTTCTCGGCACGCTGTTCGCGCCGACCGAGGATCGCGACGTGCCGAACCAGGGCTTTACCCACAAGATCGGCGATATCGTCGAGATCTCATCTCCCGGCCTTGGAACGCTGCGCAACACCGTGCGTCTCTCCACCGAGTGCCCACCCTGGAACTTCGGCATCTCGGCGCTGATGAAGAACCTCGCCGCCCGGGGATTGCTCTAGACAGAGCAATCCTCCTTCTCCCATCGGCTCTACCGTCGGCCTCTCGCCCCTCGCCACGGCCGTCAAATCGGTCTATGAGACCGGCTTGGACGAGACGGGACGCCTGAAGAATGAATACGCCTTGGAACAAGCCGGTCATCATATCGATCGGCGAGCCGCCGGCTGAAACCGCGATCGAGACGACGCAGGCAGCCGCCTGGGCGATGATCGAAGACTGGCCGACGGAAGATGGCGCAGCCCTCGATCGGGCGCTGGCGGTCTGTGCTGCGGTGGACGCCGGAAAGAGCAAGCCGGAAGAGGCGCGAAAAGCCTTCGTCCAGGCAGCGACGGAAGCACATATCCTGATCCGCGCGTAAGCCGTCCGCCGGAGCGAACCCATTCCCCGCTACCGGACCGGTTCGCCCGCTCCCTCGCCTGGAACAAGCGCACGGCGGCGCGACCGCCGGTTATGCAGCTTTGCCAGGATCAGGTAGATGATCGGCGTCGTGTAAAGGGTCAGGATCTGGGAGATCACCAATCCGCCGACGATGGTGATGCCGAGCGGGCGCCTGAGCTCCGAACCCGGCCCGATGGCGATGATCAGCGGAACGGCACCCATGATCGCCGCCAGCGTCGTCATCAGGATCGGCCGGAAACGCTGCAGGCATGCCTGAAAGATCGCCTCTTCCGGCGCAAGCCCCAGCCGCCGCTCGGCCTGCAGCGCGAAATCGACCAGCATGATGCCGTTCTTCTTGACGATGCCGATCAGCAGGACGATGCCGATGAAGGCGATGATCGTCAGCTCCGTGCCGCTGATCACAAGAGCAAGCAGCGCCCCGAGCCCCGCCGAAGGCAGGGTCGAGATGATCGTCAGCGGGTGGGCGAGGCTCTCGTAGAGAATGCCGAGCACGATATAGACGGTCAGGATGGCTGCGGCCATCAGCAGCGGCTGATTGTTCGACGACCCCCCGGCCCCGGCGTCTCCGGCAAATTCCGCGTGAAGCGAATCCGGAATGTGCAATTCGCCGACCGCATGCAGCACCGCGTCGTTGGCATCCTGCAGTGTTCCCCCGAGCTTGACATTGTATGACATCGTCACCGAGGGAAACTGGCCCTGGTGATTGACCACCAGCGGCGCGAGCGTCCGCTCGACCGAGGCGACGCTCGAAAGCGGCACCAGCTTGCCGCCCGATCCCGGCACGTAGAGCTCGGAAATATCCGACGGATCGCGGGCCAAACGGGGGTCTGCCTCGAGCACGACCCGGTATTGATTGCGCTGCGTGTAGATGGTCGAGACCTGCCGCTGGGCGAATGCGCTATTGAGCGCGCTGTCGATCGACTGGATGCTGACGCCGAGGCGCGCGGCCTCGTCGCGATTGATATTCACCGTCGCCTGCAGCCCGTTCGCCTGCCGGTCGGAATTGACGTCGGTGAGGACAGGCTCCTTGCGAAGCGCATCGAGCACCTTCGGCGCCCATGCGATCAGTTCGTTGAAATCCTCGTCCCAGAGCGTGAACTGGAAGGGCGACGGCGCCGAGCGGGCGCCGATGCGGATATCGGATGGCGAGAACAGGTAGCTGTTGAGCCCCGGAATGGTCGCCAGTTCCTTGCGCATCCGCTCGATCACTTCCGCAGTCGAGGGACGCTCGGAAGGCGGCTTCAGCGCGATGGTCAGCTGGCCGCGATTGACCGAGCCGAAAAAGCCGCCACCGGCCGAGGAACCGATGCCGGCCACCGCCGGATCGCGGCCGGCGATCTCCGCCGCCTGGCGCTGCAGGGCGACCATCGCCGGATAGGATATGTCGGTCGAAGCCTCCGTGCCGCCCTGGATGAAGCCCGTATCGTCCTGCGGGATAAAACCCTTCGGAATTTTCACATAGAGGTAGGCGGTCAGGCCGACACAGGCGAGAATGACGACAACCGCGGCGACCTGATGATGGAGCACCGCCTTCAGGCTGCGGCCATAAAAGCCGATCACCGCTCCGAGCAGACCTCCCCGCTGCCGGTCCGGCGCATGGCCAGGTTTCTGACGTGCCCGCAGGCGGTGCGCGCAGATCATCGGCGTCAGCGTCAGCGAAACCGCGGTGGAAATGACGATCGCAAAACCGAGCGTCAGCGAAAAGCTCTGGAAGAATTTGCCGATGATGCCCCCGAGGAAGAACATCGGAATGAAGGCGGCCAGCAGCGAGGCGCTGATCGAGAGGACGGTGAAGCCGATCTGCCGCGCCCCCTCCGTCGCCGCCTGCATCGGCTTCATGCCGGTTTCGAGATTGGCGTAGATGTTCTCGATCATGACGATCGCATCATCGACCACGAAACCGACCGACACCGCCAGCGCCATCAGCGAGAGATTGTCGAGCGAAAGACCGCAGGCCCACATCGCCGCGAACGTGCCGGCCAGAGACAGAGGCACGGTGACGCCCGCCGCAACCGTGGGCGTCGAGCGGCGCAGGAAGAGGAAGACCACCATCATGACCAGCACGACGGTGATCAGCAGCGTCCACTGCATGTCGTCGACGCTGGCGTGGATGGTCGTGGTGCGATCCGCGAGGATGGCGATATCGACACCCGCCGGCATCAGCGCCTGCAGTTCCGGGATCAGCGCCTTGACGGCATCGACCGTCTTGATGACGTTGGCGTCGGTCCCCTTGGTGATGTTGAGCAGCACGGCCGGTTTGCCATTGTACCAGGCGTCCGAACGCCGGTTGCGCACGCCGGGCTCGACGATCGCGATGTCCGACAGGCGTGTGGCGACCCCGTTATTGCTGTGTATGACGATCCGGCCGTATTCCTCCGGCGTCCGCAACTGGCTGTTCATACCGATCGAAAAGGCGAGATCGCTATCGTTGATCGAACCGACCGGCCCCAATGTAGCCGCGCTGACGATGGCCGTGCGAACGGCATCGAGCGACAGGCCGATCGCCGCGAGCCGGCTCGGATCGAGCCGGACCCGGATCGCCGGCTGGTCTGCGCCGCTGACGCTGACATCGCCGACCCCGTCCACCTGCGAGATGCGCTGCACGACCAGCGTATCGGCCGCATCGTAGATCGCGCTCGGCGCGACGTTATCGGAGGTCAGCGCAAGGCTGAGGATAGGTGCGGCGGCAGGATTGACCTTGCGGAACGAGGGCAGCGACGGCAGGTCCGCCGGCAAGTCGACCGCCGCCGCGTTGAGCGCCGCCTGAACGTCCTGCGCCGCCCCATCGATCGTCCGCGCGATGTCGAACTGGATGGTGATGTTGGTCGAGCCGAGCGCGCTCGACGAGGTGAGTTCGGTGACGCCGGCAATCGCGCCGAGATGCCGTTCAAGCGGCGCAGCGACGCTCGCCGCCATGCTGGACGGATCGGCGCCCGGCCGGCTTGCCGTCACGCGAATGGTCGGCAGATCCACCGAGGGGAGGTTCGAAACCGGCAGGAATCTGTAGGCGGCGATGCCCATCAGCAGCAGCCCGATCGCCAGAAGCGTCGTGCCGACCGGCCTGCGGATGAACGTCTCCGAAAGGTTCACGGGGACCCTCCGAGTTCGCCGCCGGGCGCGGGCAACGGCCCGGTCGGCCGGCCGACGACGCGGCTGCGCAGGTTCTCGAACGCCAGGTAGATGACCGGCGTCGTATAGAGCGTCAGAAGCTGGCTGAGCAGCAGGCCGCCGATGATGCTGATGCCGAGCGGGATGCGCAGTTCCGAACCGGTCCCCTCCGCCATCGCCAGCGGCAGCGCCCCGAACAGCGCGGCAAGCGTCGTCATCATGATCGGGCGGAAGCGCAGGATCGAGGCCTTGAGGATCGCATCGCGGGGAGACAGCCCCTCCGTCCGCTCCGCCTCGAGCGCGAAATCGATCATCATGATCGCGTTCTTCTTGACGATGCCCATCAGCAGCACGATGCCGATCAGCGCGATCAGGGAAAGGTCCTGGCCGAACAGCATCAGCGCCAGAAGCGCGCCGACGCCGGCCGACGGCAGGGTCGACAGGATGGTGACCGGGTGGATGGCGCTCTCATAGAGCAAGCCGAGCACGATATAGATCGTCACGATCGCCGCCAGGATCAGCCAGGGTTCCCCGGCCAGCGAGTTGGCGAACTCCTCGGCATCCCCGAAATAGTCCCGCTGGATCGTCGCCGGAACCCCGATCTCCTCTTCCGCCGCCTTGATGGCGCTCACCGCCTCGCTGAGCGAGGCGCCCGGAGCGATGTCGAAGCTGATCGTCACCGACGGAAACTGCTCGTTATGGCTGATCACCAGCGGGGCCGCCGTAAACGAGGTCTTGGCGAAGGCGCCGAGCGGGATCTGCGTGTTCGAGGCGCCGGAGACATAGAGCCGCTCAAGCGATTTCGGATCGGACTGATATTGCGGCGCGGCCTCCAGGATGACGCGGTACTGGTTGGACTGCGCATAGATCGTGGTGATCTGCCGCTGGCCGAACGCATCGTTGAGCGTATCGCTGACCGCCTGCATCGAAACGCCGAGGCGAGACGCGGTCTCGCGATCGACATCGAGCAGCAGGCGCCCTCCGCCCATCTCGACTTCCGACGAAACGTCGACCAGTTCCGGGAGCTGTTCCAGCCGTTTCGCCAGCCGGTCGGCCCAATCCGCGACGCTTGCCGCCGTCGCACCGGTCAGGATGTATTGATAGGGCGCGCGGCTGACGCGGGTGCTGATGCTGATGTCGCGCACGCCCTGGAAGGTGACGCGCACGCCGGGCAGTTGCGAAACCTCCCGCCGCAGCCGGTCGATGACCTCGGGCACGGACGAGGTCCGCTCGCTTCGCGGCTTGAGGACCAGGCTCAGCGTGCCGGTATTGAGCGTGAGATTGTTGGCGCTCGCGCCGACCACGGACACGATCCCGGTCACATCCTGGTCCTGCCGCAACCTGTCGGTAACGATCGCCTGGGTCCGCTTCATCGCGTCGAAGGATGTCGTCGGTTCCGTTTCGATGACGGCGGTGATCAGCCCCGTATCCTGCGGCGGCAGAAAACCCTTGGGAATGAAGACGTAGAGCGCGACCGTCGCCGCCAGCGTCGCGATCGTCAGGATCAGCATCAGCGCACTGCGGTCGACCGCCCAGACAAGGCTTCGGTGATAACCCGCAATCACCCGGTCCATGACGCGATCGGCACCGGCCAGCAGGCCGCGCCGCCCTTCCGCCGGCCTGCGCAGGATACGGGCGCACATCATCGGCGTCAGCGTCAGCGAGATCACCGCCGACACGACGACGGCGATGGTCAGCGTCAGGGCGAATTCGCGGAACATCCGGCCGACGATGCCCGACATGAACAGCAGCGGGATAAACACGGCAATCAGGGAGACGGTCAGCGAGATGATCGTGAAGCCGATCTCGCCCGCCCCTTTCAGGGCGGCCTGCATCGGGTTTTCGCCTTCCTCGATATGCCGCGCGATGTTCTCGATCATCACGATCGCATCGTCGACCACGAAGCCGGTACCGATCGTCAGCGCCATCAGCGACAGGTTGTCGAGGCTGAAGCCGGCAAACCACATCACCCCGAAAGTCGCGACCAGCGACAGCGGCAGCGCGACCGCCGCGATGATGGTTGCCGAAAGCGTCCGCAGGAACAGGAAGACGACGAGAATGACGAGGCCGATACTGACCCCGAGCGTCCACTGGACGTCATGGATCGACGCCCGGATGGTTTCGGTGCGGTCGTTGACGATATCGAGCGAAATCCCCGCCGGCAGCACCTCCCGCAGCCGCGGCACCTGCCTAAAAATGCTGCCGACCGTATCTATCACGTTGGCGCCCGGCTGCTTCATCACATCGAGGATGACCGCGGGCTCGCCCTGATACCAGGCGCCGACGCGGGTGTTTTCGAGCCCCTGGACGATGTCCGCCACGTCCTTCAGCCGCACCGGCGCATTGTTCCGGTAGGCGACCACGACATTGCCGTAGATCTCGGGATCGATGATCTGGTCGTTGGCGGCGAGCGTGAAGGACTGGTGCGCGCCGTCGAGCGCGCCCTTGGCGCCGGCAACGCTGGCGCTGGAGATCGCGGTTCGAAGATCTTCGAGGCCGATGCCATAGGCGGCCAGCCGCGGAATATCGGCCTGGACGCGGATGGCCGGCCTAACCCCTCCCTGGATCGAGACATTGCCGACGCCGGAAACCTGGGCAAGCCGCTGCGCCAGCAGCGTATCGGCGAAATCGCTGAGGTCCCGGATCGGATAGCTGGTCGAGCGAAGCGCCAGCGTGATGATCGGCGTGTCGGCCGGGTTCACCTTGGCATAGGTCGGCGGGTAAGGCAGGTTGCGTGGCAGGCCGGAACCGGCAGCATTGATGGCGGACTGCACGTCCTGCGCGGCGCCGTCGATATCCCGGCCGAGCGCAAACTGCAGCGTTACCTGGCTGATGCCGAAAGCACTCGAGGAGGTCATCGAGGTCAGCGACGGGATCTGCCCGAGCGGGCGCTCAAGCGGAGCGGTGACCAGCGCCGCCATCGTCTCGGGATCGGCGCCGGGCAATTGCGTCGTCACCCGGATCGTCGGAAAATCCACCTGCGGCAGCGGCGCGACAGGAAGGTTGATATAGCCGAGAATGCCACCCAGCAGCACAGCGACGCCGAGCAGCGAAGTCGCGATCGGACGTTTGATGAACAGCGTCGAGGTGCTCATTGTTTTGCTTCGGGCGACACGACCGGCGCGGCACTTGCGGCTTCGGCCCCACCTGTCTTCTGTGGCCGGCGGTTCGGTTTGCGCTCCTCATTCGGATTGCCGGGCACGGCGGCCGGTGGCGGCTGCGAGGCCGCCACCTCCACATGCTCGCCGTCCTTCAGCCGCGAAAACCCGGTCGTCACCACCTTGTCGCCGTCCGCCACGCCTTCGGCGATCACGGTCCGCACATCGTCCTGCTGGCCGAGCTTGACCATTTTCATGCCGACGGTCTGGTCGGGCTTCAGGAGGTAGACGAAGGTGCCGTTTGGTCCCCGCTGCACGGCGGCCGTCGGCACGACGATCACGCCCTTCAGCGTCTCCACGAGAAGCCGCGCGTTGACGAAGGCGCCCGGCCAGAGCGCCAGCTTTTCGTTGGGGAAATTCGCCTTGATCCTGACGGTGCCGGTGGTCGCATCCACCTGGTTGTCCACTGCGGTCAGCATGCCGTTATCGATCACGCTCCGGCCGTCACCGGCGAGAGCCTCGACGGTTAGCTGCCCGCCGCCGCTCGCCGCGTTGACACGAGCAAGCTGCTGCTGCGGAATGGAAAACACCACCGAGATCGGCTTGATCTGCGAAAGCGTGACGATACCCGCCGCATCGGATGAACTGACGATATTGCCGACATCGACATTGCGGATGCCGGTGCGGCCGTCGATCGGCGCCCGGATCGTCGTATAGTCGAGCGAAGCCTGGGCACTGGCGATCGCCGCGTCGTCGGACTGCACCGCCGCCCGATACTGCTCCACCTGGGAACGCGCCGTATCGAGTTGCTGCTGCGTGCCGGAACTCGACTGAACCAGTTTCTGGTAACGGTCGAGGGCAAGTTCGGCGTTCTGGAGCAACGCCTGGTCCTGGGCCTTCTTGCCGATCGCCTGGTCGAGCTGGGCGCGATAGACCGCGTCGTCGATCCGCACGAGGACGTCGCCCTTCCTGACGTCCTGCCCTTCCTCGAAATGCAGTTCAACGAGCTTGCCGCTCACCTGCGGGCGAATGGTGACCGTGTTCAGCGGCCGGACGGAGCCGACGCCGTCGATGAACACAGGTACGTCGCTCGCCTTGGCATCGGCCACCAGCACCGGAACCGGCTCCGATTGTCCCGATTGCCGGCCATTGCGCCGGCGCCCGCCTGCCGGGCGTCCCGAAGATTGCGCCGTCGTTGCCTCGGTCGGCGCCAACCCGAGCATGGTCTCTACGCGACCCAGCCAGCGATCGCGAAGCGTATAGGCTCCAAAGCCCGCTGCGCCCAGGATTATCACAGAGACCAGGACCCAATGCCTACGCGCCATCGACCGTAACTTCTTGAATGCTTGAAAAATCAACCGGATTGACGCTACCGCTCCGCCGCCCGCAATGGAAGGCGCTTTCAGCGGCGCCGGATTACAAATTGGATAGCTTGGCCCCGATGCGGGAACCGCAACGGCCAACCAGAACGAAGAAAGGCGTTGACAGCCGCGCGGTTGGTTGGGGACAAGCTGAGGGACGCCTTGCCCTGTTCGCGGCGGGCGTCAACGAAGGGTGGTCGATCGACTTCGATCGGCAGCATGAAAAGGGGATTTGATCGCATGACCGATTTCGATGCCGTACACGAACGCCGGGGCACCGGCAGCTCGAAATGGAGCAAGTATCCGGACGACGTGCTGCCCATGTGGGTCGCCGACATGGATTTTCCCGCGGCACCGGAGATCGTCGATGCCATCCGCAACCGGCTCGAACATCCGCTGCTCGGTTATGGCGTCGCTCGCGACGAACTGCGCGCCCGGATCGTCGCCGACATGCAGGACAAATACGACTGGACGGTCTCGCCCGACCAGATCGTCTTCCTTCCGGGCGTCGTGCCCGGCTTCAACATGGCGCTGCATGCGATGCTCCGGCCCGGTGACGGCGTGTTGGTGCAGACGCCGGTCTATCGTCCCATCCTCGAAGCTCCGGCGGACTGGAACCTTGTCCGTCGTGAAGCACCGCTTGTGCCGACCGCCGAAGGCCATGTGATGGATACCGACGTTCTGGCGACGGAACTGGCGAAGTCGAAGGCGCTGTTGTTCTGCAACCCGCACAACCCCACGGGCAAGGTCTTCACGGCGGAAGAGCTGAAGACGATCGCCGATCTCTGCCGAAAGAACGACACGCTGATCATCTCCGACGAGATCCATTGCGACCTTCTGTTCGACGGTCGCCGCCACGTGCCGATCGCCACGCTTTCGGAAGATGCCGCCAACCGCACGATCACCCTGATGGCCGCCAGCAAGACCTATAACATTGCCGGCCTCAAGACCGCCTTCGCGATCGTCGGCAACAGGGAGATCCGCGAGAAGTTCAACCGGGCACGGCTCGGCATGGTCGACAACGCCAATATCATCGGGCTCGAGGCGACGCTTGCGGCCTTCTCGAAGGCGGGCGACTGGAAGACGCGGATGCTCGCCTATATCGAGGCCAACCGCGACTACCTGTCGGCCGAAATCGCCCGACGCTTCCCAAAGATCAAGCTCATAAAATCAGAGGGCACGTTTCTCGCCTGGCTCGACTGCACGGCACTTGATCTCAAGCCGGATGCCCAGAGCTATTTCCTGGAGCACGGCAAGGTCGGCTTCAACGCCGGATCGGACTTCGGCGAGGCCTACGGCAACTTCGTCCGCGTCAATTTCGGATGCCCGCGAGCCTTGCTGGAAGAAGGCCTGAGCCGCATGGAACGCGCAATCGGCCGAAACACCTGATCGGAGTTCGCCCAGCGGAAAAAAGGTTGGCCACGGCCAGAAGCCAGTGGCTTTTCCCTAATTGCTGGCGGGGCCCTCCGCCAGCATCCTCGCGGCCCTGAAGGTCAGACGATCCCGCCGCCGCCGCTGGTGGAGGCCGGACGTTCTGCCGCGACCCGCTTGCGATATCCGCTGGCGCGATACGCCGCGACCGGATCGATCGCGCCGCCGGCACGACGGCGGGCTTCGGCAAGGATCGGCTCGACATCGGTGCGGTAAGCCCGCTTCAGCGTCTCCGACGCCATCAGCGCATCATTTTCCTGCTGGAAACCGTCGAGCGCACCCCGATCGACCAGCAGGGCCTGCGCATAGGCCCGGCGAATCTCGTTGGCGCTGGAAATCAGGCTTTCGATCGGGTCGGTGACGTTGTGCGACTGGTCGATCATATGCGCCGGCCGGAAATCCTTCACCCCCCGATGCTCTGCATCGACCAGTTCGTTGAAGACGAGAAAGAGGCGGTAGGGCTCGATCGCGCCGGCATCGAGATCGTCGTCGCCATATTTGGAATCGTTGAAGTGGAAGCCGCCGAGCTTTCCGAACTGGATCAGGCGGGCGACGATCATCTCGATATTGGTGTTCGGCGCATGATGACCCAGATCGACGAGGCAGAAGGCCTTCGGTCCGAGCGTGTTGGCGATCAGGTAGTTGGTGCCCCAGTCCTGCACGACCGTCGAATAGAAGGCCGGCTCGTACATCTTGTGTTCGGAGAACAGCCGCCAGTCGTCCGGCAGCGCCTTGTAGATCTCCGCCATCGAGGCGAGATAGCGCTCGAACACCCGCGTGAAATGGCTCTGGCCCGGAAAGTTCGAGCCATCGCCGATCCACACCGTCAGCGCCTTGGAGCCGATCGCCCTGCCGATCTCGATACATTCGAGATTGTGTTCGATGGCTTGGCTCCGCGTCGCGGCGTCAGTGTGGCTGAGCGAGCCGTATTTGTAGGAATGCGCCTGCCCCGGCGCATCGGAAAACGTGTTCGAGTTCATCGCGTCGAAACCGAGGCCGAGCGCATCGCCCTTGGCCCGCAACTCCTTCGCATCCGCCTTGTCCCAGGGAATGTGCAGCGAAACGGTGGGCGTCGCCCGGGTCAGCTGTTGAATGACGGCGCAGTCGTCGAGCTTGTCGAAAATGCCGCGCGGCTCTCCCTGACCGGGGAAACGGGCAAATCGCGTGCCGCCGGTGCCGACACCCCAGGAGGGCACGGCCACGAAGAACTTTTCGACCTCGCCGGTGATCGTTTCGATATCGATCCCGCGCCGCGACAGATTTCCGCCGAGCGCGTCGTAATCGGATTTGAGCGCGCTCAAGCGCTTCTCATTTTCGGCGGCGATAATGTCCGCGGAGATTTTCTGTTCAGTCATGTATTCCCTCCCGTAGGCTCTGGTGGCCCCTCATCCGCCTGCCGGCACCTTCTCCCCGCATGCGGGGAGAAGGACATATGCCGCGCCGCCTACAACCCTCTCCGACGTTGCGTGGGGCACGTCCCCTCTCCCCGTCAGAACGGAGAGAGGGTCAGAACTTGCTCAACGCGTAAAACTCTGCGCATTCCCCGCATCGACGTTGATGATATTGCCGGTCGATTTCGCCGAGGCATCCGACGCCAGGAAGTAGATCGCCTCGGCGATATCCTCCGGGAAGACGTTGAGCTTCAGCATCGAACGCTTGCGGTAGTGCTCCTCGAGGTCGCTCACTTCGATCTTCGAGGAAGCGGCGCGTTGTTCGCGCCATTCGCCGTTCCAGATCTTGGAGCCGCGCAGCACCGCATCCGGATTGACCGTGTTGACGCGGATGCCGGCATCGGCGCCTTCCAGCGCCAGGCAGCGGGCGAGATGGATTTCGGCCGCCTTGGCCGTGCAATAGGCCGACGCGTTCGGCGACGAGGCAAGGCCATTCTTGGATGCGACGAACACGACGTTGCCGCCGAGATTCTGGCGCCGGAACAGCCGGAAGGCCTCGCGCGAAACGAGGAAATAACCCGTCGCCAGGATGTCGATATTCTTGCTCCACATGGCAAGCGTCGTCTCCTCGACCGGCGCGGAAGACGCGATCCCGGCATTCGAGACGAGGATATCGACACCGCCGAATTCCACGCTGGCCTCGGCAAACGCGGTGATTACAGCGTCCTCGGTCGTCACGTCGAGCAGAACACCGCGCACGGCATCCTTGCCGAAGGACTTTTCGAAATCGGCCTTGGTCGTCTCGAGCGCGCCACCGTCGATATCGGCAAGCACCACGCAGGCACCCTCGCCCATCAGCCTTGCGGCCGTCGCCCGCCCGATGCCGCCGGCGCCACCGGTGACGAAGGCCACCTGCCCGGCAAGGCTCTTCGGCTTCGGCATGCGCTGCAGCTTCGCCTCTTCGAGCAGCCAGTATTCGATATCGAAGGCCTCCTGTTCCGGCAGGCCCTGATATTCGGAAACGGTGGAGGCGCCGCGCATCACGTTGATGGCGTTGACGTAAAACTCGCCGGCGATGCGGGCGGTCGCCTTGTCACGCGCGAACGACAGCAGGCCGACGCCGGGGATCAGGAAGACGACCGGGTTGGGGTCGCGGATCTTCGGGGAATTGCCGTGCTTGCAGGCCTCGTAATAGCGCGTGTAGTCGGCGCGGTAGTCCTCAAGCGCCTTGTCGAGGCCGGAAAGAACCGCGTCGACATCCGGCTTGGCAGGATCGAGATCAAGGATGAGCGGGCGGATTTTCGTGCGCAGGAAATGGTCCGGGCAGGACGTGCCGAGCGCACCGAGCGGCTTCAAATTCTTGGAGTTGACGAATTCCAGCACCGCGTCCTGATCGTCGAAATGGCCGAGCTTGCGCTCCGTCTTGCCGATCCGGCCGCGGATTTCCGGCATCAGCCGCGCCGCGATCGCACGGCGCTCCGAGGCAGGCAGGCTCTTCGCCACCGCTCCGCCAAAGATCGTCTTGCCTTCGGTCTGCTCGGCAAACCATTCGATCGCCTTGTTGATGATGTCGAGCGTCAGCTCGTAACAGGCCTTGGCGTCATTCGCCCAGGTGAACAGGCCGTGGCTTTCCAGCACGACGCCCTTGGCGGTTGGATTGGCCTTGACGAAGGCTTCGAGATCGAGCCCGAGCTGGAAACCCGGCCGCCGCCACGGCAGCCAGCCGATTTCGGCGCCAAAAATCTGCTGCGTCAGCTCCTTCGAATTCCTGGAAGCCGCGATCGCTATGATCGCGTCCGGGTGCATGTGGTCCACATGCGTGAACGGCACGAAGCCGTGCAGCGGCGTATCGATGGAAGCGGCGCGCGGATTGAGGTTGAAGGTGCAGTGCGGCAGGAAGCCGACCATGCGGTCCTCGTCCTCGACGCCCTTGTAGAGCCCTTTCAGCGCCTCCAGCTTGTCCATGTAGAGGGTGGCAAAACCGTCGAGCTTGATCGTGCCGACATCGCCGCCCGACCCTTTTACCCACATGACCTTCACTTTTTCGCCGGTCAGCGGATCGGTTTCCATCACCTTGGCAGACGTATTGCCGCCGCCGTAATTGGTGATGCGCTTGTCGGCACCGAGAAGGTTGGAGCGATAGAGCAGCTTGCCTGGCTCGTCGAGCTTGGCGGCCTGCGCATCGTTCCAACGGTTTTCGAGAAGGCGGGTTTGGCCCGACATCGCTTGTCCTCCCAACGTGTTTTCGGCTCACGGCGACAGTGCAGCCGCCATCTCCATGCTGTGGGTATCGCGCATTGCCGCGCTATCTGTCAATCACAAACGATCATAAACTTTCATTGTGCAGCGCAATAAAAGCGAATTTGATCGTTTCTGATTGACATCGTAAATTTTCCAGCAATAGTTGTCGGCCAGGAGGAACCCCATGCACGAACGTGAACGCCATCGCATCATTTTGAGCGCTATCCAGGAAAAGCCCGTCATCACGGTGCAGGATATCGCCGAATTGACCGAGGCCTCGGAAGCGACGATCCGGCGCGACATCGCCTCGCTGCACGTTCAGGGCAAGCTCAGGCGGGTCCGGGGCGGCGCCGAGGCGGTACATCCGCCGCAGATCGGCCAGCTGGCGGCCCGCTCGTTCCGGGTGTCGGAATCGGTCAACATCGACAAGAAGCGCGCAATCGCCCGCCGTGCCGTGGAACTCTGCGACGAAGGCGATTCCATCATCATCAACGGCGGCACGACGACGTTCCAGATGGTGCATTTCATGTCGGCGCGGCGGCTGCAGGTGATGACCAATTCATTCGCGATAGCCGAACATCTGGTCAAGCATTCGAAGAACACCGTGACGATACCGGGCGGCGCGATCTACCGCGAGCAGAGCCTGATCCTGTCGCCCTTCGACAATGACGCGATCCGCAATTTCTATGCGCGGC
>Ga0102590_1000477_pt1 | contig 88338 bp, 80 predicted proteins | sample AraplaMF_Col_mMF_FD_76859 | JGI IMG/M metagenome (GOLD analysis project Ga0102590, IMG submission 76859) | Arabidopsis root microbial communities from the University of North Carolina, USA - plate scrape MF_Col_mMF | ecosystem: Host-associated > Plants > Roots > Endosphere | place: USA... | reverse complement strand
GAACCCATCCTCGGCACCGGCGGCATCGTGCCGCCGCCGAACGGCTACTGGCAGAAGATCCAGGCCGTGCTCGACAAATATGACATCCTGCTCGTCGCCGATGAAGTCGTCACCGGCTTCGGCCGTCTCGGCACGATGTTCGGCTCGGATCACTACGGCATGAAGCCGGACCTGATCACCATCGCCAAGGGGCTGACCTCGGCTTACGCTCCCCTTTCCGGCACGATCGTTTCGAACAAGATGTGGCAAGTCCTGGTACAGGGTTCCGATCAGTTGGGGGCGATCGGTCACGGCTGGACCTATTCCGCCCATCCGATCTGTGCCGCCGCAGGCATTGCCAATCTCGAACTGATCGACGAACTGGGCATTATCGAGAATGCCGGCACCACCGGCGCCTATTTCCGTTCGGAACTGGAAAAGGCGGTCGGCGGCCACCGCAATGTCGGCGAAGTCCGCGGTGACGGGCTGATGGCGGCCATCGAATTCGTCGAGGACAGGGACGACCGCATGTTCTTCGATGCCGGCCGCAAGATCGGTCCGCAAGTCGCATCCGCACTCCTCGAACGCGGCGTCATCGGCCGCGCCATGCCGCAGGGCGACATCCTCGGCTTCGCTCCGCCGCTTTGCCTGACACGCGAGGAGGCCGACATCGTGGTCAAGGCCGCGGCGGGTGCGATCGAAACCGTCTTCAAGAACATCTGAGGGAGAAGATCAGCATGACGATCCCGGAAAAGATGGCGGCCGTATTGCTCACCGGCCATGGCGGTCTGGACAAGCTCATCTATGACAGGGACGTGCCCGTCCCGACGCCCGCCGATGGCGAGGTTCTGATCCGCGTCACGGCCTGCGGCATGAACAATACCGACGTCTGGGTACGCCAGGGCGCCTACGGCACCGAGGACGATCCGTCGGCCGTCTCCACATGGCGCAGGCAAGGCAACACGCTGACATTCCCGCGCATTCAGGGCACCGATACAGTCGGTCATATCGTCGCCGTCGGCGCCGGCGTCAATCCGGCACGCATCGGTGAACGCGTCATGGTCGACTTCTCGATCTACAACCGGGCCGACGACAGCCTCGCCGACATCGATTACATGGGCCATGGCCGCGATGGCGGTTATGCCGAATACATGGCGTTGCCGGCCGAGAACGCCCATGTCGTCGCAACCGATCTGACCGACGTCGAACTCGCCACCTTCTGCTGCGCCTATCTGACCGGCGAGCGCATGCTGGAACGGGCAAGGCTGTCGGCCGGCGAACGCGTTCTCGTGACCGGCGCCTCGGGTGGCGTCGGCTCGGCGATTATCCAGCTCGCGCGGGCCCGCGGCGCCATCCCGATCGCGGTCGCAGGTCCCGGCAAGGAAGCGGCGATGCTCGATATCGGCGCCGAAGCGGTGGTGACCCGCGGCAGGGGCGACCTGGTCGAAGCCGTCCATTCCGCCAGCCGTGGCCAGCCGATCGATGTCGTCGCCGATCTCGTCGGCGGACCGCTGTTCAACGACCTCCTGAAGATCCTGCGTCCCGAAGGCCGCTACACGACGGCTGGCGCCATCGCCGGCCCGGTCGTCCAGCTCGATTTGCGGACCATGTATCTGAAGCAGCTGGAACTGCACGGCTCGAGCCAGGGAAGCCGTGCCGACTTCCGTCGGATCGTCGGCTATATCGAAAGTCGGAAGATCCGGCCTCTCATCGGCGGCGTCTATCCGCTGTCGGAATTCCATCGCGCGCAGACTGATTTCATGGCGAAGAATTTTGTCGGCAAACTGGTCGTGGTTCCCGACGCGAGATGATCCTTGCTTTCGCGGCGAACCTTATCGGGTTTGCAGCGTTTCACGGCAATGGAAAATCATGATGGCACCGGCCTTTCGTTGCGTCGGACTATTTCGCGGCAATGCGACCAAATCGCCCCCACGCCCCTATTTGAGAGGGCGGAGCGATCGTTCGTGCCAAAAGGCTGCTGATGCCAGCTTCCGCCAGCATGAAACACCTGACGTCCGTGGAAATTGGAAAAATTCGGCGCGCTGTCGGCATAGCGCGCATGATGGATACTGCGGTCAGATTGCCTGTCATCGGCGTGCGGATCGGTGCGGACTCAATTCTCGGCCTTATCCCCGCCGTCGGCGACATTGCCGGATCTCTGATCGGTCTTTTTATCATCGATGAGGCAAGACGCCTCGGTGTTCCCACCCATAAGCTCGCCCGTATGGCCGTCAATCTCGGGATCGACGCCGCAGGCGGAACGGTTCCCTTGATCGGCGATCTCTTCGACGTCTATTTCAAGTCTCATCGCCGAAACGTCGGTATCATCCTCGACCACTTTGGGATTAGCGAAGACGAGCTGAATCGGCACATCTGACGAAGCCGATCGCTTCGCCGGTCTGGATCACGTCCGAGCGCCCTTTCTCGTCAGAAACGCCAGGGCCGCCGCGCCGACGAGGCCAGAGTTCTGATCCAATGCTGCCAGCATCACCTTGACATCCTTGAATGCCGGCATGGCCCATTGCGTGATGTAGGCTTGGATGCCCGGTTGCAGACGGTCGAACTCGTGGGAGAGCCCTCCCCCCATGACGATGATATCCGGACTGAAGATATGGATCAGGCTGGTGAAGCCGCGGCCGAGAATCTCCGCTTCCTCGTCGATCAGTTGATTTGCGAGACGGTCTCCATTTCTGGCGGCCGCGAAAACGCTGCGGCTGTCTATGGCTCCGTCATTGCTGCCTAACGTCGTGTCGCGGCTTTCCATCGCTCGCATTTGCGCGCGCCGCGCAAAAGCCGGCCCGGATCCATAGGCCTCGAAACAGCCCCTGTTGCCGCAAGGGCAAAGCTCGCCGTTCGGCACGACCGACATGTGGCCGACATGAGCCGCCATGCCCTTGCGACCGCGCACCACGCGACCGTCCGCAACAACGCCGCCGCCAATGCCGGTGCTCACGGTGACATAGATCAGGTTATCAAGTCCCTTGCCAACTCCGAACTGCCACTCACCGATGGCAGCGGCAATAGCATCATTCTCGAGGTCGACAGGAAACGGAAACCGCTTCTGCAACTCCGCCTTCAGCGGAAAATCGACGAAGCCGGAGAGGGTCGGGATATCAGTCGCGACACCGGCAACCGTATCGAGTGGGCCCGGAGCGGAAACGCCGACGCCCACCACCGAAGCAGGGTTTGATGCTGCAAGCAGTCCATCGGCCAGGCCGCAAATCTGGGCGAGCACGCGGTCGGGACCCGCCAGCGCATCCGTCGGTTCGGCTGCGCGCGCCAGAATCCGGCCTTGCTCATCGACGAGGGCAGCGCGTACCTGCGTCCCACCGAGGTCGATTCCAATGGCAACCTGCTGCATGTGAAGACCATCAGTTAGAGTGCGCGGACCCATGCCATCCGCTCGTCGAGCGACGGCGCATTGAAAGCCAGGGAACCGAGAACGACCGTCTCCGCACCCGACTGGCGCAGGAGAGGCACGGTGTGCTCGCGAATACCGCCGTCGGCCGCAAGCACGATCCGATGCGCCGCGCCGCAGCCGGCGATGATCTGCTTGGCCTGCTGAAGCCGAGCGCCGGCCTTTTCGTCGAGGCCCTGGCCCTTCACACCGATCGCCGTGCCGAGCAGCGTCACGAAACTCAGCCGGGAAACGTATCTTTCGACCCGCTCGACGGGAGTATCGACTTTGAGGACCATGCCGGCGGCGACGCCGCGGCGATCGAGGAGATCGAGCGCCTGGTCGGCGACGCTTTCGTTTTCAACATGCAGGCTAATCAGGTCGCTGCCCGCATCGGCGAACTGCTCGATCTGCGACAGGATGATGCTGTCGGCGACCATCAGGTGAACATGGATCGGGCGCGCGGAAATTTTGCGCACCCCGGCGACGAGATCAGGGAAAAACAACATTGCCGGCGCGAAATGACCATCGGCGACATCGATATGGAGGATGTCGACGTGCGGATCGACACGCATCAGATCATCGGCGAGACGCACAAGATCGGCCGACCAGACGGAGAATTCAGCAATCAAGCGATCCTTCGGAAGATCAGCGATCCAGGTCTTGGAGGGGGTCGTCATTGTTTCAGAGCTCCTTCAGAAAATGGCCCATGGCAAGCCGGAAGTCGGCAACGTATTGCGGACGGCTCACAGTCTTCGATGTGATCTGCACGAAACGCGCGCCGGCAATGCGCTCGGCAAGAGCACATGCGTGGCCAAGAGGATGAATGCTGTCCCGATCATGGCCGATGATGAGCGTCGGTACGGCGATCTTGCCGACCTCCTCGTCGGTCACATCAGGACCGTCATTTGAGATCCTGGTGAGCAGTTCGGCGGTCACATCCAAAGGCGTGCGGGAGAAAAAGCCGGCGAGTGACGCCAGATTGTCCGGAGCCTCGGCGGCGAGCCGCACGCCCACCGGCCCTGCCAGGAACGCGGTCTTTGCCTCATCCGGCGGCAGAGTTTTCAAAAGCCGCCCGACTTCGGCATTGGGCGCCATATTCTCCGGCGCGGGTGCCGTCAGCCAGGCCGGCCTTGCGATGATCAGAGCCTTGACAAGATCGGGCCGCTTGACCGCGAGACGTAAGGCGATCGCAGCACCCATCGAGATGCCGCCGATCACGATCGGCGGCGTAAGGTTTTTCTCGATATAGGCGGCGATGTCATCGCAGAAGGTCGCGATCGACAACCGCTCCAGATTGCCGGCTTGGGAGTGGCCGTGGCCACGCGCTTCGATCGTTACCCGGCGAAAACCCGCTTCGAGCGGAAAAACTTCGTCGGTCTGCGCCGCGTCTCCGCATAAGCCATGCTGGAATATGGCGGACGCGCCCTCGCCCACCATATCCACATTGAGAATGGTCCCGTCGCTGGTTTCGAACGGTTGAGCCCGTCTCATCTTCCTGCCTCCGCAGAATGACCGTCGAGGCTATTCTTCAGGAAGGCCGCCACGCCGGCCGCCTCCGAAGCCGAAAGACCATGCGTGACGAGACTGCCCTCGAAGCCGATCGCCTTGAGCCGGCCGAGATAATGCGCGTAATCGAGGACGCCCTTGCCGGCGGTCGCGAAACTACCGTCGCGATTGCGGTCTTTCGCATGCGCCATGACGATCCGATCGGCCAGAAGGTCGATGGCGGAAGACACGATGCTCCGCTGCTCATCCAGCGTCGCGAGCTCGAAGAGATTGGCCGGATCGAGCACGATCTTGATGCGGGGGCTCTTTAGTGCCGTGATCAGCCGATGGGCTTTCTCAGCCGAGTTGACGACATTGGCAAGCTCGGGCTCGATGCCGAGATCGACATCGTAGCGTTCCGCGATCTCGATGGCCGTTCCCATCGCTTCGAGGAGGTCCCGCCAGGCCTCCGGCGTATTGTTGTCGGCGTGGGCCTTCCACTGGTCGATGGGATCGCGTGTGCCGGTGCAGAGCGTGATCAGGGCGGTCGACATGCCGGTGCTGCGCTCGGCCAGCGTCGCGAGGTTACGAAGGCCGGCCGCGCGAACGGCAGTATCCGGGTGGATCATGTTGAAGGTGCCGGAAACGGCAACGATTTCGACGCCGCTCTCGCGTGCGGCTTCGGCGACCGAGCGGGCCCGGGCTTCCGTGATGATCTCCGGCATCGGCGCAAGGCCCGAGCAGGCCATATTATATTGGGCGCAGGTGAATCCGGCCGCGGCGACCGAGTTGAGAACGCTTACCGGTTCAGTTCCCTCGAAGGTCTTTGCGAAGATGCCGAGCTTCATCACACGCCACCCGTGACGTCGGACAGCGCAACCGCCTTGCCGCTTTCGGCCGAACGCGCGACGGCGACCATGGCCCGGACGGATGCCAGACCATCATCGATGTCGGCGCCTTCCATCACGGCGCCATCCAGAATGGTGCGGGCGAAGCCTTCGACCTGACGGCGATAGAAATGGCCGTCGGCACCGAGAACTCGATGGGTCGCGCCGTCCGCCTCTCGGAAAATGTCCACCTCGCTGGTCTTGTAGTACCACGGGTTATAGGTCTTGCCCAAAATGCTGCCATTCTTGCCATAGATCTGAAAGCCTTCGTGCCAGTCCATGCGCACCTGGACGGTGAGATCGAGATGGCCGAGCGTGCCGGAGGCAAATTCCACGTCCACGAACCAGCACCAGATACCGGCGCGCTCCGACAGGCGAGCGTTGACGGAAACGATGTCGCCGGCGAAATAACGTGCGGTGTCGATCAGATGGCAACCGTGGGCAAGCATGTAGTAGCGCCGCAGGTCGGCTTTCGGATTGGCGGAAGGCTTCCGCGCATTGGCGCTGGTGACGATCAGGGGCTGGACCGCATCGGTCATCGGATAGCGGTGCGTGCTGTCGCAATACCATGCTTTCAGAGCAACCATTTCGCCCATTTCATCGCGGATGAAGGATTTGGCAGCCTGGAGCCCCGCGTCAAAACGCTTCATATGCCCGACCTGAAACACCTTTCCCGCCCTGTCGACTACAGCTTTCAGTTCAAGGCATTCCTCGACGGTGACACCGACGGGTTTCTCGCACAGGACATGTTTGCCTGCCTGAAGGGCGCGAATGGAAGCCGGGACGTGAAAGGCATCGGCGGTCGCGATCACCACGGCATCGAGGTCGGGATCGGCCAGCATCTTATCGTAATCGTCATAGGTTTTTTCCACCCCGTGGGTGATTGCCATACGTTCGCGGAGATCCTCGGCAACGTCGCAAATCGCATAGAGGTCGGCATTGGCTGCCTTCGTGCAGCTCTCGAAGTGCGCGGCCTGGGCAATCTGGCCCGCTCCCAATACGCCGATGCGGAGACGTCGTTCCTGTTTTGCTGGCATCGAAAAGCCCTTCGGGTCGGATATTGAGGTGAACGCCGGTTTCGGCGTCGGATGGAATGCTTTCAAACGTCAACGACGTCTTCTGGCCGGGCCGCCACCAGCGCCGCCCGCTGCTCCCTCGTCAATTCAGAGCGCCATATGCGTTTGAGGATGGAAAAAGTGCAGTTTCGCCGGGTCGATCGCCACATTGATCGATTGGCCTGTCTCGACCGCACTGACAGCCTCGAACCGCGCAACGGCGTTGGCGGCCCCGCTCAAGTCCTCGACAGCATCGGGGTCGCCTGAGTCGATCCGGACCGCGTCGATCTTCAAATGCACGATCAACTCGGAGCCTAGCTCCTCGATCGACTTCACGACAACCGGGATCGTCGGATGGGAGGCACCCGACGGCAACCGGCTGTCGTAGAGGTCCTCGGGCCTGACCCCAAAGATCAGGGCCTTTCCCTCGAAGGCGGAAAGACCGGGAGCGCGTTCGAAGGCGCCGTCGGACAAGGGAATGGAGAAGCCCGGCAGATGGATCCGTCCGCCCTCCAGACGCCCTTCGAAAAGGTTCATCGACGGCGAACCGATGAAGCCGGCGACAAACGCATTGACCGGGCGGTGATACAGAGCCTTGGGCGTATCCACTTGCTGAAGCACGCCGCCCTTCAGCACCGCGACCCGATCGCCCATGGTCAGCGCTTCGGTCTGGTCGTGCGTCACGTAGATCGTCGTCACGCCCAGCTGTCTCTGCAGGCTGGCGATCTCCGCCCGCATCTGAACACGCAGCTTCGCATCAAGGTTCGAGAGCGGTTCGTCCATGAGGAATGCCGCGGGCTCACGGACCATGGCGCGGCCCATCGCAACACGCTGGCGCTGGCCGCCGGAAAGCTGTGCGGGCTTGTTGCCCAGCAAGGATTCCAGCTGCAGGATCTTGGCGATCTCATGCACGCGTTTGGTGCGTTCGGCCTTGTTCTTTCCGGCCAGCTTCATCGAAAAGGCGATGTTGTCGAACACGGTCATGTGCGGATAAAGCGCATAGCTTTGAAAGACCATGGCAATGTCCCGGTCCTTGGGCGCGAGATCCACGACGTCCTGACCGCCGATGCTCAATGTTCCGCTGCTGATTTCCTCGAGCCCGGCAATCATGCGCAAAGCGGTCGATTTTCCGCATCCGGACGGCCCGACCAGAATCAGAAACTCGCCATCATGGATCGTCAGGCTCAGATCCTTGATCGCATGGTAGCTGTTTCCATAGGTCTTGCAAATTTTGTCGAGTACAACCACAGCCACGTATCGTTCTCCCGTACCAGTCCAGATCACATCTTGAACGGCGCTCCCCGCCGTCTCCGATCCTTTTGACAAGAAAGCTCAGGCCTGAGCGTCAAAGTCAACAAAAGAATCGAGGGGAATTCATCGCAATCTATCGGAAATAAATCGTATCTAGTTGAAAAATATCATCATTTTACATGAAACGAATATTAATTTGCGGAATTATATTTTTTATCGCGCGTAACTTTTATGGCCAACGCCATGACTGTCAAGAGATCTCGCAAGGCGCTTCAATTGCAGATCAGCGACGCACCGCTCGGTCGGTCGACCAGTGTCGACACCGGTCACACCTGCGCTCACTTTTGGGATCCCGACATCGGGAGCGGCGCAGGTGCATTCTCCGCCGCCATCCATGCCAGGCACGTCCGGTGATCCGGCAGGCCTCGACGCCCTCCCCGTGCAGTCACGGAAATGGCGGCCGCCGCCGTGGCATAGGCAGTGCAATCAAGCGGGCTCTTACCCCTAGCGAGGGCAAGGGCGTAGGCACCGTGAAAACAATCACCGGCGCCGGTCGTATCGATCGCCTGAACCTGATAGGCCGGCACATGCCACCTGACGGTATCGCCTTTCTGGCGGAGATAGGTTCCTCGTTCGCCATCAGTGAGGACAACCGCGGACCGATCCCCGGACCAGAGCTTGTCCAGGATCATCGCGGGATCACCATAGCCGGTGTATTCCTGCGCAAAGGCGAGCGGCAGCACCAGGTGATCGGCAAAAGCCAGGATCCGGTCGGTCGCGGCACCGACCGTCCATTCGATATCGGCAATCACGGCCAGGCCCAGGGCGCGTGCGCGCGCCACGACACTTTCGGAGTGCGTGGCATAGCCATCGATCAGCAGGACCGGGGCTTGCATCAGAACATCGTCGGGCAGCGCATCCGACGTGCCGTGCAGCACATCGTCGTCATAAGCGATGAACCGGTCGCCGTCGGGACCGACCGTGATCACGGAGCGGATCGGCGCGGCATCAGCGTGGCGGGGAGCCAGCGATATGTCGACGCCGTTACGCTCGAGCTCGCTACCCGCCACATCGGCCATTGGCTCATCGCCGAGCCAACCTATGAAGCCGGCCCGTCCGCCGAGCCGGGCGGCGGCAACCAGGGCCGTCGCCACGTTGCCGCCATGGTCCGTGGCACGCTTAATCACTTTTCCCTTGCCGGCCGTCAGCCCCCGATCGACATAGATGATGTCATCGATTGCCAGGGCGCCGAAGCCCAGAACCTGGAAAGGGCGCGACACGTCTCAAGCACCGGCCGCCGCCAGCGCATCCTCCGGCGCCATCCCGTTATGAATGACGAACTTGAAGGCGCGCGCGGCCATGGTCGTATCACCGTGGCCCCAAAGGTTGCGACCGACGACCGCGCCCTTGGCTCCAGCGCGCAATGCGTCCGAGGTCTGGACGAGCGCTCCGAGCAGCGTTTCGGTCTTGGGGCCGCCGGCGATCACGACCGGAATCGGGCAGGTCGCAACGGTCTCGCGGAAGGATTCGAAATCGCCGGTATAGCCGACCTTGATCACGTCGACTCCGGCCTCGAATCCGATGCGCACCGCATAGGCAATCTCATCCGGGGTGAACACGATCTTGCCGCCGTCGGAGAAATCACGGGGATAGACATGGGCAACGACCGGCATCTCGAAGCGGGCGGCGGCGTTGACCGTATCGGTGAGCCAGCGGATATATTCTCCTTCGGTGGCGCCGCGCACGGGAATGGCGACAGCCAGAGCGTCCGCACCATAGCGCACCGCGTCTTCCGGGGTCGCAATGAGCTGGCGAATGCGGTCGTCAGCGGTGAAGCAACCACCCTGAATGACGAGCGCTGCCTTCCCGGCATATTCCGACCAGAGGTGGCGCGCCGCGCCGGGCTGGATGCTGATGTAGTCGGGTCCCCCCGCCATGACGCGTCTGAGCGCACCCGGCAGGTCGGCAAGCCCGCCCTCACGCACATTGCCATAACCGACAAAATGATCGACGGCGCCTCCGAACAGATGACCCGATGGGTTCGAGAACAGGCGTGCGAGGCGGACTTTGGTTCCGAGACCCATGGCGATACTTCCTTCGTGATTGCCGGCTTTGCGATTGCTGGCGCCGATGCTGAGGAAACCCTAACTCGAAAACAAACAAATATTCAATATTTCGATTTCTTTCGTTTTTACATGGATGATGAATTTTTGACGTGCATTTTCGTCATCATGCGGCTATTTTTGCAGCAGGAGCCGTAGGATAAGGCGGCGAACTTTCGTTTTTCAAAAGTCATATGGTCGCAAAAGGCGACAGGTCGGGATCACAAATGCTTGCAGAGCAGAGGCGGCAGCAGATCATGCTGGAACTTCAACGGGTCGGTCAGGCACGCACCCGCCAGCTCGCGGAATTCTTCGAGGTCTCGGAAGTGACGATCCGCTCCGACCTCGAAATCATGGACGCGAAGAAGCAACTGATCAAAACACATGGCGGGGCAATCGCCCTGCCGTCCGACTCGCCAGCGGCGGCCTTTGAGGAACGCATGCAGCGCAATTTCGATGCGAAGCGACGCATCGCCCAGATGGCTGCGCGGCAGATCATCGACAATCAGTCAATCGTCTTCGACAGCGGTTCGACGCTGTTGCAAGTGGCCATGCAGATGCCCCCGGTCAACAACGTCGTGGTTGCGACGACGGCGATGAACATCGCGCAGCATCTGATGTACCGTCCAGGGCTCGACGTGCACATGATCGGCGGCCGCGTATTTCCCAGCACCGTGAGCACGATTGTGTCGGACTCCGACAAGGCGGTCGGCGGCCTCGTCGCCCACCAGGCCTTTGTCAGCGCCCACGCGATCGATCAGGCCTTCGACGTCGTCGATGTCTCCGAGGATATTGCGCGAACCAAGCGCAACCTGGTTCGCATGGCCCGGCGTGTCGTCCTCGTGGCGGATTCGAGCAAATTTGACATCGGCGCCTCTTCCAAAGCCTTCTCGCTATCGCGCGTCGACCTGATCATCACGGACAGCAACATGCCGCACAGCATTCGCCACCGGCTGGACAAGCTGGGCGTGGAGGTTCGCTACGCGTGACCTGCAGTCCACCTCTCCAATTTACAAGAGAGACAGGAGAGGCTTTGGCGTCGACGGATGGCTTTGGCCGACGCCATGGAATACGAGAAGGGCTAAAATCCCAGACGTCGAAGCGTCTCGCGGTTCGCGCGAACGGCCGCGGCAGGATCGGTTCCGGCATGGTCCGATTCTTCCTCGACCACGATCCAGCCGATAAAGTTCGGCGCATCCCGAACGGCCGAAATCACGGCAGGCACGTCGCAGACGCCTTCCCCCAGCATCGCCCAGGTCCCGCCGGCGTCAACATCCTTCAGATGCACGTAGCGGATCCGGTCCCGGTGGGCCGCCAGCGTATCGCCGATCTGCTGGCCGCCACGCAGGATATGGCCGGTATCCGGCACCCAACCCACGCCTGGATCCAAGAGAGCAAAGAGGCGATCATAGTCGTTGCGGGTGAAGAGGAGCGTGTTGTGGTGCGAGGAAGGATGGACCGCAACGGCGACGCCAGCCGACTGTCCGATCTCGGTCGCACGATTGTAGCACTCGGCCGCAATGGCGAATTTCTCATCGAGTGTACCATCCGAGACGACCGTCGCCGATCCCATCGATACCATCGCACCGGGAAAGTTCGCCGCGAAATCGATCCATCGCCGCGCCGCGTCGAGATCGGAGGCAATCTTTTCCGCCATGGTGAAGCCGCTAGCGGAGCCGAAGGCAAAGGAAACCAGCGCCAAACCGGCATCCGTCAGGGTGCGGGCAAAGTCGGCAGGCTTGAGCGCGTAGTGACCGATCATCGTGTCGGTGATTTCGATACCGGCATATCCGCCATCGGCAATGGCGCGCACCAGATCGTCCGGACCGCCGCTCCAACCGGTACCCAGCATCTCCCAGGTGAATGTTTGGCAGCCGATCTGCAGCTCAGCATTTTTCATATCTCGGTCCTGACCTATTCGTTGATGACAGCCGGTACCGAAGCCGGCGGCTTCCCTGCGCGAGCAATCCCCGCGGCTTCGCCGGCCTTGCTAAACCCCTTCCGCCCGGAGAGGCGGCCGAACACCGGAACGGCGGGCTCTTCAGCGGGGATTGCGACGCCAGCGTCTTGCCATTACCTACGGTCAAATGTTACCGTGCGTCAATATATTTTATTCCTTGCGATTAAAATGTAACGCACCTCAACTGTTCACACCGCAACGGCAAAATCAGGTTCTTCGATGACACAGACCAATGGTATGAAACTCAGGATAGGCGTTGTGGGATGCGGCAATATTTCGCTCGCCTATATGCGCAACGCGCCGCTGTTCCGCGACGTCGAAATCATCGCCTGTGCAGACCTCAACGCTGATACCGCCAAGCGCCGCGCGGCGGAATTCGATCTGCGGGCGGCTGACGTCGATAGCCTCATTGACGACAAGAACATCGACCTGATCCTCAATCTGACAATCCCGGCTGCGCATTTTGACGTTTCGATGCGGGCGCTGTCGGCAGGCAAGCATGTCTTCACGGAGAAGCCGCTCGGCGTCACGGCCGCGGAAGGACGCCGGCTGGTGGATGCCGCCGCCGGCAAGGGCCTCATGCTCGGCTCGGCGCCAGACACGTTCCTGGGAGCGGCCGGACGCCATGCCCGGCGGCAGATGGAAGCCGGCGCTATCGGCAAGCTGGTGACTGGAACAGCCTTCATGATGGGGCGCGGCATGGAGCACTGGCATCCGGATCCCAGCTTCTACTACCAGGCCGGCGCCGGCCCGGTCATGGATATGGGGCCCTACTATCTCACGATGATGGTCAATCTGATGGGGCCGATCCGCCGTGTGCAGGCCGTCGCCACAAGCGGGCAGGAAGAGCGGCTCATCACCGCCGAGGGGCCGAAACAGGGCACCACATTCAGGGTGGGCACGCCGACCAGCGTGCTTTCGCTCCTTGAATTCGATTGCGGCGCCACGGTCACCTTCGGCAGCTCCTGGGACGTCTTCCGCCACTCCAACCACCCCATCGAGCTCCACGGTACCGAAGGCTCGCTGCGCCTGCCCGACCCCGACAATTTCGGCGGCTCCGTCGCGCTCTCCAGCCGTGGCGCTCCCTGGCAGGAAACGGATACATCAGGCGAACTCTTCGGTGCCGTCAACTGGCCGATCGCAGCGCCGGATCGTGCCAACTACCGCATGCTTGGCCTTGCCGATCTCGCGCGCGCAATCATCGAAGGCCGTGCGCCACGCGCTTCGGGCGATCTCGCCCTGCATGTGCTCGAAGTCATGGAAGCGATCCTGCGTGCAGGTGAAACCGGTATAGCGCAGACTATTACGGGTATCGTCGCGCAGCCAAAAGAATTGCGGGAAGACGAAGCAAGGAGCTTGCTGGCATGACGCAACTGGACGAATCCGCCAAACGCGCCCTTGCGTGGCCGGGCGATCCGGAAACGCCGGTGGAAAGTTGCACCCCGGCGCAGGCGCGGCAGCAGTATCTGGACAGTTTCGCAGACATCCAGTGGCCACTCGAGGACGTGGCCGAGATGTTGGAAAGCCATGTGGGCGCCATCAGGTTGAAGATATGGCGCGGCCGGGCCGCGCCGCGCCAGGGGGCACCGGCCTTGCTTTATCTCCATGGCGGCGGCTTTGTGATCGGCGCGCCGGAAACCCATGAGGATATCTGCCGGACGCTTGCCAATATGGCAGGCGCCGTCGTGGTTTCACCCGACTATCGCCTGGCCCCGGAACACCCCTTTCCGACCGCGATCGATGATTGCGCCGCAACACTCGTCTGGATGACCGATCAAGCTGATGCCCTCGGCATCGATCCCTTGCGGATTATCGTCGCCGGCGATAGCGCCGGCGGCAATCTGGCCGCCGTCGTCGCACTCCTGGCGCGGGACGGACAGGTGCCGGCTGTCATCGGACAGGTGTTGATCTATCCAGTGACCGACCAGTTGCAGGCAAGCGACAGCTACTTGCGTTATGCGGAGAGTTTCGGTCTGACGGCCGCGGCGATGAAATGGTTCCGAGACCACTATCTGCCGGAAGCCGCGAGCGGGGCGGATTGGCGCGCCTCGCCGCTCAGCGCAGCGTCGCTGGCGGGGGTGGCGCCAGCCTTCGTGATCCTTGCCGGATACGACGTACTATTTGACGAAGGGGCCGCCTATGCCGAGCGGCTGAGCTTGGAAGCGCAGGCCACAAGCCGGACCTGGCCCGGACAGATCCATGGCTTCGTATCGAAGAGGCGGGCCATTCCGGAGGGGCAAGAGGCCCTCGAAGCCATTGCAATGGCATGGCGCGCCATGGACCCTGCGCTTGCCCGTTGAAGCGGGAACCCGCCAGGTCTCAAGCCGAGTCGCGCATAACAAGCGTCGCCTCGAGGATCACCCTGTTGGTCACAGGGGTCGTCCCATCATCCTCGCTCTCGATGTGCGCCAGCAAAAGCTCCACGGATTTCGCCGCGATCTCGGGCGCGTTCTGGGCCATGGTCGTCAGCGACGGACAGGTATATCGGCTCAGCGGGTGATCGTCGTGCCCGGCGATGCGTACGTCACAAGCGTCGCTCCGGCCGATTTTCAGTCCCGAAGCGAATGCGGCTGCCATCGCGCCGAAAGCGAAGCGGTCGTTGGCGCATAGGAGCGTTTTGCCGGGAAGACCGCCATTCGCAAGAATTCTCTGCATCTGCTCGTATCCGAGACGCTCGAATTCCCAGGAAGGTGGTGCGTCGCAATCAATGACGAGCGGGGAATGCCCTTCCCTCGCCATGGTCGCGCGGTAGCTCGCCTGCCGCTCGCCGGCATTTTCTGTCAAATGCGGAATTTCCAAGAATATCGGTGGCTCACCGGATCGGCAGAGATATTGCACAATGGCTGCCATGCTTTGCGCGTTGTCGTTGCCGACATAAGGAAGGTCAGCGCTGGCAGGGTTGTCGAAGCAGACGACGGGGATTGCGTCGCTTAGTCTTTCCAGCGCAGAACGGCGAGAACCGGCCCCGAGCGGCGCCACGATCGCACCTGCAACCTTCAGCGAGAGCAGGGTCCGCACGGCCTCCGCCTCCAGCTCTGGCCGTGTGTGCGAAGAGATCTGGACGGGCCAGAAACCCTTTTCGCGCAACTCCAGCTCGATCAGCGACACCACCTGCACATAAAAGGGATCCGACATGGTCGGGACCAGAATCCCGATATTCCTGGTCCGCTTGCGATTGAGATGCCGCGCAAAAAGGTTCGGCTCGAAATTCGACTTCTTGAGAGCCGCCTCGATACGCTTGCGGGTGACCTCCTTGATCTGCGAGGGATCATCGAAATATTTCGACAATGTCGGACGCGATACGCCGGCGGCCGTCGCGAAGTCATCCATCGATTTATAGCTTTTCTTGGCCATTCAATTCCTTATTGGCGGGACGACAACTGGTCAGGAATGATTTCGCACTCAACGGCAGATCCACTGACGCGCCAAATCACGCATTCGGCAATTTGTACAGGGTGATCTTCGTTTTCCGGAATCGTCGAAAATCAACACCTAAGCCGGTGTGATCCGTCATTTTTGGTGCGGGCAATCCCCTCCCTTTCGAAAATCGAAATATTCCCTTCATCTGCGACTTGCGCAGTCTGCGCCGCGTGGTTGCAAAAGGCGCTTGTTTCGGCGCCTAAATTCGAAAATTTACAGTGAAGACTGCCGGGCGCCACTCTTTTCATTTTGTTGGGTAAACTTTCATTTGTTTACGAAAGTAAAGAAAAAATGCGTCACAAGCAACACAAATGCTGCAGAAAAATACTGACGATGTCAATCAATTTTATTATTTTCTATCAATGATTTAACTCAACCGACTTCGTGAATGCCAGCCTCCCATCCTTTCCCGATCACAGTTCTTCATTGACAGATGGGGGCTTCAGGGAACCTACTTTGCCTACGATCTTGAGGAGGATCGATTAACTGACAATCTTTGGGAGGCACAGATGAATATCAGAAAATTCGGCGTGACCATGCGGGCTGCCGTAGCGGTATGGGCGCTCTGCGCCACATCCGCGTTTGCCGACACCACCATCGAATTCATTCAATGGTGGGAACCCGAAATGCCGTCCGGCGCCTTGCGCGGCATTATGAACGATTTCGAAGCCAAAAATCCCGGCATCAAGGTGACGCTGGTCAGCGGTCCCTATGCCACGACGCGTGACCAGATCGTCGTCGGCGCCGCCTCGGGAACGCTGAGCGACGTAGTGGGGCTGGATGGTGCCTGGGTAAACGGGCTCGCCAAGCAGGGCGCAATCGCCTCGATGGACGAATTGATGGAGAAGGCCAAGTACGACAAGAGCCAGATCACCGATATCGTCAAGGTCGATGGCAAGAGCGTGATGTTCCCGCTCGCATCCTTCGTCTATCCCGTCTTCGTGAACCTCGATATCGCCAAGGCATCCGGCGTCGACAAGCTGCCGACGACCCGCACGGAATTTGCAGACGCCGCAAAGAAGATGACCGACGCCGCGAAGAACCAGTATGGCTGGGTTCTGCCGCTCTCGCTGCAATCTCCGAGCGGAATCCAGAACGACGTGATGTCCTGGGTCTGGGCCTCCGGCGCCTCGATGCTAAAGGACGGCAAGCCTGACCTCGAAAATGACGCTGTCGTCGGAACGCTCGACTATATCGCTTCCCTCAATAAAGAAGGCGTTATTTCTCCCGGCATTTTCGCCAAGAAGGAACAGGACAAGGTCGAGGAATTCGTCAACGGCCGCGTCGGCATGATGGTGGATTCCCTCGCCCATGTGACCCTCATCCGCGAGCGCAATCCGAAGCTCAATTTCGGCATATCAGCCTTGCCGGCCACTGACGGCTACACCGGCAAGCGCGGCATGCCCTATGCGTCCTGGGGCATCGGCATCAGCGAAGGCAGCCAGCACAAAGAAGAGGCCTGGAAGCTCGTCGAATATCTGATGAGCCCTGACGTCAACGGCCGTCTGGTCTCGATTGCCAACGCCTTCCCCGGCAACGTCCACGCCAAGCCGGATTTCGTGGCCTCGGACCCGATTTTCGCGGAAGCTTTCAAAATCTTCCAAAGCGGTTATCCTGCCAACGAATTCGTCGGCCTTCCGGTCGCCGAAGAGCTGATGCGCGACATGAACGTCGAAGTTCAAAAGATGTTCGACGGGGGGCAATCAGCCAAGGATGCGGCTGCCAATACCCAGAAGGCGTGGCTCGCAAAGTTCTAAGCACGTCGCTTTCACGGATCACCGGCAGCGCACCCTGGCGCTGCCGGTGCAGTCGTCAAATCTCGGCAGAATGGAAGTCACAGCTCATGAATCATTCGGCTCCGGCTCTGGTCGCTGCGCAACCCAAAGCGCGAAGAAAAGGATGGCTTCGTTACAGCACCTTGAGGAAGCTGGTGCCGTATTTCTACGTGTCGCCGGCGACCCTCCTGCTTGTTCTGCTGATGCTGTTCCCGATGGTGATGGTCTTCAAATATTCATTGATGGACGGCGCCATCATGAAAAAGGACGCTGCATTCGCGGGGGTGCAGAATTATCTGACCATCTTCGAGAATCCTGTCTTCTGGCAGTCGGTGGTGCAGACGCTTTATTTCACGATCATGAGCGTCGTCTTCCACTTCATCATCGGCCTGGCCTTCGCGCTGCTGTTGAACACCAATCGCGTCGATCCGCTCATCCGGAGCATCCTGCGTGTGCTCTTCATCCTGCCTTGGCTGTTCACGGCCGTCATCATCGCCATCATCTGGCGCCTGCTGCTCGACCCCAACGGCGTCGTCAACAGCGTGCTGATGGCGCTCCATATCATCAACTTCAAGGTCGAGTGGTTTTCGTCCACGCGCACAGCCATCCACGCTTTGACCTTCGCAAATATCTGGGCAGGCTATCCGCTCTACATGGTCAGCCTGCTCGCCGGCCTCCAGGGCATTTCGAAGGAGCTTTACGAGGCAGCCGGTATCGACGGCGCCAACGAACTCGAAAAATTCTGGTACATCACCATTCCGCAGTTGATGCCGATCATCATCAGCATCGCGCTTCTCGACTTCATCTGGACGATGCAGGTTTTTCCACTCGTTTGGATGACGACGGGCGGCGGGCCGATCTATTCGACGGAAGTGCTCTCCACCTTCACCTACAAGCTCGCCTTCTCCCAGTACGAATTCTCGTTGGCTTCGGCGAGCGCGATGATCATCCTCATCATCTCGATGAGCGTCACCTACTTCTACATCAAACACCAGCAGCGCAGGTGATCGCCATGGCAAAGCGTTCCTTCAAGAGCTCGGTATTGCCGACCATCCTGACCTATCTCGGCCTGGGGATCGGCCTGGTCTTTTCGGCCTTTCCGATCGTGTGGATGTTTTTCAGTTCGCTGAAATCGAATACGGAAATCTTCGCCCTTCCGCCGCGGCTTTTTCCGCAGGATTTTACGGTGGCCGCCTATCTAACGATCTTCAACGATCCGGTGAAAGTGCGGTTCTTCATCAACAGCTACTTCGTTGCCGGCGTCGTCACCTGCCTGACCCTCGTCGTCGCCATCGTGACCGCCTACGGCTTCAGCCGCTATCAGTTCCGGTTCAAGAACACCTTGAACATCTTCATCATCAGCACCCAGACCGTTCCGCCGATCACCCTTCTCATCCCCTATTTCGGAATGGTGGTCGCCTTCAGGATCTTCGATACCTATCTGGCGCTGATCCTGACCTACATGGTCTTCACACTGCCTTATGCCGTCCTGCTGATGACAGGCTATCTCAACACCTTGCCGAAAGAGCTGGACGAGGCCGTCCTTGTCGACGGCGGCTCGAGCTGGACGGCGCTCTGGCGCGTCATCGTTCCGGTCTCGATCCCGGGGATCGTCGCCACGGGGGTCTACACGTTTCTGCTGGCCTGGAACGAATTCCTCTTCGCGCTGACGCTGACGAAATCGATGGATCTTAGAACCGTTCCGATCGGCATCCAGCTTCTGATGGGCCAGCACGCCTTCGAGTGGAACGAGATGATGGCGATGAGCGTGCTCGGTTCGCTTCCCCTCCTGGTCCTTTACCTGGTCGCTCAACGCTACTTCCTGGCAGGCATGACCGCCGGCTCGGTCAAAAGCTGATGCAGCGCTGATCCTAAACTGGCTTTGAGAACGCATACTACAGGCAGATCACTTCTCCGATCTGCCCGCCCGCCACGACTACCGCCCAGCGCTCCAATCCCGCAGGGCATCGCAGACTTCGGCTCTGGTGGGCGCACCGATACGTCCACCGAATACCTGGCATTTGAGTGCTGCCGCCATGGATGACAACCGCATCGTCTCTTCGATCGGCAAGCCTTCCGCAGTAGCCAGCGCAAAAGCGCCATGGAAGATATCGCCGGCCGCGAGCGTATCGACCGCCCTCACCTTCGGAGCGGCAAGATGGACAATTTCGCCGGTTCGGTCGTCGAACCAGAAGCAGCCATTTTCGCCAGCCGTGACGCTGATGAAGGCATGCTGGAACTTTCGCTTCAGAACGCCGACGACCTTCAACAGCTCGGCTGTCCCGACAAGCCGTTCGGCGGCCGGCTGCGAGAACACGATATGGCTGGCGGCCGGTGCCAGCATCTCGATCACGCCATCGCCTGCAACGTCACCATCGAGAATGGCCGGCTTGCCCGCCTCTTGGGCCGCCGACAGCGCCCGCAGAGCAAGCTTCGGCCACCGGACGTCGACCAGCACCGCATCGAAAGCAGAAACGTCCTGTATTGTGACCGGCTTGACCGTTTCGTGCAGGCCGGCATCGTAGAAAGGCACGATCAAGCGCTCGCCCTGGTCATCGACAAGGATCGTCGAGACGGCCGAGCGGGCGCCTTCGACACGCACCATGCCGCTCGTGTCTATGCCGCTGTCGCTGAGGTCGGCGATGATGCGGTCGCCGGTGGCGTCACCGCCGACTGCGCCCCAGAGGCTGGCATGGCCGCCCAGCCGGGCGACCGCAAAGGCGGCGCTCGATGCCATGCCTTCGGCAATCTGCAGCATATCGTAAGGCAGAATTTTTCCCTGGCCGGTCGGTAACGAGCGCACGCGAAACAACGTGTCCATAACCGCCGCGCCGACACACAAAACGCGGCGCGCCTGACCGGGCGGCGAGTCGAAGGCAGAAGTCGTCAAAACCGTTGTCTCACCCGCTCACTTGACGGCCCCGGCCGTCAGGCCCGCCACGATCTGCCGTTGCGCAAACACCGTCAATATCAGCACGGGCAAGGTGACAATCAACGCCGCCGCCGCCAGCGGACCCCAACTGACCTGCTCGAACGAGAGCATGTTGTAGACTGCGACCGGAAGCGTGCGTGTCTCGCGGCTGGCGAGCACGATGCCGAAGACGAAGTTGTTCCACGAGAAGATGACTGACAGGATGAAGGCGACCACGATGCCCGGCCTTGCGATCGGCAAGGCGACCAGCCGGAAAACCTGCCAGGGTGTTGCGCCGTCGATGCTTGCAGCCTCTTCCAGCTCCATCGGCGTCGTCTCGAAATAACCGATCATGATCCACACGACGATCGGCACGGTGACCACGAGATGGATAATGATCTGCGGCATGAGCGTGCCGAGCAGATTCAGCCACTGGAACAGCAGGAAGAGCGGGATCAGGAAAGAAAGGCCGGGCGTCATGCGCGCGATCATGATGACCATCGCGGACTTCTCCGCCTTCAGCCGCGCGATGCCATATCCGGCGGGCACGCCGATCAGCAGCGCCAGAAGCGTGGCTGCACCCGTCACCAGCACCGAATTCCAGAGATAGAGGAAGAAGTTGTTCTCTTCGAAGACCTTCAGATAGTTCGACCAGGCCAAGCGCTCCGGAATGAAGATCGGCGGATAGGCGCCGTTGTCGATCTCATATTTCAGCGACAGCGAGATCATCCAGAGGAAGAACAGGACGACAGGCGAGATCATCACCAAAGCAACAAACAGCAGTCCGATGCGATCGAGTGTCTTGCGCTTCATCAGCGTGCCTCCCCGTCGGACCAATTTACGCGCTGCCGGAGCATCATAAGGACGAAGGAGAGCAGGACGATGAGGATGAAGAAGACAACCGCCATGGCCGAGCCATAGCCGATGTCGTAGTAGGCGAAAGCGGTGTTGTAGAGATAGATGTTGATCGTCTCCGACGCCGTGCCGGGGCCGCCTTGGGTCATGGCATAGATGATGTCGAAACTTTTCACCGCATCGATGCTGCGGATAATCACGGCAATCATCAGGAACGGCGCGATCATCGGCAGCGTCAGATAGCGGAATTTCTGCCAGACATTGGCTCCGTCGATTTCAGCACTTTCATAGGGCTCGCGCGGAACCGCCGCCAGACCGCCAAGCACGATCAGCATGATAAGCGGCGTCCACTGCCAGGTCTCGACCAGCACCAGCGACGGGATGACGCTGCTCTGATTATAGATCCACTCCTGCGGGCCGATGCCGATGAAGGAGAGGAGATAGTTGAGGACGCCCAGCTGCGGATGGAACATCATCGTCCAGACGAGTGCGATGGCGACCGGTGTCGCCATCATCGGCATCACGAATATGCCGCGTATAAGACCGCGCAGTGGAAATTGAGCATCGAAGATCAGCGCCGCGAGTGTCCCCAGAAAAAGGGGAACCACCACCGACAGCGTCGTATAGAGCACCGTATGCCACAGCGACTCCCAAAAGCGCATGTCGGTGGCGAGGCGCGCGTAATTGTCCAGCCCAGCAAAGACCTGCGATTGGCCGAGCGTCCAGCTGTTGACGCTCATCCACACCGTAAACACCCATGGAAAGACGATGACCGCGGCTATGACGATGAGCGCCGGGATGACGAAGGGCCAGTAGTTGGGAGCAAACCGATCCGGTTTGCTCCTTCCTTTCGACGTCTTGGCCACTGCGGTCGTTTCGATACTTGTCGAGGCCATTATCCCTCGCTTTTCGCCAGGACGGGTTCGAACTGTGCCGTCGCTGCCTTCAGTTCGGTTTCGGGATCGGCGCCGCCGATCATGTTGGTAAGACCGACGCCATAAACGTCACGGAACTCGGTGACCGGAATGATGACCGGCAGCGCGAGCTTCGATATCTTGCCGGAACCGACGACGGCATCAAGCCATGCGCTCGGCATCTTGACACCTTCACGGACTTTCGCATCCTCGAGGACAGACTGGCGGAAAGGAACGCCGGCGCCGGCCTGCAGCAGACGTGCGCCCATTTCATGCGAAATCGCCCATTGGCAGAAGAGGTACCCGGCCTCTTTTTTCTGGCTTGCCGCGACGACGCCAAGCCCGTCGCCGAAGGTGCCTGCGGCCTGTGCCTTCGGACCTTTCGGCATGATGCCGTAACCGACCTGGCCGACGACGCGTGACTTTTCCGGATTCTCGATCGGCGGCGCAAAACCGACGCCGTCCAGCCACATGCCGATCTTGCCCTGCAGGAAGGCCGACTGCGCCTCGGCCCAGTTGAAGCCGGAGACGCCGGGAGGGGCGGTCTTGGTCATCAGCCTTTGGTAAAGCTTGGCCGCATCGATCGCTTCTTGCGATGTTGTGCGCAGCTTGCCATCAGGGCCGAGCGGGCTCGAACCATAACCGAGCAGCAGCGACGTCCAGACCGGCGTATTGGCGTTCTTCAGGCCGCGGGCGACGAAACCGTAGGTGTTGGTGGAAGGATCGGTGAGCGCCTCCGCAGCACTGGCGAGTTCTTCGAACGTCGTCGGGTAGGCAAGCCCCTTCTTCTCGAACAGCGCCTTGTTCCAATAGATGATCCAGTAATCGACCGAGAATGGAAGCGAACGCAAAACGCCGTCCGGATCTTTGGCAAAAGTCAGGCCGGCTTCGGCGAAATCGCTTTCAACCAGAGACGGGTCGGTCAGAGAGGAGTCCTTGAGGAAACCGCTGATATCGGCAAGCCAGCCGCCCTTTTCGAACTGCCGCTTCTGGACATGATAACTCATGTGCACGACGTCGAAGCTCGGCTTGCCGGAGCTCAGCTCGATGGTCGTCTTCTGGCGCTGCTGTTGTTCGGGCGTCGCTTCGGCATTGACCTTGATGCCGGTGAGCTCCTCGAATTCAGGCAGGTACTTCAGAAGTATTTCGCTGCGAGGGCTCTTGACCAGGTTGACTTCGAGCGTCGTGCCGGCAAAGCGCTTCCAATCGACCGCAGCCGATGCCAGCCGCACGCCGAGCATGCTGCTGGCCCCAAAAGCGGCCGTACCCGCCAGAAAGCCGCGTCTCGTCGGATTTAAAAACGATGACATGTGATTCCTCCTCCTTTTGCCGGCGATCTCCTCACCCCCGGCTGTTTATTTCCGATTATATCCTGAGCGCACGATCTCTTGCATGATTGATGTGTGCGACAAGGCTGTTGACGGCGTCCTCCGCCGATCGTCGTTCGATTGCCTCGAGCACCTTGAGGTGCTCGCCCATGACAGGTCCGACGTGACCATCGATGCGAAAACGATCCTGACTGATCAGGCGCATCTTGATCGAGTTCACCCGGTAGGCGTTCGAGATGATGGTATTTCCTAAAGCATCGATAAAGGCGTCGTGCATGCCCCAATCGACAGCTTGCGCGTGCACTTCCAATTCGTGCGATCCATCGCCGTTTCGAATGGCATCGGCAATATCCCGATGCTGTTTCAAAAGCTTGGCGATCGTCTCGTCAGACGCGGAGCGGGTGAAAAGCGCAACTGCTTCCTTCTCCAGGAAGACGCGCAGCTGAAACGCCTCGCGAATGAGGTTAAGGTCGATATGAGCGATCTGCAAACCCCGCTGGGGCACTGTCTTGATCAGCCCTTCGGCTTCGAGCCTCGGGATAAGTTCGCGGATGGCGCCAAGCGTCAGCCCCGTCAGCTCGACGAGGCGACGCTGCGAAACGAACTGGCCGGGGCGCACATCACGCGCAAGAAGGTGGCGTGTGAAGCTTTCATACGCCTTTTCCCGCAGTGTCGGCTGCTCGTCGGTTCCGTCCATCGCCTCTCCCAGAAACATGTCCGCCCTATGCCGCTTTCGAGCGGAAAAGAGTATCGAAGGCACGAAAGAGTTGCGCCTGCCCTTCTGCGGATATTGAGACGAGTGGCGGACGAACCGCAAGCCAGATTTCATCCGACGTCACGTGAGTGACCATGGTTTTCACGGCCGCAGTCACCGGAAATTTCAGCAGTTCCTCCACGAAATCCTCGATGCGGGAATCGTCCATGCCTTCCTCCGCCATCAGCTTGACCTCGCGTGGCACGAAATTCGCCATGCCGGAGATCGCACCCTGGCCGCCAAGCTGCACGCCCCTCGCCAGGTGACGTTCGTCCCCCACCAGGATGACGAGATCGCCATGCGCCTTCAATAGTGATTCCGTGAAAGGCCAGTCGCCGGAGGAATCCTTGACGCCGATAACGATGTTGGGAAAGGCGGTCCGCAGCCGACCAATCAACGATACGGTCAGCGGAACCATGGTGAGCGAGGGAATGTTGTAGACGATAATGTCTCGCGCCTTGTCGCCGAGGATGGCGAATACAGCCGAAAACCACTGGAAGACGCCGTCATCACTCACGTTCTTGAAGTAGGAAGGGGGAGCAAGAAGGATATTTCGGGCTCCTTTGGAAAGCGCGTGACTTGCCAGCATCGCGGCATCCTCGGCCGCGTCGACCAGCACGCCGACAATGATTTGCTTTGCTGCTATCCCGCTATCAAGCATCGAAGCGAGGACACGTTCACGTTCCTGCGTTCCGATGGAAGAGCCTTCACCCGTCGTCCCGAACAGCGTAACGCTCGAGCATCCGGCCGCGAGGCTGCGCCGCGCCTGCTCGATCATCGCCTCGATCGCGATATCGCCATTGCTGTCGAACGGTGTCGCAAGCGCGACCGAGAGCCCGAATTTCTGTGTCAACTATGCTTCCTCCCAATTACCGCGTCAGACGTAGCAGACTAACATGTTAGCTGTAAAGAGGTGATTACACACCGCCTCGTTACGCGATTGTCGCGGCCGTAGCTTCCTTACTATCAACTGGCATGCCTTGCTGCCGGTCCGTTCGCCCGAACGAGCGCCATCAGCATCGGTCCGATTGCAAACTCGCCCCTTTCGGTCCTTCGGGACAGATCCCTGAGGTAACCACCGGGCGAGTTAATGTGCCCTCCCCTTTCCAGGATACAGGCGATCACGGTTGCGGCGTTTTCCGGCCCCATACCGGAGCAGGCTTCCTCATAGGCCGAGGGACTGACGCCGAGCATCGAGCGCACAACGACGGCGGCCGACATCAGGTCTCGCCAGTTACCGATGGTTCCGCCGGGCCCGTAGTCGAGAATACTGGGGCAGGCCTGGAGGACGAGGCCGAGCGGGAAGGATTTCAGGCTTGGCCCGGCCCCTGGATCGACCGCGCCTCCCGCCTTGTTGCTCATCCCGCCGGACGGCTTCGGCTGTTTCAATCTTCGCTCGTCCGGCGGCCCGGCGTTCGGTTCATGATCGGCTGCTGCCTTTTCGCCCTGCTTCGTTTCGAAGCTTGGTTCAAGTTCATAAGTGGAGTCGGGATTTGAATTCTGTTTGTGACGCTCAATTTGAGACTCATTGGCGTCTATTTTTTTCGTTTTTATCCGTCTTTCCAGCACGTTGACGATCTCGGTACGCAGCAGCCCCATCTCATCGAGCAACGGTGCCAGTTCTTCTGCGGTCGCCACGCGCGGAATCCGGGCAAGGAGCGTTCGAAACATCGCCGAAATGCCTTCCCAATCACCAGAAACCCCTTCTTCGATAGCCGTCGCGATCAGCTTGGAGACATCGCGTCGGCCCACCGTCAGGCGTTCCCTGGTCACCCGCAACAGTTCCCGGTCGGCAACCGCCTGGGCGGCCAGGCTTTCGATCTCGACAGCACGCGCCAGAAGCGGCGCGACGCTGAAGCCAAAGGCCTCGCCGATGGCCCCTACCCTATCGCGGCGTGCATAGCGCTTTCCGTTCGGACTGTCCTTGCGCAGGATCAGGCCGGCGTCGACCAGGACGGCAAGATGCCGCCTGAGGGTGGCCGGCGTCATGCCGCGAGCACGCAGCGACAGCTGCGCATTCGACGGGAAGACAATCAGGCCCTTCTCCTCGGAAATCTCGTCGTCTGGGTAGAAGGTCAAAAGCGCATCGAGCACCGTCAACGCCCGATCGGTCACGCCGAGCGCCGGCCGCGCCTCGCAGATCGCCCTGAAAAGCTTCCACTTGCTGCGTTTCATACCCGGCTCGATGGTCTCGGCCAATTGCTGACTTGCCAGCATGCCAAGCGACATCGGCCGCCGCCCGAAGGGCGTCGTCACATATCCACTCTCCATTTGCCTTCACCTTCGTTCAGGCAAAAGAAAACCATCCACCAATTTGGTGCCTAAGACGCTTGACTGTGATTCGTGGAAATGCGATTCTCGATGTGCTTAAGATCTGAGAAGGGCTTCCACGACGGCGTCGTTGGGGGCCTTTTTCTTTTGCGCTCTACGCTCCTCTGTCCTTGTTGAACTCCTGGAACAAGCCCTTCAGCCGTTCCTGGACGAATTGATCGAAACCGGGCGCGATCTTGCCGTCGAAGACGAAGGTCGCACCGGATACTGTCTTCTTGATCATGACAGGCACGCCAGTAACCTGGGTTTTGGCCACCGCCGGCTTCGGCGCAGCCGTCTTCTTCGTTGCCAGAACGAGTGCCCGCTGAAACCGCTCGTCGCTCGAAATTTTGCGCGCGTCGTCCGCGGACAACTCCGCGATGATCTTCTCGACGTCGGCTTTCTCAAGCCGCTCGCCCAATTCCAACCATCGCCGGCGGCCGATATCAGGTGCCGCACCGATGGCGTTGACGAGCCTCAGGGGGACCTGTCGTATGACGATCAGCATTCTCGACAGCGCCGCCTTGTCCACGCCGAGAGCCGCCATAATGACATCGCGGCCAAAGCTGCGTTCCTCGAGCCGCGATGCAAAGAGCGCGCGCTCGATGTAGGAGAGATTGGTTCGAGCGCTGTTTTCCTGTCCCTGGCTGACGACCAGTTGACCGTCGGTAAGATCGCGGACGACCGCGCGCACCCTGATGCCGATTTCTCGGGCGGCAGCCAGGCGACGATGGCCATAGGCGACTTGGTAGCGTCCCCTGGTTTCGGGATGTGGGCGGACTAGGATCGGAACCTGCTGCCCGTGCTCACGGATTTGCTCGACGAGCTGTGCGAGTTCGGCCGCATCGATCGCCAATCGGTCGCTGACGAAGGAAGCGTCGATCAGGCCGGGATCGAGTTCGACGATGGTCTGGCCGGTGGCAAGCTGCCGTTCCAGTTCACTCGCACGCTCCATTTTCTCGGTAATGTTGCCGAGCGTTTTCGTAATGCCGCCGACAGGCGCAGCACTGCGCTCCTGCGGCACGAATCCGGCGATCGGACGATTGTCGCGTGGTGCGACCGCGTCCATCCTTTCCGGGTTCGGAGCGGAAATTTCGATGAGGTTCTTGCGCGCCATCTATCTATTTCCTTCCCCAGGTCGAGCGAATATGCGCTTCGATCTCGCCATTCACGAGGTTGAGGGATTCCAGTGCCCGATCGTAGGTTCCGCGTGTGAACTGCGACCGCTCGACCTCGTAGAGAGTCTGCTTGGTGACGCCGGCATCGGCGACCGCCGTCGATTTCACCATGGCATTGTGCAGCATTCGATTGCCGAAGATCGCCCGCATGAAGCCGGTCATCTGGCTTTGCGGTCCGTCGTTCGGCTCGAACCGGGTCACGAGATAGCGCATCCAGTCATAGCTGGTACGTCCGCCAGCCTTTTCGACGACCGACATCAGCTCACTCGTCATCGTCAGAAACTGCGACATCGACATGACGTCCAGCATCTGCGGGTGGACCGTGATCAAGACCGAGGTTGCCGCGCAGAGCGCCGACATCGTGAGGAAACCCAGCTGTGGCGGGCAGTCGATTACGACGACGTCGTAAAGGCTTTCGATCTCGGTCAGGACCTCGCCGATGCGGGCAAAGAACATCGTCTCCGCCGTCCCCGACGCCATCGCCTTCGGCGTCTCGTGCTCGAATTCCATCAGCTCGAGATTGCCTGGAATGAGATGCAGATTGGGCGTGTAGGTAGCGCGCACGATGTCGGCGATGGGGCGCGGCTCCTCATATCGGATCGCACCGTAGATCGTTTCGCCCTCTCCGACGTCGAACTCCGGCTGATGACCGAACAAGGCGGATAAGGAGGCCTGCGGATCGAGGTCGACGGCGAGCACGCGGTAGCCTCGCAGCGCCATGAACTGCGCCAGATGGGCTGCAGTTGTGGTCTTGCCCGAGCCACCTTTGAAATTCATGACGGAGATAATCTGGAGCTTCTCGCCCGGCCTGCGGGCCGGCACATATTTCGGCGTTCCGTTTCGCTCGTCGAGGACCCGGCGAATGCGATCCATATCCGTTGCGCTATAGAGCCGCCGTCCGTTTGCGAGCGGATCGGGCCCATGGCCGTCGGCGGCTACCTGGCGGAGATAACCTTCGCCGATGCCGATGAAAGCTGCAGCTTCCGCAGGCGAAAATGTTCTGATGGTTTTCTGCGACAGCGGGGGGAAGATTTTTGCCTGATGCTGCTGAAGTTGATAGGATAACTCCTTCGCATCTGTTGCCAGAAGCGATGGGAGGTGCTCTTGATCGTCCTGAACAGCAAGACTCGGCTGCATGATCTTTTTCCCAGGTAACTGCGCAATTTTGAACGAAAGCGCTTCAGTTGCGCAGTTACTATATGCCCCGATTCGTTACCAATTTACAAATGCTTAACCAAACCGCCCGTTTCAGCCGATCGAGACGGCTGACGACATGACACAGATTTCAGGTGATTCGCGCATTGCCGACGGCTCGAAGTAACTGATACCCACGGTGGCTTTCCAGCCGACCGGGAGGTCAATGGCGTCGCCGTATAAATCCACTTTATCAATAGCTTGGGCGCTGTCTCTCATTTCCGCGCTTATCGTCCTCCGTTTCCGGAAAATCTTTCTGCAGCATAAAGAGATTGCTCTAGCCAGCCTTCCTCCAGCCCGAAGCGGCATCAGGCGACGTCACCGTCAGGCCGCCGATATCGGCAGGCGCCGCAAATGCCTGGTGGCAGGAGAAGAGGCCGAAAAGCACGAGAACGAAAACCAAGGCTGATTTGACCCGGCCGATCCGATCGATATGCGCGTTGCCCATGCGCCCCTGCCCTTGCGTTTCGACTACCGCCGACGGATTTGGAGCCGGGTGCGGCCATTTCAACCCCGAGCTTTCATGAAGGTTTCTTGAGGTCTGATCGCAAAGCTCAGAGCGAGCGATGCGAAACTTTCGCCTGTCGATTTCTCATGAAACCATCCCGATGCCGCTTTGCAAGCAACGAGAACTCGGTCGAGTTCAAGAAGCGCGGCAGGATCTTGAAGTTCATCCTGTTCGGCTCCGATGCCCAGGATAGATGGGCCGATCAACCTTTCGTCGTGAAGGGAATAGCGATCTGATTTTGATCAGTTCATTGTCATGGCGGCCCGTCACGACGACCATCAGGCTGCACGCGACGACCCTGCTTTCACCAATAAAACCGACGTTGCAGTCGTTACACTCAGTTCCCAGGCTTCTCGTCGTTTTGCAGCGGCAAGCCGGCTGCCTGCAGTCCTACAAAAAACCGCTCTTGGTCTTCGATCCGCACCAGCCGACTGGCGACCTCCTGTTTAATATTCGGGATCAACGCCGGTGAGTGGAGCTCGATCCAATCGAGTTGCTCCTTCGCCTCGGCCTTCTTTCCCATGGAGCCGAGGATAGCGACCAGCACGAGACGATGCATCGGATTGTAATTGAGGTCCGACATGCGGGACCATAGTTCCGCAGCCTGTGTATCCCCTCGCATGAAGGCGCAAAGCGCCATTCCCACCTCGTAATATCCGCGGGGGCCAGCATTTTTGCTGACGACCGCCGAAATCAGCTCGCATCCCCTGCCCCATTGGCCCGACATCGACAAGCGCAAGCCGTATTCACCGGCCACTTCAGTGTCGTTCGGATTGCTGGCATAGGCCGCCTCGCCGGCGCGCATGGCCCCGGCCAAATCACCACCGAAAAAATTGGCAAGCATGAGGGCCTGAAGTGCGCGCGCATTCTTTGGGTCGAGTTGCACGGCGCGCTCTGCAAATTTCTTTGCGACGCCAAGCGTGGAGACGGTCGGCCTTGTGTTCAACTGATACGGAAAGCGAAACTCATCAAGATAAGTCAGGGACAACAGGGCCGTGGCGTTGGAATCGGCCGATTTGCCCTCAACTGCAAATTGCAGACAGGTTTTTGCCATTTCGTGTGCACGGGCAGTCATTTCGCTGCGGTAGCTGTAATAGGACAAGACACATGAAAAGGCGTCCGCGCCATTAGCGATATTGGCGGTATCGGTCTGGAACATGACGCCAAATGGACGCGCGACTGCCGTTGCAATTTGTTCGGCAAGACTTGCCTGCGTTTTCAGGATGCCCTGCACTTTCATGTCGGCATCGTAATTGCTCGCCCAGATAACGGCCCCATCCGTCCGCCGTACAAGCCGCGCGGTTGAACGCAGCATGCTGCTTTCCAATCGCACGCCTCCCTGAAGGGCATAAAGCGGCTCTGGCGAAATCTGCCCCTCTCTGGACCGCGGCAAGTCGGTAACGACGACAATGTCGTTAAAGGGAACCAGCTTTTCAATAATGTCGTCGGTGATGCCCTGCGAAATGTCCAACGCAAGTCTCCCGTCGGAACTGCTTTCGAAGCGCTCGACGACAATGATCGGGCGGCTGCCGACTCCGGATGCTATCTCAGTTCCAGCGTCAAGCGGCCTGTCATGCTGAAGCAGCGCGGCGGCCGAGATAAAACTTATCACCACGCCTCCGGCAAGGAGCCAATTTCGAGATCGTGACAATTGGGGATTTGCCGTAATTCGCTTGATGACATCCCCGGGGGCATCAATCCGTTGTAAGCCCTCCTCCGAAGATATCGGCCATTCGGATTGCGGCATCGCTAACGTTTCAACGCCCGGCCTCACGTCGAAGACCGGAGCATAGCCGCCCCTCGGAATCGTGATGATGACCCGGTCGGCGCTGCCGGCAGTCAGATAATAGTGCTCCAGCTCTCTGCGCAGCCGCCCTGCTTCGATGCGCACGCATGGATCCTGCTGGGCGTCGAAATTCGCATCTCTGCCAAAAACGGCTTGCGCGATGGTAAACGCCTTTAAATAGTCGCGACGACCGGCAAGCGTTTCGGTCACGACAAATTCCAGGAATCGTCTCGCCCGCTCGGGAAGGCGAAATTCCGGACTGGAAAGAATGCGCTCGAGTTGCTGCTGCACTTCTTCGTGTGAAGCCAAGCCGCTGCCAGTCGCACCAACACCTGCACTTGTCATCGGTTCCCCGCCAGTTTCCGATTGCAAACAACCTGCAGTATAATGCTTCAAACAATAGTCCCGACTTGTCAGAACGGCAACGCCATTCGACAGAACAAGCTGATCGGGACAAACTAACTTTCGGCCACCGACGTTCAGGGAGGGGCAGAGAGCCTCATGCCAGCGTAAGATACAGTATACTACCGAAGCGGACGTGTATTTTACTGCCCTAGCTTCCCCGCGCGCCTTATCATTTCCGCGCATTATGGAGGAAGCGACGATGACATCACCTGAGACGCCAACATCCCATCCGATGACAAGCGCAGAGGATCTGCGCAAGCGTGCTCTGGAGCTTCAGCTTCTCGAAATGGAGCGCAACGAAAAGATCAAATCGCGGGAGGCAAAGAAACATGCCGAATTCGTGGAGGATTTTTTTCGCAAGCAAATCGGTGAAGCGGAACGCGCCGTTATCAAGCGGCTCGTGATGAAGGCAGCTGCGGACGGCAAGTACGAGGCCCTGATCTACAGCTTCCCCTCGACTTTCTGCACCGATAGCGGTCGAGCTATCAATAATAATCTTCCCGGATGGCAGAAGACGCTGCAGGGAAGGGCAAAGGAGCTTCTGGAACTGTTCGAGGAGGTTGCCAAGCCACAGGGCTACGGGCTCAAGGCGATGATCATCAACTTCCCCGACGGCATGCCGGGCGACGTGGGCTTCTTCCTGACCTGGGAACCGCCTGTCGAGTGACTGACCGACGGAGCGATTCCAAGCGAAGGAACCACAATTGAAAGCGACTGAAATCGAGCGCAAGTTTCTGGTCCGCGACGACAGTTGGCGTCATTGCGCCGACAATGGGCAGGTCCTACAGCAGGCTTATCTGTCCCACCGCAATCAGAGCTGCGTGCGCGTTCGCCTGATTGACGGACATTGTGGATACCTCACAATTAAGTTCCCCATGTCACGCCTCGCTAAAGAGGAATATGAGTACGAAATTCCCGTCGGCGAGGCACGTGATCTTCTGCTCGCCGCCGGTCACATTCTCGAGAAAACCCGCTACCGCGTTCTTCATGACGATAGACATTGGCAGGTGGACGTCTTTGCGGAACCGTACGAAGGATTGACGCTCGCCGAGATCGAAATGGCGAGCGAGGATGAGCGCTTCACGCTGCCGCAATGGCTTGGACGCGAGGTAACGGGCAACAACCGGTACTCCAACCGCGCCATGGCCGCTGCCTCGCGTGTGTCGGCCATAGCGCAGGGAGCCACCGGCTGGGATCCTACTCGCCTACGATGGTCCAATCGGCATCCGGATTGAAATCTTTTATCGCCGCGGCCCGCGCTTCGGTTTGCGGGCCGAGATCGCGCTGGTAGATGGCACTCCTCCCGTTGACGACAAATGTCTGCACGCCGGTCACCCGGTATTTGACCGGCCAAGCGATAAGGGCAAAGCCGCCCGTCATGTAGCCGTTGACGATATAGCTTTTCTTGCCCTCAAGGACTTGGTCTCCCTGTGCAGTCAGGATGCGATAGCGATAGCCAAAGTAACCTTCCCCGCGTTTGGCGGCGCCGAAGGCCGCCGTCTCGACCAGCGCGCTTGCCGGGCTTTCCTCGGGATAGACGTTCGGATCCCAGTATAGGCCATCAAGTTTGCCCGGACTGCTGATCAATTTCTTCGCGAACTCATAAATGCCATCGCCGTCACGATCCTCGGATGCGTATTGATACTGCGCCGCGACATATTCGTGCATCGTATCAAGGGTGGCGAGTTCATTTTCTCCGATGCGGCGGTTGATGATCTCTTCGAAACCGCGCTGGGTGTCAAAGGACCATTTGCCGTCCTTGCCTTCGGTCAGCGGAAACGGCAGCGGCCAGAGCCGATCGCCGATCGCAACGATCTTCATGCCTGCAGAATCCCGCAGGACCACTTGACGCTCGGCGCCCTCGCGGATCAATCCGTAGGCGATCATCGCCTCATTGCTCGAGCGCAGCTTGTCTGGCTTCAAGCCGAGCAGAGCGGCAAGATCGTCGATACTGTCGGAACTCAGGGCAGATTTCAGTTTGTCCAGAGCAAGCGATGGAATGTCGAATTTCGGCGACGGCGTTGCCGCCTTGTATTCGGCGAGATCTGTCTGCACTTGGGAGAGCGCCGGTGCCGCCGGCATTGCGCAAAGCACCGTCGCAAGCATAAACGGAATTGCGATCGATTGACGTCTCATGATGTAACTCCTTGAGCTAGAAAGAGGTTTTACCGCCGTCCGCCGCCACCGCCGCGTCCGCCACCGCCGCCACGGCCGCCACCGCCGCGACTCGGCATTGGGCGCGACCGCTGTTGGGGGGGACGCGCTGACTGGCGATGGGCGCCCATGCTCTGCGCTCCCCGCTTTGAGGAGACAGCCTCGCGACGACCGGACTGGACGTTGCCAAGCGCGCTTGGTTGCCGTCCGCGATTGTCGGGTCTGGCGGCCATCTGCGGCTTGTTGGGCTTCTTGACGGATTTCTGCGCAGGCTTTGACGGACGATTGGCTGCCTTCTGAGGACGCGCCTCGGGCCGGGATGCAGCCGGGCGATTGGCGGCCGTAGGCCTATTTCCCTGCGGCCGCTCCTTCAGTCCCTGCGCCGTGCTTTTGCGAATATCTTCCGCTCGCGCCGAATTGGCGCGATTCGCAGGTCTCTGGCTCGCCTGGATATCGTTAGCCCTGTTGCGCAACTGGTTGCGATTGTCGGCCTGCAGCCCGGACTTGATCGCCGATCGGTCCAGCTTCGAAATCTGGTCCTTGCCGATACTCAGCTTGCTGCGATCGACATTGCTCCAATCGACGTCGTTCCATTTCAGCTTTCCGTTGAAGTTACGGTCGTTCAGGCAATTGTTGCAGTCGATATCGATATCGCCATCCCAGCGGCCACCCCATACACCCCAGTCATCCCAGTTGACGACGGCTGCCCAGGCAAGGCCGGTCACCGCGCCGGCAAAGAACGTCGCCCCGGGATAATAATAGTTGTCGTAATAATCGGGGTAATAGGAGACCGGCGCTGACGCATAGTCCGGCTCATAGAGCATTTCCGGCGGATATTGCGGGATATAGATCTTTTCCGGATCGGTTGGCCGGATGATGATGTTGTCGTTTTCGGTAACAACCGTCACCTTGTCATCCGTCTTGATGATGTTCTTTGCCACCGCTTCGTCGCGAAGCTGCTGGATGGCAATCAGGACATCCTTCTGCTGGTTGGCGAGCGCATCGGCGAGCGATTGGGTCCAGTCGAGATCCTCGCTCATCATCTTGACGATGTCTGGATAGTTGAGAAGCGAGACGACACTGCCGTCCCAATCACTCTTGGGCTTGAGATCGGAATTTTTCTTTTTCGCCTCCAGGAACCGCTGCGCCTCGATGATCTGCAGAGGAAAGAGCGAGGCAGCTGAAATTGCCGCGACCAACTCGTCCGGATAGAGCGCGATCCGTGCCACCAGTACTTCCAGCTCATCATCCGACAGAAGCGCGGTTTCGGGTTGGTCGGAACTCGTCTGTGCGGGTGCCGTTACCGGCGCAGGGGTCTGCGCTCGCGCCGGGAGGGCCGGCTGGAACGCAATGATTGCGAGAGCCGACAATCCACCAAGCAGTTTGCGAGATATTGCTTTCATAACGCACGTACCTCCCTAGGATCATTGAATGACAGAAGCGCTTACGGAGATTTCGGGCCGGTCGGCGGCGACCGCCTGAGCACCACAATTTTCGATTGGGCGATCGCCTCCCCCATTTCTTTCAACAGGGCGTCGACGAGATCTGTATATTCCTGCCGCCGCGCCTCTCGAACCGCCTCCGGTAGCCGCTCGATATGTGCCAGAGTCTGCGCCGCAGCAGCGAGATCCTCACACATGCTGTGAAAGGGCTCGTCTACATAGAAAAGCCGCTGCACCAGCCGCTTCTGTTCGGGAAAAGAAGTTTCTGCCGTCTCGAGGGCGGACAAGTATGTCGAACCACTTTCTCCCGACACCATCCCCGCCTCCGCCGTCGAACTACGCTAAGCAGATGCAAGGGACTATATAACAGGCGGATCGTCGAGAGACGTAAAATACGCGATCTTACGTTAGCCGGCTTCCGAAAAACTCGGGAAATTCCGCACACGGAAACTCGAATGGCATCATCTCGCGGACCCCACCTCTTTAGTTTCCGCAGAGACGTTCTTGTCGCACGGGCCGACCACCAAGGCGCCCGTGTAGCTTACGTGATGCTACGGGTCTTTGGGCCAAAGCGGGTCTAGAATTTCATGGTCGACAGCGACGAAACGGTGTGAATTCAGATCATGATCAGAACCTGAAAGGGAGGCGTTGTGTTTCTCGACTATTTCGCTTTAGGTGTGCTGGTCTTTGTCGTGATCACCTTGTTTTACGCGGTGATTGCGATCGACGACATACCCCATCTGATGGCCAAGGCGCGAAAGCACGGGTCCAGGAGGTCATCGACGTGATGGCCCAAGGCCTGTTGCAGCCAGGCGGCGCATTGATCGATCCGCAATCGCCCGAACGCATTGCTCCCGGGCAAACGCTGGCACGCATCGAGTTGCTCGAAAGCACTGAGGGTTACCAACTGCCGGGCGGCGGCGTCGCGGAGGTCGCGGTCTATACCCACCACTGGCACCACGTGGCAGTTCTGCGAAAAGTGCTTCTGCGCATGAGCAGCTGGATGAAGTTCGTGTTCCTGGAACACTGAAATGAGACCGATCCTTTCGGCATCAGCGATGCAAACGCGATGCCGGCAAGGTGCAGAGAAACATGTCAGGAGGCCGCGGTGATAGCCAATCTTCCGATCCTGCGTGGCCTGGCCGGTTTCAATCGAGACTGGCTCCGCAGTGACATTCCGGCGGGACTTTCGATTGCGGCCGTGGGCTTGCCGAGCGCCATCGCCTATCCGGCGATCGCCGGTCTGCCGCCTGAAACCGGCATCTACGCCAGCATCGTTGGTCCGATCGCCTACGCGATCTTCGGTCCTTCCCGGCTGTTGGTCATCGGCCCCGACGCCGCCACAATGACGGTACTTGCGGCTGCGATGGCGGCGATCATTGCGGCAGAGCCCGCCGCCGCCGGCATCGATCGGGTCGCCATCGCCTCGACCCTCGCCCTCGGGGTCGGTTTCTTTTGCATCGCTGCAAAGCTGCTGAAGCTCGGCGTCCTGGCAAGTTTCCTCTCCCGCCCCATCCTTGTCGGTTTCTTCGCAGGCGTGTCCCTCTCGATCCTGGTCGGCCAGATCGGTCGTTTTACCGGAGTGAAGATCGAGTCGGAGGGATTGATCCCGCCGCTCCTCGAGATTCTCCGCAAGAGCGCTTCGATCCATTGGCCGTCGCTCCTTTTCGGCCTGCTCATGTTCGCATTGCTATGGGTAGTCCGGGCCTTCCCGGTCAAGGTCCCCGGCCCCGTTCTGGTCGTCGTCCTGTCGGTCGTTCTTTCCGCAATCTTTGATTTTCAGGGACGAGGCATCGCCGTCGTCGGCGACATTCCGAGCGGGCTGCCGATGCTCTCCTTGCCAGCACTCCATCAGATGCCGCTCGACAAGATCGTGCTCGGCTCCGCTGCGATCTTTCTTGTGAGCTTCGGCGCCGGCATCGTAGCCGCGCGCAGCTTCGCATCGCGGACCGGCGAAGAGGTCGATGCAAATCAGGAACTGATCGGCCTTGGCGCCGCCAATATCGCGCCCGGCCTCTTCGGTTCGTTTCCGATCAGCGTATCGGATTCGAGAACCGCCATAAACCTGTCGACCGGCGGCGTCTCTCAAGCTTCCGGTTTGGTTTCGGCCGCCACGCTGATTGCGGCACTTGTTTTCCTTCATAGTGCCTTGCGGATACTTCCAATCCCTGCGCTCGCGGCAATCCTTGCAACGGCAGCCATCAGCCTTATCGATGTTCATGAGCTCAAAAAGATCTGGCGCATCAGTCGCATGGAATTCGTCTTTGCGCTGATCGCAATGTGGGGCGCAATCAGCTTCGGCGTTCTCAACGGCGTAATCGTCGCCGTTGCCGCAACCCTTGTCTATCTGGTGCGCAAGACGATGTTCCCGCGCGACGGCCTTCTTGGCCGCATCGAGGGACGGCATGGTTTCTTCGACCTGGCCCGCTTTCCGGAAGCACGCCCCGTCGAGGGTGCGGCAGTCTTCGCGATCCAGGGCAACATCCTGTTCTACAACGCCGATTACCTGCGTATGCGGCTGACGACGATTGCGAAGGAGCTCACGGCCGGAACAAGGTGCTTTGTGCTGGATGCCAGCGCTATCACACATATTGATAGCACTGGCGCGACCGCGCTCGCCGCTGTGGCCGAGATCCTTGCGAAGCGAGATATCATCTTCGCAATCGCCGACCTCAGCGAAGAAAGCCGCGACATTCTCGACCGCGCTGGAGTGATCAAGGCGATCGGCGCTCACAACCTTTTCAATGGCAGGGAAGAAGCCCTGACGGCGCTCACGAGCAAGAATAGCCAAGCGGGCGATGCCGGTTCGGCAAGCACTGAGCTTTAGACGCGAAGGAGGAGAACCATGGACGAGAAATATGAACCCCAACAGGTCGATGCAGAGGCAGGCCGCAATGGCAAAGACAAAAAGAAGAAGAAGAAGTCATGGGATTATGACAAGGAAATCAGCCGCCTGCAGGTGGAACTGGCCCATCTGCAGGCTTGGATAAAAAAATCCGGCGCACGAGTGGTCATCGTCTTCGAGGGGCGCGATGCCGCCGGGAAAGGTGGCATGATCAAGCGTATCATGGAAAAGGTAAGCCCACGCGTCTTTCGCGTGATCGCCCTGCCCGCTCCGACCGATCGCGAGAAGTCCCAGATCTATATGCAGCGCTATATCGGCTATCTGCCGGCGGCTGGGGAAATCGTGATCTTCGATCGCAGCTGGTACAACCGTGCAGGCGTCGATCGCGTCATGGGCTTCTGCAGCGAGAAGAAGGCACAGCGATTTCTTGAACTGGCGCCTCGCTTCGAAGCGGCAATCGTCGAAAGCGGCATCATTTTGTTGAAATACTTCCTGACGGTCAGCGAAGATGAACAGGATCGCCGTTTCAAGCGCCGGATCGACGACCCATTGAGACAATGGAAGCTCAGCCCCATGGATGTCGAATCCTATCAACGCTGGTGGGACTACACACGCGCCTATGACGAAATGCTGCGAATGACCGACAGCAACCATGCGCCGTGGTGGATCGTGCCATCGGATGACAAGAAGCATGCGCGGGTCAACTGCATCTCGCACATCCTGCAATCCATTCCCTATGAGCGTGTGAAGTTTGCGGCACCTGATCTCGGCAAACGCCAGAAACGCCCGTCGGATTTTGTCGAGGATAGCAGTATTCGGCACGTCGTGCCCGACACGACGTCATAGATCACCTCGGCCGGAACGGCGCGGGACGGGATGCGACGATGGAACAAACAACCGGAGATACGACGGCGCAGAGAGCCGACACGGGGCAGATTTCGATAGAGGCAAAGGTAAGCGACCTCGTCAGATTGGGTATTATCGGGCTCTTTGCCTATTGGACCCTGCTTCTCATCGCGCCCTTCGCGCTGATCGTCGCCTGGTCGGCCATCCTTGCGGTGGCGCTCTTTCCGATGTTCGAGGCGCTTTCGAGACTGATCGGAAACAGGCCCGTCATTGCCGCGATTGTCATTGTCGTAGCCTGTCTCGTCCTGATCATCGTGCCCCTGTCGCTCATTGCGGTCAACGTTACCGATGCAGTACAGCCGCTTGTCGCCAAATTGCGGGCCGAGAACTTCACACTGCCCGCCGCGCCGGCGACCATTCGCGAATGGCCGGTCGTCGGGGAGCGAATTTATAACGCATGGAACCAGCTCGCTACCGACCTGGCATCAACCATCGTCAAGCTCCAAGCGCCAATACTCGAAGTCATGGGTGTCATCGTCGCAAAATTGGCCTCGCTCAGTGGCGGTGTCTTGAGCTTCGTCGCCTCGATCATTTTCTCCGGCATCCTACTCACCATGTCGCCGCGGCTGGCTGTGGCAATACAGGTCCTGGCAAGCAGGATCGCTGGCGACAAGGGCGTCGGCTTTGCGCGCCTGGCCGGAATGACCGTGCGAAACGTCTCGAGGGGCGTCATAGGCGTCGCCTTCCTCCAGGCGCTCTTATGCGGATTGTGCTTTGCCCTCTTTGGCATTCCGGCCCGCGGGGCCTTGACGTTACTGGTGTTTGTCCTTTGCGTAATGCAACTCGGGCCTGCACTGGTACTCGTGCCTGCCATCATTTGGGCGTGGTTCTCCTGGCCGACTTCGACCGCGCTCATCTTCACAATCGTCGCTGTCCCGATCATGGTCGTCGACAACGTCCTGAAGCCGATCCTGATGGCGAGAGGTCTCTCGACCCCGATGCCGGTCATACTGATCGGCGTGATAGGGGGCACCCTGTCATACGGTCTGCTGGGGCTGTTTTTGGGACCGATCGTCCTCAGTGTCTTTTATGAATTGCTGAGAGCCTGGGCCTGGCCGTCAGAGGCACCAGGCGGATCGAAAAATGCTTGAAACAAAGCGTGACCGGCAAGCCGGGAGGCATGAAAACACGCCGAACTCGTGTCAGGACTTGTCACAAGTCGAAAAATCTCCATCCGCCGACGGACTACCTTCCGGTTTTTAAGTGTGCATTCCCTCCTCACCGATCGGTGCAATACATGATGACTTCTTGCTCTATCTCGCGGCAGAGTTGCTCGTACTCCTTGATCAGCACTTCCTCCCTAGGACTCTGTCTTCGAAACCGGTCCAGCGCATCGGCGGCAAGATCGTAAGCTTCAAAGATCTCGTCCAGTGTCTCACTGGCCTGGTCGGCCAAAACACGACGGAAATCGGGGAGTCTAAGCATCAATTTCCTCCGTCCACGCTCTCTGCCCATTGATTAGCTCCGCGTTAAGCACCCCCGCAAATCATACGAAATCGCTCGAGTATCAGATCGTACCATAGGAGATCTGCATTGATGTGTTTTCGGAATGAGAGTTCGGCTGGGATGCAATGGCTGTTAGGAAGCCGTTTGCGGCGAACGTGGACATGCCAGCGCGAAAACGTAGCTTTATGTGACCTAGCATATCGATGGCACGCCGCCGGACGGGAAAAACGTCTCGTTGACATGTCCTACTCCGCGCTGCCGCGATCAGTCGCGTTCAAGGCCTTCACAGTGACCGCGGCAACGACGCCGGTCAGTATAATTCCAGCAAAGCCGATCACCACTGCCAACACCCGCGCCGACACGTGCTTGGGCGTAAAATCGCCATAGCCGATAGTAAGCCCTGTAACGAAGGTGAAGTAGAGAGCTTCGTCGATTCGCCAATCCTCTATGCGCCATATCGCAAGGCCGGAGATGATCATTATCGACACAATGCCGGATAGGATCGGCCAGATTACCCGCAGCTGCTTAGCAAGCGCGATGAAGAACAGACGTCTTATTTGCCTATTGCTCGGCTCATTGCCTACTTTTGACGGCATGACTTCGACCTTTCTGCGGTCAGCGTCAGGAGAGAGCAATGAAGCGTGGAGAACTCAAGCCCGAGATCCGCCAGACCGCATCGGTCGCGCTCACATACAACCACAGTCTATTTGCCTCCGGACGATTGCCGCTGTCTCTCGTGAGCGGCAATCCACTTCACGGCATTCGTGGCGGCAAGACATAAAGCGTTATGGCGAAGATCAAATAAACCATCAGCACCAACACGCCGACGAACCATGCAGACCGTCCGCTATTGGTTACGAACATCGCCGTAATGGTCGCAAGCAGCACCATCACCACGACGCCTGGCGGAAACTGCAGGTCCATCGGTGACGGACCGATCACGTAACTGAGCAAGACCAGGACGGGCGCTACGAACAAAGCGATCTGCGAAGCGCTTCCCAGCGCAATGCCCACGCTGAGGTCAAGCCGGTTCTTGCGGGCACCGGAAAACGCCGAGGCCATTTCGGCAGCGCCACCAACCAGTGCGACGACAATGAAACCGACAAAGGCAGGTGTCATTCCGAAAGCTTCCGCTGCCTTTTGCACGGATTCGACGAAGATCTCGCTTACCAGCGCCACGAGGACGGTGACCCCGGCGAGCGTGACCAGGGCCAGGCCGATCGGCCACGGCATTTCGTCTGTCTGTGCGTGTTCTGCGGCGGCGAAAATCTCGCGATGCGTCCTGAGGCTGAACAGCAGCCCAAGTCCGTATCCGACGATGAGCAGGAGGGCTAGGCCAAGACTGAGCTGTTGGGTGACGGCGGCCGCGGAGGTGGAGTCCATTTCAGCAACAGCCGAAGGCATCAGCAACCCGACTGTGGCGAGAAAGAGCAGGCCGGCTTGAAGACGCGCGCTGGCTCGGTTGAACTCCTGGAAGTGGTACTTAAGCCCGCCAAGCAAAAACGAAGCGCCCAGCATGAACAGCGTGTTGGTGACGATTGCGCCGGCAATGGACGATTTCACCAGCGTGTACTCCCCGGCGCGCAGGGCAGCCAGCGCAATGACCAACTCGGTGAGATTTCCCAGCGTGGCATTGAGCAGCCCGCCTGCTGCGTCACCCGTCTTGGCGGCAACTGATTCCGTAGCGTGACTGAGCAACCCGGCCAGCGGCACGATAGCAAGCACCGACAGAACAAAGAGTGTCGTGTGGGCCTCGGGGATGAATATCGCAGCAACGAACACCACCGGCACGGCGATCAGCAACCACAGCATAGGGCTGTCGCGTATCTCTTTCAAAAGGAGGCTCAACGGACGCTCCTGTTCGGTTGATGCTATTCAGGCAAGGCCGTCTGCTGGAAGAAAGTGACAGTCGCTTCATCCGGGGGGCCGAACCACGTCGTAAAGAATGTGCGGAAATTCTGCGCCGCATAGGCCTGGCTAAGCGCGCGGTCGACGATGAGCCGGAAGTCCTCGTCTGCGCGCGCCAGTTCAAGACCGAGTGGCTCGTAGGTGAAATGCCGCTTCAGGACGACAAGATTGCCAGAATTGTCGCTGCGCGCCGCAACGTCCATCAGGAGCGGCATGTCTCCGAAAAGGACAGCTGAACGACCGTCTAGGACCCGCTCGATCCCTTGCTGGAAGCTGTCAACCGATGCCGTCGTCGCGGCGAGCTGAAAGGTCTTGATTTTGTCCGACAGCCAGTGCTCGCTCGTCGTCCCTGTGATCGACGAGAATGTCTTGTTCTCAAGTATCGTGCGCGCCGGCGAGCCTCGCCAGACAGGCCGGCTCGACGGTTCGCCATATTCCAGCACCTCGCGCAAAGCCAGGGGTGCGCTCGTGCTGACGACAGCCCCGGTGCCGCTCGGAAAAATGGGGATCGAGAACGAAACCTGCTGCCTGCGGCTGAGTGTGACGGGCTCCGCCCCGCAAACGAGATCCACCACGCCATCCTGTATCGCACGCGCCCGCGCCTCGCCGGTGAGAGGCACCCATTCCACAGCGAGCTGCGACAGCTTCAGTTCGGCTTTCACGCTGTCGGCAACCTTGTTGCAAAGAGCAACCGCATAACCGTCGGGCGCACCGTTGTCCGTCTTGAACGAGAAGGGCCTCGCATCGGCCTCATAGCCGAATTTCAACGAACTGCTTGCGCGGACGCGGTCCAGTGTCTGTGCGTGAGCGGGCGCAAAACCCACTGCTGAGACTACGATGACGAATATGGAGGCGCCTGTTGCGATCCACCGACCTTTGCTGATTGGCATGGTTTTCCTCCTTTGCTACTCGGCCGGCGCACGGTTCACGGCGAAGCGCGGTGCGATCAGGCCATAAATTATGAAGCTGATACCTGTTACCAGCATTCCACCCATCACCGCATCCTTGCCGGAAGCGTAGATAGCGAACACGCTGTAGAGCATACCGATGATGCAGACGGCGGCGTTCAGCCTGTACTTCGCCTGCGGCACACCAGCCGCCTTCATGATGACGAACAGGGCCGAGAGTGCGATGATATAGGGCAGCACATTGGTTACCACCGCGAGATTGACCAGAGCGGAAAACTGCTCGCTGAGCGTCGGAGAAATGGTCATCAGGGCAAGACACGTCTGCACGACGCCGAGAATGATCATCCCCTTTACCGGTGCGCCCATCTCGTTCACACGTGAGAATACGGCGGGGAACATTCGCCCCTCCGCGGCCGTGCGCGCGGTCTGCGCGATCGTGAACTGCCAGCCCAGGAGCGAACCGAGACAGGCAAGGACTGCGAGCGCCATGATGATCGAGCCAATCGTCGGGTTGAACATGGTGGCATAGGCCAGCGCGAACGGCCCGGTCGAGGCCGCAAGTTCTGCGTTCGGCACGATGCCCTGAATGACCGTCGTCGACAGGATGTAGATGACCGCAGCGCCAAGTGTGCCGAACATGCAGGCAAGCGGCACGTCGCGCTTCGGGTTCTCAACGGCATCCGAATTCTGCGCCGCCGACTCCATCCCGAGGAAAGCCCAGAGCGTCAGCGATATGCTCGATCCCATTCCTTGGCCGAGCGTCAGTCCCTTCGGATTCCAGGCGGCGGCGAAGGTGCTTGAACTGAACCACAGCCACCCGATGATCGAGAGCAACCCCACTGGAATGATCACGCCCCAAACCGTGATCGAACCAATACGCCCGGTGATGCGAGGCCCGCCGAAATTTGCCGCAGTCGTCAGCCAGAGAAGAACGATCAGCGCCAGACATGTCATGATCGGCGTCGAGGTCAAGACGGGAAAGAAGCCCGCGAGGTAGCCCACCGCAGAGATGCCGATCGCGACATTGCCGATGGCAAGCGACAGAAAATACAGAAAGAACACCAGGAAAAAGCCGTCCTTCCCATAGGCGTCCTCCGCATAGGCCGACATGCCCCCCGGCCGCTGGTTGAAGATCCCGGCCTGAGCGAACCCGTAGGCTATCGCCATCGAGCCGATGGCGGTCACAAGCCAGGAGAGCAGCGAGATCGCACCCACCTGCGCCATGTTGGCAGGCAGCATGATGATGCCTGAACCCATCATATTGACCGCGACGATGAAGGTGAGTTGCACCAGGTTCATCTTTTTCTTGGCCGTGGCCTCACTCGCAAGATGCATTGTGTTGTCGGTCATGATGAGATCCTCCCGTCCCCCTGCTCGCGCACGACGTACGTATAGAACTTGATCCGCCCAGCGATCCGTTCCTGGAATACGCCCTGGACTTCGTAGTTGAAGCCCGGGAAGCGATTGAAGGACTCTTCGAAAGCCAGGAAATAATCGCGCATCGGCCGCGCCCTTTCGTCCCACCGCTCTCCCGGCACGATCACTCCGATGCCTGGCGGATAGATCAGTGCCAGCGTCGCCGAGATCCGGCCAGCGGCTTCAACGAGCGGCACATAGTCGACATTGTTGGCCACCAGCGCTTCATAGGCCTGTTTCGGCGCAATTGCCGGTTCCGGAAAACTCTCTGAACGGAAGCACAGGCGCTGCAGGCCCTTGACGCCGGCATCGCGATAGAACGAATGCATCTCCCTGCAGACCTGCCGCACCGTGTAGCCCGCATAACGCTCGCGATTGGCTGCAAACACCGTCGGCAGAACCTCCTGCAGAGGCGCGTCGCGATCCCAGAGGTTCTTGAACTTCACCAGCTTGGCAACCAGCGTATTCAGCTTGCTCTCATCCTCTGCCGGCGTGAGCAGGAAAAGCAGGCTGTTGAGATCGCACTTCTCCGGCACGACCCGCTGCTCGCGCAGATAGTTGGCGACCACGGTCGCCGGAATTCCGAACTCGCGATATTCGCCGGTCTCCCGGTCGATGCCCGGCGTCAGCAGCGTGAGCTTGTTGGGATCGACCATGGTGTAGCCGGGCGCATAGCCGGCGTAGCCATGCCATTTTGCCTCCGGGTCGAACCGCCAGCACTGCTGCTCGCGCTTGAGCACATCGGTGGGGATATCTTCCCAGGGTGTCTCAGCGAGGTCGCTCGTATGCTTTGAACCGGACACCGAGATCTTGTCCGGCACGAAGGGATCGAAGAACCACTGCTCTTCGGGACTTCCACCCTTGGTTTCATAATGCTTGACGAAGCCGCGCAGCTTCTTGCGAACCTCGATCCCGAGTTCGATACAACGATCCCAGAGCATTTCGCCCGCCTTGCCCTCATGCACCTTGGCGTTGACGTCAAGCGAGGCGAAGAGCGGATAGAAGGGAGAGGTTGACACATGCATCAGCAGCGATTCATTGAAGCGCTTGTGCTCAACGAACCTGCGTTGGCCGCTGATATGTTCGTCGCGTTTGTGGATCTGCGAGGCCTGTGAAAAGCCGGCGCCCTGCTTATGTACCGACTGCGTCGAGAACAATCCCGGCATGTCAGGCCGCAGGTCCTCAAGGCGCATGGGACTGTGCCCCTCAAAGAGCGGATGAAAGGCATTGTAACCGATCCAGGCTTCGTCCCAGAGAACGTAGTCGCAGAGATGACCGATCTTCTCCATCACCTGGCGCACATTGTAGATGGTGCCGTCATAGGTGGCGAGCTGGATGCAGGCGAGACGAAAGGGTCTCTCGGCATTGGCGCGGCCTTTGTCGGCAACGAGCGGATGCGCCGCAATCTTCTGCCGCAACCAACCTTCGTCCCAAGCCTCCCAATCGACCGCACCAATCATGCCGAAGGAGTTGCGGGCCGTTGGCAGGTAGATGGGAATAGCACCAGCCTGCACAAGCGCACCCTGGTGAAGGGACTTGTGATTGTTGCGGTCGAAGAGCACGAGATCGCCGCTCCGCAGCACCGCGTTAGCAACAACCTTGTTGGAGGTGCTGGTTCCGTTCAGGATGAAATAGGTGCGATCCGCGCCAAAGATGCGCGCCGCCTGCTTCTGGGCCTCGGCCGCAGGCCCTTCATGGATCAGCAGATCTCCAAGATCCACATCCGCATTGCAAAGATCATTGCGGAAAATGCCCTCCCCGAAATACTTGAAGAAGAGCTGCCCCGCGGGCGACTTCCGATAGAACTGCCCGCCCTGGTGGCCGGGGCAATCGAAGGCGATATTGGCCTCGCCGTCATAGGCCATCATGCCTCCGAAGAACGGTGGCAGCAGCGACTTGCCGTAATTGACCAGACTGGAGATGATCTGCTTGGCGTAGAAAGCCGGTGTCTGCTGCCCGAGATAGATGAAACCGTCCACCTCGCCAGCCATTTCCATAACGTCCAGGTCCGCGATGGTCAAGGTATCGGCCATCGCCCAGACGGGAGTGCGAAATCCAACGTCCCGGACGGAGCGAAGGAAGGAACGCGCACCCGCCAGGCGCCCGCCTTCGACCGAACCGATATAGGCTCCGACGGAGGCATCCTCGGACACGTCGGCGGAATAATCATACCTCAGTTCCACCTCGAAATTTTCCGAAGCGATCTGCGTCAGCAACTCCTGCACCTGCGGGTCGTCGCGATCGACGACCGCCACCACCTTCAGCATCTTGTGAAACGGGATGGCAACGGTCGGAGACTTCACATCACGCGGGATCATTGTGGCCGTCCCTCTGCAACACAATCGACGAGGTACCGACGCCCATTGTCGCCGGCTGTGAATCGTAAGCCGTGAATATCGGTTTCGAAACCGGGAAACTTCCGGTCGAATTCACGGGCATAGAGCAGGTAGTCCTGGATCGACTTCGTCGATTCCGTGATCCGTTCACCTGGCATGATCAATGGAATGCCCGGCGGATAAGGAACGATCATCACGGCAAGGACGCGATTCATGAGGTTGTCGATCTCGACGCTCTCGATCCGCCCTTTGACGAGGTGATCGTAGGCGTCTGCGGGCCGCAGCGCCATGTCGGGCAGCACGGTGTACATCTCGCTCTGCGCCTTCGGCACGTCATCCTTGCGGTAGATCGCGTGGATGCTTTCGCATAGATCTCGCAATCCCATGCCGGCATAGGCCTCGGGATGTGCTGCGGCGAGAGCCGGCAATGCCCGCGTCAGCGGAGCGTTGGCGTCGTAGAGATCCTTGAAATTGATCAGTTCGGTGACAAGCGTGCTCCACTTGCCACGCGTAATCCCCATCGAGAAAAGGACAAGGAAGGAATAGAGGCCGGTCTTCTCGATTTCGATGCGGCGCGAGGAAAGGAACTTCGTGATGACGGCGGCCGGGATCCCGTGTTCCTGCATGGTGCCGTTCGCCGATAATCCCGGTGAAAGGATCGTGACCTTGATGGGATCGACCATCACATGATTTTCGGCAAGGCCTTCAAAACCATGCCAGGCATCACCGGGCTTCAGAACCCATTCGGCATGGGTATCGCTCGGCGTCTGCTCGGCGACGGTCGGTTCCCACACATCGAACCACCAGCTTCCGTTCATCTGCTTCCTGACCGCGTTCATCGCACGGCGGAAACTGATTGCTTCGTCGATCGTCTCTTGCACCAGGGAGCGCCCGGCCGGCTGCTCCATCATGGCCGCCGCGACATCGCAGGAGGCAATGATGCCGTACTGCGGCGAAGTCGAGGTGTGCATCATGAAGGCTTCGTTAAAGCGCGTGACATCCAGGCGCTTGTTCTCTGCATGCTGGATGTGGATCATCGATGCCTGCGAAAGTGCCGCCAGCAGCTTGTGCGTTGACTGCGTCGCAAAGGTAACGGCGTTCTGCGAGCGCGCAGGCTGGGTGGATGAGATTCCGTGAAAGCCGTCGTAGAACTCATGGAAATTTGCATAGGCGTACCAGGCCTCGTCGAAGTGCAGCACCTCGACCGCATCGCCAAGCGATGCTTTGATGGCATCGACGTTGTAGCAGAGCCCGTCATAGGTCGAATTGGTGATGACCATCAGTCGGACCTTGCCACTGGTTTCGCCGGCGTACCGGCTCGCAGCGATTTTCTGGGCGATAGCCTCCGGCGTAAACTGGTCCTTCGAAATCGGGCCGATAATGCCGAGCCCGTTGCGGGACGGCGTCAGGTAGATCGGCGTTGCGCCCGTCATGATCAGCGAATGCAGGATGGACTTGTGGCAATTGCGGTCGCAAAGCACGAGATCGCCGCGTCCGACCATGCCGTGCCAGACGATCTTGTTCGCGGTCGACGTGCCGCCGACGACGAACAGCGTTTCGTCGGCACCGAAAATGCGCGCCGCGTTGCGCTCGCCCTCGGCGATCGGCCCGACGTGATCCAGCAACGAACCGACGCTGCCGACCGATACGGAGATATCGGAGCGGAGCGTGTTTTCACCGAAGAACGTGTAGAAGAGCTGACCAACCGGGCTTTTGCGGAAGGCGATTCCTCCGCCATGACCGGGCGTGTGCCAGGAATATGCTCCCTCGAGCGTATACTTCATCAGAGCCTTGAACATCGGTGGCGGCAGCCGATCGAGGTAATTGCGGGCAGCCTGCACGATGGCCCGCGCCATGAACTCTGCCGAATCCTCGAATAGCCGCATGAAAGCGTTAGCGTGGCGCAACACTGTGGCCGGAACATCCTCCGCCGTCGTGTCGTCCCCGAAAAGGAAGATCGGCATCCGGTCGTTCTTCTGGCGCTTTGCGCTTAGAACCTCTTCCAGCACCTTCCAACGCGAGGCTTTGTCCTCAGTGCCGTCGACGGAAATCAGCCAGCAAGATTCCGTATTGAAAATATGTACCAGGCGACGCGCGTCCTCGTAGGAGACGCCGGAAACAACACGGAACCCCTCGTTTTCGATCGCCGCTGCCAGATCGCGCATCCCGCGCCCTGCAGCACTCTTGCCCTCAAAATCCTCGTCGATGACGGCAATGGGAAATGACTTTTGGAACTCCATGCGCCCCTCCAGACCCGATGTGCAATGCAGCAGCCGCCGCGCAGCCACCGTCATCTTGGGTGAAAAGATCGTACACACCGGGCGCATAGGCGTCGTTGATTGCAATCAACGTGGGGGCAAAATGCCATTGGACAGAGCAAAACAACGAACTATTCGGCCCATTCCGCATCGGCGGTAAAGGCGATGGTGAGCCAGCGATTTGCGCTTTCATCCCCGATTGCGGCACCGATTTCGTCGCGAAGCGCATCCCATTCCTCGACCGTCTTCGCAGGAAGTCCCTCGGGCACAATGAAGTAGAGCTCTATCTGCGTCGCTCGACCGACGCGGGCGACATAGGCGCGGTAGGAAAGGAAGCCGAGACGGCGAACCGTTTCTGAGGCGACATGATCGACATGATCCTTGAGCTCGACAGGTGCAATCAACAGGACTTCGGTCAGTGCCTTCCAGACCGTGCCGATCGGCAGCGGGATCATTACAAGGCAGACCAGGGCCAGCACGAAGGGATCCATGTACTTGGCAACCCAAGCGACGGGCGTCGGCTGCACGGCGAAGCCAATCAGAAATGCTATGAGCAGGGCAAACGAGATACCGCCCGACATGATCCAGGCCTTGATATCGAGGGAGATGAAATCGGATTTCAGTTTGCGGTTCAGCCTGATGCCGATGATGGCCATGACGACACAGATGAGCACCGTCGTGGCGGAATATGCGATGGCAATGCCGAAACGGAGTTCGTGTCCGCCATTGAGGATGCTGATAATCGCATTGATCAGCGCGTAGACCGCGACCGTCATCAGCACGCAGCCGTTGAGCATGAGGACGATCGGCTCAAGGTGCCAGAAACCCATGGTGAAGCGGTTGTGAACTCTGCGCGACAGCGCATCGCGCTGCGCCGATTTCACGATCAGGCTCGAAACCGATAGCGCAAGCCCGGTCATTGCAGCGTCAGCCAGCGAATAGACCCCATCAAAGGCGATGGAGAACGAGCCTGAAAGGATGCCGAAGATGATGCCGAGCGCGGCAATCACGATGGTGGCCGCAATCGAAATGCGTAGAAACCCTTGTTCGTTCCACATCGCCACCTCCCGCGCAGCCCACACGCCTCGCGCTCACTCTAGCGTGTCCGCGCCAATCGTGAAGGCATTCGAGACAATCGCCGACTACGATGGAGGTTCGCGCCCTGGAATGACTGTCCGAAGGAGCTATAGACACTGGGGAGGAAGCCCCGGAGGCTTCGTGACAACCTCGTCGAATGGCAGGCCGCGATCGCGCCCTGCGGCAATCTCGCGATCATTGCCTGAACATCATGAGAGCCGGGGCGATCTGCCCCGGCTCGACATTTAGAGGCATGGCCGGCCCAGATTTCGGTTATTCCACATAGAAAGTCATGTTGCCATTGCGTGCTCGCGTCACCCACTCAATATCATTTGGCGTGAGCTTTTTGGCCTTGAGCTGCGCCACAAGCCATTTGTTCGACCGAACTGCGGCTCTGATGGCTGCGACATGCTCCGCACTCCCCGCTCGAGGGTGTGCGCCAGTCTCTGAAAAATCTGCGATTCTGTAGCTTACAATCGTGAACCTTTTGCTATGATAGGTCCGCACCGCCTCAGGCAAATTCTCACTCCAGTTCATTCTTCGGTATTCGCGTCGATCCTGCTGGGCTTGAACCGGAACGATACCGGCAGCAGTCAATGCGACAATCCCAATGATCATGGCCATTTTCATCGTTCTAACTCCCAAGAACAAAATGATCCTCAGTCGCAAGATATCTTATGCCCAAGAGCCTCGCATTGAGTGTGATCAATAGTGTTCGAACAAACACCCTGAATAGTTACGTGATTTACGGACACCTTCCTCTTACAATGAGGCAAGGTGGCCGACTGACAATCCAGTTTCAGCGAGGAATGTAAGGGAGACGGGCTGCGCCGGATCGTCGACCGGGGTGATCCTGATCCGGAACGTGCGCAACGCTCGTCGACTACGCATTGAACCGGATTGCGGCGCCAAGTCTTTGGAGGGAAGATCGCGCTGGGCAATGGCGGTCCAACGGAGCCATGAGCACCGGCCTTCGCGGGAGGAGACTTCATGACAACTCCGAATGGCAAGAGCCTCGGACTGGCCGCCTGTACTGCCATCGTGGTCGGAAACATGGTGGGGTCGGGCTTCTATCTCTCGCCGGCCGCAGTAGCGCCCTACGGCAATCTCGCCATCGTCGTCTGGATCGTCATGGGAGCCGGCGCGATCTGTCTCGGCCTCACATTCGCGCGGCTTGCCAGTCTCGTGCCGGCTGTCGGTGGCCCCTACGCCTACACACGGCTGGCCTACGGCGATTTTGCCGGCTTCCTCATTGCCTGGGGCTACTGGATTTCCATTTGGACATCGCTCCCCGTGATCGCCATCGCCTTCGCCGGCGTGATGATCGATCTCGTTCCCGCTTTTGCCAACCGCCTCGCAGCGACATTGCTGACGCTTGGGGTGATATGGGCGATCGTGCTGGTCAATCTTCGCGGCGTTCATGCGGCGGCCCTGTTTGCGCAGGTTACCACCTATGCCAAGCTCATGCCCTTTGGCGCTGTCGCTATCATCGGTCTTCTCTTCATCGACACCTCCCATTTCGCGGAGTTCAACCCCAGCGGCCAGCCGCTGCTAAAGTCGGTCGCGGCCTTGGCGCCGCTGACCATGTTTGCTTATCTCGGGCTGGAATCAGCAACAGTTCCCGCTGGCGATGTTCGGGACGCGAGACGAACCATTCCCCGCTCGACCGTTCTCGGAATTTCCATCGCTGCGGCTCTTTATGTGCTGGGCACCATCGTCGTCCTTGGTGTCGTGCCCCGCGAACAGCTCGTGCATTCCGTCGCGCCGTTTTCCGAAGCTGCGGGGATCATGTGGGGGCGCGGCGGGGAACTGGCAATATCGGTCGCAGTCTTGCTGTCATCGATCGGCGCCCTGAACGGCTGGACGCTGCTGATGGGGCAGGTTCCGATGGCTGCTGCCCGGGACGGGCTCTTCCCTCCCCTGTTCGCACGGCTCTCGAGCCGGGGCGTCCCGGCGGTTGGCGTGATTGTCTCGGCATCATTTGCGACCATGCTGGTGCTCGTTCAAGCTTTCGGGTCGGAGGGTTTTGCTGCGGTCTATCGGCTCATGGTCGGGCTGAGCACCATGACTGCCGTCGTCCCCTATGCCTTCTGCTCGCTGGCCGGAAGCCTTGTAGCAGCCGGTGTGACCAAGGAGCGACGAATGCCGCGCGTCACCGCAATCGAGCTCATCGCCTTCATTTTCGCGATATTCACGCTCTATGGGTCCGGCGCCGAGCCGGTCCTCTATGGTCTCGTTCTGCTCATGCTTGGGATCCCGGTTTACGTCTGGCAAAGAAGAAACACGTCCGCCATGCAGGTGGACAGTGAAGAAACGGCAGCGGGTGCTGCGACACACCCGGCCGTATCCTGATAATTTCACATTGAAACGTACGTCGCCCTCAAGCGTACCAGCTCAGGCCGGTGAAACCACTGCTGATGATCGTTCCGCGCTCGCCGCGCACCATGGCAGCTATATCCACCAGGGCGCCAATTGCCGTGCTCTTTCCGCTGGCCTGAGCAAAATGGCAGGCGGCATCGACCTTCGGGCCCATCGAACCGGCCGGGAAGGAAAATTGCCTGAGATCGTCAGGCCGGGCTTTGTGGATGGACTTCTGAGACGGCTTGCCCCAGTCCGTGCAGACGGCCTGGGCGTCTGTTGCCAGGATGAGGAGGTCGGCATCAAGTTCGCGCGCCAAAAGTTCTGAGCACAAATCCTTGTCGATCACGGCTTCGACGCCGATGAGCTTCCGGTCGCTGCCTTTTTCGTACATCGTCGGGATACCACCGCCGCCGGCACAAATGACGATCGTCCGCTGCTCCAGCAGCCACCGCACCGGACGGACCTCAAAGATGCGCTTCGGCAGCGGTGATGCGACGACACGCCGCCACTTTTCACCATCCTGCTTGAACACCCAGCCCTTCTCCGTGCGGATGCGCTCGGCATCCGCCTTCTCATAGATCGGGCCGACGAACTTGGTCGGGTTGCTGAAGCCCGGATCGTCGGCATCGACCTCGACCATCGTCAGAAGCGTTGCCAGTGGCTGCTCGAACGGCAGCAAATTGCCGAGTTCCTGTTCCAGCATGTAGCCGATCATGCCCTCGGTTTCCGCCCCCAGCACATCGAGTGGATAGGCCTCGTCGGGCTTGTAGGCCGCGCCCTGAAGCGCGAGCAGCCCGACCTGAGGCCCGTTGCCGTGGGTTATGATCAACTCATGTTCGGCCGCCAACGGCGCGATCGCTTCCGCAGCGATGCGCGCATTCCGCCGCTGGACATCCGCGGTCATGGCCTCTCCACGCCGGAGAAGAGCATTGCCGCCAAGCGCAATAACCACACGCATTTTAGTCTCCCAGAGTGGCGACAAGCAGCGCCTTGATGGTGTGCAGGCGGTTTTCGGCCTGCTCGAAGGCGATATTGGCTTCGGACTCGAAGACGTCATTGGTCACTTCGAGGCCGTTGCTCATGCCGTAATCCTCGGCAATCTGCTTGCCCAACGTCGTCTCGGTATCGTGGTATGCCGGCAGGCAATGCATGAACTTCGTCTGAAAATTGCCCGTTGCCTTCATCAAGGCGTCGTTGACCTGGTAAGGCGTCAACAATTTGATGCGTTCGCGCCAGACGTCCTTTGGCTCGCCCATCGAGACCCAGACATCCGTGTGAATGAAATCGACACCTTGCACGGCCTCCTTGGGGTCGTCGGTAACGAGCAGGCGCGCACCGGATTTCTCCTTCAGGTCCTCGGCGATTTTCATGTACTCCCGGGACGGCCAGAGCGATTTCGGGCCGCAGATGCGCACATCCATTCCCACCAGGCACCCGACGATCAGCAGCGAGTGCCCCATGTTCGAGCGCGTGTCGCCCACATAGGCATACTTGATGTCTGCAATCGGCTTGTCGCTGTGCTCGCGCATGGTCATCACGTCGGCCAGCATCTGCGTTGGATGGTATTCATCCGTCAGACCGTTATAGACCGGCACGCCTGCAAAACGGGCGAGTGTCTCCACGCCCTGCTGCGCAGCTCCGCGATATTCGATGGCATCAAACATGCGGCCGAGAACGCGGGCAGTGTCCTTGAAGGATTCCTTGTGCCCGATCTGCGAACCGGACGGATCAAGATAGGTCACGTTGGCGCCCTGATCCGAACAGGCAACTTCGAAGGCGCATCTGGTGCGCGTGGAGGTTTTCTCGAAGATCAGGCAAATTTCCTTGCCTTTCAGGTGCTCTTGCTCGGTGCGTGCATATTTGGCGCGCTTGAGGTCGCGGGCGAGATCGAGAAGGTATCGGAATTCCCGCGGGGTGTAGTCCTGCACGGTCAGAAGTGAACGATTGCGCAGATTGAAGCTCATTGTCTTGCTCCGTCGAGGCTGTTTCGTGGATGCGATGTGTCAGTATGCGGGGTCGCGCCATATCGGGCATGTCATGCAGTGCCCGCCGCCGCGGCCGCGGCCGAGTTCGGAGCCGCGAATGGTGATGACCTCAACGCCTGCTTTGCGCAGAAGCGTATTCGTATACGTGTTGCGGTCGTAAGCGACGACCACGCCGGGCTCGAGCGCAACGACATTGTTGCCGTCGTCCCATTGTTCTCGTTCGGCCTGATAGGAATTGCCGCCGGTCTCGACAATGCGCAGTTGCGGCAAATCTAGCGCTTCGCTGACGACATCGAGCATGGGGCGATTTTCGGGATGGATCTCGAATGTGCCCTCGTCATCCTTGGGATACATGCTGTAGCAGCGGATCTGATCGACAACCTCGGCAAACAGCGTAACGACATCGCGATCGCAGAAACTGAAAACGGTATCGAGATGCATTGCCGCGCGGCTCTTCGGCATCAGACAGGCAATCACCCGCTTTACGGCATTGCCCCTGAACAGGGCCTGCGCCACCTGGCCGACTGCCTGATAGGTGGTGCGCTCGCCCATGCCGATTAGGACAGTGCCGTTCCCAATCGGCATGACGTCGCCACCCTCCATGGAGGCATTGGCAAACTGGCCGTCTGAATCACCCCACCAGATCCGGAAATCGCTCCCGAGAAAGATCGGGTGAAACTTGTAGATCGCGCGCTGGATCAGCGTCTCGGCGCGTCTTGCTGGCCAGAACATCGGGTTGCAGGTCACACCGCCGTAAATCCAGCAGGACGGATCACGCTGGAACAAGGTATTGGGAATCGGCGGGATGACAAACTCCGTTTCCTGCAAGGCGCTGAGCATCAGCGACTTTGCCTTGACATCCGGCAGGTCGGAAATCGCGATCCCGCCGATCATAAATGCGGCAAGCTGCGTGGCCGGCATTTCGTCAAGCCATGGCCGCATCGCCTCGGCGATCTGCGAGCCGAGCACATTCGGGGTGATGCGCCGATCCAATATGAAGTCTCGCGCCTGCTTGTTAGCGAGCGCCTGACCGAGCATATCGTGGAGTTCTAGAACCTCGACACCTCTCTCCTGCATTTTCAGGACAAAATCATAATGATCCTTCTGTGCCTCATGGACCCATAGGACGTCGTCAAAAAGCAGATCATGGCAGTTTGCAGGCGTCAGCCGCTGATGTGCCAGAGACGGTCTGCACACCATGACGGTTCTCAGCTTTCCAACCTCGGAATGAACACCAAAACCACGCATGCGGTCCTCCTCAGTCTTTCGGATAGCGGCCGCGCCGCCGGCTCTGACCACCATCAAACTATTTTGGCCGACCCGGTCATGTCATTGATCGCAGACAAGGTGCGCTGCAGCATCCTGCGATTGGGCACGTTCAATGGAGTCGTGAAACATCGCATCGATGGATCTGCCATATGCGCCAATGGGTGGGGTGGACTTCCAGTCGTTCACCGGTCATGGCATTTGCCCAACCATCAGGCAGGCGCCGACATGGAAAAATCAGGGCATCAACGCCTTGATCGCCGATGACGGCGAGTTCTATATCCTCTTCGAATGGAGCTTCGACAATCAACCGCCACATCACCGAATCCTCCCCGACGATGCACCAGCATCAACTGGATAGAACGTCCTATCGGCTTGCCAGCACTCGGCCGACGTGCTTACTCCTCAAGCGCTTCGCACTTGTCGCGACTACGCTTGCCTGTCCCAACTCGGCGATGAGGCGATCAATGGCGATTTCACGTGCGGAAAAACATCCTGTCAGTGCGACAATCGCTCATCCTATATAGAAAGTCAGATTGCCATTACGGGTCTGTGTCACCCATTCGATGACTTCAGACGCCAGTTTCTTGGCTTTCAGTTTGAACCAGCCACTTGTTGGAACGGGCGGCCGCCCATTTGCTTGCCATAGTAGCGGAACAATCACGCCCGGGCATTGCGCCGGATCAATGGGGATGAGGAAGCCCAAGATATCGCGAGCTTCTCGCTGGGGGGCGCAAGACGACAATAGAGCCTACGCGATGCTACACCGCTCGTCCGTTCAAAGGTGGTAATCTTGCATCATTATCGACGAGCAAAACGGTCCAGCGACTGCATAACTTCTCGGATGAGCGCAGGAGACCATCATGTCCATCAAGATGGAAACGCCGCATGTTGCAGAGTACGGTCCTGACGTTTCAACTATGGTCGAAGGGGACTCGTTCATACTAGGGCGCAGCCAACCTTCACGCGTGCTCCGCGAGGAAGATGAAGCGCCCAGGATGGACTGGATCCGGAAGCTCTACGAACACATGCCGGATGCGGTGTTTTTTATCACCGACAGCCATCATATTTCGGCCTGCAACAAAACGGCAGTCGCCCTGTTTGGCTACGACGAAAGCGAATTGGTCGGCCGCAAGATCGACTTCGTCTGGCGCTCGACACCAGATGTTCAACTAAGAGGACGCTGGGCAGAGCAAGGCGCAGCGCGCGCCGGTCTTGCCATCACCAAAGGCGGTGCTCAATTCCCGACTGCCCTTACAATCATCAGGGGGCAGGATGCAAAGGAAGGCTTCACTGCAGCGATTTTCGAGGACTTCCGCGCCGAGCGCGAGACATTGCAGCAGGTTCAGGAGCTTCAATGCGAGATTGCCCGCCTCGCAAGAATAACCGCGCTAGGGGAAATGGCATCGACCCTTGCCCATGAGCTTTCACAACCGCTCTCGTCAATCGCTGCTTATTCGCAGGGATGCAGACGCCTCGTCATGAATGATCACCGTCGATGCGGCGAGAAGCTTCGCGAAGCCCTATCGGACATTACGCAACATGCTATGTGGGCAGGAACGATCGTCCAGAACATAAGAGACTTGGTAAAGCCCGGCGCTGGCGCAAGAAAACAGGAAGCGATGCACGAGTTGATCCATGAGGCGACCACACTCGCGTTCGTGGGATCACAGCGCAAGGGGCTCCATGCGGATCTCCGCCTCGAAGCGACGTGGGACACGGTCATTGTCGACCGTGTCCAGATCGTGCAGGTGTTGACAAACCTTGTTCGCAATGCCCTCGAGGCAACCGACGATGTCGATCAGCCCCATATTGCGATCCGAACCAAATCCGACACATCTTCTCATCTCGTTGTCGAAGTGTCTGACAACGGCTGCGGTATCGCAGCCGAGATCGAGGAGGCATTGTTCCGTCCCTTCGTGACCAGTAAACCGCGCGGCCTCGGCATGGGGCTGGCCTTGTCCAAGCGCATTGTCGAAGCGCATGGAGGCCGCATAACTGCGCGCAAGGGGATGGATTGCGGTTCGATGCTCTGTTTCTCGCTTCCGCTGGCGGAGATCTAAACCGATGGCAAACGACCTCACGATCCATCTCGTTGACGACGAGGAGTCGCTCAGACGGTCGGTGACATTCCTATTGGTATCGGCAGGTTTTGCCGTTCGCGCGCATAGCTGCGCAAAGGCGTTTCTCGAACTTCTGCCCCTTTCCGGGAGGAACTGCCTTGTTACCGACCTCCGCATGCCGCATATCGACGGCATCGAACTGCTCCACCGCTTGCACGATTTCAACACGGACGTTCCGACGATCGTTATCACCGGCCAGGGCGATGTTGCAACAGCCGTTCTGGCGATGAAGGCCGGAGCATCAGACTTCCTGGAAAAACCTCTCAAAGAAGAAGCGTTGATGGCAGCCATCAACGGAGCGATGGGACAAAGACGTCCCGGCAGGGCGATTGCCGATCCCGAAAGTGTGGCGGCACGACTTCGTCAACTCACGGACCGCGAACACCAAGTCCTCATCGGCGTGCTTGACGGCCTGCAGAACAAGATGATCGCCTATCATCTAGGCATCAGTTCGCGGACGGTGGAAGTCCACCGTGCCAATGTGATGGCAAAAATGGGCGCGCGCAACCTGACGGAGCTCATGTGGATGGCCATTACTATTGACGCGACCGGACAGCGATCTGAAATCGAGAGGGGCGCGCCCGCCGTCCACATATTGCCCCACCTTCGCTGATCGGAAAGCAATCCTTGCAAGCAAAGACATGTAGGATATGATGCGTTAGAAGATGCTTAAATAATAGCGCGATCTTGTCGTGGGGGCGGGGCGGTCATGGGAAGCGCAAAGGTCAACACTTTCCGCAGTTTTGAGCCGACAGCAGACGAAATCTGCCTGCAAGTCGAGCGCATCCTCATGAGCGAGGAATTTCACACCCCGAAACGCGGGCGAAATTTCCTGGAATTTGTCGTCAACGAGACACTTGCGGGTCGATCGGGGTTTTTGAAGGCCTTTACGATAGCAAATATGGTTTTCGGCCGGGAAGCATCATTCGATCCGCAAAACGATCCGGTCGTCCGGATCGAGGCCGGCCGAATAAGAAAAGCCCTCGAGCGCTACTACCTTGTCGCGGGCCAAGCGGACGAGGTCATCATTACCGTGCCGAAAGGCGGATATGTTCCCCATTTCGAATATGCTCAAGATGCGCTCGACCCCGTATCTGAGCCCGTATCTGAGAAAGCGCTGGAAAAATCGCCGGCCGGGGGACTGGATGATCAAGACAATCCGCTTCCGGACATAGGTCGCAGAGCGAGGCCAGTCGCTCTTGGCCTTGGAGCCACTCTCGTCACCGTTCTTGCGCTTCTGCTCCTCGCTCTTGCTGGCGCACTTTCGGTTTCGCGGAATGTTTCAACCCGGGCACCGCCGCCGGGATCCGCGGAACCAAAAGTGGTTGTCGATTTTTTTGCCGAGAGCGGCCTCATTGGCGCCGGTTCGGACATCGCGCGTGGCCTGAGGGACGACGTCATCGGCCAACTCGCTCAGTTTGATGACATCGTCGTGGTTACCGGCTCGATACGCGGCGAAGCTGCTGACGGCGCCGCCTATGCGCTCCAAGGCAATGTCCAGCTCGATGGCAGCAGGATGCGCGCCGCTGCGAGGTTGGTGCGTCAATCCGATGGGGCCGTCATATGGGCCGACAATTATGATGCGAATCTCGATGTTCAAAACAAGCTTGTCATTCAAGCCGATGTCGCCCGAAAAATCGCCAGCGCGATTGCACAGCCCTACGGCGCTATCTTCCAAGCCGATACGGAAACGATCGCCAGGCCTGCGGAGAATGGCGGCTCGGACGCCTATGCCTGCACCTTGATCTATTATACCTACCGGCAGACCATGACTGAGCAAAGCCACAGGAAGGCACGCGAATGCCTGCAACAGACAACCCAGCGTTTTCCCGATAACGCATCCTCTTGGGCCCTCCTGTCCATGGTCTATCTTGACGAGATACGTTTTCGCTACAAACTCGGCACGCCAGCTTCAGCCCAGCCCCTCGAACTGGCGATTGCTGCGGTGGAACGGGCAATATCGCTGGCGCCCGGCAATCCGCACGTGCTGCAGGCCCAGATGCTGGTGAGCTTCTTCAGAGGGGATATCGGGAAGGCACTGACGGCCGGGACCTCTGCCTATGCCGCAAATCCAGACGATGTCGAAGTTGCAGGCGAATACGGCTCCCGCCTTGCGATGTCAGGAAAATGGCAATCAGGTTGCGAATTGCTGTCGATCGCTCTCAGCAGGAACGCCGGACCTAAAGGCTTTTATGAGGTCGGCATGGCATTATGCGCCTTCATGAGAGGCGATATCGAAGCGGCGGAGCAGTGGTCGCGACGGTCCGATCTCGATGGCAACCCCATGCACCATCTCTTGCTGCTTTCCATTCTCGGGACCGCCGGAAAGACGAATGAAGCCAGACTGGAACGGGAATGGCTCAACACCCACGCGCCGGAAATGATGGGCAATGTCCGTGCGGAGGTCTCTCTGCGTTTGCAAAGACCGGAAGACCAGGAGCTGTTCCTCAACGGCCTGCGCGCCGCCGGAATGGACATTCCTCCTGTCAACACGCCAAGATAGTTACGGGTCAGGGCCCTGCGTCGCCAAGCTTGCCAAATTTTGAAATCTCCATCGCGATTTGCACGGCGATGTCGTCCTCGACATCGAGAATGGTCTGGCCACTCAGATCGCGATCATATTGATTTGCCCAGACGACTACCCCGTCGGCGCCGTCGATCAGGCGGATATGCAGATGCACGATCGTGCTTTCGACAAGTGCACTTCCTTGCAGGTTGAAATGCGGTCCGCTCGTTACCGCGCCGGAGCGGCCTGGAGTAAGCACGACCAGGTTTTGCACCTCCATGAGTTTTGCAATCAGCTGATCGCCCAGTCCCTTTGCAAAATTAGCTGTCTGCACCGTGCCGTCGAGGGCGACGAGGGGGTCGACAGTAATCCTGATCCTGTTCGTCGGCGTTGAGGCAACAGGGGTCCGGGTCGCTTGCGGTGGTGATAGGTAGGATTCGAGTGGACGAATGAGGGCTAAGATCGCCATTGCCCCGAATAGCGCAGGGACGCCAATCGGCAGCAGAAGATGGCGATAGGTCGTCGGCCCCTGCTGCCCAGTCTGGCTTTGTGGATTCTCGTGATCTTGCGAAGCCGCCACTTCGCTAGCAATCGACGTGTTTTCGCCGCTCGAAAACTGCGTCGCGTAGCCTCCTTTGGGAATTGTGATCCTTATCGGGTCGTTGCTTCCACACACGAGGTAATATCGCTCGAGTGCGCGACGGATACGGCCGGCCTCTATGCGCACGACCGGATCATTCTGGGCATCGAAGGACGCGTCGCGTCTGAAAACGACCTGCGCGATCATATAGGCCTTGAGCCGTTCGCTGTGCCCTTCAAGCGTCTCTTCAACAATATACTGTAGAAAGCGACGCCCGCGCTCGGGAGCATGGAATTGCGGGCTGGCGAGTATACGTTCTAGCTGCTCGCGCACGCTTGCCGGATCTTGAGATAAGTCGCTTTTCCCTCCCTCTTCCGATGCCATAAGACCTCCCACGACATTTTCGTGTCGCTCTCCCCAAAGGGCGAAAGCCTTATACACCGCAGAGTAATCCGGGGCTTCCGTAGCAATACGTAAGGGGTATCTCGAATATCGGGTCGCGCGGCAATTGCTTATGCTCCGATCCGGATAGGGGCGACGCAGATGCTTCAAAATCACGCAATAAATTACACGACTGCTCGAGGCCACCGGTATGGGGGCGCAGCCGCTACAACCAAGGATCAGTCGATTAGGCTCAAGGCCGATGAGACGATCTACAGCGAAGGCGAACACGCGCTTACGATCTACCACGTAGAAGCGGGCGCTGTGCGGATCTATAGGCTGACGGCCGCCGGACAGAGATACATTCTGTCGTTTTACGGAAAGGGCGAATGGTTCGGGCTTGAAACGGGCGATATACGCACCGATTTTGCCGAAGCCGTCTGCGAAACCTGCGTCACGCCCTTTCGCGCCAATCATGACGCCGTCGTCCCCATCGATCTTCTGCACATTGCCTTGACGAATCTTGCCAAGGCGCAACACAAACAACTCGTCATCACCGAGCAGAGCGCACTGAAGCGCGTCGCGGCCTTTGTCTGCGAAATGGCCGACCGTCATCCAGGCGATTGCGAATTTGACATGATGATTTCCCGCAGCGATATCGCCGACTATCTTGGACTGACAGTCGAAACCGTTGCCCGCTGTTTCACGAAGCTCCGCGAAAAACGTATCCTTTGCCTGAACGGCAAACTGCAACGCATCGTTCGCCTTCTCGATCGCGATGCGCTGATCAGCCTCACGATCTAACGGCAAAGCATTCGCAGGTTCGATCTCCGAAAGAAGGACTTTGACGATGACGCATACATCTCGCCGGAAATCAGGCACATCGGGCAAAATGCTCTATGCAGGCTTGATATCGTTGGCCTTTCCCATGACGGCAGTTGTGGCGCAAGACAATCCGTTTGATCAGTTCCCGGTGGTTATCCAGTGCAAATACCACGAAACCTTTCACGCCTTTTATCTGTCGCGTGTGTCTAAAGATGGAACTGCAACCTATTCTGCATCCGACCGGATCGCCGGCACCATCACGATCGACGGCAAGGCAAAGGCAATAGGCGCTGAAGGCGGAGGCAGTTGTGTCGGCAAAACCTTGTCAGAGCTTCGCGCATCGCACCAGGCCTACGACCTGAAACGCTAGGGCATCGAATTGAAAATGAGAGATCCAGAGGATCTTTCGCATCCTGGCAAGGCTGCCCCCTGCAATCGCTGCGTCCTCGGACTCGATCGCGGTGGTCGGGCCGGAGGAGACGACGATTAGTTCAAGCCTGAGCTTCATAAATGTTTCTTGAACGCCTCGATGCGGTGAAGCCCGGCGACTTATATGAAAGAATCCAAACCTCCGGCGTCGCGCTCCTCGACCGTCCGACGGACGCCGCCCTCGGCATCAGGCGGTAGGGTACGCCTTAGCATCACGGGTTTGCACCGACTTAACGTGACTTACCCGGCAAATGAATGTTTGCCATTTCTTGTTTTGCAGTGCACAATATTTACTGCTAACAGGGACGTGAGCCGTTGAGAATTTGCATCTACAAATCAGATGAAGTTCCTGAAGTAACGCTGTTCTTACGAGAAGGCGTACCGGTGCCCGCACATCCGAAAAGCCAAAAGTGGCGGCACATAAAAGCAGTCGTTGGCGAGGAGGTAAGGGCGGACCTTCTGACGCAAATCGAGATCGGCAACGGATGTCTTTTTGTCAAGCTTGGGGCATCCCCGAAGCATTGATCTAGGCTGCTGGAGTTGAACGCTGTTCGGCCGCCATGTAAACATGCTCGCTCATTATCGTCCCCCGCTAGATCACCAATCGGCTGTCCTCAAGCAGCGCGCCGATAGCGGCGTGCATATCGCCCTTGGATAGGCCGATCACCTGCTTACGCTCATCGTCCTCCCACGGCTTCGCTGATCGGCGGCTCGCGCATCTCCGCACTCCATATCTGAGTGGCAGCCGCCCCGCCGATGTTCTTCTTATGTTCTCGTGAATTCAATAATCAATCTGGGTGAATTGCTTTTTAAGGCTTTGCTGATGAACTGCCATCATGACAAAGCCGCCCCGCAAGCCGTCCGAGCCGCTGCTCGGTGAAGCCTACGAGCAGCTCCGCAGCCGACCGCGTCGGCGGCGAGATCCCGCTCAGCCTAATCTTCCTCACGATCCGATGCCGGCGCGTATCGCGCCGCCTCGGCCGTCACGGAAGACAGGGTTTCAGATGACAGACGACCTGGAATTGAAGCAGGCCGAAGGTCAGCAATACCCGCAGGAGACGACCGACCGGGACATGGCTGCTGGCAACTACCTCAACACGGCGATCTTGCTGGGGATCCTGTTTATTGCAATCGTCTTCAGGTTCCACAAGATCACCTTGCCGCTGGTCGACGGCTTCAGCTGGCGCGAGATAAGCACTGCAATGATGGCCGACAATTTCCAGCAGCGCAGCTGGAACATCTTCTTTCCGGAAGTCAGTTGGACCGGGCCCGGGCCAAGCTATCAGGGCCGCGAGTTCCAGATCGTCAGCTATCTCACAGCCCTGCTCTACCAACTCTTCGGTTGGCACGACTGGTTCGGCCGCATGGTTGCGGCCTTCTTCGGTCTCGTGACGGTGTTTTCGTTGCACAGGCTAACGGCCCTCTGCTGGGACGAGATGCGTGCCCACGCGGCGGCACTTGCCTACGCGCTGATGCCGGCGGCAATCATGATCGACAGCTCGTTTCTTCCCGATCCCGCGATGCTGGCCTTAGTGACCCTTGGCGTCTGGCTGTTCGCCAAATACTGGGCCAGCGGCAGCGGCTGGCTCTTGCCGCTCGCCACGGTCAGCTTCTCGCTCGGCGTGCTGTCAAAGCCACCAGGCATCGCTGCCGGTGCCGTCATCTTCTATCTGATGGTCTGCTGGATTCTGGAGAAGAAGCGAAAGCAGGCGACCTGGGTCTTCCTGTCGGGGCTTTTGAGCCTGGCCATCATCGGCGCTTATTTCAGCTGGGCGATTTATCTCGGCCGCAGCTATCCGCCGTTTCATGTCGCCGGCAGCGGCGGCTATATCTGGGATTACGGCTTCTGGACATATGTCAGGGACAGGTTCTACTTCAAATCCGTGTGGAACACCTCGGTCCTGTGGTTCTACGGCTATCCATTCATGGTGCTGCTCGCGGTCGGCTTATGGATGCCGGCCAGCCTCGCCGAAGACCCGAAGCAACGCACCCTTTCGGCCATTCCCTACGTGTGGCTGGCTGCCGCCCTAATCATCTATCTGGCAGCGGCGGGCGAAATCACCAGCAATGTGTGGAATCTCCACATCTTCCATGTGCCGGTCGCGATGTTCTGCGGTCGCGGCGCGCTTCTTCTGGCAACGCTTGCATCGAGAACCATTCTAACGCCGGCGGTGATGCTTCGCTCGATCTGCATCGTGGCTCTCACGCTTGCCTGGTCGACCTTGCCGCTCGTCAGGACGATGAAGAAGCCGATCGCCATGAACGGCAAGCTGCTTGGCGAGGAACTGGCGCGGTTGGCGCAACCGGGCGATCTCGTCGTCGCCATCGCCCCCGAGGTCGGCGATCCCGTCGCAGTCTACTACAGCAGGGCGCGCGGCTGGGTATTCCCGCCTGGCGGAGGCGATGCGGAATGGTCGAAATTCGTCGCGGATGACGCCACTGCGATCGCGCAGCTCGAAGAACTGCGCGCGCAGGGCGCGGACCTGTTCGGCGTGGCCAAGAACGCCACCGACAAGCAGGACCTGCTGTTCGTCGAGCATCATGATGGGGTTGTCGACTATCTCGACAAGACCGCAACCAAGCTTGTGGATTCGGCTGATTTGCTGATCTACAGGATCACCCGCCCATGAGAGCCGCGACAGGCTGGGGCCGTGGGCCTTGCCTTCCCTCGGAAAAGGAAGCGCCAAATCGCGCCGGTCGTCCGCCACACAGACTATTGGCCGCATGAACTCGCCCTAATCCGTCGGACACGCTCTGGGTTGTTCACCGCTGACGATCTTTGGGAAAGCGCGCTTAAGCTAATTTAGCGAAAACTTCCTGCCCATGTAAGCACGGATAGGTTTATCGAAGTGGGTGAATAGAAAATGTGCTGCAGCAATAGCAGCTAAGAGCGTGCCGCTCACCGTGATTGCCAATGGTATGACACCATCGCTAGCGCTTTGGAACTGAGCGCCAAGTCGAATAATAGGCTGGTGAATAGCGTAGAGCGGATAAGACAACAATCCGAAGTATGCCGCGAGTGGCCGCTCCTCGTTGGGCGGAACTGCCGCTGCCAGAGCGACAACGACTGGAATTATAATAGTGATACAGAAAAAATCGTATAACCCCCTGGGGACGGAAAAGGGAAGGAATAGAACCACGATCAGGATAAAAAGCGGAATCTGAGGCGGGACCCTCCCGACGCGATGATTGATGTTCCAGCGAAAAATCAGAACACCGGCAAAAAATGAAAAACCGACTCTGACAAAACCTTCAAGGAATGTTCGCCAGTTCGAAAATCCAACTGGACCAATTGTACCCTCGATGCCGACAATTTGGAAAAGCGCGACCGCGAAGAATGCGAGAAACGCGACATCGCCCCATAAGCGAATTTTACGGCGAGCGGCCGATCCGTAAACGACGCTGGCGACCATTTCAAAGCAGAGTGACCAGAGTGGGCTGTTAATCGAGAACGCTTCTTGCCCCGCCAGTAGTCCCAAGGGCAGGAGAAGTAATGCACCCACGGTAAGAATTGGGATGTCGTGGAGAGAAATATGCGGTTCTGAAGCAAATACCGCCGCAAGAACGCCTACGGCAACACCGACCACGATCATGGGATAGAGGCGCGCCAGGCGCTTCAGGAAAAATGCACTGCTCCGCAAACCACCGGACCTTAGTTTTTGGTCATACCCGTTTGCGAGAACAAAACCGCTAAGGCAAAAAAAGAAATCCACGGCGAGATAGGCGTAAGAGCCAAGGCTGAAACCGAAGATCTGGCTCGCATGCAAGAGGACAACGGATAGCGCAGCTACCCCTCGAAGTTCGTCCAGAAACGCAATGTGGTTCGTCAATTTACCGGCCCTGCTACCGGAGGTCACATTGCCAAGTCTTCGTTTGCAACCGATTAACGGATGACCTGTTTTCTGGCTGACGGCTTGCATGCATAGCAGCCGCGGAGGTGAAAGACGCTAACAACAACGGGACGAACGCCGCACTCGATGACGGTGCCGCCGCACGGATAAAGCGCGAAGCATAGGCTAGGTTAAGCGCCTAGGCAGCGGCCTCGTATCCCGCGCTGTGGAATGCCTTACCATCGTCGCACCACGACCGGATCAATGTTGATCCGGTCGCAGAATCACAGTGCGGTCTATTTCCTGGATGCAGCGTCTTCAATGACCTTCGCGACTTTATCGGGATGAGAGACCATCACGACGTGAGACGCGCCTTTAACCACAACCGTTTCCTTCGAGCCCGCCCGCTCCGCCATCCATGCGAGCGCTGCCGGCGGTATGTTTTTATCCGCGTCACCATAGACGAACCAAGACGGGATCTTCCTCCAGCTCGCCGCAGTCGAGGCCTCGCCAAGAGCCTTATCAGTGATGGGGCGCTGTGTTGCGGCCATCAGCTTGCCCTCCGCCTTGGATACATCTGCAGCGAATTGATCGTGAAACGCGCTCTGCTTGATGTACAGATCCTTTACTCCACCATCCAACGGGACCGGCTCGCCAAGGGTCGGTGCGAGCGTGCTTCCCGGAAACTTACCTGAAAGCGCAACGGCGGTTTCTCCGACATCAGGCGCGAAGGCCGCGACGAAGACGAGCGATTTGACGTTGGCGCTGTCTGCTGCTGCCTCATTGATGACTGAGCCACCGTAGGAGTGACCGACGAGAACAACGTCCGTCTTCAGTCCCGCCACCACTTTGCGCACGTAATCGCCATCCGAGGTCACGCTTCGAAGCGGATTAGCAACCGCCACCACCGGATATCCATCCTTTTCCAAACGTGTAATTACGCCATTCCAGCTGGAGGCGTCGGCGAATGCGCCATGCACCAGCACGACCGTCGGCTTCTCGGCGGCGTAGGCATTCAAAAAGCTTCCCGCAGTGATTGCGGCGGCGGCGACAAACATCTTCAACATAGCTTAACTCCTTTTGTATCGGGTACGATTATTTAATGCACAATCTTTTAGAAAGCAAGTCTTGGAATCCCGTTCACCTCGATTTGAAGATTGCGATGAGCCTTTGAGGTCGCGCTCATTGCTCAAACCAGGCCCGACAACTATGCCGGCCTATTGCCACATCCGGCTCGAACTCGACAAAACTCTTGCGATTCCGCCGGGCCTGGCCACTTGTCGTATTCAAAGGCGCCAGGGCTCTAATTGCAGCCAGGCGAAAGTTCAGTGGCAGATCAGTTAATCCCCTGCCGGCCGCGAGAGAAACCGCACAGCCTACTCCCCCATCGATTGGTAGAGCCAGTCGGATAGCTTTTCGGTCGCCACCCGCGCACCCGCCTCAGGAAGCAGCGCGTCTTCAGTCAATTCAACCCCGAAATACGATGCGGATGGATCCGTCACCACCTGCCGCTCATCCTCATTCGCGGTGAGATAGATCCGGGCGATTTCGTCGATACCGAATTGTTCCGGGCCGCTGATTTCGGCGATATCGTCCAAGGGCGCTCCGACTGCCAACTCCGCCAGCAATGAGGCGACGTCGCTCGCTGCGACCGGCCTCATGAACGCCGGGGGCAATCGAAACACATCGCCATCAGCACCGGTATCGATCAATCCGCTGATGAACTCGTAAAACTGTGTGGAGCGGAGAATAGTATAGGGTCGGCCTGAAGCCCTGATGAGATTTTCCTGCACCATTTTCGCGCGAAAATAATCGCTTTCCACGAGACGAGGCGTGCCGACAACAGAGAGTGCAAGATAGTGCCTGACGCCAGCCTCGGTCGCGGCCGCGAGCAAATTCTTCGTCGAAGCCTTGAAAAAATCCAGTGCAGCACGGTCGCCGAATGATGCGGCATTGGTCACATCAACAATGACTTCGGTTCCCGCCACGGCCGCTTCGAGACCCTTGCCCGAAACCGTATCGACACCCAGCGACAATGATGCGGCCATTACCTCGTGACCTGAGCGGCGCAAGTTCTCGCTGAGCCGCGTTCCGATAAGGCCGCTTGCTCCAACCACCGTGATTTTCATATCAGCATCCTCCATCGCATGCCGTCTTCCCAAAACCGCGGCACCCTTTCGGGCGACATGCATTATAGCCGCCGAGTTGCGCGGCGCGAACGGCGACACAATGACCGGAAAGCCAGACCCCTTCCACTATGTAAGAGGTCTAGCGGCTTAGACTTGGGATATAGCGGAGCCATCCCGAAGGTTAGGAAGACCAATCGGCAAGACGGAACGACATGCCGGTCTTCGTTCGCGCCGAAAATTCCGACCTGGTGCGGCGGCTACATCCCCGCGCAATGCATGGGTTTCCATGAGTTGCGGTTGCAATGTGGCGGGGTTACGGTTCGAATATGAGCCCGCCAGACCCGAAATCGAGAACAACGACGGTACGAAACGCTGACGATCCCCTGACTTTGTCTGTCCTGCAGGAACAGCTGATGATCAGCGTCTGGTCGCACCGCCCCCAACTCCTGCACCTGGGGCTCTTTATTGCGGCCTATGTGCTGGCCTGCGGATTCGCGCAGTCGCTCGCGATCGTCCCTGGAACAGGTATTTCCATCTGGCCAGCGGCGGGGCTTTTCGTCGCGACACTTGTCGTCACATCCGGCTACAGCTGGCCTTGGTGGGGGCTGGGAGGCTGCCTGGCGGAATTGTTCAGCAATTTTCTGTGGTTCCACAGTCCGCTGCCTGCGGCTTTCCTGATCTACATCGGCAACGCCCTTGAAGCGGTTGCCGGGGCATGGCTCGTCAACCGGACCTTGACGCGGCCGGTTCGGTTGGAGACCTTGCAGGAAGTTCTCGCATTCGTCGTACTGGGGGCTGGGATTGCGCCCATCGTCAGCGCGACCGTGGGAAGTGCGACCCTGGCGTGGTTTGGCATACAATCGCAATCCTTTGCAACGGCTTGGCCTCTATGGTGGATCGGGGACGCCACCGGCGTCCTGATCGTAGCGCCGCTGGCACTGGTCGTGTTTCACAGCTGGCGTGGCAAGACCCGGCTCTCGGCCGCGCAATGGGTGGAAGCTTGCGTCCTGGGACTGATCTTTCTCGGCGTTGCCGCTCTTTCTCTGAGCGGCTACCTCCCCTTCGCATATATCATCATGCCGCCTCTTCTTTGGGCCGCGGTTCGCTTCGAGTTCAAAGGCGCTGCCGTATCCTTGGCTCTCCTCGCCCTGATCACGGCGCTGTTCACGATAACAGGCACCAGCCAGTTTGCCGGCGATCCCGAATCCCAGAGGCACAAGCAGGTCATGCTGCAGCTTTTTCTGGCGATCTCGGCATTTTCGGCGCTCATCGTGGCCGCCATATCCCGGCAGCACCAGCTGGCAGTGCTCACATTGCGCCAAAGCCTGGAGACACTGCGCGACCGCGAGCGGGAACTCTCGCAGCTCGTGGATATGGTTCCGAGCCACGTCTGGCGTCTGACCCCCGACGGTGAGCCGACCTTCTTTAACAAACGGATGGTCGATTTTCTCGGTCTCGATGTGGCGGATTTCGACAAGCCCGGCATGAGCCGGCTGGAGGCCGTCCTGGAGGCCACCGTTCATCCCGAGGACGCGGCGGGGTTCGGAGATGCCCTTCGCCATTGCCTCGTTACTGGCGAAAGCTTCGCCATGCGATATCGACTGCGCCGCGCCGACGGCCTCTATCGCTGGATGTCGAGCCGTGCCGAACCGATGCGGGATCAGTCGGGGCGCATCGTTCAGTGGTACGGCCTTTGTCACGACATCGACGATCAGGTTCATGCGGAAGAGGCTGTGCGGCGGAGCCAACAACAGCTTCAGCAGATCATAGACGCCGTGCCGGTCCGCATCTGGAGCGTGGAGCCTACCGGCGGGTCGTTCTATTTCAACAAGCGATATCAGGACCATTTTCGCTCCGTTATCGCCGATTTCGACGCTCTCGGTGAGCCGCGCATCGACGATCTGCTGCAGCAGCTGGTTCATCCCGAAGACGCTCCCGACGTTCAGCGTACGCTCAGGAACTGCTTCGAAACCGGCGGCGGCTGCGCGATGCGATTTCGCTGGCGCGAAAAGGATGATGTCTACCGCTGGGCAGAGTGCCGGGTGGAGCCGCGGCGCGACGAAAACGGAACGGTCGCGGAATGGTATGGCGTTTCTCTCGACATCGACGATGAGGTGCGTGCGCTGGAGGCGTTACGCGAACGTGAGCGGGAGCTGTCATTGCTCGTCGATATGGTCCCCGTTCATATTGCCCGCATGGCGCCCAGCGGCGAGCCGACCTTCTTCAGCAAGCGTACCCTCGAATCCATCGGGGTGGACGACGTCGGGGCTTGGGACAAGCCGGACGTCAGCCGCTCAGCGGCCATCATCGGGGCGACAGTCCATCCCGAGGATGCACCCCGCATGAGAGAGGTGCTCAGCCATGCCCTCGCCACCGGCGAACCCTACACCATAAGGTATCGTCGGCGCCGTGCGGACGGCGAATATCGCTGGATGGAGGGTCGCGCAGAACCATTGCGGGATGAAAACGGAATTATTCTACAATGGTACGCTGCTGCACTCGACATCGACGACGAGGTGCGCGCGCAACAGGCCCTGCGAGAGCGGGAACGCGAGCTGTCACAGCTCGTCGACATCGTTCCGAGCCTTCTCTGGCGGTTGGACTCGCAGGGCGAGCCGACTTTCTTCAACAAACGGCTGATCAATTTTCTGGGACTGGACGTTGCCGATGCAGACAAGCCCGGCATGAACCGTCTTTCCGCCATCATGGAAGCCGCCGTCCACCCTGACGATGCGGAGAGCCTCGCCGAGGCGCTCGACCATTCCTTCGTCACCGGCGAGCGCTTCTCCAAGCAATATCGCCTGCGGCGCGCCGACGGCGTCTACCGCTGGATGAAAGGCAGCGCGGAGCCTCTGCGGGACGAGAGCGGCCGGATCGTCCAGTGGTACGGTCTGACGCATGACATCGACGATCAGCTGCGCGTCGAGGAGGCGTTGCGAGAGAGAGAACGCTCGCTCTGGCAGATCGTCGAAACGCTGCCGGCAATGATCGATTGCGCGGCGCCTGATGGAGAACCGGTATACCGAAACCCTCAGCTCCGCGACTTCCTCGGATATAATCTCGAAGAGCTGGACGGAACGGGGAAAACCCGGCTGGACGGCACACTCGATGCCGGTGTTCATCCCGACGACGTGGCGGGGGTCAAAGAGAACTATGCCCATTCATTGTCCACCGGCGAGCCCTATGCGCGCAGGCATCGTCTGCGGCGCCACGATGGTGAATATCGCTGGGTTGAGACGCGTGCGGCGCCGATGCGCGATGCCGACGGCATCATCGTCCAGTGGAATGTCATCTGCCTTGATATCGACGGTGAGGTTCGGGCGGAGGAAGATTTGCGTCAGGCGCGAGAGGGCCTTGCACGGGCGAGCCAGGTGGCGAGCCTCGCCGAGCTTTCGGCCTCGATCGCGCACGAGGTGAACCAGCCGCTCGCGGCCGTCGTGGCCAACTCACATGCCTGTCAGCGCTGGCTCATGGCCGAACCGCCGAATATGGAGCGGGCGCAGAGGACGGTGGAGCGCATCATCCGGGATGCTAACTCAGCGGCAGATGTCGTCAGCCGTATCCGCGCCTTGTTCAAGCAATCCGCAGACCGCAGGATCCACACGACGCTCTCCGGCGTCGTCGACGAAGCGCGCAACCTCATGGCCGACGAAGCAGCGCGCCGCCGCGTTCGGATCGACATGGGCATCGACGGCAACCTTCCGCTGGTCGCAATCGACCGCGTCCAGATCCAGCAGGTGCTGATCAATCTCATCCGCAACGGCATCGAGGCGATGGACGCCGTTGCAGACGACAGGGTGATCGAGATCCGTGTGCAGCATATGGGGAATGCCGTCCGGACCGAAATCAGCGACCACGGCCCGGGCATCGAGTTTCCCGAGAGGATGTTCGAGCCGTTCTTCACGACGAAAGAAAATGGCATGGGCATGGGACTGGCAATCTGCCGCTCGATTGTCGAGCTGCATGGCGGACGATTGTGGGCCGAGAAGAACAATCCGCGCGGAGCGACGTTGATCTTCACCTTGCCCATAGAAACGAAGGCGGCGCCATGACAGCCGATGACCATATTGTCTTCATCGTTGATGACGATGGACGCATTCGGGAAGCGCTCGGCGAGCTGCTGGAATCGCATGGCATGCGCGCCATCGCCTTCGAATCAGCCTGCGATTACGTCAGAGCGGACAAGCCGGATGTCCCCGCCTGCCTCATCCTCGATATCGAGCTGCCTGACATCAACGGCCTCGATCTGCAGAAACAGATCGCCGACAGGGACCATCCGCCGATCGTGTTCATCACAGGCCACGGCGACATCCCCTCCTCCGTGCGTGCGATCAAGCATGGCGCGGTGGATTTCCTGACCAAACCCTTCAGCGACGCGGACCTGATGGCGGCAATTCACGCGGCGATCGCTGAGGATCGGGAGAAGAGATCGCAACGCGCCGAACTCGACATGCTGAGGCAACACTATCTCGACCTGACGCCGCGAGAGCGCGAGGTGCTGCCTCTCGTGGTCAGCGGCCTTCTCAACAAGCAAGCAGCAGCCGAATTGGGGATCAGCGAAGTGACGCTGCAGATCCACAGAAGAAATGTGATGCAGAAAATGGCGGCGGCATCGCTCGCCGATCTCGTGCGGATCGCGGAGAGATTGGAAATACCGATAACCCACTCGCGCCGAGTGGGAGGGAATTGAACATGAACAAGACAAGACATGTGGTGGCAATTGTCGATGACGATCCAAGGCTGCTTGAATCGATGGGCGACCTTCTGGAATCCGCGGGTTATGTGGCTCGCAGCTTCTCGTCGGCGGGCTCGCTGCTCGTCAACGGGCTATCGGACCTCGACCTGCTCATCACCGATATCGGAATGCCTGGCATCGACGGCTTCGAACTTCGCGACCTGGTGAGGAAATCACGGCCGGAGCTGCCGGTATTCCTGATCACGGGCCGCCACGAGATAGCAGATCAGGGCCGCGCTCAAGGCGTGGGCGGATTTTTCCGCAAGCCTTTCGATGCCCAGGCGCTGCTGGCGGCCATCGCCAACGCTTTGCATAAATCGACAGATGGAGGGTAACATGAGAGTTGACCAGCCGTTGCTGCGGAAATCGGCGCCGTTATCGTTACAGTGCAGTTGTGAAGAGAACCAGCCGCTCGTCATTATCGTCGATGACGACGCCTCTGTTCGCGAGGCGCTGTCGGAGCTGATCCTGTCGGCGGGTTTCCAGTCGACCAGTTTTGCTTCGACCCGCGAATTGCTTGACGCCGATATCCTGGATTGCCCCGGCTGCCTGATCCTCGATGTGCGCATGCCGGGAGCAAGCGGCCTCCACCTGCAGCGCCATCTGGCTGAAAACGGCATATCCAAACCGATCATCTTCCTGACTGGGCATGGCGATATTCCGATGACCGTCCAGGCGATGAAGGCCGGCGCCGTGGATTTTCTCACCAAACCGGTGCGGGACCAGACGCTGCTCGACGCCATCACAGCGGCCATTGCGATGGATGCCGAACGAAGGGCGGAAGCCGCGGTCGCCGAGCGCAATATCAAGCGCTTGGAGACGCTGACGCAGCGCGAGCGCGAGGTTCTGCATGAAGTGGCGCGCGGACGCCTCAACAAGCAGATCGCCTTCGATCTCGGCATCAGCGAGGTGACGGTCAAGCTGCATCGCAGCAATGTCATGCACAAGATGGAGGCCGCCTCCATCGGCGAATTGATCCGAGCGTGGGAAACACTGCCCATGCAGATGCGCCAGGCTGGCGCACGCTAAAACGCGTCGCGTCAATCCGGATCATCGACGCGCGCTTCAAGTCTTTGATTTATGCTTTTAGCCGCGTGTCTTCCAATGGTGGAAGATGCCGGCCTCGAACATCATCTGCGGCCGCTGTCCATTTGAGGCGAGTCGTATCCGATTTGCGCCAAAAAAAGCGATGCCGCGCCGGCAATGGGTTTCGGTCTCGCTCTCATGCGGTAATCCTAAATTAAAGCTCGGGGATATGACCTGGTGCCCAGCTTTGGTTCCCTAAAGGAGATCTCGCCGTGAACAATCAATCGTCAACCGCGCCTTCCCCTGAAATCAACGCCTTCGAAAACGAAGCAAACTTCTTGTCGGCTATGGGGAATGCCAAACGGCTTCACATTCTGCATCTGCTGGCCGAGGGAGAAATGTCCGTGAGCCTCCTGGCCGACGAGGTGGGATTGAGCCAATCTTCGACGTCCCAGCATTTGGCAATTCTTCGAGAACAGGAACTCGTGCAGACGCGAAGAGCTGCTCAGACGATCTACTATTCACTTCAATCCGGCGCGGCCAGGGCAATGCTCGATACGCTCGCTGACATCTTCGGATCGTACCGTCGCACCGAAGTAGAATGTGTCCGAGCCCTGGGCACCCAATAAAAATCACGAAACGTCGATCCTACAGCTGATGATTGGCGCCGCGGCAGCGAAGAGCAGCGCAATGGCGAAGAACGCGGTTTCGAGGAGATGACTGCGGCTTGAGTGTAAGCGCCAAATCCCGCGATGCTTCGCCGACATGCCCCTCGAACAGATCGATCCCTGATGTACGTTTGATGTACCCCTCCTAGACCACGGTGTGATTACGCCTCCATTGCGAATGGAGATAATGAACCACATCAGGAACGGAACAGTCAGGACGAGACGACCATGAGTATGGACAACACCTCATACCCCGGCAGACTGGAACCCGGCGAGCTGGTCCCGTTGCGCTATGCGCTTGATATCGGCGAGGTTGACGTAACGGCGGTCAGCGATGGGATACGAGCGCTGCCAGGCGCGATGTTGGGCCACAACGCTGGCCCGGCCGTCCGGGCGGACGGAGGCGGTCATGGACGTATATGAGGCAGTCAAAAGTCGACGATCGGTGCGCGGGTTCAAAGACAAGCCTGTGGAGAGGGAGGTGCTTGAGCGTGTGCTGTCCGCCGCAGCTTGGTCGCCGTCAGGATCGAACATCCAACCGTGGAACACCTACGTGATGACCGGCGCGCCGCTGGCTGAGCTCAAGACGTCCGCCGTCGAGCGCGTGGCCCATGGCGACGCCTGGGACAAGCGGCAGTACGAGATGTACCCGCCCGCACTGAAGCCCCCCTATGGGGAGCGCCGGTCCGCCTTCGGCAAGGAGCGCTACAGCGCGCTCGGTATTGCGCGAGAAGATTGGGAGGCGCGCCAGCGGGCAGCAATCGCCAACTGGAACTGTTTCGGCGCGCCCGCCGCCCTGTTCTGCTATATCGATAGTGACCTGGGCCTGCCCCAATGGGCCGACGTCGGCATGTATCTGCAGACGGTCATGCTGCTGCTCCGCGCCGAAGGTCTTCACAGTTGCCCGCAGATGGCGTGGTCGCAGGTTCGCGAGACGGTCGCGGAGGTCCTGTCACCCCCGGACGGGCTCATCCTCTTCTGCGGCATGTCGATCGGGTACGAGGACCCCACGGTCAGTTATGCCCGTACAGGCCGCGCCCCGCTCGGCGAGACGGTCACGTTCCTCGGCGAATAGTGACTTGCCATCATCATGCGAGATATTGGAGAACGCCATGACCACGCATAAAGTAGGTTATCTCATCGGCAGCCTGGCCAAGGGCTCGATCAACCGCAAGCTCGCCAAGGCGTTGGTGCGGTTCGCCCCGCCGGAACTTGAAATGTCGGAGATATCCTTCAAGGACCTGCCGCTCTACAGCTACGACTATGACGCCGACTACCCTCCGGCTGGCAAGACATTCAAGGCGGCAATCGCAGCCGTCGACGCCGTGCTGTTCGTCACGCCTGAATACAATCGATCCATACCCGGTGGGCTGAAAAACGCAATCGACTGGGCGAGCCGCCCCTACGGCACCAACTCGTTCACACGTAAGCCGTCAGCGGTGATCGGCACGTCGCCGGGCGCGATAGGCACGGCAGTCGCCCAGCAGAATTTGCGCAGCGTGCTCAGTTTCTGCAACTCTCCCCAGATGAATGCCCCGGAAGCCTACATCCAGTTCACGCCGGGCCTGATCACCGATGACGGCGAGGTCACGAAAGACACCACCGCCGATTTCCTTCGCACTTTCATGCAGGACTTCCATGTCTTCATCGCAAGGGTTCGCTCAGTGCTGCCGAAAGATGCCTAGAGCCCTGCGGGAGCTGGCCGCGTCCATCCGGGCGGCCAGCTCCTGTTTTTAAAGGGGGCAATGCTCTCAGGCGAAGGCGTAGGAGCCGTCGGGCCGCTTCGGCACGCACCGCTGCCAATGGATGTAGCCTTCCTCTTCCATCGCCTTCTCGTCCATTTCGACGCCCCAGCCGGGCCGGTCGGGACGCAGCTCCAGATAGCCGTCCTTCGGCAGATAGGGATCGACGACGTAACGGGTTTCCCCCTCCCGCTTCTCGATATCGAGGCCGCCATAGACGTAGGCCTGTCCCTTTGGCAGCCGGTATTCGAGGATACGGAAATTCTGTGCCGCCGCAGAAAAATGAACGTTGACCGCCGTCGCAAGTGGACCCATCGGGTTGTGCGGCGCCACGCCGACGAAGAAGGCTTCGGCGAGGGTGGCAATACGGCGCATTTCGCTGATGCCGCCGACGACGCAGATGTCGGGCTGGATGAGATCGGCGCCCTTGACCTGCAGCAGGCGCAGGAACTCGTTTCTGTTATAGAGCGACTCGCCGGTCGCCAGCACGCAGTTGAGCCCCTGTTTCAGATCGCCCCAAGCCTCGATATTTTCAGGACGCAGCGGCTCCTCGAAAAACAGGGGGTCGTAGGGCGCCAAGGCATTGCCGAGTTGCCTTGCGGCGATCGGCTCGAAAATCTTCGCATGGGCGTCGAAGGCGATCTCATATTCGTCATTGACCGTTTCGCGCAGCGAGCGGAAATAATCCGCGGAGGCTTTGACGACATTGCCCCAGCGATTGGAGTGCATGTCGATACGCCAGGGGCTGAGCTTGAAGGCGGTGAAACCCCACCCCTCCTTCAGACGATCGAACTCGTCGCGGGCCGCCGGTGCATCCGGTGCGGTATAGACGCCGGCATAGACCTTGATGCGGTCGCGCACCTCGCCGCCCAGCAGCTTGTAGACCGGAACGTTTGCCGCCTTGGCGGCGAGGTCCCACAGGCAGTGATCGAGCGCGGAGATCGCGGCAAGGCCGAGCGCGCCCGGCGGGAACCGGCTTTGCTGGATCAACAGATTGACGAGATAGTCGACGCGTGTCGGATCCTGGCCGGACAGAAATTCGTAAAGATAATCCAGGAGCGGCGGAAGCGCCTTGTCGGGCCCGTGATTGTAGCATTCGCCCCAGCCTGTTAGCCCGTCATCGGTGTCGAGCGCGACGATCACGCGGGGACGGTCCTTGTCGCGGGTCATGAAAACCCGCATGCGGTCGATCTTCATCTTTCTGTCCTTCTAGCGATTGAAATAGGTGCGGCGTGACAGGCGCGTCTGCACGTAGAGATGCTCGTTGTCGGTTCCGGGATTGTAGGCGCCGGCACTTTGCGGCACCGAGACATTGCCGTTGCTGGGGAAGCGCGCCACGAAAGCCTCGTCGATATCGCAGCCAAGTCCCGGGCCATCAGGAACGGCGATCAAGCCGCCGACCTGTTGCGGATGCGGCACGATCGTCTGGCGGCGGCCGTCCCAGTCATCGTCGAGGCGCTCGAGGATGAGGGCGTTCGGGATCGCCGCAAGCAGATGCAGAGCCGCATATTCCGCCACCGGCCCGAGCGAGCCCGAATGCGGCGCCATCTGGATATGATGCGCCTCGGCCATGGCAGCGATCTTCTTCATCTGGGTGATGCCGCCGGCCCGGCCCGTGTCCGGCTGGATCACGTCCACCAGCTCCTTTTCGATGAGCTCGCGCTCGCCGAAGATAGTCGCCGAACGTTCGCCGGCCGCAAGCGGCACATGCGCTGCGTCGCGGATGCGCCGGTAGCCGTCGAAATTCTCCGGCGCGATCGGATCTTCCACCCACATCAATTCATAGGGTTCGAGCGCCCGAACCAGCCGGCAGGCATCCGCAGGCGTCAGCCACGGCGGTCCATGCAGATCGATGGCGATGTCCATGTCGTCGCCGACGGCGTCACGCAACGCGGCGACCTTGCGGACCGGATCGGCGACACCGCCGCATTTGATCGCCTTTATGCCGCGCTCTTTGAGGGCAAGCGCTCGCTCGGGCGTATTCGCATGCGAATAGATCGGAATCCGGTCGCGCACCTTGCCGCCGAGCAGCATCCAGACAGGCACGCCGAGCGCCTTGCCCTTGATGTCCCAAAGCGCCATGTCGATGCCGGTCATCGCACCGCCTCCGACCGTCCCGAGCATGCCATGGCCCATCATGGCGATATGCATCTTCTGCCACAGCCGTTCGATATGAGCCGGATCTTCGCCCACGAGGAGTGGGGCGAGATCATGGATCGCGGTCTCGACGACACGCGGCCAGCCTGAGCATTCACCGATGCCGGTGATGCCCTCATCGGTATCGATCTTCAGAAAGAGCCAGTTTCTGGTGCCGCCGAACTGCTTGGAAGCGCCACCGCCGGAACGTTGGTCGGAAGCCCAGTTCGCGGGATCGGGCTGACCGACATGCATGAGAAAAGTGCGGATCCCGGTGATCTTCATCGCTGAAAAGTTCCATTTTTCAGAATGTCCGGCGCGACGTAGCGGAAACGCCGCGAATGATCGCGATCGCGCGGATCGGGGCGCGGGATCGCTGATATGAGCGCCTGCGTATAGGCGTGCTCGGGCGTGCGGCAGACCTTCTCCGCATCGCCAATTTCGACGAGCTGGCCTTTGTACATGACGCCGACACGGTCGCACATGTAGCGGATAACGCCGATGTCGTGGCTGATGAAGATATAGGCGAGACCGAGTTCGTCCTGCAGGCGCATCAACAGATCGAGCACCTGCGAGCGTACGGAGACGTCGAGCGCCGAGGTTGCCTCATCGGCAACGATGACACGCGGATTAAGGGTGATGGCGCGGGCAATGCCGATGCGCTGGCGCTGGCCGCCGGAGAATGCGTGCGGGTAGCGTTCGCGCGCCCTCGGGTCGAGGCCAACCTGTTCCATCAGATGGCAAACGCGCTCCTCCAGCGCTCGCCCCTTTGCGACGCCATTGACGAGCAGCGGCTCGCCGATGATCTGGGAGACGGTCATGCGCGGGTTGAGGGAGCCGAAAGGATCCTGAAACACCATTCGCAATTCCCGCCGTGCGGCGGCAAGCGTCTGACCCTTTGCCGTTGCCAGATCGATGATGTCGCCGTCGGCGCGGCGATAGAGGATTTCACCTGCAGTCGGATCGATCAGCCGCATGATAGATCGGCCCATCGTCGTCTTGCCGGAGCCGCTTTCGCCGACGATGCCCAGCGTTTCGCCCGGCAGAAGCGAAATGGAAACATCGTCCAGCGCTTTCACCTCGCCGAAATCCATCGATACGTTGCGGAGTTCGAGGATCGGCGCCGCCGTCGTATCGAGCGGCGGGCGCGCCTGTCGGATTTCGGCCTTTGCTTCCAGCTTCAGCACCGAGCCGATCAGCATGCGGGTATAGTCGTCTTGCGGCGCATGAAAAATCTGCTCGACCGGCGCATATTCCTTGGCGACGCCGTTATGCATGACGAGCACATCGTCGGCGATCTGCGCTACGACGCCCATGTCATGCGTAATGAACAGAACGGCCATGCCCTTGGCCTTCTGCAGCCTTGCGATAAGGTCGAGAATTTCGGCCTGGGTCGTGACGTCGAGGGCCGTGGTCGGCTCGTCGGCGATCAGCAGCTGCGGTTTGCAGGCGAGCGCCATGGCAATCATAGCGCGCTGACGCATCCCGCCGGAATATTGAAAGGCATATCGATCCAGCGCTTTATCAGGCGAGGGAATTTCGACTTGCTTGAGCAGCGATATGGCTTCAGCGCGCGCCTCTGCCTTGCTCATCCTGGTGTGAAGGCGAAGCGCCTCGACGATCTGGTTGCCGACCGTGTGGATCGGCGACAGCGACGACATCGGCTCCTGGAAGATCATGGCGATGTCGCGGCCCCGGATCGCTCGGATCTGACGCCCGCGCGGATTGAGGCTGGTCAGATCGATCGAGCCGCCGTCCTGATTGTTCAGTATGATCGATCCGCCGGATATGCGGCCGGGCGCATCTACGATCTGCAGGATCGATCGCGCCGTCACCGACTTGCCGGATCCGCTTTCGCCGACGACACAGAGCGTCTTGCCCGGCTCGATCGAGAAAGACAGATCGCTGACGGCGCGAAAGACGCCGGTGCGCAGAGGAAACTCGACCGTCAGATTTTTCACCTGGAGCAGCGGCCTGCCGGCAATGGGAACGATATCGGTCATGCCAGCCTCATTTGTTGTAGGGATCGGCCGCATCGCGCAGGCCGTCGCCGAGAAGGTTGAGCGCCATCACGGCGACCACGACGGCACAGCCCGGCATGAAGAGCCATGGCGCGGTGGCGATCGAGCGAATGTTCTGGGCCTCGCGCAGAAGCACGCCCCAGGAGATGGTCGGCGGCTGCAGACCGAGCCCCAGGAAGGAGAGAGAGGTTTCGGCAAGGATCATTGCCGGCACCGCAAGCGTGATCGACGCGATGATATGGCTGGCAAAGCTCGGCAGCATGTGGCGAAAGATGATGCGCCTTTCGCGAACACCGTCGAGCCTCGCGGCGGCGACGAATTCCTCGGTGCGCAAAGAAAGGAAGCGGCCGCGAACGACGCGGGCGAGCTGTGCCCAACCGGTCAGCGACAGGATGATCGTGATCATCATATATTGCAGCGTCGCAGGCCAGTCCTGTGGCAGCGCCGCGGCCATTGCCAGCCAGATCGGGATCGTCGGCAGCGACAGCACGAAATCGATCACCCGCTGCAGGAAGAAATCGATGCGGCCGCCGTAATATCCCGAGATACCGCCGAGCACGATGCCGAGCATGAGCGAGAAGAAGACACCGACGAGGCCGATCGACAGTGAGATCTGCGAGCCCTGGACCGTTCGGCTGAAGACATCGCGCCCAAGCCTGTCGGCGCCGAAGAGAAGCAATGGCGTCGTCTTGTCGGGTGAGGCGATCAGATGGATGTTGGTCCTGAACAAGCCGAACACCGAATATTCGTAGCCGCGCCCGAAGAACTGGACGTCGACACGTTTTGTCGTGTCTTCCTTGAAGATGGCGGCCAGCGTTTCAGGATCGCGGGTCAGCTTCATCGGATAATAATGCGGGCCGAAGGAGAACCCGTTCTGCGTATCGATCAGATGCAATCTCTGTGGCGGGTGAAAAGTCGCCCGCGCATTTTGCAGGTTCGGATCGTTGATGGCGAAGAAACCGGGAAGCAGGGCGACGATATACATCAGCACGGTGACGACGAGCGCCACCATGGCCAGCCGATGCCGGCGGAAAGCCCACCAGATGAGCTGCCACTGCGACGCGACGGCGGCGCGATCCGGCGGAATGTTAGTGACGGTGATGTCGGCCATATAAGGCTCCTATTCCAACCGGATGCGGGGATCGACCAACGCAAGCAGGATGTCGCTGATCAAAGAGCCTATCAGCGTCAGCGCGCAGATCAGCAGAACGAAGGCGCCGGCGAGATACATGTCCTGGGCCATCAGCGCCTGCAGCAGCAAAGGTGCTGCCGTCGGCAGATTGAGGACGATGGCGACGACGACCGAGCCGGAAATGAGGTTGGGCAGCAGCCAGGCAATCGTCGAGATGAACGGATTGAGCGCGATCATCAGAGGATATTTCATCAGCAGCCGGAACTCAGAGAGACCTTTTGCCCGTGCCGTTGTGACGTAAGGCTTCGGCAGCTCATCGAGCATGTTCGCGCGCATGACGCGGATGAGGCTCGCCGTCGAGGAGACGGCAAGGATAATGACGGGAAGCCAGAGATGCGAGAAGAGGTCGACCATCTTGGCGAAGCTCCAGGACGCGTTCTCATATTCCGGCGAAAAGAGCCCGCCGACATCCTGTCCGAATTCGACCGCCGCGACATACATCAGTACCAGCGCCAGCAGGAAAGACGGAACGGCCAGGCCAAAAAAGGTGAAGGCAGTGAAGAAATAGTCGCCGATCGAATATTTGCGCACCGCGGAATAGACGCCGATCGGCAGTGCGATCGCCCAGGTAGCGATCAATGTCGACAGAGCCAGAACGAGCGTCAGCGCCATACGCTCCCAGATCAGGTCAGAGACCGGCTGCTGCCATTCGAAGGAAATGCCGAAATCGCCGCGTGTAAGAATGCCCCATATCCATTTGAAATATTGGATGAGCATAGGGTCGCCGAGGCCGAAGCGCTCGCGCAACTGCGCCGCCGTGTTCTGATCGACGATCTCGTTGGAGGCTGCCAGCGTCGCAATATAGGTCGTAACATAATCGCCCGGCGGCAGCTGGATCAGCACGAAAGCGAGGAAGCTGACGGCAAACAGCGATGGAATCATCCATAGGAAGCGTTTGGCGATAAAGACCAGCATGAGGCGCCTCTTGCATTGAACGCCGCCCACCTGGCCTTGTCGGCCGTCAGGACCGGCAAGGAATCTCGGAGGGCGAACTGAAAGAAAGCGCCGTACCGTCGGGCACGGCGCTTAAGACGAAAATCAGCTCGTAAAGGTGAATTGCTGCGGCATTGCAGGGCCGGGATTGGGCCAGGACCAGCTATCCGGCTCCTTCTCGGGAACATTGCGCAGATTGTTGCGGATGATGCCGAAACCGCCGACAGCAAGGCAAAGGCCGACGGTCTCGAACTCCTCAGCCGCGATGTCGAAGATCTGCTTCATGATCGCGCCGCGTTTGTCGAGATCAGCCGTCGAACGTGCTTCGTCGAAGAGCTTCATGCGCTTCTTCTGGCTTTCCGGCGGTTCTTCGCCACGTGCTCCGTTGGAGGTGTACCAAAGCGTCCACGGAATGGCATAACGCGAGCCCTGCGGATGGAAAGCGAAGAAATCGCGCGGATCGAGCATCGGATCGAGACCGCCAGGGCCCGGCCATACCGCCGCATCATGGGCATTGTCGTCGCCGCGGGTGTAATAGAGCGCCCGCTCGATCGTGTTGACCTTCATGTCGATACCGATCTGGGCCCAATGCGTCTTGACCAGTTCCAGGGCATCGACGAGGTCGGGATAGAGCGTCGGAATGACGTCGATCGAGAAGAATACTTTCTGGCCGTCGGGCCGGAGCCGGAAACCGTCGCCGCCTTTCTTGTAGCCGGCCTCATCGAGCATCGCGCCTGCCTTGTCGGCGTCATATTCGGTGAACTGGCGCGCGTATTTCTCGTTATACCAGGGATGGGTCGGACGCGGCCCAGCCTGGTAGGGCTCGCTCTGTCCGAAATAGACGATGTCGATGAGCTCCGGGCGATTGATGCCGATCGAGAGCGCTTGCCGGAACGCCTTATCCGCAAACATCTTGCGCATGGCAGGATCTTTGTGGGTGATGTTGAAGTAGATCTGGCACTGTTGCGAGGCCGAAGGCACGAGCGTCAGCAGCCGATAATCGCCTTTCTCCATGTTCTTGGACAGCGTCGGCTTGTTGGCCAGAACGCTGATATGGCGTTCCTGGATGTCGATCTTTCCCGAGATGACATTCAGCATCAGCGATTCGACGTCCTGCGAGATGCCGAAGTTGATTTCATCGATGTAGGGAAGCTGGTTGCCCTCGGTATCGACCTGCCAGAAATAAGGGTTGCGGGTCATGACGACGCGCGTCGCGCCACCGGCATAGGGCTCCTTGATCACCCATGGATCGAGTGTCGGCTTGTCGACATTGCCCCATCGCGACGGGATCTCGATGTCGCCGCAACGGCTGCGGAACAGCTCCGTCCAACTGGTGACGCCGGCCTTCTTCGCATCGGCCTCGATATTCGGATTATATTTCGGCAAGAACTGGCTGCAGTAGTGCTTCGGGAACAGCGTCGGATGCTGACCAAGCGGCGTGGCGAGGTTTTCCAGATAAAGCGCGTTGGCGGCCGCAAAGGTGAACTTCACCGTATAATCGTCGATCTTCTCGACGGTGACCGGCTTGCCGGCGACCGCAAGCTGCGCCGGTGTCGAGCTGTAAAGCTCGGTGTTCTTGACGCAATCTTCGATCGCGAAGACGACGTCATCGGCCGTAAAGGGATGACCGTCCGACCAGCGCACGCCTTCGATGAGATGGAACGTGAATTGCGTTGCGTCATCGCTGACTTCCCAGCGTTCGGCAAGGTTCGGCTGCACGGCGGTAAAATCGAGGTTCCAGCGCACGAGGCTCTGGTTGCCGACCATGCGCAGGATGCCGTTATGGTCGGATGAACCGCGAAGGCCTCGGCGCAGCGAACCGCCGTAGGTGCCGACTTTCTCGAACGGCGTCACGACCATCGGCTTTTTCGGCAGGCGCTCGGCGAGCGGCGGCAGCTTTCCATCCTTGGCGAGCTGCGCAAGTGCTGGCGCTTCGCCACCTGCGGCAGAGACGCGACCGGCGATAGACAGCGCCGCGACACCAGCCATGCCGCCAAGCACGGCGCGGCGGGTGACACCACGCGACAGTATTTCATGGGCCATCGAATTCCTCCCTTTTGTGCCGGCGCAGCCTTTGCCCCGGCCGATGCGGCGGGCTCCCGACCCGCCGCTGCGCCCTCCTCGGCGCTACGACCTGAACCATAGACACGTTCGCAAATGATTACAAGAGTTGACAGATAATTACAAATTTTGTAGCGATGCAGCATCGAAATACGATGTTGTGCCGCTGAAATACGGCCAGCAGGATCAAAAACGTTCGATCTGTCAGATGCTGTGCGCCGCCCTGAACATCATGGTCGGCGACAGCCAGGGTGCGACCGTCAACGCCGTCGCATGGCGTCGAGAGACGAGAGAAAAGGACCAGAATGACATTTACGGTCGATGCCGTTTCGAACAGGGGCGCAACGCGCTTCAGCGACATCATCTACGAGAAGATCGTGGGGATGATCGCCGACGGCAACTTTCCGGTGAACGAACGACTGCCACCGGAGACGAAGCTTGCCGCAGATTTCGGCGCATCGAGACCCGTCGTGCGCGAAGCGCTTGAACGCTTGAGAGCCGACGGCTTGGTCGTTTCGCGCAAGGGTTCCGGTTCCTATGTCAGGCAAAGGCCGGATTCGTCGATGCTGAAAATGGTGCCGGTCGGCTCCTTGGCCGATGTCCAGCGGTTCTTCGAATTCCGCGCCGGTCTCGAAGCCGAGGCGGCGGAGCTTGCCGCACGGAACTGGCAGCCGGCCGACAAGGAGCGGATAACGGCAGCGCTTCTTTCGATCGAACAATGCCTGCGCAACGGAGAGCTTGGTGCCGAGGAAGACCAGGCTCTGCATGACGCAATTGCCATGGCGACCGGTAACCAGTTCCACATCACTCTGCGCGAGTGGTTCAAGCCGCATTTCGCCATCGGGCATTCCGTTACGAGAAGCTTGAGCTTGAAGCGGACGCCGGAACAGATCCGCAGCGTCCAGGACGAGCATGCGGTGATCGTCGAGGCAATCTTCGCGCACCGGGAAACCGAAGCGCATGATGCGATGAAAAAACACATACTGAATGCTCGCGCCCGCATGTTCCAAGGCGTGTGAGCACAATGGGAGGAGAAATGATGAAACGGGTCGCCATGACGGGCGCTGCCGGACGTGTAGGAACTCTGCTGCGCCCGCTCCTTCGGTCGCATGTCGAGCACCTCAGCCTGATCGATCTCCAGGAGCCTGACGAGCTTGGCGAAAACGAGAGCTTCCTAAAGGCCGATCTTACAAAGCTCGACGAGGCGACGGCTGCGCTGAAGGATGTCGACGGTGTGGTTCATCTCGCCGGCATTGCAAGCGGCATCGACATGAACGCCATTCTGCACGCGAACGTGCTTGGAACATACAATCTTTACGAAGCGGCGCGGACCAACAAGGTCCAGCGGGTCGTCTATGCATCGAGCAACCATGCCACGGGCTTTTATCCGCGCGGCCAACTCGTGTCGCCGCTCGACCCGATGCGCCCCGACAGCCCTTATGGACTTTCCAAATGCTGGGGCGAACTTGTGGCGGGGCTGTATTACGACACATCAGGCATTCGCTCTCTTTCCATCCGCATCGGCAATGCGGGCACCTATCCCAACAGCGAGCGATCTGTTGCGATCTGGATCAGCGCGCGAGACCTGGCGCAATTGGTCAGGATCGGCCTGTCGCACCCGTTGATCGCAGCAACGGTGGTTTATGGCGTTTCTGATGCCGAGGAGATCTGGTGGGACAACGGTCTGGCGGCACGATTGGGCTACCAGCCACAGGACCGGCCGCGCGATCACGCCCGCATCGAGGAGGGATCCGAAGGGCCGGTCGCGCTTGCGTTCCAGGGTGGCGGGTTCTGTGAAATCAATCACGACGGCACCATCCGCATGCGCGACGCCGAGGGTCTGGCCAAGAGCCTGGAGGCGGTTGAATGACGGCCCCGCTAGTCATCCGCCCGGACGTCCGTTCCGTGATCCAGCAGCCGCTGACGGTTGGTGAATCGCCGGTATGGGACGAGGAGACCGACACTTTGTGGTTCGTCGATATTCAGGCGCCAGCACTCGTCCGGCTCTCGGGTTCAGGAAAGATCGACCGCTTCGACATGCCGGCCGCAATCGGCGCCCTCGGGCTTTGCCGCGATCGCAAAATCGTCGTGGCGCTCCAGACCGGCGTCCATCTCTTCGATCCCGTCTCCGGAGATTTTGAGCTCGTGTCCGATCCAGTCGGGCGCCACATCAACTGCCGCCTCAATGACGGAAAGGTCGGGCCCGACGGGCACTTCTGGATCGGCTCGATCAGCGAAGCCAAGCCGCAGACCGATGAGGCCGCACTTTACCGCGTAAGTGCCGATGGCCGCACGCGGACCGTTGCAACCGGACTGACGAGCTCCAACGGCCTTGCCTGGTCGCCGGACGGCCGGCGGATGTATCACTCCGACAGTCGGCAATGCTTCCTGCAGGCATTCGACTTCGATGCTGATACGGGCGACCTCGGCGATGGGCGCCGGCTACGCAGCTTCACGGAAGACGAGGGTCGGCCCGACGGCGCGACAACCGATCGTGATGGGTTCTACTGGAGCGCCGGCGTTTCCGCCGGTCGCCTCAACCGAATATCGCCCGAAGGCAAAATCGTCGAGATCTACATTCTGCCGGTCGCGGCACCGACAATGCCGTGTTTCGGAGGGCCGAATCTGCGCACCCTCTTTGTCACGAGCCTGTCGACGGACCGCACCGGACGTTTCGAGGCGGGGACGGTCATCGCTTTTGACGTGGATGCAGAGGGCCTCCCGCCCTTCCGCTTCGGGGCAGGTCACCCTCCGGGATGACAGCGAGCCTCCCTTCGAAATGACAGCGAATCGATGGAAAGATAACGGGGAAGAAAGATGAGCATCGCAACCATGCGCAAGGCGCTTACAGGCGTATCGGGTGTTCCCGTCACCGCCTATGACGGCAAAGGTGAAGTCGAACCTCGGATCACGGCGAAAGTCTATGAGCGAGTGGCGGTAGCCGGCATTCACAACATTGTCGCTGCCGGCAATACCGGTGAATTCTATGCGCTCACGCCGCAGGAAATCAGGATCGTCCATGAGGCGGCGGTTTCAGGCGTCAACGGCAAAGCGCCGGTGACGGCGGCAATCGGCCGATCGCTGCGCGAGGCGATCGGCATGGCGAAAGATGCGGCCACGATTGGCGCGTCCGCCGTCATGTCGCATCAGCCCGTCGATCCTTTCGCAGCACCTTCGTCCCAGATCGACTATTTCTGCAATCTTGCGGATGCTTCCACCCTGCCGCTCATCGCCTATGTCAGGGCCGAGGGTTTCA
>Ga0102590_1000476_pt1 | contig 88554 bp, 60 predicted proteins | sample AraplaMF_Col_mMF_FD_76859 | JGI IMG/M metagenome (GOLD analysis project Ga0102590, IMG submission 76859) | Arabidopsis root microbial communities from the University of North Carolina, USA - plate scrape MF_Col_mMF | ecosystem: Host-associated > Plants > Roots > Endosphere | place: USA... | reverse complement strand
ATCTGCTTGCCGAGTTCGGACGAGAGGTCGCGGACGATGCGGGGCAGCTTCTGCCAGGCATTGCCGATCGGCTGCATGCGCGTCTTCATGACGCCTTCCTGCAGCTCGGCGGTGACGTTGGACAGGCGCTGCAACGGCACCTTGAACTCGGTGTCCTCGTTGCGGCGGGAGATCTCCAGCAGCTGGTTGCGGGTCAGCACCAGCTCGGAGACCATGGTCATCAGATGCTCCAGCGTATCCACGTTGACGCGGATCGACTGGTTGGCGACGCGGTCGCCCTCGCCTGCGGCCTCGTCGGCCACCGATTTCTTCGGCGCGGCCTTGTCCTTGGGCGCCTTTTCGCTGGAAGCCTTGACGACTTCCTTGACGACTTCCTTGGCAACCGGCGCTGGCGCTTCAGGGGCGGGCTCGGCCTTGACCTCGGCAACGGGCGCTTCGATCGCGGTCTCGCGGAAGGCGCGCTCGAGCTCGTCGAGCGACACTTCGCCCGGACGCAGCGGACGCTCCAGCGTCTGGTCGATCAGCGAACCTTGCGTCATTTCCTTTTCCTTCGAGGAAGCCTCGGTCTCAATCATGGCTTCGGCTGGAGCTTCGGGCGCCAGCGGCGGCGCTTCCGCCACGGGGGCAGCGGCTGTAGCCGCCGGCATCGGCTGCGCCGAGCCTGCCGCGATCGGCGAAGCCGACGCTGACATCGACGCCATGCCCTGCACGACCATCGCCTCCAGCTTGTCGATGAGATCGCGGTCGTTGCCCTCGGGCTCGGCCTCGGTCGCTTCGAGGCCCGCCAGGATCTCCTTGATGCGGTCGATCGAGGCGAGGATCAGAGTCACCGCCGCCGCCGTCACCGGCATGCCACAGCGGAATTTGTCCATCAGGGTCTCGCCGGCATGCGCCAGCGCTTCCAGCCGCGGCAGTCCGAGGAAGCCGCAGGTGCCCTTGATGGTGTGGACCAGGCGGAAGATGTTATCCAGGATCTTGGCGTTGTTCGGCTCCTGCTCGAACTTCACCAGCTGATTGTCGACGGTGTCCAGGCTCTCGCTGGTCTCCGTCAAAAACTCCCGCAACAGATCATCCATGAGCTACGCCTTAACTGAGCTGAACTTCGATGCCTGTGCCGCGCTTGGATCAGACGGAAGTCCTCGACTGGATCGTTAGACATCCCCTTTCACGGTCCCGTTAATTTCAGCCTCCGTGCTAATACGGATATTGAAGCGAAGTTTGCCGTTTGATCGCATCCGATAGCGTTTTCCGGCAGGAGAAGTGCGACATCTCTCGCATCGGCGCCCTAGGTAAACGCACCGATAACGGCGTTTCGATCTGCCCGAAAAATCCTGTCATCGCGGCAGTATATGCACGGAACGCGCGAATTGAATCAAATCACGCGCAATCAGAAACGCTCTGGCCGCCGCTCGCAGAGATCCGCAAGACACGCGCTTGCGGTAAACGGAAACTTATTTCGCGGAAGTCGCGATTGATAACGCGCTAACCCAGTCGCGCGGCAGCGGCGCGGTGCTCGGCAAGACAATTATTGATGGCGGCGAGCAACGCATCCGGCGTGAACGGCTTGCGAAGGCAACGCGCCGCACCGAGCTCCAGCGCCATTCGGAGGAAGTCGGGAGCGGGCGAGTTCAGATTCGCGAAGGCGTAGCCGGACATCGCGATGAGCGGAATGGCCGGCGCGCGCTCGTGGAAGATCCGAATCGATTCGAAACCTCGCATGTGGGGCATGAATATGTCGATCATCATGAGATCGAACCGCCCGTTTTCAAGAGCGCGCAATCCGGCTTCTCCTCCTTCGGCGATCGTTACCTGGAAATTATTCCGCTGGAGATAGATCTCGATGGCCATGCACACCATCGGATCGTCGTCGACAACGAGAATATGGTGCAGATCTCCCGTCCCCGTTTGAGCTTCCCGTTCTGGCGATTCAAGAATTGAACCGTGGGGCACGCCGTTCTCCTCTGGCTGGGATCGAAACATTGATGACCGCAAACGTCGCCGACCGCGTCAAAAAATTGGGGGAAGGAGATGCGACATTCGCGGCGCCGCGAAGCCGCGTTGCAGACCGGTCCCTGATGACTGAAATGCTCGCTTGAGAAGTATGGCCGCATGTGTCGGCCGGCGCGCGATGACGGCACGGATGCGATGCTTCCGGCTCACGATGGCCCCCCTTGCCGCTTTATCCCATCGATGGGAACGGGACGGGCGCTCCGAGCTCAAGAGCGAATCAGCGAGCCATTCTCATTTCCGCCGTAAATGCGACGGTCTGTCTGCCTCCCAACGGGTATATGGACGACACTACAACCTTTACAATATTCTTGGATCAATGTGCAACTGGATCACGAAGATGATGCGCGGCATCGATTTGTCGATGAACGCACCAGATGGATCTCGCATGAGCGCAAGCCAGCCGCCAAACCAGTTGCTGCAAATGCTCGACGTTGCAGACTTCGATTTGCTGCGCCCCCATTTGGTAACGGTTGAATTGGTCAGGGGGGCTGCCTTGGGAGAAGCTGGCGCGACGTTACGCCACGCCTACTTCCCGCACAGCGGATCCGTCTCGATCACGGTGGGCCTTTCCGAAGGACAGATGATCGAGGTTGCCATGCTGGGTCGCGACAGCGTCGTGGGCGGCGGGGCGGCACTCGCCGATGGCGTCGCTCCGGCAGACGCCATCGTGCTGTTTCCAGGCGCTGCGGCAATGCTGGAGATCGCGGCTTTCCGCGCGGTCGCCACCGCGAGCGCGCGGTTCCGCAGCCTGATGATTCGCCATGAACAAGTCATGCTCGCGCACGCGCAGCAATCGTTGCTCTGCAATACGCTGCATCCGGTCGAAGCCCGGCTGGCGCGCTGGCTGTTGCGCGCACACGACCTCTCCGACAGCAAGATCCTCCCGCTGACTCAGGAGGCACTGGCCCAGATGATGGGCGTACGGCGCAACGCGATTTCCCTCGTCGCAAACGCACTCCAGCGCGCCGGCATCATTCACTACACCCGCGGCCAAATCGAGATCATCGACCTGCGCGCGTTGGAGACGACGTCCTGTCATTGTCATGCGACCGCGAAGGCCCGCCACGCAGCCTTGATCGGAATCCGGCAATGACGCTGGCGGAGGACCCTGCTGGCTGCATGCCGCCGTGCACACAGGCAGTATCTGACGATTGCGTAATTACCCGGATAACAAAGTACCAATTGCCAATATATCCCGACGTGAACATGATGAAACTTACCAGTGCAGGGGATCGTCGAACTCCGCTTCGCTGACGAGACGGGAGGCAGCTTTGGAAACGATAGTGCGCCCATCCAACGGTTTCCTGTCTGCGTTGTCGGCGGACGATTACGAGTTGATCCGCCCGCATCTGCGCACGATTGATCTGCCGCATGAAGCGGTCCTGGTTGAAACCGGCGAAACGCTCAAGCGCGCCTACTTTCCCCACCGCGGCGTGATCTCGCTGGTGGTGAAACTCGCCAAGGGCGAACATGTGCAGGTCGCCATGGTCGGCCGCGACAGCCTGCTTGGTACGCTCTCGATCATGGGCGACGCCTGCGCACTGAACACGGCGATCGTGCTGGTTCCGGGCGCCGCCTCCGTGATGGACCTCGACCGGCTGCGAGTCATAGCCGACCAGAGCAGCACCCTGCGGACGCTGCTCACACGCCACGGGCTGGCGGTCTACGCGCAGGTCCAGCAGACCGCGGGCTGCAACGCCGCCCATCCGGTGGAATCGCGGCTGTCGCGCTGCCTGCTGCACACCCATGACCTGTCGGGCGACTACCGGCTGCTGCTGACCCAGGAGGTGATGGCGCAGATGATCGGGGCGCGGCGCAACAGCGTGTCACTGGTCGCCAATACGCTGCAGCAGGCGAATTTCATTCACTACAGCCGCGGGCACATCCAGATCCTCAACCTGGAGGGCCTGCGCCAGACGGCGTGCGAATGTTACGCCACCGTGAAGGGCCAGTACGACCGGCTGCTCGGGGCGCGCTGACCGGCACGGCTGCGTGGTAAACCGGCAGCTAACGCCAGCCCGCAAACACCTGCTGTCCTGCTACCGGAACTGAAATCCGAATGCCGTAGACATGGGCGAGCATCGCGCCGGACGGGCGGCGCGACAGACCAACCGTGATCAAGATCGACAAGGCCATGCTTGAAGTGACCGTTGCACCCGCGCAGATGGCGCTCGATGCCGAACCCGCGCGCGAGCCCGGCGCATACCAGGCCCTGGTGCGCGAGATCGGCGACGACGGTGCCGGCGAAGTTCGAGCCGTGTTCTGGAGCGAGACCAGCGCGCGCCTGCAATTGTTCCGCACGCTCCCGCTCGCGCAACACCACGCCAGGATCGCGCGCGAAGCGCATTCGCTGAAGAGCGCGGCCGGAACGTTCGGCTATCTCAGGCTGGCAGCGCTGGCGTTGCGACTGGAGGCGTCCGCAGAGGCGCTCGGCGAGACCGAATTCTGCGATCTCCTCGATCTGATGGATGCCGCCTATGCCGCCGGGCGCGTCCAGGAGCCGCAGGACTAGCGAAACGCGTTCAAAACCCGCCGTACTTCTACGGTTTGGGATTTTCACAGATGGCTAATCATGGGCGGCGATATTCACCGGAAACCAGGAGGGTTTCCATGTTCACCTACGAGACCGCGGACCAGAAAGAGGTTCGCCGCTTCCGCATCGCCCAGTTCAACGGCCGGATGGCCACGGTGAAGGCAGGCGAGTCGACGGTGACAGGCTTCGTGCGCTCGGTGCTGGAGCAGGAATCGAGCACCCCTCCGCGCTGGACCATCACGATCATCCCGAACGCGCCGAAGGAAGCGATCAAGCCGCTGCGGCCCGGCTCGCGGTTGCGTCCCTTCGCCGAGGACTATCTCTGAGCGCGAGCGGGTTCGGAGCCGGCCTGCGCCGCAAGCGGCGGCGCAACAACTGACCTTCAATCGATCGAATAGAGCAGCGCCGCACGGACGAGGTCCGCAGTGTTGCGCGCACCGAGCTTGCGCATCGCCTCGGCGCGATGGCTCTCGAAGGTACGCGGGCTGATCTGCATCCGCAGTGCGCCCTGCTTGTTCGAGTAGCCCTCACTGATCAGCCTCAGCACCTCGCGTTCGCGCTTGGTCAGCCGCTTCTGGCCCGACAACTCCGCGTTAGGCGTACGCTGCGGCTGCGGTGCACGGACGACCTGCGTTTCGGCGCCCTCGGTTCTGGACGGGATCGGCAAGCCGGCCTTGTGAGGACCGGCAAGCTGCTTGACCACGCCGCAAACGCGCTCGGTCTGCGCCAGCGCGTTCTCGATCACCCGCTGCAGATAGGCGCGCTCGCCCGTCACGGGCGCGAGGTGATCGCTGTGATGCTTGATCTCGCCCATGTAGAGCAGAAGCGCGGTCAGGGGGCCGTTGAGTTCACGGGCGATGGCAGCGGCCATTTCGTCGGCGGCCTTGGCGCGAGCCGCATTCAGGCGAACGTAGTCGAGCTCTTCGGTCGGAGCAGTGCTGCTTTCGAACCATTCCGACGGCCGCGAATCAGTGGCCGTATCGTTCTGTGACGCCATGTGATTCGTTTAGCGGAACTCAGGGCATTCTGTGGTTAACTTTTTTCTCCGTAAGACTACGGTAATTTTGGCAGTTCTGTGCTAAAAAGTTGGAGAAGGCACAATTTGTGCTTGTGGGCTGGTACCCTCGACTATGTCAGGGTTGATGAATTTGCCCAAATCATCGGCAATCAAGCAAAAGCCTCCTTAACCGTCACCTCCAGACCGGACGTCCGCGGTCCCCGGATTTTACGGATAAATTAACGGCGACTTGCTTCTCTATGTCACGATTGAGAGCGCGCAAATGCCTCCACGCATTAGGCCGGTAGGTCTGCTGGAATCGTTGCGGAAGATTGCGTGCCATGAACGACATCGACCAGCTATCCGAGTTCTTGCAGAAGCTGACGCCGCTATCGCGCAGCTGTCTGCTCAGCGAGCTCGAGCGGCTCGAGCTGTGCGGCATCGACATGCCGGGCTCGGCCGCCGTCCAGGCCCGCTTGCGCGCCGAGTTCCGCAAGGATGGATCGACCCAGGCGCGCGCCACCAGCCCCTCACGCTACTTCTTCGCCCCGCTCGAGCTGCTGCTGATCGACGGCGCGCCTGAGCATCCCAATATGGGGCGGATCTCGCGCAACACGTTCACCCCGATCTGGGAGTGGATCTGCCGCGACCTGCTGCCGACCATGGCGCGCGACTACATCAAGGCGATCAACGACCAGGTCGCAGCCAACAACCCGAAGGAAGTGCTGAAGACCGCCTCGGCCTTCCAGACCAAGGTCATCAAGGTCCTCGAGAATACCCTCGCATCAGCGGAGAGCACCGAGTTCGCGCGTGCCAAGCTCGCGCAGTACACGGCTTCGCGCACCGCCTTCGACGACGTCAAGAAGATGCAACATGTGCTGCGCGCCGGCGACGCGCTGCCGAAGTTCAACGAGAAGCTGCCCGCGACAATCGCGAAGTTCGACGACGGCCAGGTTGCCCAGATCACGGCACAGCTCGACGCCTTCAAGAAGTCCCATCCCGAGGCGCTGCCCTTCGCGCTGACGCTGGTGGCGAGGCGCCTCAAGACCTCATGGCAATTGGTGCGCCTCGCCACCAAAGCCGCGGCAAGCAAGAGCGCGTCCGACGTCGCCGCCACGCCCTATGCCTGCGTCGTTGCCATGGTGCTCGACCGGCTCGACGACAAGCGCCTCGCTCTCAGGGTCGCGCTCCGGCACAACCGGGTGCTGGTCGCCCGCGACCTGCTCACCGAAATCTACGACACCGAATATGCGCTCAAGGTCCGCATCGACGGCATCGAGCGCTGCGAATGGGGTGTCCGGCTGCAGCAATTGATGGACGCGATCGCGACGCTGGTGTCTGCCGAGGTCAGCCGCTTCCCGGCCAATGTCGGACACATTCTCGGCTCACGCCGGCTGCGCAGTCACGACACGCTTGGCGGCAAGCTGTCCTATCTGGCCTGGAAGGGACGCGACGCGGTGCAGGATGGCGCGGCGGCGTTTCGCAAATTGATCGGGCAGACCTGACACTGCACAGCTAACGCGGCAGGCACAGGAAGCGATCGAGAAATCGCCCTGACAGCACGAATCTGAACCACCAATACATCATTCGCCGCATCGACATAGCTGTAGTCCTCGACAGCCCACCACCGGCTGCGCGGAGCATTAGCGCAGGTGCAGCAATACGCATGTGATGTATTTCACATTTGCGCCCACACGCCCGGACGCGTCGTCGCGGATCCGTCACGCGTAACGACGCATCGCGTGAAATGAGTCTGCCGACCAGGCGGCCGCACCGTTCAGCACGACAAGACGACCAGCAATTGAGGCGGGCATTATTCAATTGGGCGAAGCGCGCCCTGCCCCGTCCAATTGCAGGACAGTGCGCACACGCGCTGGAAAACTGCGCCGCACGAAAATCTCACATGATTGTCACATGCCGGCGCGCCGGCACGCGGTCAGACGTAAAGACTTCTGCACCGAGATATAGACAATTTTAGAAGTGGTGCGGGCTTTAACGTTACCCAGATAATTCGACGATCGGCTGAAGCCCTCCATATTTGAAACTGCTCCCATCGCTAACACCGGTCGCGGAACGGGAGTGGTTTGCGATGAACGATGAAATTGTTGAGCTCGCCGGGCGAAGGCCAAAGACCTTCGGACGGCGGAAGGTAACGCCGCGCGCATGCGTCGCCGACGGCAAGCGCCATCTGCGCGCCTTCCTCGCGGAGGTGCTGGAGGATCTCGGCTTCGTCACCAGCGAATGCGCCAGCGCCGACGAGCTGCAGGCCGTGCTGACGAGCGACCTGCCGGACCTGATCCTGCTCGGCATTGCTGCCGACGGCATCGAGCCCGGACAGTTTCTGGAGACGCTGGTGCGCGAGGCGTTCGACGGCAAGGTCCTGGCCGTGGGCGCCCGCGAGTCGATCATCGTCAGGGCGGTGCAGCAGGTCGGCGAGGAATATGGCCTTGCGATGCTGCCGCCGCTGACGACGCCCTTTGCCGCGGAGACGCTGCGCGATCGCGTCGCGATGCTGCTGCCGGACGAGCCGGCGCCGAGCCCGGCCGTGCATGTCGGCGAGGCACTGCATGCCGGCTGGCTCGAGCTCTGGTACCAGCCCAAGATCGACGCGCGCACGCTGATTCGCTGCGGCGCCGAGGCGCTGGTGCGGATGCGGCATCCGACCTGGGGCGTGGTGCCGCCGGCCTATTTCATCCCCGAAGAGCACGATCCGCACCTGCGCGACCTCTCGGAGTTCGTGATCGAGCGCGCTGTGCAGGACTGGCACTATCTGCTGGAGCAGCAGAGCCCGGTCGATCTCTCGATCAACCTGCCTGCGTCGTATCTGAAGGAGCCGCAGGCCGTGCGAGATCTCTGCCGCCGCGTGCCGACGCATCCGGCCTTCGGCGGACTGACGATCGAGATCGACAGCGAGGAGGCAATCCGCGAACTCGATCTCCTGGCCGAGGTCGCGCGCGAGGTGCGGCTGCACAATATCGGCCTGTCGGTCGACAATCTCGGCGCCAACTGGCCGTCGCTGATGGATCTGGACAAGATTCCCTTCATCAAGCTCAAGGCCGACCGGCACTTCGTCACCGGCAGCGGCAGTGACCGCCTCAAGCGCACGGTGTGCCGTCACATCGTCGAGCTTTCACATGGCTATGGCGTGCACGCCGTCGCCGAGGGCGTTGAGAGTCGCGCCGACCTCGTGTCCGCGAACGAGCTCGGCTTCGACCTCGTGCAGGGCTTTCTGTTCGGCAAGCCGATGCCGCTGAAGAAGTTTGCAAGAGGCTCGCTGACGAAGACGGTGATGGGACAGGCGTGAGATGCGGCCTCAGGCCTGGCCCGAGCGGCGATGGCACGCACCGATCGACCATCCGGAAGCATTGCTTTCGACGATGGATTCAATCTAAACCCATGCAGTGTCCAAATGGGACTCGACCGAAGATCGTAATGTCAACTTCCGACGTAATCGGAGAGATCCGCGCTGATGTGGCACGTCAGATTTGGCAAGCAGGCCGATCGGGCTCGGGAAATCTCCACTCACGCCAATCACGCCCGGTTCGATTGCACGTTCGGCGAACTTCGCGCGACTGACATTTCCTGTTTCGATTGCGTCGTACCACTGGACTTGCCCGACTATGACGAGGTCCGGTGGAACGAAGGCTACTGGGGAAGGAAATTCTGGTCGCCGCACCCGGACCACGTCAAACTCTGCGACGACAAGCTTTCGTTGAACCGCTTCCTGCTCGACAGTGAATTTGCCGCGCTGGTGCCGCCGCTGCGTGAAAGCAACTCCGATCAGTTTCCCTATATTCTCAAACGACGCCGGGACGAGTGGGGTCGGAATTCCTTTGTCATCCGCAATGTCGAGGACGAGCGGATGCTGGCAGACCTGGTGGCCTCGCCGGACTATTTTCGTCAGGCCTACGTGTACGGCCGCGAGGAATACGCGGTGCATATCCTGATGGTCGACAATACGGTCGAATACGCCCAAACCGTGAAATACGAGATGGGCTCAGCGAGCTGGATCAAGGGAGAAAAGGCCGCGCCGGAGAGCATCGTTTATCTCCCGCCTGATGATCACCTCGCCGTCTTTGCAAGGCTCCTGACGAAAATCGGCTACTGCGGGACGTGTTGCATCGACTACAAGATGGACAACGGCCGGCCGATGCTGCTGGAAATCAACCCGCGCGTCGGCGCTTCATTGACACGCGACATCGACCGGTATCTCGAGGCGTATCTCCGCAGTCTGGGTCTAAGCGATTCGCGGGTGTGGAATGTGCTGCGGCGGGCACTGAAGACGCGCTGGAAATGACCTGCAGCTAGTACAACGGCTCCTCATACACCGGCTCGCCGTCGAGCAGCAGGCGCTTGATGGCGGCGCGGCCTGACGGCAGCACGGAGGCGACCACCCGCAGCTTCTGCGCGTTGCGGGCCTGCTCGAGCTTCCTGCCCTCGCCTTCCGGCACGAAGTAGCTTTCGAGGCCGTATTTGATCACGAGCTTTTCGCAGAAGGTCTGCCGGCCCGTACCGCAGGATCCCCCGTAATAGGCGACACGGCCGCGGATCAGCACTTCGGGAGCCGTGACCGGGACAGGTGCGGCATGCACCGAGACGGCCTCGTAAAGCCCGTTGGCATTGGGCGCGAGCTTGACGAACACGACGGGGTGGCGCTCGGCGGCCGGCGTGCCGGCAAGCGCGCCTGCCGGCAACTGCGAGATGTCGTACTGGAGCACGACATAGTCGCCGCGCAGGAGATCGCGGGGATCGACCGGCTGCGTCTGCAGGGTCACCTCGCGGCCTTCGCGCAGGATCTGCATGCGATCGGCGACCATCAGGACCAGCAGCAGGCATTGCAGCAGGATGGCGGCGCCGAACAGCGCGGCTTTGGGGATGCGCGGCCAGAGCCTCGTGACGGAGACGATCATCTCGTTCATCGCCCAGCCCTCGGCAGCGCGCGATTGAGCGCGGTGGCAAACACGACGGCGACGATGCCGGCCGCGGCAAGGAAGGCCGAGCGGCGCAGCAGCGAGCCCTTCACCGCCCAGGTGATGCCCGCGACGACGCCGGCGATGCCGAGCCAGCCGGCGACGATGCGCGGGCGGACATCGTCGAGCATGCCGGAGGCGACGAGGCACAGCATGGCGCAGAGCAGCGCGGCATAGGCGAACCAGGGCTCGCCGGCCGCGGAGGCCGGCCAGATCGGCGCCGCCAGCAGGACCAGCCCGATCGAACATCCTGCCAGGACTTCACCGGCCCGCCTGGTGAGCGCGGCGGACCCGAGGGCGAGGATCACGCCCGCAGCCCCGCACAGGATCGCCCACAGCGGCTGCGCTGACTCCGTGCGGGTGCTGAAGCGGAAGAGATCGTCGACCGTCGTCACCTCCAGGAAAGCGACCACGGCCAGCGCAAAGGCCCCGTAGATCGACAGAACGCTGCCGAGCCGGAGCGCCCGCGGCGACGGCGCAGCCGCGATCGCGAGCCCGGCGCCGAACAGCAGCGCCGCGCCGTTCGCGAGCAGGAAGGACGGCTGGGCGCCGTCGAAGTCGAAGCGAACCGACGTCGCGATCCACCACGGCAGCACGGCCAGCGCGGCGAGGTGGGCGGCGACGCGGGAATTCCACGCCAGCGCCAGCGCGGCGGCGATAAGCCAGACCATCACGAACGGAAGATGCAGCATATCCGGCGCATCATGGATGCGCATGCAGCTCCAGATGCAGGCGGCGACGAGGCCGACCGCGAGCGCGCCGCGCGAGCCGGTCAGCAGTGCGGTGGCAAACGCCCCGATCGACCACAGCAGCATGCCTCCGGCGAAATCGTCGCCGAGATGATACATCTGCCCGACCAACGCGATGCCTGCGCCGAAGATGATGGCGCCGATGCTGGCGCAGAGATCGGCCAGCACGCTGCGGCCGGTCGCGGCGAACCAAGCCCCGAGGCCGCCTGCGACGACCATACCGGCGAGCAGGATCGCGAACCGCAGCAGCCGCGCGATCTCGGTCCAGTGCGCAGCGACGAAGGCCAGGAAGGCGGCGGCGATCAGCAGCCCGCCGACGATGCCGACAACCACCGCGATGTTGATGCCGGGCGCCAGCGGCGGCAGCGCATTGCGGATGGAGAGCGCCGCCGCCGGCGCGATCACGCCATCGGCCTCCCATCGCGCCAGATCAGCTTCGAGGCGCTGCCGGTAGGTCTTGTCGAACATCGTCGTGGATCACCTGTCTCCCAGCCGGCCGGCGGGATGCTGTTGGTCGGATCGCGGCGGGTGCAGGTTCAAGCTGGGACTGCTCTGGTCGGAGGTTTACGGGACAGGACAACAAGAATGTCGAAAACAACCCCATGCACAGTAGACGGGGATCGCAAGATCAATGACTTACGGGGGCCGGAGTCGTCTGACTTAACCGGCACTTCCGAGAGAGATGCGCACCAACTGACGATCGGTCTCGATCGGGCATGGCGCATTATTGTTTCTAGCACTGCTTTCGAGGGGTCCGCTTAGATAAGAGGCGATCGCAGTGTCCACACGTTTCGGGCGACCTCGCATGTCCTTTGACTCGTCGGGCAAAACAAGAGCACGATGCTATCATTGCAAAATGCCCGATCGGCACGCACGCCGGCGAGTTAATCGAAGCGACCGCGATAGGGCGCCTCTTCCAACTCTTGTGTTACACGCTGCCTAGCTCAGACGCGCTCATGCTCGGTCGTGCGCGACGGTCGTGTAATCTTGTGCACTGTCACAGTAAGCCGCGCGCTGGATACGACAAAGCAACTGATGGGGTGGGAGGAATTTGGGGAGCGGTGCGACGTGACGATTACTGTTCCGTGGTGCAGTCATCTCGGCCTTGGCTGGGGCCGTTAGAACTTCAGACCCTCTGCCCGGCAATATTCACTAAAGGTCATATGCTGCACGCCTTCGAGCTTGCATATGTCCGGAATCCGACGCTTGGTAGATGCGTCGTTGTTGACTGCGCTCTCCATGCTAACCAGCGGTAAATTGAGAGTCTTAGCAAGCGCAATAATCGAGATGTCGTTCAGGCCGACTGTACCCGCCTTGCCGCTATTCTCGGCGATGAACGCGGCGTATGCGTCCTGCATTCGCACCACCTGAGAGGTGTAGGTGTTGTAGTCCCAATCTCCTTCGCCGATCTCTAGTAAAAGTTCGGCTTCGGAGTCCTTGATGCATTTGCCCACCGTGCCGACGATATGAGTCATTTCATCATAAATTTCCCTGGTGACTGCAATCTCGCCGCTTGAGATCTTTTCCTTGATCTTGGTCCAGGCGGACTCGTGTATGTCCTCCGGCATCGTCTCTAACGGATTGGAGATGCCGGACGTATCGAAGCAATGCTTTTTCATGAGCTGACGAAATTGCTTCTAATGTCAAATAAGTGCTCGAAATTCTTGATTCCCATGTATTCCGCGGCGCCGTGATTCGTGATGCGCCCGGAATTCCAAGCCTCAAGCACGAGGCCGGTATAAAGATTGCCTAGCGAAGAGCGGTACCGGCTGCCGTAATATTTCGGTCGCCCGAACGATTTATAGTTGGCTTCCTGTGCGTCGAAGAGAGGCTTCTTCACGCCCCAATAAAAACTGGCCTTTATATAGCCTAGGTGAACAAGGCGGATGAGCATCGCGTGTGGGCTAACCCGAAAGTGCGATGCGATTCCGTTCAGCCATTCGTCTGTCATTTCCTCAAGCTGCGGCCGTCGCGGAGGCCCGAGAACAGCAGCAACCTCGCTTCGAGGCATAAGGAACGCGGCTGAGAATTGGTCGCACCAGCGCTCGATTGTCGCAGCATCTTTACTGCGTTTGCCACTAATGCCGCTTTCCTTGAGCAAGACGTGGGCTAGTTCATGCGCGAGGGTGAACGCCTGCGCCGCAGGAGATTCGTTTCCAAATATGATTACAGGAAGCGGGACAACAAAAATACAAATCCCCCGCGCGTGAAAGTCGGCCAGGCCAGAGTGCTTCAGCGTCAGTATGCCGACGCCTTCGAGTTTTTTGCGGAGGATAATCGGTAGTTGATCGCGCTTGCTCGCTGGAAGCTTCGCTTGCTCCGAGAATGGAAACGCTAGAACTCGTCGCGCGCGCTCGGCCGCCTCTTCCGGGTCGCTATCGAGCGATGAAAACAGTTCTTCGGGTAGGGCCGGCGGTGCTTCGCCGATCTCCTCAAACAAATCAAGCGCGTTCCCCCTCTGAGCTTCAGCCCAAGCTTGGACGATTTTCAGTTCGCGCGTCTCTTTTGGATTAGGCGCGTCTCGATGCATGCGAAAGTCGGTGACGAGCCGCGGTTCTTGTATAGGCGGAGGGGTGGCTCGAAAGAATTCTAGAAATTGTCGGTCGTAGAAGTCTGCAAGCGCGCGAGCTTGCCGCACGGTAGGCCCCCCCGGGGTCGCCTCCCATTCCGCGATCTCTTCCGGCGTCTTGCCTACCCGATGGGCGGCCTCTTCGAGCGTGCGCCCTCGCCACTCGCGGGCCCATCTGAGCATTAGCGGGTTGAGGGTAGGCTTTTGCTTTTTAGCGGCGACGGCCATTCTTGGAATCTAGGGGCTAAAACAAGGTCAGGCGAGGGTAAGATATCGGTTGCGCGATAAAAGTCTCTCAACGCATGGGAGGCGGCGGTCAGTGACGCTTCGTCTCTGTTCGGCTTCGGTCTAAGGCCAATCAGGGTCTTCTGGCGCCCTTCAAAGCCGGGCAGGGCTGCGAGCCAATGCGTGAATTAGTTAGGAAGATCGGCGCGTATGGCGGAGAGGGAGGGACTCTGCGCCAATTATCTTCCGTACCCCAATTTCGCAGGCGTTTCGTGCAGGTGGCGACGCCGCTGGTACGAATGCTGGTACAATTGCCGGTACGAACGAAAAACGCAAGCCCCCTCTCGATGCAATCGGAACGCACGGCAAACTAGATTAAATGCGCTGCGCGAAAGCGGACTTGTTCGCTTGTCAGCTTGATAGCTTGCTAACAGTTCGGCACGCCGGCAGGACCGTTTTTGCTCCACGCAGCTCCCCGCAGTGGCTCGAACTTGCCGGGATCTCCGATTGCACCGTGTGTTACCGTCAACCGGCCAGCATCCTACCCGCGACCTGCGGCACCGGGAATTGCGGATCGGCCGCCGGTCCGCCGGCGAGCACGGGCGGCCAGCTGCGGGCGATCCCGCCAGCCCCAACGGCCAATCGCGCGTTGGGCCGCGCATGACCTTGCTAACTTGTTAGCTTGTCGGTCCGCTGGCTTGCCGATTTGCCAGCTTGTTTGTTTGCTGGCTCGCCAGCTCGATCGATGGCTCGCTTGTGTGCCTGCTATCCTTGGCGCTCCGAGAACGCCTCCGCCGCGAGGACCCGTCTACGGCGTAGCCTTGCTCACGGCCAGGAAGTTGCACCGGTCGGGTGCAAGCCCCCCTCTCGCCAGCAGTCAGGACCGCGAGCCAACGATATGCCCGACGCAGAAACAAGGAAGTCCGTCACCCTCAGCCGTGAAGAGCTGTATGCGCTGGTCTGGGCTACGCCGATGAGCCGCCTGGCGATCCGGTACGGCCTTTCCGGCAACGGCCTCGCCAAGATCTGCCGACGCCTTGACGTGCCCTATCCGCCGCGAGGCTATTGGGCCCGCAAGGAGGCCGGCAAGAAGGTCACTCAGGCGGCCTTGCCGGCGATCCGCCCGGGCGCGAGGGCGCACGCAACGATCGCGCCTAGCCTGCCGGCACCGCCACCGGCCCAGATGCCATCCGAACTAGAGGAGGGCCTTGCCACGGCCCGCCGGCTGACCGCGAGGCTTAGGGTCCCCGGCAAGCTTCATAAGCCCCATCCCATCGTCGCCGGCTGGATCGAGGAGCGTCAACGCGAGCGCGAGCAGGCCAGACGCTATTCCTGGGGTCGCGGCGGCTACGTGCCGCCGGATTTTACGGCGATGGAACGTCGCCGCCATCGCCTCCTGAGCGCTCTGTTCATCGCGCTGGGGAAGCACGGCTACACGGCAAAGGTCGACGAGCGCGGGCGCCCGGCCGTGGAAATCGCCAGGCAGCCGGCCGCGCTCGTAATCAAGGAGAAATACCGCCACGTCCGGCAGCCCCTGACCGAGGAGGAAAAGAAGCGCGGCTTCAATCCGAAACGTCCCTGGAGGCAGGAGATGCAGCCGACCGGCCTCTTGCAGCTATCGATCGAACCCCGGCTGCATCCCACGCTGCGCCACTCCTGGATCGACGCCGCTGACGAGCTGCTCGAAGCGCAATTGCCGGAAATCGCGGCCGTCTTCATCGCGGCAGCACCTATCCTGCAGGAGCGCCGCCGGCAATATGAGGAAAACGAGCGACGGCGGCACGAAGAGGAAATGCGCCGCTACGAAGAACGCCAGAGGCAACAGCTTGAACGAAACCGCCTGCGCGGGTTTCTGGAGCTCGCCTCACGATGGAAAGAGGTCGAGACCGCCCGGCTGTTCCTGGATGCATTGGCGAACCGGGAAGCCGGCGATTCGGACGAGGTGATCGACGGTCGAACGGTCGGTGACTGGATCGTTTGGGCACGCGAGCGTCTGACGGCACACGATCCGCTCGACGCGGGCGCTGCGGCGGTGTTTCGGGCAGTTGCGGCCATCTCTCAGTGGGCATATCGCGATGAATAGAGACTCAACGCCGCCTTCAACCCGACCGCCCGCCTGCGAGGTCCCGGAACACGATGATTCCAATTGAGCTACCTCAAGAACAGAGGTTCTTGTACGCCGTCAGCCTGCGTCGGACTTCGAAGAACTGCTGAGAGAAAGTGCCGCTAACCAAGCGCGCAGCTATTTCTGCCCCTTGCACAGTTTATCAAGGCCATCTTGCAGAGCCGTGCGCGCGCGGCCGTTGAGATCGAGTGCCTGGCTGAGTATCTTTCCTATGTCACCTGAAGGACTCATTTCGACCTTCTGCACGCTGCAGTCCGAACCGCGTACTGTTGCATCCGCCGTTACACGCTCAGACACGCTCGCCTTAATAAGAGCCGCATCGCTGGTGTGACAGTGCAGGGAAACCACGATCTTGACGGAGGAGGTCGGGCCGTTCGACGTGTAGCACACGCTCTCCAACTTATGATCGGCATTGTCGAGGCCGGCCCTTCCAAGAGCCGAGCATCCCAACGAAGCGATAGCGGGACTCAGTTGCGCCGAAAGCAATCTGTCTACGAAATCGTCGCACGCTCGAGCACTCTCTCCGATGCTCAGCACCAGCGCAAACGACCCCAAAATTAGTCGGATTGAGTGACCCCTCATGTTTCCCTCCAGCCAACGCATCGCTAGACACGCAGTGCGCGCATTGTTTAATTGTTGCAGCCGTTACGTCAAGTGTGGTCGTATGTGAGGGATTGGCTTCGGTCATCCCGCATAGTCCATGTTGGCGAGGCAACCTCATGCTTTCCTACCTCACGGCCGAAACCGGCTTCCTTCGTGCCTTCGGCAATCGCATCTTGCTGCTCATCCTAATGTGCGTTCTCACCAGAACGGGGCAGGCCTCGAGCGGAGCTTCCGACGCGGGTGTAGCGAAATTATCCGCGCTCGGCCTGACGCTCTCCATAAATTCTGCAATTGTCGCCGCCTTTGGACCGTTTGTCGCGCTTCTGATCTTGATTTCGCTGAAGACGGAAGCGGACACCCTCCTTATCGGCCGGGAGACGGTACTGGAAGATGCGAGCAAGCTAAGCCGAAATATGGCGCCCAGCCGTTGGGTGTACGTGCTCTTTGCAGCTCCTGCCGCCTCTGCTCTATACATGGCACTTCAGGTCGTGCTGAAGCTATTTCCGGAGGACATCGGGTGCGAGAAGTGGAGCTGGGTTCAGCAATTTACGGAGTTTTCGCACGTAGGCGGTTCACCTTCGATTTATTGCCTCGGAAACGTGACGAAGGGCAATCCCTGGGTCTACCCGCCGCTGCAAAACTATCTGTACGTGGTTTGCCTTGGAGCGTGTTGCTATCTCACATACCGAATATGCGTTGACTGGCCAAAATCGAGAGGGGGCGCACCAGCTCCCTTGATAAACCTCCGTCGGTCGAATGAGGAACTGATGCCGACCCGACGGGGCTCACAGAACTGAGATTAGCCTTGGTCGGCGCAGGGTTTTGAAGTGAATGGTTTCGCGTCAGTCCAAATCGGAGGAACAGCGGGACACCACTGCCGTCAAGCCGATGAACGATGCCGCACAAAACCAAGATGACACGTCAGACGTAGCAGGGGTCACGGATTACAATTGCACTTCGTGCCATCTTTCTCACAGTATGCATCGGCGCCAGGGCACCCCTGATCGAAACCACAACAGTGCTGCCCGGATGGACAAGGCTTAAGCTTGGAGCACGCAGCTCCACTATCAGCGGCATCTTGACCTCCAAACGCTCGAAGACGTACCGGATGGTGCTCCACGGTGGGATGGCCGGACCAACGGGAATAATTCGCCGATCCTTGTGATGCGGGTAGAAAATCAGCTTTTGCGTTACTGATCGTCAACAAGCCAAAGACAGCAACAGCCGCAAAAAGTAAGTCTACGCGAATAAGATTCAGCGGGGCTCGGACCATATTCATATGGCCTCCTTCGGTTTGCCGTTGATCAATGTGCTGAATTTTTGCCAGGCCAGGTAGGTCAAACGCAAACAGTGCAGCCCAAATAGGCGCGTCAATCAAGGCGGGAATTATGCTGCAACGCAACTTCCATCGCGACTAGTGACCCAGCCACGAACAGCTAGGCAAAAAATCACGCGGCACCATGTTGACTTCACCTTTAACGTGTAGTCGGATAGTTGAGTTGAACGAAAGAAGACCTGCGGTGGCCGTGCCTAGCCTAGCCGGTTGTTGTTTGTCACGGCCGAGTATACGACCATTGCAGCCGGGCGAACCGCTAACTCGATGAATTGATAGTTTGTCAGCTTACTAATCGCTTGCGAGACCGCCATCTGATTGCTTGGCAACTTGCACGCTCACTGGCGTGAGGGTTTGATAGCCCGTCTGCTTGATCGATCGCTAGTCGCGCGCGTGTTTGCACACAAGCTTGTCGCGCCCAGGAGATACCAAAGGCTTTCGTATTAGGGAGTTTGTGATGAAGTCTTTTAAAGCGGTGTCGGTCGTAATCTTTTCCCTGTCTGCATCCAACGCAGCTCTCGCTCAACAAGATCAATGCGCTGCGATCTCAAGTCAGACACAAGCCGCAATCAACTCCATTACGCAGAAATACAATTCAAAAATTGCAGAACAACAGGATGCGATCAAAGCCAAAGCTGCCGCCATTGAAGATGACGCAAATCGCAACAAACCAAACAACGCTGCCGAAGCGGCGATAAAATTCAAAATCGATGTAAGCTCACATATCGAGACGATCAAACTTGATCTGCCAACGGTAACCATTCGCGATCAGGATATCATCTTTGCCTTGCCGGATGTAACGGTAAAACAGCAAACTTGGAAGTATAACGTCCCCCAGACGAAAATGGTTTTACGTTGCGTACCGGGGCCACCCGAAACGGTATGCCACAATGAATTGAAAGATTTTGGCCTATTTAAAACGGACGTTCCTGTGTGCTCAACACGCGCCGGAAAACAAATATGCACTGATATTCCAGAAGTTTACATGGCCCCGACTGAGACCGTCCTCGGTGTGCCAGAAGTAGCTATGCGGCAGCAAAAGATCAGAATGGGCGTGCCTGAATTTAAGATGGAAACGCAAGAAATTAAGTTCAGCGTGCCAGATTTTACACTTCGCAACATCGAAGTGGAAATGCAGAAAACGAAGCAAGAGTCAGAACAACTAAGCACGACGGCGCAAGAGGGAGCTAAAGCGCTTTCGTCGGGAATGAAAGCAGAAATCGATAAAGCATCATCTGACGCGGTTGCCGGCACTCTAGAGTGTGAGAAAAAAGCCGTAAATGCTCAACGGGCACAAGCGCTAAACGACGTAGACAAGAATATTTCGGTGGTGCAGGCGGCACTTCAACAAGCGCAATCGGTTGGTGCTTCAGCGCTGGCAGGCAGCATGCAGGCGTCCTTAGCGAAGCTGCTGGAAGCCCGAAAGAGCATCAATGATCAATTTGATGCCGCAATAAAGCAGATGAGCGCGTCATTGCCGACCAACAAATGAATTTCGTCTCGCTCTGAAGGTCGACTGCGTCAGGCAAAGATTTCAGCAGTCGGCAACCATCCGGCAGGTGCGAGAAGTGGATGAGGTGGACGTGAATCCAACTACTGAGCTAGGGGATTCCGCGAGTGTACGTGCCGCTACTAAGCGACCTAAACCTGATTTTGCGTCGCAGCTTGCCAACTCACCTGCCGAATATCCGTCGACTGGACTTGAGAGGAGCGCGCTTCGCCCACTCTCCCAAACCTCCATCGGACGAGCGATGCAGCTGAGCGGCCGACGGGGAGATGAGGCTTGGGTCGAGCTCTGCCGCTCGGTCTTTTTTCTCAAGATTAGTGCCATATGCCTTTTGCTTTTACTTTCATTGACCGCGAGAGCGGCGGCGGCAGGCAGCTGCATTCTGATCGATACTGACGCAGATCTTGATGACTATCGCGCGATAGCGGCCCTCGCGTCCGGCAAACAGATCCGCGCGATCATCGTAACCGAGGGAATTTCCCGCCGAGCCGAAGGCGCGGTCGCGATGCAGGACTTCCTCCGGCGATCTGAGCTCACCATCCCAGTGCTGCTGGGCGCAAGCCCTGACCATGACAGGGAGTATGAAGAACGGAAGGGATTGCTGGACTGGCGCAGGACTGCTGAGAGCCTGAACGGTGTTCTGAACTCAGATGGCATCTCATCACCCGCCGAGAACGACGTAGCAATCGCGATCAGACCGTACATGCACGACTGCTCGAAAATCACGTTGCTGGTGATCGGACCGTGGACCTCATTCATGAGGTACGCGACGGCCATCTTGCCGAGGATTGATCGCATTGTCGCACAAGGGCGACCGTATCCAGACGAAATCGGCGGAGAACCAGACGGCTTCAATTGTGTCTACGACAAGCAATCCTGCTTTGCTGCCTTTGATCTTCTTGTTGGTCGCCATCTGCGTGTGGGACAACGTCTGAGAACAACCTGGGTTGATATCCCCAATAACGCGGACGTTTGCGGCCTGGCCGAGCCCGGCATCGACAGGTCTGGGCAGCGCCAATTTTCCTACGCGCCCAATGTGCATTGGCTTGAAAGTCTGCGCAATGCAGGGGGTCGGGCAAGAGTTATCGCCGAGATCTTGCAGCACAAGGTGGAGAGCTGGTCCAAAACTTCTCTTTGGGACGACCTGACGGCGCTCTACATCCTTCGCCCGGAAATATTTGGCGTGAGGGGCGGGCATTTGGAACCGTGCATCCCGGCACAATCAGTGCGCGATCTCCTCAAGGATCTTATGTCCAAGAGCTGAACATGGGCTCGACAAAATGTGTTTGCTGGTGGGCCCCGCCACGGCAGCGGTGACGCGCTGCCGAACTTGCGCAGTGCGCTCCTTTGCAGAGAACAGATGTGTGTCGATTGCTATTACTTTAATGACACGCAATATCGACAATCTGTTCGCACTTGCATCCGTCGATAGTTTGCGCAGCGTTCGAATTATGAGCCTCGCCATCCCTGAATGCATTTTCGATGGCGAAGCACGCGCTATGGAAGTCATTCGGGTCAGGATGGCCACGTGAAATCCACATGCAAGCGCCATCGATACTGCTTGCCGAGCCGGCATTGTTAGCCTTCACAAAGCTCATGTTGGTCTTCAACGCGTTAAGGTCACAGGCGTACCCAGCCATCTGCGTCGCCAGCAACAAGATAGTCGCGATGAATCCCACCGCAGAAATCTTCATTGCGATCTCCCTATAGTCAATCAGTTATGTTCACATGGCGTCGCCGCCGTGCATTTGATTGCAGTTGCCGCGCTGACCTCATCTTCGCGATCATAGTCGGGGCGCTGATCGTAATTCGGTTGATTGCAACAGCTGAAGGCCTGGCGCGCATTGTAGATCCAGAATCGCTTCAGTTCGTTCGAACGGACTTTGTTCATGGCATTCCGTTCATTTTGGGCCGACCACGGAACAGTTTGCTTTGCATTACTGGAATCAATCACCCACATCGTGAAAATGTCGGGTGACCGCGTGATCCGTGCGACGCATTGATCGCCGCGATCAAGTAGCGCGATCAGTTGCTCCGGATAACCCGACGCACGAAGCGAGGCTTTCTTTCCTGCAAGTGCCGCCGGGACGCGCGGATCGTCTTGACAAAAATCCGGTCCACACGAGCAAGCCGCCCTGGCCGCCGTTACGGCGATCATCAATCCGACGAATAGCGCCCCGGTTTTCGCGATATTGGCCAGTACAGTCATCTTCTTCCTCCTGTCGGTCGTCCAAGAGTAACAATTCCAAAACAATGTCAGTCACCGCATGAAAAGCCTGCTCGCCTTTACTTCGGTCCAGGTGGGGCGGAAAATCACCGGCGCGTTCGCAACGGCTTGTCCTCCGTGATGCTCGACGTACGTCACGAGTTTTGCCTGCCAGCTTCGCCACAAGGCGTCGCCTCCATTGTAGGTCGTCTCTTCGCCGCCCATGCCAAGACAAATCCCGGTCGTGCGGTCGACCGCACGCGTATAGAATTCGAATGCATTGCCGATAGCCTTCCAGCCGAATTCGCGATTTCCCGAGACCGGGTGCTCTCCGGGGCAGGCGAATCCGATCTTGACCGGGGTGAATATCCACCGCGCGTCTTCGGCAATGCTGGTAATCACTGCGGCTTGCTCGCCGATGGGGCCCAACACCGGAATCTTGAACAGCATGATGGCGCCGAGCGGCGCCTTGCCGGCAACCGACCATTTGGAGTCGTCGGCAGTCGTGTATCCCGCGACGGTAGACGTCTCGTGGTCGAAGAAGTCGTTCAGCTTCTGACGCATATCGTTGAACAGCTTTTGGGCCGTCGTGCCGGTCGGGAGCTTGGTGATCTTGACCGAATATCGGTCCATGTTCGCCTTGGTCGAGCTTGCCGCTTCGATTTTTTGCACCGTGAAACTCGTCGCAGGAAGTCCCACAGCAACGCGCGCCGTCGTCAGCGGAGCCTCTGCCGGCAGCATATTGAGCAGATCCTTCCAATCGGACCAGGCGGGAAAGGCTGCCGAGGCGGTGCGAGAAAGGTTCGTCAAGCCGAACAATCCGACCGCCCCCTTCAGCACCGTCCTGCGGCTCGACACCGGCAACTTCACCGCCATAACAGCCCCCCGCGCGAATGATGTTTATGGTGTGCTGGTCGGCTCGGCCGGCGCAGCGCGCTTGCGCGGTACGAGAACGCGCTTCTTTTTCGGCGGCTTCTCGACCTTTTTGAACGACGGCGGGACTGCAGGCTTCGGCGTCGACGGCCCCTTCTCGCTCAATTCTACGATAGCGGCAAACCGCGGGCCTGAGACCGCTAATGCCTGCCGCTTCTTGTCGAGCGACGAAGCGGCGCTCTCGGTCGGCTCATCGGGGAAGGTCGCCGGAAGCATCGGCTGGACCTCTTCGATCAGCACCGAATAGCCCGTTCCGGCGACTTTCGGATCGAGCGGCGTGTCGTCGAGTTCGAAATCAGTACGCCAATAGAGGGTCGTCGTTCTTCCGGGAGGGTCGGCAGCGACGGCGAGTTGTCGGCGCGGCGGCTCCGATGGAGTCGGCAATGTCAACCGATGTTCCCATTCAGCCTGCGTGAGCGGCACCCAAGCCCGCTCCGCACGACGACCGAAGCCACTGCGGCAGGCGCTGGATTGAGCGTCGAGCCGGGCGACCTCGCTCACGCCGTCCGAACGCCGTTTCATGACCGTTATTTTCATCATCGGCTTCTGGACGAGGCTCTCGATGCGACCGGGATCGTAGCCCCACGGCGGCGGCGCGCCATGCGCGCTGCCAGATCCGCAAGCTACAACTTCGACGACGGTGGGTTTCGCGGTGTCAATCGAAGCCACGACCAGACGATCCTGCGGGACTTGCGCCCATTCCACGACCGGTTCGGAGACCCGAAGCGCGGCAGGCGCAAAGGGCTGATAACGAACGAGACCCAACCGAATGAAAGGTTCGGGAGCGGTGCCGACCTTCAACTCCACATCGCAGAACCAGTTCTCGTGATCGACGTCGAAGCGCGGAACGAACGTCAACAGGGCGGCTTCCATCGACGTCTGCCGCTTTCCGTTTCCGTCGTCAACGGGTATCGGAATCGAAGCCCGCGGAACGTATACGGGGTCTTGGGGCAGGTTGGGATTGCTCGTGCCATCGTCCACGACAGCGTTCGCAAGATCGGCGAATGCGGTCGGCGGCACCAGCCAGCCGAGTTCGCCGCTGCCTTTGATCGGGTCCAGTCCCCAACGCGTGACGAAGTCGCCGCCGGGTCCCAAATCCTCGTCGGCAAAGTCGGACATCGCGATGTCAGCCTTTTCGCCCGTGCCGGTATCGTAGTCGCGGGCGACGCTCGCTCCGGACGGCGCGATCCGTTCGTTCAGGATATCCGGCGGCCAGAGCACGATACCGAGCCGCTCGCCCTCGCCCGAACTGTACCAGGGACGGCGCATCCTGATCCGCAACCTGATCCTGCGTTCGACGATAAACTTGCGAATGGTTCCGTCGTGCAGTTGCAGTTGCTTGAGATGAAAGGCAGGCAGGATGGTGATCGGAGCAACCTTGGCCGGCGCTTTGGTTGCCTGCACCACGAGACACTGCGGATCGGATCGCTCTGATGCGATGGCGCTCTCCAGGATATCGCCCTTCTCGTCGCGGAAACATGCCGCGGTCCGCGATCCCGCGACCGCCCAGATTTTCAGAATGCGGGCACGGCTGTCGGTAATCGTGAATGGCGCGTTCATTCGGACGGTGTTGCCGCCACTGGCGACGGTCTGGAGGGCTTGTCGAAGAACGCCGATGTCGCGGTCGGCCATTCCCGGCGCGCCGGGGTCCGGAGCTTCGATATCGTCATCAACCCGCAGCAAGGTCGCCTGCTCAGCAGCGAGCGTGACGAGGCCTTCCGAGTCGACGCCAAATCCATAGACGTCCGCAATGGTCATGCGATCGTCGGTCACCGGACTCCTTGGCCAGATGCCACGCGCCACCTCGTCGGGAGTCCGGCGGCGGCGCTGATCGTCATCGAACGCGTTCGTGACCAGCGACGCGCCCTCGGCACGGATCTCGAACAGGCCGGTTGTCGGGCGATCAACCTGTACGCTTCCTTCAATCATGACGACTTGCTTGTCGTCGGCCGTTCCATCAGGCGCTGCATCGGCTGCGACACGGAACAGATTGAGTTGACTCTTCGGTTTGTTGAACGGTTGTTGGATCGCGTGGGTCACCGTCACCGTCTTGCGCGCGGCGAGTTCAGGCGTTGGCCTGGACTGCAACAGCCGATAAGCGGCCTCCGCCACGCAAAGCAACGCGCCCAGCGGGACTTTGAACTGCGCGGAGCCGCAGATCGGCGAATTGGCTGCCGCGCGCGACAACCCTAGCCGCGTCATGAAATCGGTAAGTTGATCCAGCTGCAGCGCCTCAAGCCTCAGCGCAAACTCGTCGCAGGAGATGCACGTTTGTCCGGTCGCTCGATCGACGGAGGCAACCAACGCGGCCGACTCGATGACGTCGAACAATTCCGCCAGCTGCTTGTGGTCCCTCGGCAAGCACCACATGTCGATCTCGTAGCTTTCGCCCGGCTCGAGCGCCACGCGCACCCGCGAGGCGGCGACGCTGCCCGATCCGATCATATCGCTGCCGTCGAGGCGGACCGTCGCCACGGCCCCGGGCTTGCCAACGGCTTCGGTCCCGCTCAAATACCCGCCCAGACGCGTCGACTGCAGCCCGAGTATCCGCGATTGCGAGGCGCGCTTGCCGCTTCGCTCCGTCATTGCAACCACCTCGAGTGCAATGGGGCGTACCTTGGGATAGTCTCCCGTCAGCTGGACCGGGACGACCAGAGGAACGCCTGGCAGCAACCGCCCCGCCAGATCGCGCACCGCAACAACCACGTAGTACGCAGCAGGATCGGGGTAATACGGATCGCGACGCGGAGGTCGTGCTCCTCCTCCCACTGAGCGCGGTCGGAACACCGCGTCCCCGGATGGTTTGATCCGCGCATCGGCGACCGTTTCTAATCTGCCTCTGCTGGTGGCCGAGTAGCCGTAGGTCGGAAAGCCGCCCGCGGGCTGATCGTAGTCTATGTCGGCCAACCCGTCGGCCGGTCCGTGCCATCTATGACCATTGTGATCGGTATATGGCAACAAGTCCGTGGCTTTCTTGACGACAAAGACATTGTGGCGGTCCGCAAACTCCGCTGAAACGGAGGGCGGAACGATCACCCGGTAGGAGCCGGTGGTCGGCTTGCCGTCATGCTGATCGAGCGGCGCGAACATCCTGGAATCGTCACCGACCGGCCTGGACCGCACCACGATTGTGTCCGCGGATTCGCGCAAGCCATCCACGACTCCATCGAAGATCCTGTCAAGGATCGGCCGCGGCGTCGTTACGATCGGCGCCTCAATCCGTTCGTGCCGCAGGAAGCGCCGGGGTCCCGTGGTCGGACACGGCAAAATGCCAAAATACTTTTCCGGCTCAGATGGAGATCTCTCACTTGAATTGAGCGGCCCGTAAGGAATGTAACCATCCAACCTGCGGATGACCCCACCCTGCAGACGCGGCGCCAATCCAAAATGATATCCGCCACCGAAAAACAGCGGCGGGATCCTAGCAGCCTTTGCGACCGCCGCACCCTGATCCGCAGCGGGCAAGAGGCTGTAACATTGGCCCAATTGCAGGGCCAACTGGTTTTCCTTGCTCGTTAGATCGATGTCCTCGCTATTGGCGTCGATGCCAATCGGCGGTCCGGTCCAATGACCAACGGTGTCCTCGACATGGGCGGTATCGTGATTTGCGTCACCGACTTTCTGAATCTTCGCGGGCATGACCACGATGGCGGCGTCGAACGCGGCGCGATCGGCCTTGGGAATCGTCCGCTGAAGAATTGCCTCGATGGGGGCGATAGTGTCGCTGAAGGTTATCGAGCGATTGCAGAGCGAGCGCCATTCGAGCTTCCCTGCCGTGACTTTCGACCTCACAGCGACGTCCATCCGGTAACCCACGGTCAGGTCTTCCGCGTCGACCACGGGATTTTTGTCCGTTGAGTCGTCCCGGCGAAGACTGCGTATCGCCTGCGTCAGCGCGGCGGCTTCTCGCCAACGGTCTACGAGGGCAAGACCGGACGAGCGCAAGGTCACCAGCGAGGTTGATCTCTCTTTGGCGCCGGCTTTCGCCGTTTCGCGGTTCTCGATGGCCTGGGCCGAATCGAGAGAGATGATGTCGAACCGCGGTTCGCGCACATCGCCGTTCTTGCGCGAAGCTGCGAGATGAACAACGCCGTCGACCTGTGACAGCGCGCCTTCGGCGATCAGATCGTCACGGTCGTTGCGGTCGTCCTTGCCGGACAGCATGGCGAACAGGTCGAGTTCGTTTTTTGTACACGCCCAAACATCATCCCGCGGCGCGCCTTCCGCGGCCAGCCTGACCTTGCACACAGTCCACACCCGGCGACTGGACTCACGGCATTGCACCGCGGCCGACAAGAATCCAAACCGCGAGCTCCCTGCAACCCCTCTCCGCTCGGGGAACTCCTTGCCGTGAAACGTCTCTTCATCTCTTGCCGCGCCGACGAATTGATCCCACGGAATAAGAATATCGACCGTCAGGTTGAACAAACGAGCGAGGCTCGGCTGACTTTGTATGCCGAAAAGACGCGACAGCGGCGCGTTGGCCTCACGCGCTTTCTCGTACTCTTTCCTGTTGTCAGGAGGTGGATTGTTGGGATCTTCGGCACGAAGAATGTCGTCGCGACGTACAGCATCCCCATGTCGGCCCGCACTGTCGTCGATCGATTTAGCAACCGCGCTTGCATCGTTCCCCGCGACAACGGCAAGGCATTGCGCGGCATCGTCGGTCGTCGAGCATTTGAGCAAATCGCGGTACGCCTGTTTCCTGCTTGCGGCACCGGCCTTCGCCAAGTTCGCGAGTTTCTCGGCTATTCGCTTCTGCCTCGCTTCCGCGGCCTCGCGGCGGGTTTTGATGCCGTCGTTCTCTGCATCGGCCCTCAATTCGTCTAGCCGTTGCTGCTGCCAGTCGGACGGCTTCTTTTCGAATTCATCGCGAGCTTCTTTTTCCTTCCTCCGCAGTTCGTCTGGATTGCCGGCGGCATCGCGCTGCGCTCGCGTCAAATACGACATCTCGGCACTGCGCGGCGCGCCGAGGTCGCATTCTTCTCCGCGATCGAGGCAGGCAGCTCCTTCGACGAGAAGCTTGGTTCTTGCCAGCAAGCTGCGGCCCCGAGCCAGCGACAGCAGCAACGCGGCCTGGCCACGGCCGATACCGCGAATATCGGGTTTGACGTTATCTTTATCGGGGCTCAACCGCTTGAACCCGGACGCGGCGCTCGCGCCGGTCAGAGCACCGACTATCGCACACCAATCGCTGTCGCCGTTCGGTGCGACAAGCCGCTTCCACATCTCGACGACGGCTTCCACGTCCTTGTCGCGGCGCTTCTTCCAGTCGCCATAGTGTGGGGTTTCCTTCTGATCGTTGAACATCGCTCGAAAGCCGGGCAGCGGTCTCACCTTTGGAAGGTCCGCGGTCGGCACCTCGGGCGGTTTGTTGGTCGCTCCCACCGGAATGAAGCCAACCGTTATGTTGCTGTCCGAATCGAGCAGGTCCGCCTTCTGCAGCATCGCTTCGAGCGCCAACGGCCATTCGCGGATGTCGATGGCTTCGCCGCAGGCCTTGGTCACGGATGGCGCCGAAATCGGCGAAAGAACCAGACTGGCCCGTACATATCCTCCGGACACACCGGCAGGAACCATGCGTACGCCGATGCCGACCTTGAAATTCGCTTTATGGTCTGGATCGGTAGGCGCCTTGCACTCGCTCATGACATTCACTCGGAGATTTTGACGGTTGGATCTAGATCGCGATCAAACAGTTCGCGGTAGCCGATCCAGTCTGTCTTCTGCGCTGGACCATTGACGCACAGCTTGGGTTTGAGCGGCCGCATGTCCTGCTCCGGCTTGAAACCTGCCTTCGCATAGGCATTCAAAACTTGCGGCGACCCCTTCGCGAATTGGGTGAGCGCGGGCATGCCGGGCAGGTCGAGCAAGGCGTTGTTCGTCGGAGACCCCCCGCCCGCGCTCGCGCCCTGGCTGACATAGGCCTCGACCGTGAATTCGATGTCGTCGATTCCGATCGAGAAGCTGAACGTGAAGGTCGCCCTGCCGTCCATCTTGCCGCCGACGTAGGTGAGGCGAACGAACAGGGAGACGGAGAAACTGAAGCAAGCGATGTTGGCGGCGGCGCGGACCATGAAATTCATGCCGAGCCGCGCCGGCTCGCCCCTCGCCGCCCGGAAATACAACCCAAGGGTGATTTGGCCGGTTCCACTTAATGCGCCGAATCCGAATGTGAAAACGCCACCATAGTCAAATGAGGTTTCTAGGCCTATAAAGCCCTTGCCGTTCGCAAGCAATGCCAGGTAACCACCGCCACCAAAGATTGTAGAGGAGATGAGGAACGGAGAATCGGAGCGACCAATCGAAACGATGAACTCGGCCTCGTCGGTGGCGCCAAACGGCAGCCGCGCGCCGGCGTTCAACGAGACGTTGGAAAAGCTCAGCGTGCCGACGCCAAACGAACCCAGATTGATGCCGTAGGTCGCCTCGATGCCCGGCTTGTCCTTCATCGGGCGCACCGGCGGCAAGCCGCCCTTGGGCGAGATATACGCCTCGAGCTGCTTCAGGAACTTGGCCTTTTCGCCGATGACAAAATCGCCGAACCGCACGTCGAAGCCCGAAGGCCTGCCGCCGCCCGCGCGGAAATCGAGGCCTCGGAAATTGAGAAGGACAACATCGAAGTCCCCGAACAACTGGATGCCGAATGGGCCCATGTGTCCATCAATGCGCGCATCCGGCTTCTGAGGGCTCAGCAGATCGATGCTGGCGCGCATCCTGACATCGAGCCGGGTGCCTTGCCCCGGCAGAAAAACCTTGCCGACACCCGGAAGGGAAAACTCCCTCACCGGTGTTCCGAGGTCGTAGCTCAGTGTCGCCCGCGTCGGCACCAGCTCGCGCACAATTCGGTCGAGCTCGCGCCGGAGCGCCCGCAAATCCAGCGCCTCGACCACCACGATGCGCAGGAATGCGCTCTTGATCCGGCTGAACCGCCTGATCAGTTCGACCAGCGCCGGATGACGCCAGTCATCGGCGAGCGCGCCGAGCGCGGCCATGGCAGCCGCCGGATCGTTTGCCCACTTGGAGTTGGCATCCTTGAGACGAATGCTTTCTTGCGTCAGTCGCTCGGACTTTCTCTCCTTATCCGCGTCATCATAGACGTTAAATATGTCCGCCTTGGTCTGGCCGGCGCCGAGCTCGCGCGCGAGAAGGTCGAGAACGCGGCTGACAACAGGCGGCGCTTTCGCAACCTCTTCATTCAGGCGCGCCCTGCTTTTGAGCAGAAGATCGTAGGTGGCTATAAGCAGAGGAAGCAAGCCACCCACGACTGTGGATGTGATCGACGTAAGCTGATCCATTACGTCACTCAGGGAATCTTCGATTTGCGCCACAGCCGGAACGAGCAAATCGTTAAGGTCTGCAGCGAAAGCACGCTCCATCCGCGCGAACGTCGCCTTCTGCGCCAAAATCAGCTGTCCCTTGGCGCTATCGAGTGCATTTTGCGTCGGCACACTCAGAGTTCCGGAGTTCCTGAAGTCGGCGACTCCCAGGATCAATGCCTTCTTCGCCTCCTCCAGCGCCTTTTTGCGGAAATCGAGATTATTCAGGTCCCGCTGATCCGCAGCGAGTCGGTCCAGACTTTCCGCCGTCCGCGGAAGCGCCGGCCGAAGCAGATCCGCCAGTTTTGTAAGCGCCGTGGCAAATTCCTCGAATGGGGAAACGCCTGGTTTTGGAAGGTTATTGAGCAGTGTGAGGTCAGGAGTCTGCTCGATCGCAACGACGAGAAAATCGATCAACGCATTTCGCGCAGCGGCTTGCGCAGCTGCCTGAAGCGAAGCCGACGTCAGGATTTCCACCGTCGTCTTGGCGAGATTTTCCATTGCCCTCGACAACGCACGCTGCTGGGCGACGACATCCCGCATCTTCACGATCAACTCGGATTTCAGAGGCGCACACCCCGCGGTCGGCAACAGCGCGACCTCGTCGTTGAAAGCATTCAGCGACTTGTAGAGTTGACCGATCTGCGCAAATACCTTGCCGGCCGCCTTGTCGAACTTTTCCTTCGAGGTCGGATCGAAGGCTAGGGCGGCGCTGGCCCTGCTTGCCGCCTTGTGCATCGTACTTACGGGGGCCGAGCAGTCGCAACTGACGTCAAGGGTCGGATCGTCAGCGCCCGTGGAGCCTCCGGATTTTATTTCGAGCACGCTGATCGGAGGCAGCAACGCTTTTGATGCAGCGACGAGTGTCGACCTGATATTGGCTTCGACGTTGGCGCAGAACGCGTTCACAGTCGCAAGCAATTTTGCGATAACGCTGTTCCCACCGATCGTCGCGAGAATATCGAGCGCGGGGTCAACGGCCGTCAGAAGTTGCTCAAACTTCTTCTCATCCAGCGGAGGCTTGGGTAACGCGGCCCGCACGGCTTCTGCATCCGCGGCCATGCGAAGCGCCGCCATCATGGTCGGCGACAGCAACGGCTCGATCAGTTTTTCGATCGCGCGCCGTTCGATCCGGTCGGCCGTCTCCCGGAGCGCGGCAATCTCTTCCCTGGCGGCGGCATCGGCCTCCTTCTCCAGCGCCTCCAGATCCTTCTTCTCCTCCGCGGCCGCCTGATGGATTTGTGCGATCTGGTCCGCCAGGCTCTTAAGAGTACTGACGACCGGGTCGAGCGTCTGGAACTCATACGAATCCGATCCCAGCGGCGCTATTTTATCTTTCAGACGCGTCGCAAGATCGTTCGGAAGTTTTGCCAAGCTTTCCAATGTCACGACCGCAGGCAAACTCTCCCTTACCGAGTCTTCGACGATCTTAACGGTGTTCTTGGCCGGAGCGGTGGATTCATCCCCGATCTGCGCAATGCGCTTGATCCTCTTGATCAGGATCGTTCGCGCGATTTCACCCAATATCGCCGGCAATTGGTCGTGCAAATCCCGGAGCTTGTCGAAGTCGTTGAGCGCCGCGCGAACGGTTTCGATAGGTTGAAGGAGCTTCTTGAACAACTCCACCTGCGCGCCGGCCGCCGCGGCGAGCGGATCCCGCGCGATGGCGTCGATGGTGCGGGTCAATCGTCGCGCCGCTTCGAGGATCGCCGACAGCGAGTCGAAGAAGACGGCGTCGGACGTGTCCGGCCGCTTCGCTTGGTCGAGGAGGCCGGCCAGCCTTGCAATGTCCTGACCGACTTGCGGATAGATTTCCTCGAGGTTGGGGACTTTGGCCTCGCCGCCCAAGCGTTTGTTCGCGAGCTCGATCCACGCCTTTTGAACCTCGGCAACGGCGTCCGCCGCCGGCGAGATCAGGGCCTGGGTAAGAGCGGAGCGAACGTCCGTAGCGGCCCCCGCCACGGCGCCCACAACTCCGTTGGCCGCATCCCCCGCCGCCGACTTCAGCGATGCTGCGCCGTATTCGATGACGTCGGTCAGTTTCGGATGCAGATCGACGCCGAGGACCGCCTCGACAAGCTTGCTCAGCTCCATGATGCCGAGAAACTTGCCCTTGGGGAAAATGTTGATGGAGTCCTCGAACTGCTTGACGCGATCGAGGACCGGTAACGTATTCGAGTCTTGGCTCGGAGGCGCCGGTGGGGATTGACCGGGCGGCGTCCCCTTCCTGCCGCCGTTTATCGGGCCGAGGCTGCGCGATATCGCCACCACGTCCATGGTCGGCCGTGCGACGCCGCCACCGAGGTCGCCGCGATCCTGAAAATCGAGCGGCAATGTATCCTTGTCGTTGAATTTGCCTTTGTCTTCCTTCAGCTCCTCGGGAACGATACGCAGGTAGATCTCGGCCGGTTTGGTCTTCCCGTCGCCCGCCTGCCTTGGATCGATATAGTCAATGCCGAATGCGACGTAATCGCCGTCGAAGCGCACGTCCGACCATAGCGGTCCGCTGCCGGTAAAGCGTTCAACCGACTTCAGACGGCAACGGGCGCGATCCACCACCGGATAGAACGGTGGCTGGTCCTGCCCCTCCATGAAGGAATCGCGAATGTAGTTGGTGTTATCGATGACGACCGGCTTGTTGTTGTCATCCTTTCGTGGCGGGGTTTGTTCGCGGCCTTCCGCGGTCACCAGCCACCAGGCGGTGTCAAAGGTGGTGTCGCCCGGCTTGAATTCGGGTGCCATCGTCACGGGCTGGCCGTTGCGCAACAGCTTGCGCGTCGGCGAGACGCCGGAATCGGTCGCGATCTGCACCTTGTCGTTCGCGACCTTCGCCTTGCCGTTATAGTAATCGATCAGCTTCTTGACCGTCGTCTCGTCATTGGCGGCGATGTTGTCGACGAAGATCAGCGGTAGTCGCACTGGGACCGCCTCGTCGCCGATCTGCATTTCGAACCAGACTTCGGCGCCGGGGCGGGCCGACGTGCGCGGCCACATGCACAGCCCGGTGGTGCCGGACCCGAGACCAATCCTGCCCCGCGCAAGAACGTCGACAACTGGACTCTTCATATCAGGCTGATCGCTGCGTGCATCGACCAGGTCCGGGGTCTGTCGCGTCAGCATCACGATTCGCTCGCAGGGCCAACGCGATCCTCGGTTGGGCTGACCTTCGGCCTGATATCGCTTTTCCGGCTTGCCGATCTTCAGGAACAGGCGCTGCACCAGGATCGCCACCGGCGAATTCCGACCCTCCACCTTCATGAAACGCCGCTCGGTCAGCTTGACGAGGCTCGCGCGGTGGCCCAGCGGAAACAGGAATCCCTTGTAGATGACCTCGACGACGATATCGCGCCCGAGCACCGTCCTCTGTCGCCAGCGTTCGATCGACAGCGCATCGAAAAGATTGCGGCGATCCAGCGATCGCGCCGACGCCGGCGGCTGGAAACCGGCATCGACGTCGAGGTTTCCGCCAAGTGCGCTCAGCGACAGCTCATTGACCGACAGCGGTTTCGGCCGGTAGATCGCCGTCATATCGCTCTCGTCGTCGCCAACCTTCTCCGGCAGCAGGCCCTGGAGGCGGAAGCCGGCGGGCGGCTCGATCTGGTCGGCGTCCGGCGCAAGGTCGCCACTGGGCGCCCGTCGGCCCAACACAGGCAGGCCGTGCACGGCACTCAGCACGACCAGCTCATGACGATCGAATGCCTCGAGGCCGGTCCGGAAGCGCTCAATCTCGCGGTCCGGACTGTTGCGCAGCCCGAACGAGCGCGGCAGCGCCCAGGGCGCATAGGGTCCGATCGGCGGAGCCCCCGGAGCTGCCGTCGACAGCAGCGCTTCCGGGCGGTAGTCCGGCGACCACACGGCCCGCACGCCGGCGTCCTGGTCATGCCCGGTCAGCCGCGCGGTCCACAATTCGCGGAATGCATTGACGTCATCGCTCAGGCCGGCATCGCGGCGTACACGTGGCGCTGTCGTCATCCACGTCGCATCCTGCGCCGGCGATAGAAACAGACGGAACGGCAATTCGATCGCCGTTTCGAACAAGTCCGGCGCACGCGACGAGGAGGCATAAACCTCCGCGAGCCGTTGCGTCGCGCTGACTGCGGCCTTGGCGGGCTCGCGGCGCCGGGCTTCCGGCGCAGGTCCCCATCTCTCGCTCGAGGTAAATCCCTGGAAGTGGAGAATCGCGCCTTCGTCGGTCAGCGCACGGCGGCCCCAGCGCGGCGGCAGCCGCACTCCCTGCAGCGGCTCCATCAGCCGTTCGGCGCGGCGCACCACAGCCATATCCATGCCGCCCCAATTGGTCAGGCCCTCCAGCGTGAACGGAATGCGCCCGGCGGGACGGTCAGATTCGAAGTCGTCGCAATCTACGCGAAAAGCGATGCGGCTCGGACCCGACAGCCGGGCCGGAACGACCGTGTCGAAGGTTTCCTGATCGGAAGCTGCAAAAGCCTTGCCGAGTTCGGCGACAAACTGAGTCGGCAGGTTTCCATCCTGCAATTGTTCGAGAAACCACGTTTGTCCGAAGTATTCCCGCTGCTTGTCCGGAAGCGACGCCGCACGTGCGAGCATGCGGTAGGTTTGGCGGAAGACTGCATAATCGTGGTCGCGGCGCTCCCGTGCCCGCTCCACCTCATCGAGGACTTGGAGAACAAGCAGGTCGCCATTCTTGAAAGCCGCGTCTACCGTGGCCTTGCTCGGCCACTTTTCCTGGGCGATGACCTCGTCGAGGCTCTTGAAGCGTTTCGCATCCAGGTACGGTCTGAAGAGATCCTTGAAGTCGCCGACCGGCAAGTCCTTGACCTCTGGCCATTTGACCGGTTGCCCGGCGCCCTCCTGCTCACGCTTGAGTTCGCGCAACACGTCCAGCGCAATTCGTCGCGCGTCGGCGTCAAGGTAATCGGCGCCAATGTACAGACGTTGCTCTTCGGGCAACGGCTGCGGCAACGCCGACACGCGCGCGGTGAAGCGGCTATCGAAGTCGTCGGACTTTTTCGAGTTTTCGGGCGGGGCGTTTGGAGACAGCGGCTTCGTATTTGGAAACAGCGGCCTTGCATCCGGCCAATTCGCGGCCTTGCGCATGGCCTTGCGAAGCGCCGTGCGCTCGCAGCCGGTCGTGCTCAGCGTGTCATCGCCTTCGCCACAAACCCGGCTCACCAGTTCGGCGACCCAGGACCGCCATTGCGCCGCGGCCTTGCCGCGCCGGGATCGCGACCATTTCTTCGGCGCAGCGAGGGCTTGCCTGATGGCGACGATGTCGGTCGCCTTGTCGGCTGGAATGTCCAGTGCCGGCAGATCCAGCTTCTCCGGCAATTGCCTGAAGTAAGCCCGCTCGACCACATGCTGGGGCGGAAATTCGACGATCAGCAACGGTCGTTCGTCGCGCGGCGCGGAGCCATTTGCAGCTTGAGCGAACGGACGGCCGGGCGATCGCCCGCCACGAGGTGAAAGTTCGGCCACCTTATCGAGGCCGGGTGGCCACGGCACGACGAGCTCGAGCCCCGAGAAACGGAACTTCAGCGCCAGCAAGTCGCTCGGCCGCAGCACCGAGAGATCAGCACGGCCAAGATCGATGATCGCCTTGTTGGGTGCGGACGCGGGTCCGATCGGGATTATGGCATCGGCGGAGGAAGCAGGTTGCCGTCCAAGCGCCGGCAGATAGAGCTGCGCATCCGCTTCGCGAAAGCCAAGCCGAGTGATGTGCCTGGGAGGTTTGTCCGGTTCGGAGCCGATCCGCTCCGGGAGCCGGATTGAAGCGCTGCTCAGGGCCAGCCGGGCGGAAAAGCCGCTGAGGTTGCGGCGATCCTTATGGGCTGCGCCGACCGCCTCGGTCGCCTCGACCACGATTTGCGGCACCTGTGGTGCGATACCGGGCTTTGGGCTGACCGCCGGCAGGCTGGCCACGCCGATGCTGCCAAGCTGGAGGTCTACCGCGGTTTCCTTGCTGACCGGTTGGGCGGAGAGTCGCGTGATGACGGCGTCTGCCTTCGCGTGATACTGCCGCACGATCTCGAAGCCGGTGAATTCGAACGGCCCCTCGGTTATCTCGGATTTGGCCGGACCGTGCTTGACGTTCAGCCGTCCGATGCCCTGCAATTCGTTGAACGAGGTGACGACGCAACCCGCGACGGTGTGGTCCGGATAACCCCAATGACGGATCGCAGCCAGAACCCGCGCGCGCCGGTCGGTTGCGGTCGGCGGGTCGAAGGAGATCGCCGCTTTGTCGAATTCCAAAGCGACAGTCGTATTGAGGCCATTGAGCGGCTTGGCGGCAAAATCGAACGTCCAGATTGGCTTGACGTCCTCAGATGCCGGGGTCTCGGTGTTGGGCATCGTGAAGCCGGTCACGTCCTCGATGGAACCGTAGAGACCATCGGGGAAGAAGCGGTCGCTGACCTTCAGAGGACGCCCGTGGATCACCTCGGTTTCGAACAGGAAATTGCCTTTTCCTCCATCAGCCACTCGCTTGTCAGACGCTTCACCGGTCGACGCGGCAGCCGCCTTCTTCTCAGTCACTTCACCTGCAGACGAGGCTGCCCGCTGATCGGTTGCGGAGATCAGGTCGCTGCGCACTCGGGTAAGCGTCAGCCGTCCGAACTCGAGCGGAATATCGAGGATGTAGAGCCGGCCGATGTTGGCCGCCGCTGCCCGCCGGCCGGCGTCAATAGACCATTGAAGGTAGCGGTTGACTTTTAAATCGAAATTGGTACGCGCCTCAATGCGCTCGCCGAACAGACTGCTCAAAAGGCGGTTTTGTTCGACGGCAACGGTAAAACTCAGCTTGGCTTCGCCGTTGAAGAAATCTTTGAGCAGAACCTTGCCCGCCGTAAGCTTGCCGGCCCGGGATTCCCACCACCGTGTCAAGGTCGCCGAGATGTACCATTCATCCTGCAGTTTCGTGCGCTCGAACGTGAAGACGATCGTGGACTCGGTAATCCAGTTTCGCGTATCCCCGGGAAATTTCTCATTGCCCGGGAACGAAGCCCTGCTGACAGTGAGTGTCCATTTTAGCGGCAGCCAGATCCCGACCTTGGCCGGATCTTCGGGCTTGTCATAATCGGTCGGCCTGCCGTCTTTGAAATATTGATCGGACGCCCGTTCGATCCTGAACGAGGCGTTCGGACCGAACTCACGGCGATCCCATGACAGAAGAAACTTCTCGTCGCGTTCACTCGTGACGACCGGGGATTTACTGTTCGATTTGAATTCGATCTCGCGGCTGGCGTCCACGAGCACCACAATCTGGCGCCGCACTTTGTCGAGGAAGTCGAGCTGAAAATTCTCGGTCGGCGGGCCGTCGGCATAGGCCGGGCCTGATGCGGCGAGTGCCGCCGCGCCAACCAATAGCGAGCGACGCGTCGGCTGGAACACGCCATCGTCGCTCTTGGTCTGCTCCTGATCGTCCCCCGCGAGATCCAAAGCCTACAATCCAAAAGATAACTAAAAGTATGCAATGCTGAAAAGCTCGCTTAAAAGTCGCGACCCGCCTAGGTAGTTAGTTTGCAAGGCGGCTACTTATCCCCAGAATTCAAACCTGTTAAAATTCTCCAAGTCTGAATTTTTCTCGGCCGGCCGAGCTGACTACGATAGCCTTCTGATTGGAACGGGGTGCAGTGCAACTGCTCGCGCGTGTTCAGCTGCTGGCCATTTCACTCGTTCGGCAAACGCGAGGTTCTCCCGGTGAGCGGCCCCAAGGATCGGACAATAAATGTATCGATCATCTGGACCGCAGCATTTGGGTAGCGGCAATCGCGTCTAAATGCGGCCCGAGCCACCAGCCCGCCATCTATCGAAGCGGTTGTAGCACGTGGTGTAGGACCAAACGCTTCCGAACAGATCGCGCTGGGGTGCTCCAGACAGCAAGACCCAGAAGATGCCCTTGAGGACACAGCGATCGTCTACCGAGAAACGCCACGCGGCTTGTTCGGTGATCGGCTTGATGGCTCGATGACTTGCTCTCTTGCTTGCGAGCTTGCTTGATAGCGCGCAAGCTTATGCGAAGTAACCATCTCGCTCTGCGGAGCGCGGGGGGACTTGCAATTTTGAAAAGACCCATCCCATATTTGTCGCGCCAATCGCAATCCCTGCGAAGGCGGCCGCTGCCGGTGCTTGCAACATCCGACAACGGCCTGACCACAACCGACTGTAAGGAGTCGATCATGGCTAAGAGCCAGTATAGCGGCGATTCGCCGTTCCCGTCCCGGTTCTCTGAGTGCCCCGGCATGTCCGGCAGCCCCGAGACCATCCCCGTCAAGGCCGCGTCCTTCCCGGCCATGCCGCCGAGCGAGACCTCTTCCATGCCCGCGCCCTATGTTCTGAACGGCGGCGCGGCCATGTACACCGGCGAGAGCGTCGATTGCGCGCGCCGGCTGCGGGATCACGGCGCCGCCTACTCGACGCCGCGCCCGGACCGGGTCTCCACCTCCACCATGTCCACCATCGACTAACCGGGATCGCGAGACCGACGTCGGCAACGCGCCAAGCGTGGCACGGACCGGCTCGTTTCCCGTCCAGCTCGTCAGGCAGGTCACGACGCCAGAAACATAGCGTCGACAGCGGCCGAACGGGCGAACAGCGGGACAGCCGGGCATGCCTGTCACCTTCCATGGCGGCAGGCCTCCGTGCACGCGCAGCTTTCGACGGTGTCGGTTTTCGATCTCTCAAACCCAACTTACGAGAACGAGAGAACCAGTATGACGTTTTTTTCTGCCAACAGCTCGGTGCAGGCTGCCTGCACCAACGTTCACCGTCCGCTCGGGGGCATCGAGGGCCTGCGTGAGGTGCACGACGATGTCGGCCGCCTCTCGGTGTCCGCCTTCCCGGTCGCGATGATCAAGGACATGTCGATGACGCGCGCCGCGGTGCCGGCCTGCTACATCTTGGCCGACCATGCGACCGCTTATATCGGGGAGACCGGCAACGTCGGGCGCCGGCTCTCCGACCACTACCGCGACCAGAGCAAGGCCTTCGCGAGGGAGGTCTACGTGGTCTCGGGCTACGAAGGCGGCTGGCTCGACACCACCGCGGCCCTCTATCTGCAGTACCGCTTCACCAAGATCGCCGAGCGGGCCGGTCTCGTCGACATCATGAAGGGGGTCAACCCGCAGGTCCTGGAGCTGCCCAGCCACCGCCGCGCCTCGCTCGACATCTTTGTCGAACACGGCGAGCGCCTCCTGTTCGACGCCGGCTGCCGCGTGCTGCGCTCCAACTTCGCCAGCCAGCGCCGCCGGGTCGAAGTCGACACCGGCGGGCTCGACGACGCCGGCCCGATGCAGATCGGCGTGGTCGCGACGCCGCCGATCGGCAGCGAGCTCGAGCTCGCCTATGGCGATCTCTGGGCGCGAGGCTTCCCCACGCCCGAGGGCTTCGTGGTGATGGCGGGCTCCGAGGTCCGCAGCACGGTCAATCCGAGCGCGCCGCAGATCGTCGAGACTCGGCGCGATGAGCTGGTGGACGCCGAGGCGCTGATGGCGATCCCCGGCGTGCAGGACCGGGAGCGCCTGTGCGTCGCCGTCCGCTTCCCGTCGGCCGCCATCGCGGCGAAGGTCGTGACCGGCGCGCATGTCGACTCCAGCAAGTGGCAGCCGCCGCGCTATCCGCGGCCGATCCTGATCGCGGCGTAGGGGCAGGAACGCATGTCCAAGGACACGAAGAAAGTGCCGGAGCGCAAGCTCCGGCACCGCGGGAGCCGCCGTGCTGGCGCCGGCTCGCCTCCCCACATCACCCAGAGACCGATCGCTGCCCGCGATGGGATTGACAATGCGGCTTGGCGCATCAAGCGACCGCCGGATCAGCCCTGGCCTCTCAAGGCCGAGCAGGCTTCGCCCCTGCAATGGTGGCGGACGCTGCCGTCTGATGCGTTTCGTGACGCTGAGCAGTTGCTCCTGCTCGCAACGCTGGAGCGGATCCGCGTACTCCGCGGCGGGAGGGATCTCGCCATGGCGCTGGACGGTAATCCGGCTGCGGCCATCGACGTCGCGTTCTCCTTGATGCCGATCGAGAAGTTCACGCTTGAGGTCGACATTGCAATGACGGCGCTCGTGCGCTGCGCGCTCGAGCGCAACGCGGCGGCCGCACTCGTCTTGGCCCAGATCGTCGGCCTGACCGAGTTCGAGCACGGGCTCGCGACGGAGCTGGCCGCATCTTGGTACGTCCACGGACATTACCATTCGACCGACCCGCACAAGTTCAAGCAGGCCGAGACGGTGTTGCTCGCGGCCTTCCGGGAACGTCACCGCGAGGGAGAGATCGCATGAAGATTCAGGTGTTTTCGGACCTGCATGTCGACGTGTCGCCGATCAAGTCCATCTCTGTCGCCCCCGGCATCGACGCCGTCGTCGTGGCCGGCGACACCTGCGAAGGGGCGGTGCCGGCCTTCACGCACCTACGGAGGATCGTGCCGATGCCCATTCCGATCCTGATGGTGCTCGGCAACCACGAATACTATCGACGCTTCTTTCCAGACGAACTTGCGCTCGCCCGCGCGCGGGCTCCGAGCTTCAACGTCCATCTCCTTGAGGACGACACGGTCATACTCAACGGCGTCCGTTTCGTCGGCGCGACGCTATGGACCGACTACCGGATCTTCGGCGACACCAACATCCGTGCGGCGATGACCGCGTGCGCGGCCGGCATGAACGATCATCGCCGCATCGGCTGGCAGAAACAGCCTTGGCTGAGATTCAGACCGCAGGAAGCCGCTCTTCTGCACTATCGGTCTCGGGCCTACATCGACGCGGTGCTGGCGACGGAGTTCGACGGCCCCACAGCCGTCGCCTCCCACCACGCCGTTCATTGGGATTCGGTATTGCCGAAATACCAGAACGATCAGATCACGGCCGCCTTCGTCTCAGACATGACGACCACCATTGAAGCGTACCAGCCGCAGCTTTGGGTACATGGCCATGTCCATAACTCCTGCGATTACCGCGTCGGCGAGTGCCGGATCGTCTGCAATCCGCACGGCTATGGCGGCGAGAACCCGCAGTTCGACGGCTCGTTCGTAGTCGAGATCGGAAAGTAGCAGGTCCGCCATCGTGGTCTCGACGCCTCCTCATTCGGTAATCCCCATGCTGACGCGCTTGCTTCCCCTTCTCCAGCCGGCCGGCATCGCGCGCGATTTGCCCCGCCGGGGGAATCGATGACGACCGACACCGGGAACAAGACCCTGAATTTCACAACTAGGCCGCCAGGATCTGTGCCTCTGCCCCGGCGGCTGCAATTGCCGGGGACAAGTCGCGGGCGCGGCTTAAGCGAATCCCGGGACGGCGATACCAACGAAATCGAGAACGCGAGGAAAAAGACCATGACTGACCCGCAGATCGTGTGCCCGAAGTGCCGAACCGAAATCAAGCTCACCGAGTCGCTGGCCGAACCGCTCGTCGCCGAGACACGGCGGCGGTTCGAGCAACAGCTTGCGGCAAGGGAAATCGAGTTCGGCCGACGTGAGGCCAAGCTCAAGGAAGCACACGACGAACTCGCCCGGGCGCGGGAGAGTGTGGATGAGCAGGTGGCGACCAAGCTACTGGCCGAGCGATCGAGAATTGCAGAAGTCGAGGCGAGCCGGGCTCGCGCCGCAATGGCCGCTGAGATCAGTGAGCGGGACCGGTACCTGTCCGAAATGCGGCAGCTTCTGGCTGAGCGCGGAGAGAAACTCGCAGAGGCGCAGAAGGCCCAGGCCGAAATCTTGCGTAAGGAACGCGACCTTGACGATGCCAAGCGCGAACTTGAATTGACGGTCGAGAAGCAGGTCCAAGAATCTCTCGTCTCGGTTCGCAACAAAGCGCGGGCGGAAGCCGAAGATGGGTTTAAAAGCGAAGATCTCCGAAAAGGAGGCACAGATCGCGGGCATGCAGCGGCAGATTGAGGATCTTCGGCGCAAGGCAGAGCAAGGCTCGCAGCAACTGCAAGGTGAAGCCCAGGAGATCGAACTAGAGTCACTGCTTCGCGCCCGTTTCCCCCGCGATCTGATCGAGCCGGTGGCGAAGGGTGAATTTGGCGGCGATGTGCTTCACCACGTGCTCGGCCCCGGAGGTCAGACCTGCGGCACGATTCTCTGGGAATGCAAGCGCACCAAGAACTGGAGCGACGGCTGGCTTGCGAAACTCCGGGACGACCAGCGATCAGCCAAGGCCGATGTCGCTCTCATCGTTTCGAGCGCCTTGCCAAGGAATGTCGACACCTTCGATCTGGTTGACAGCGTGTGGGTAGCTGATCCGCGCTTTGCCGTTCCGCTTGTAATTGCGCTGCGTCAATCTCTGATCGACCTCGCCGCGAGCCGCCTCGCCCAGGATGGTCAACAAACCAAGATGGAGCTGGTGTACGCGTATCTGACGGGCCCGCGTTTCCGGCACCGGGTCGAGGCCATCATGGAGAAGTTCACCGACATGCAGGCTGACCTCGATCGCGAGCGCAAGACAATGATGCGGCTATGGGCCAAGCGCGAGGAACAGCTCCGCGGCGTTCTCGAATCGACCGCAGGTCTTTATGGCGATCTTCAAGGCATCGCCGGGCGAGCAATGCCGGAGATCGACAGCCTGGATCTTCTGTTGATCGAAAGCAGCACGGGAGCGGCCGAATAGGATGCTGGAGGTTCACCGACGATGACACTGGCTGTGCAATGCCAACCGTGGAGCATGCCCCCAAGGTCTGGCGGAAACATCGGGCTCTAATGAGGGATCCGTCCCTGCTCAAGGTCGTTCTACAACACTGCCAATCCAAAACCGGGAAGGTGTCGCGGCATCATGTCTTCGAACTCGCTTTCCGGACGAGCTTCACCGCCTCTCGAACTGATACCGTACTGAGCCGCTCCGCACCACCCGAAACCTATTTCTCGTATCGGCGCTGACCGGGTTACTCAGAGGAAGGACGCGCCAGCGCGAGGGGTCGAATACGAATGGCACATACAAGATCCTGAATCGACGCTTGCGTTCAAGACTAGCGCTACCTGCAATCTCGAGTTCCCGAGCGGTCAATTCGAATTCGCCACCTTCATCGAGCGCCGACTTCACCTCATAGAGATATTCGTGTCGGGTAGTTTCGATGCGGAAGTCATAGCCAAGGCTATCGTCTCCCTCGCTGCCGGTACAAAAGCGTGCCCGGTTCGACGATACCCAACAATCATCGGTCATTTCCTTAGGGTGACGCCGGCGGAGATATTCACGGGCAAGCCATTCGGAGGCGATCCCCATCGCCTGGCGAACTGAATCCGGCGGTTGGTTGCGCCATGCTTGGCCTTTCCCACCGCCTAGACCGGGGTACCGGCGCTCGCCAGCGGTTTGCTCTTGGATAGTAAGCCGCGGTGGCCGGCTTCGGTTGAACCAATCGGAGCCTTGAGCGAGCGCGGCGTCGGCGAGCTGCTCGAACAACGCGGCGAAGCCGTCTCCACCAGTGTCGAGCGGTTCACCACCAAACTTGATCGTACGCTTCTCGGCATCCGCCTTGCGCCGCGCCTCCCGAGCCTCGAGCTCGTCGTGCTGGAGGTCGGCCTCGGTCAGATCGAGATCCTCGATCGCATCGGTTTTCGGCATGTCGTGTGGCCATGCCTCTACCTTTGCCAGCAAGGCCGGAAGGGATTTTCCCCTGGCTGCCTCAAAGTCGATGAGTCCCTTGTCATGGAGAGCCCTCACGAGAGGCTGGGGGTCGGCCATGTCCATTAGCGGGGGGCGGCCAACGCCCTTCTTTCGACACCAGGCGCGTATGAGGCTCGCAAGCTTCGCATGGTTCGACGCGATAAGCTTTCGATTAGCTGCGACGACGGATTCAAAATCAGGTAACGTGACCGAGATGTCGTCGGGACCAAGGTAGGCCTCGGCTGCCGTAGCGGCGATTCTAGCGACAAAATCGCGGTCAATCGTTTCGTGCTCGATCGGCCAGGCTGGATCGAACGCGACGAACTCAAGCTTCCGAAGGGTAACATAATCCCCAAGGTCTCGGCCATCGCGCCAGTTTCCGGCAAACCGCCGGCGCACACGATCGACCAGTGCGGGCGCGAGCTCTGCCATGAACACGCTGAACAGGCGGCGACAGTCCACCTCGCTGTTGAGGGGTGGATAGCCTAACTCGGCCAGCGTTCGGCCGTAGGCCTGGAAGTCGAAACCCATTCGCTGGCGAATCATGGCTTGGTCGTCTGTGTCGTCGATCGCTGCAAGGGCTTCGCCTGCCGTGTCCGTTCCCAGCTCGGTGACCAGCCAGTCGCGCAGCTTCAGCGCCGGGCCAAGCCTGTGATGTCGCTGCACTAGGCTATCGGCCGTATTCTTCCCTCGTATGAAGGAGACGATCGGCAGCACTGCGCGCACGCGTCGCTCCATGCCGCCGCGCGTTGCAGCGAAGTGGTCGCGGACAACACCGACGTCACGACGAATAGCACGCGCGAGCACGCCCTCACTCGGCGCCACGGAGGCATCCGAGTAGCCCTCGCGCAGCAGGCGTCCTAACATGGGCTCCAACGTGTTTCTGCGCGAGCCAACGAGCTTGGTGATCGCTGGTGCAGCCTCAAGTAAGAGATCGACGCTGATCGGCTCGTCGCCGGTGATTAGCAGCGTGGGAAACCGGCCGTGCGGGACCGCCTGGACGCGATCGTCGCCATGAGCTTTGATTTCCTGGTCATCGATCAGAAGCGCGAAGCGGTCGCATCGCCTCAGCCGTATTTGTCGTAGGCGGTGGTCGAGCTCGTCGGTCGGCAAGGTGCGGAGCTCTAGTGCGTCGCCGAGATATTCGTGGGCAAGGATTGCAACATCGCTCAGCCACGTGAGGCTCCCAGCAACGAAGTGGGGGTTGGTCGGGTTGGGTTGGAACGTCTGTCCGTCGACTTGCAGCTGGACGTCTCCCGAATCGGCGAGCCGTGGCGCAAAGCCGCCGGTGGCGGCCAGCAGGTCCCGGACGATCGCGCCGTCTGCCTCGCCCACGTCGAGGATGGCCTCACCGCGGTCGGCAAGCGCCCGCGCAGCGAAGCCCTGCCGTTCGGTGGTCACATGAACAACAGCCGGCGCTTCGGGATCGGGCGAAAGCAGTTCGAGCCCGCCCGAGCGCTCGACGACGAGCACCAGTGACGTCCCGAGCGTCAGCCGCTGCTCCGCGACATCATTCCAAGCGCGACGGAGTTGCTCGCGCAGCTCACGCCGTTCCGCTGCTGACAAATCGGAGACCGCAGTCGCCAGGGACGCGAGGCGACCAGGGGCCGACTCAGCCGCAGCCCAATCGCGAAGCCCGATTCTTTCGAAGAGTATCGCGGGAAGCGCGGTTCGGCTGCCGGGTTCCGCGGAAAAGCGCGGGACAAACCGGGGCGGCACCTGGCGCATGACCGTCGTCGACCAACTCTGACCAGGCGTCTCGAAGCTGGCCTCATCGCGGCGCAGGCTCGCTGGCCAGCGACCCTCCCGAAGGAAAACCTGGAGCGGCGTTGGCAACTCGATGCTCTGAGACCCTCGCCAATGATTGATTCTGAAAGTGAAGTGCGCTGCGCCGTTCTCGCGAAGATATGCGACGATCAAGTCGGAAAGCGCCTCCCGTGCGGCGAGGGACAGCGACGAGTGCTCAAGCTGGCCAGGCAAGCGCCAGACCTCACCCTGGAGCTGGTATTCGGTATATGGATAAGAGAGGCTCTCTTTCCGCGCATGCGCGGTCCAATGAGCACCGAGGCCCAGCTTCGGCAGGCCTGAGAATAAGAGGCCGTTCCAAAAATTCGAGGGCGTTCCGGCTCGGCGAATCTCGCCGGCGATCGGCTGCAACCCATCACGGACACCTAGCACACCAAGGAAGCGCAACCAGTCCTCACGCCGGTCGTCGGATCCGGTGCGCGGCCAAGTGGCAAAACTGATGACCAGCTTGCCCTTCTGGTCGTTGGCGTCCGTAGACTGTGGCGCCGCTTCGTGCAGATACAGTTCGAGGGTCCGGCCGACCGTGCTCCACGATGCCGATAAGGATGTGTCGGGCGCGGCGAACCAGCCCCCGAGACAAGGAACGAACAAGCCTGCGGTGCGGAGGCCGTCCTCGACCGCCTTCCCGCCCGTGTTTCGCCAGACCCGATACGCCCAAATCAACACTTCGCGACGCTGGTTTTCGGTCGCCGAGCGACTAAGGGTCCCCTCAAGACCCTTGAGTATCTCCAGCGGATCGTAACGCCTCAGCAGACCCGCCATCTCAAAGGCACGCAAGCTGACCTCGGAAATCTCGATCGACTGCTTCAAGAAGCGGAATTTGCGGAAAAGTGAGGAAGGCGGGCTGGGCGGTCCCTCGCTGCGCCTCCCACGCTCTTTGCCAATGCGATGGAACACCGGTGGGGCTCCATCGAGCCCCCTGGCGGTGGCGCCGAGCAGCTTGTCGTTGTTGTCCGGGAACAACTTCTTGCCCTCAAGAGTCGAGAGCTGGAGAGAGGTGGCCGCGTAGACCGCGACGACGTCATCATAAAAATCGTGCCATCTGCGCGGGGATTGCCGAGCTTTCGCGGCGAGATGCGCGGCGATCGCTTCACTCCACCGCGAGAGTATGTCCTCGTTCGGTGCAAGCGGCAGCGACACGGCGGCGGCGAGCGCGCGGACGCGCACGAGGCGCCCCTCGCCGACCGTGGGGGACAAAATCGCGGCATCGGCGACACTGGCAAGTTTGGCCGGCGTCAGCTGATGCGTGCGGACGTCGGGCCATGCATACAGTTCATTGAAGCTGACCCAGCGCGCTGGGCCACCCGGTACCACGGGCCAGATTACGGCCTCTGCCAAGGGGCGGTCGAGAGCAGCAAAGGCCTCTATGACCTTCGACATATGGGGGGCTGACCACGTGGCAAGGTCGACCACGGCGTTCTGTGGCAATCTGAGGTCGCCATCGACGATCGATAGTGCAGCTTGCGCTGCCGTCCTCGCCGCCGCCTCCAACAGATAATTGTTGAGGGGTAGGTCCGGCTTAATCGAACGGCGGTCGATGTCTGCGAAGAAGGGCGCGTCGATATGCCCCGCCATCGGCGACACGGCGCGATCGTCCATTGGCAAGAAATTGAACAGCCGTGGCGCCGCGAGTATCGGGAAGCCGAGGGGGACCGCGACCGAAACCACAGCGTCCCCCTTCCAGGAAAGCCAACGCTTCAACGGGGGCGCGGCAGGGATGCTGGCGCGAACCGCGTCAAGGACCGCCGGCTTCGGTAGAACTTGCCGGACGACGAGGAAAGAGTTCGTCCGATCGAGTGTCACGCGCTCTATCTGGAAGCCTTGGGGAAGCTTGGCCTCGATTGGCGCGACCTTGCGCGTCAGTTGTGTACGCCTGGGCCGCTGCCCGGGTTCTATGACGGCGGCTTCGAGCGACGACAACCGGTCAAGGAAAAGTAGGACGGGCGCCGGGGCATCGAGGACCGCGGCCACCTGTTTGCGGGCCAGCTCGACCGCCTGGATCGTGGCGAGCGGAAGGACAACCACCGTGGCATACCCTTCCTTAGCAAGCCGGCGCACTTCGTTAGATTGCTCTCGAGCTGTAACGGGGACGAGATAGCGCGACACATTTGAAGCGACCTTGGCCGCTATTTCCGTAGATGCGCCAAGGTGCCTTAGCCGTTCCGCTATTTCATTGGCGGTGGCGAAGCGGAAGCAGTAGCCGTCGAACTCATGGGCAGTTGCGCGCCGACCGGCCGAGAAAATGTGGACATCATCGGTCAACGCCTCAACGCTGCGGAAGCCTAGCCCCTTGTTGCCAATACCTTCGCCAACCTCTTTGTCGCTCGTTCCGATGTTGCGAATCGCCTCCAGATTCGAGGCCGTGAAGGGACGACCCTTGTTCGCGACGAGAAGCTCGCCGCGATCGGGACGATCGATGACAAGACGGATTGCAATCTCGCCCTCTTCATCAGGGCGGTGCGCGTCGTGTGCATTCTGTAGAAGCTCGAAGAGAACACGGTCACCGTACTGGGTGCCGATCACGTCGTTAAGGTTCTTCAGACTCTCGTATGTCTTGAGCTTGCGATGGTGAGCGTCGAGCGCATGTTCCAATAGCGAGCGCGTCAAGGCGTCTATCGTGTCTGCAGCGGTCGACGGCGCAGGAAACACCACTAGCTGGCCCGCCAACTCTTCCGGTGATTCTTCAAAATCATCCATGTCGTTACATCACGTCCAAACTCTCGAACCGTCGCTGATCGATGGCGTCCGCTGGCGGATAAGCAAAAGGGTAGATGCCCAATCCGTCCAGAGCGTTTTCTACAGCGGTCATCAGTCGCTTATTCCTGCCAGATGCAGCTCGGCGCTGGTCACTGTCAGTCGCACCAAGTGATCTTGCCTGATTGCACCCAAAAATGCGACTTACATCCTTCGCGTAGCCAGACGGAGGGATGCAGCGATACGTGGCCACGAGAATCGACGGAAATATCCCAACGCGGCTTCACCTCCCTCAGCAACATCATTTCCAAACGCTTGCCGCAACCGCAGGGGCACCGCATGCCGACCGACCAGTCGTCCCCGTCGTCGCGAGCCATGACTAGAGCCCAAAAAGGCAGCTTTTCCGGCAACATGTCGCCATCAACGATCTTGAGCTTTCGGCGTGGCGTAAGGGCGGCGACGAGCCGACGCCACCAGAGCGGCCTCTTCTTCATGCAACCCTCCGCCGATTTGCCAACGCCGGCAGTCCGAGAAGCGGTTCGGCTTCGCCGTCACACACCGGAAAGCGGTGACCGTTTCTGAATTGGTTTTCGGCAAAGACGTCTTCGTCGCCTTCGGCGAGCATGAAGATCGTGCGCGCCCGCGTTTCGTTAGCGAACTCGCGGAAAGGAAACAACCGCGAGATGAGCTCGATGACACAGGCCGAGGCCGCGCGCATATTCAAGGCGATAACCCCGGGCGCTTCCTCAACCATTCCCCGCAGATAGCCGTCCGCGATTTTCCTCGCGAGCACATGGGGAGCGGTACGCGCGAGGTATTCTGCTTCGAGAAGCAAGGGATCGTAGACACCGCGATCCATCAGGCTTGAGCCGCCTGGATACACGTAATCCACCCTCCCGTAGACTTCGGCGATGCGGCGTCGGCCGCCCGGCAGCGGCCCGGTCGGAATCGCAACGCCGACGTCGAAGAGAGGCATCGCGAAATAGGCGCTGAGCCGGTCGGCGATATGGCGGCCCTCCGCGGAATCGACGCAGGAGAAGAGTATGTCGGCCTCGCTCGCTGCCATGACAGCCTCCCGGGTTGCGACGGAACTGGACACGCTGATCACTTCGCCGTCAGAGCGGTATCGCCGGATGGCGTCGGAAAACATCTCGACCTTCAGCGAGCCGATGTCGTCGAATGTTGCGTTCAGGATACGGTTGAGGTTGCGCTCTTCGATCTTGTCAAAATCGATGAGAATGATCTCGCCAACACCGAGACGAGCAAGTTGCTCGGCAACAATCGATCCGGTCCCTGACACGCCGATCACGCAAACGCTGAGACGCCCGAACGATGACCGCATTTCACCGGTGAAAGCCATCGCCGGCTTCAAGGGACCTGCGGCCGTCGCTCCGTCGTTCCACCATGCTTCGATGTCAGCTCCGGCCTTCATCACGAGGTCGACCGGCGTGGCGCAGTCGTTCTTATAGATCCGCGCCCGCATCGCGCCGCTTGCAATCATGATCGCTGAGCCCGCCGCCCGGTTGGTGCCGTTCCGGATGGAGTTCATCAGAACGCGGTCGCTCTCGTCATCCGCACTTGAGAAGGCAAAGAATCCGCCAGGATGCGCATGGACGGCGATCACCGCGTCGCCGCGCGCCGACGCGCGGTCGATCGCGGTCTCGACGTATTCGCCCGGCCAGGTGATGAAGTCGGGCTGGCGTGTGCAATGCTCATGAGGAACGCGAATGACTTCGCGTCCAAGCCATTTCTGGCGACGTTGGCCCGTCGGTGTGCAGAGCAACAGCGCGGCGGCTTCGAGACCGTCGCCGGGAAAGAGATGGGCCTGAAGTTCGTCTGCCACCTTCGCAGGCAGCACCAAGGTGTGACTCCGCTTCATTGCCCGACCTCACGGTGCAACGATTCATCGACGAGAGCGAGGTGGGTCGCGAGCGTGTCGCGGACCGGGTCCCATTGGCGGTGGCGCGACCACCGCTGAAACGGCAGGCCGATGACCGTCTCGATTTGCTGCGTTTGCGGGATCGTTGCGCCCGACGGAAGCGCGAGCGGCGGATGGCAGTAGAACATGTCGAGCTGGGCGCCGGGGTAGCTGACCGACACCTCGATACCGATTGTCACCGTCGCAACCTGATACCCCGGCGGAAGTGGATAGTTGCGGATGATCAGCCAGCGGCGGCCGGCGTCGATCAAGGTTTCCCAGTCGAAGCCGAGGCGGTCAAGGAGCGCCTCGTCTTGCGGCAGCATCGCGAAAGCAATGCGACGTTGCGCGCACATCTCCCCGTTGTTGATCTGCCGTGGGGTGAGGCGAAGTTTTTCGATGCCCTGGTGGCGCAGGTCGATAACAAAGGCGAGATCCACCTCCCGCTTTGGCTCGCCCGCCACCTTGAGCACGATGATCCAAGGCGTATCGGGGTTGAATCCGGCTTGCTGGATCGCGTCCCGGACGACAATCTCGGGTTTCCGCGACTCGATGATCACGCCCTGAACATTCAGTTTCCACACCTCGTGATGGGGGCGATGATGCTCGTGCCCGCCGTGGTGGTGATCGCCACGGTCTCCCTCACGGTGGTGGCGATTTGGCTCTTCGCCTTCCCCGTGCGGGTGGGGATGATTCTCCTGTCTCATTTTATTCTCCGTATCTAGCTGTATTAACGTTATTTTTTGGTCGAAGTGACCGCGAGCCTGTACTTTGCTACCCTGCTGCGTCAGATTTGGACGTACACGCAATGCGCTATGACAAGACACGGAACATCCTGGAATTGGCGCGGGCCCTGGCGAGCAGCGCCGAGGGCCTGACGTTGGACGAGATGTGCCAGGTGACGGGATGCGAGCGCCGCACTGTTGAGCGCATGCGGGACACCATCCGCGCGGTGTTCCCGCAGATGGAAGAAATCGCCGATCACCCGAAGAAGCGCTTCCATATCCCCAAGGGGCTCGACGGGTTTTTTCAGGACCCGACGACCGAAGAACTCAGCGATCTCGGCGTCGTCGTCGCTGAGCTGCGCGAGTCGGGGGCGACCGCGCGTGCGGAGTCGCTCGCCAGTCTTGAAAAGAAAATCCGCGCCGCCATGCGGCATGGGCGCCGGAGGGCTACCGAGACCGACGTCGAGGCTTTGCTGCGCGCCGAACGGATCGCGGTACAGGCGGGACCGCGGCCGACGGAAGACCCGGCGGTCCTGATGCTGCTTCGCCGCGCACTGCTTCAGATGAAGCTTTTACGCTTCATCTATCACGGCGGTTCAAAGGCGGGCACTTCGCGGAATGTGGTGCCTTTCGGCATTATCTTCGGCCGCATGAACTATCTGATCGGTGCGGACGCGGGCACGACCAAGCCGAAGCACTACCGGCTCGACCGGATCGAACAGCTTGAATGCCTCGACGAGGCGGCCGCGCCTCCGGAGGACTTCGACCTCGCGGCCTTCGCCAATACTTCCTTCGCTTATTATGAGGGTGAGCAGGAGAACGTGGTCTTGCATGTGCTGCCGAGCGGCATGGACGATTTCAAGAACCACCGGTTTCATTCAAGCCAGACCGTCGAAGAGCATTCCAAAGGCGGCGTCATCGTGCGCTTCCGCGCAAGCGGCATGCTGGAGCTGGCATGGCACCTCTTTACCTGGGGCAACAAGATCGAGATCGTCGAGCCGGTCTCCTTGCGCCAGCAGATCACCACCGAAATGCGCGCCGCCCTGGCGCATCACGAAGAACCTTTGCGTTTCACTTACGTCCTCGATTCGAAAAAAGCGTCCTAGCCGGAGCCTACGTCCAATTTTGTCGCACCCCATTTCTATTCTCCCGCACCATGCATCCGCTTTCCGCCTCACGCCTCATTGATTACCTCGGCTGCCCGCACCAGGCCGCGCTCTGGCTTGCCGGCGTCAAGCCCGCGGAAGGCGCGGATGCGACCCTGCAACTCATCCGCGATAAGGGGTTCGAACATGAGGCCGCGGTGCTGGCGCGGCTCGAAGAGCGCTTCGGTGCCGCCGAACGTATTCCTTCGGGTGGCAGTCTCACCGACCGGACCCGGCTGACGCGAGAAGCAATAGCGCGCGGTGCGAAGCTCATCTACCAAGGCGCGCTGACGAAGGAAGCCTGGGTCGGGTATCCTGACTTTCTCTTGCAGAACGGAGACCCGGGCACGTTCGAGCCCGAAGACGCCAAGCTCTCCCGGTCAGCTAAAGGCGAATATCTGCTGCAACTCGGGATCTATGCCGAGTTGCTGGAGCACATGTTCGGGATTCCCGTGCGGGGTGGCGTGATCCACGTCGCCGCCGGCGAACCAGTGCCCTTCGATCTGCGGCGCACGCGATTTATTGTCCGGCGGCTCATGCGCAGCTTTGAGCGCTTCGTCGCCGAAGAAAAGCACGTCACCAAGCCGCATCCCTGTGCCGCTTGTGCGCAATGCGACCACAAGGCGCGCTGCGAGTCCGAATGGCGCGAGGCCGACAGCCCGTTCTTCGTGGCCGGCGTAAGCGGCGCGCAAGTCACCAAGCTCGCAGCGTCAGGCGTGGCGACGCTCGCGCAGTTGGCGGCGCTCCCGGCGAGCGCCAAGGTCGACGGCATGGGCGCGGAGACGCTGGCGAAATTGTCAGCGCAGGCGCGCCTTCAGGGTGCCGCCCGAGCGAGCGGCCAACATGGCTTCGAGCTATTGCCCTACGCGCGCGGGCGCGGCTTTGCGATGCTTCCGGCGCCCGATGACGGCGATCTCTACTTTGACATGGAAGGCGATCCTCTCGCGGGCGAAGGGCTCGAATACCTCTTCGGCGTGTATGGCCGCTTGAACGGCGAATGCGATCTGACCTTCCGCCCGATCTGGGCGCACAATCCCGCCGAGGAAAAGCTGGCGTTTGAAAATCTGATGCGCCTCCTGCTTGAGCAGGTGCGGCGGCATCCCAACGCGCACATCTATCATTACGCCGCCTACGAGACGACCGCCCTCAAGCGCCTCGCCATGCGGTACGCCACAATGGAAGCGGAGCTTGACCAGCTTTTGCGCGAACGCCGTTTCGTCGATCTTTACCGGGTCGTGGTGCAAGCGCTACGCGCCTCGACCGAGAGCTACTCGATCAAGGACCTTGAGGCTCTTTACTGGCGCGAGCGTGGCGGCGAAGTGCAGACGGCGTCCGACAGCATCGTCGAATACGAGCGGTGGTGCCTTACGAAGGACGACGCCATTCTCGATTCGATTGCCGCCTACAACAAGGACGACTGCGTTTCGACGGCGCACCTCCACGCGTGGCTTGAAAAGCTGCGCCCAGCCGGCGTCAATCTTGAGATTGTCGATGATACCGCCGCCGAGAAGCGCGAGCAGTCGGCCGAGCGCGCCCAGCGGGAAGCCCGCAAGCAGACTCTTGCGGCGGTGGTACGGACCTCGCCGCACGGCGATGCACGCGTGCGTGATCTTGTCGCCGAGCTATTGTGGTTTCATCAGCGGTCGCAGAAACCCGGATGGTGGGCGCTGTTCGAGCGGCAAGCCTGGTCGGAAGACGAATTGGTCGACGATGCCGAGAGCCTCGGCGGTCTTCAGCTCGACACGTCGACCGCGCCGGTGCCGGTCAAGCGGTCATTCGACACGTCGTTCGTCTTTCCGCCGCAGGACACGAAGCTCAAGGTTGGCGACACGCCACGCATCGCCGAGACGCTCGGCAACGCCGGCACCATCGTCGAGATTTCGGCGGAGGACGGACGCGTCGTGCTTCGCCGCGGCGCGAAGGCTCCGGCCCTGCCGGAGCGCTTCAGCCTGGTTCCCGCACCGATCAATCTGCAAGGCGTCCCCGATGCCGTGCTGGCGTTCGCCGACCGCTTCGCTACCGGGGCGAGCGAGGGCGATCAGGCATTGCTCGACATTTTGATGCGCCGTGCGCCGCGCCTCAAAGGCCGAACCGCAGGACCGCCGATCCGCTCCGTGGGCGAGCCGCTGACCGAGGCTGTGATACGCGCCGTCACCGACCTCGACCGTAGCTATCTCTTTATTCAAGGGCCGCCCGGAACGGGGAAGACTTATACGGCGGCGCAAGCGATCGTCGCGCTGCTCCGCGCCGGCAAACGCGTCGGCGTGTCGTCGAACTCGCACAAGGCGATCAACAAGCTGCTTGCCGAAGTGGACGAGCGCGCCGCCGAGACGGGGTTCCGTTACCGCGGCGCCAAGAAGGGTAACGATGGCAAGCCCGAGACTGAATACACCAGCGCCAGCGTCGTGACCGTCGTCAACTCGGAGGATGTGACGGTACAGCATCGTCTTGTCGGCGGGACGGTGTTTCATTTCTGCCGCGACGATCAGCGTAGCACTTACGACTATTTGTTCATCGATGAGGCAGGACAAGTATCTCTCGGCAATCTCGTCGCCATGGGAGCCGCTGCATCCAACATCGTGCTGGTTGGCGATCAGATGCAGCTTCCCCAGCCCGTTCAGGGCGTGCATCCCGGCGAGACCGGCCTCTCAAGCCTTGAATATCTTCTGGAGGACAGGGCAACCGTGGCGGACGACCGCGGCATCTTGTTGAATGAGAGCCGCCGCCTGCATCCGACCCTTTGCGAATTTATCTCCGACGCGATCTACGACGGACGGCTTGGCGCACACCCCTCGACCAAGACCCGCTATCTTCGGTTGAGGCCCGGCGCGCACGACGCTCTTCGGCCGTTCGGTCTCTCCTTCGTCCCGATCGTGCATGAGGGCTGCACGCAATCGAGCCGCTCCGAAGCCGAAGCCATCGCGGCGCTGGTTCAAGAACTACAGACCCACGAAATCGTGCGGGGCGATAAGGTGTCGCCGGTGATGCTGAAAGACATTCTGGTCGTTGCACCCTATAACTTGCAGGTGAATCTCTTGAAGCAACTCCTGCCGCCGGGTGCCCAGGTCGGCACGGTCGACAAGTTTCAGGGGCAGGAAGCCGCAGTCGTGATCGTCTCGATGACAACGTCAAAAGGGGTTGAGGCACCGCGCGGCACCGAATTCCTTTTCAACCCGAACCGCTTCAACGTTGCCGTGAGCCGCGCGCAGTGTCTGGCCGTCGTCGTTCACGGCGCCGAGCTGCTGGAAGGCGCGTGGACGAAGATCGACGATCTTCGCCGTCTCAATCTTTTTGCCGAAGCCGAGGCGACGGCACTCCGGCGGAATTAGGGGGCGTTTTTTGTCATCGCTTTTTAGTTGGGTCGACTTCGCCGAGGAAGACCGCCGCACGATGTCCGATGTGATCGCGCTCTTTCGCGAACAGGACACGCGAGACGAGCTCGGGCTCGGCGCCATCCGCGACAGTTTTGCCGACCTTCTTTTTCCGGCGACGAGCACCATCCAGACCCGTGCCCGCTATTTTCTCTTCATCCCGTGGGTCTATCAGGAGCTGGAACGCCGACGGACGGCACCAAGCGACATTGATCGCCTCGCGCGGCGTGACGAGATTCGCCTCATCCAAGCCTTGAAGAAGGGCGGCGAGACGGACGGCATTATCGGCACCCTCGCCGAGGATCGTTTGGCGCGGCTGCCGAGCAGCATCTATTGGGCGGGGCTCGGCAAGCTCGGCATCCGGCGATTTCCCGGGTCGCAGGAAAACTACCACCGCACGTTTGCCGCTTATCATCCCCTCGCCGCCCGGCGGCTTGCGTCCGAAGACGAGCAGCCGGCGGAAAGCGGCTCATGGAGCCCGAACCTTCCGACGGCCCCGGCCGGCTTTCTGGAACGCACGACGTTCCGCCTTACCAAGAAGGAGGCCAAGTATCTCGCCGAGCGCATCTGGGAATGCGATGCGCGCCCGACCGTGTTCGGCGAGCTTCTCAGCAGCACGGAGGCCGAGGCTGACAGCGCCTTCGTCTGGGAAACGACCTTCGCGGCCAAGCTGGAACCGGCCCTCAAAATTAAGATCGAGCACGCGCAAAATTTCTCGGAGATCATGCACGGCGCGGCTTTGCTTTATAATTTCATGCTGGCCGGCGACGCAAAGCGGGCGTCCCTTCAAGACGAATATCACGACGCACTCGTTGCCTGGGCCGATCGGCTGCGCATTGCCAAAGCCCGGTACGGGATCTGGGATCGCCAGCGCTTCTGGAAGATCGTTTCTGAATCGGCACACGCCGTCTCGCGATCGACGCGTGTTTTTGTCGATGGCTGGATCGACCAGACGCTTCAAAATGGGAAGCTCGCGAATCTTGCCAGCGACCGCGCCGCTCAATCTCTCATCGCGGCGCGCGAAGAACAGGTCAAACGATCGCGAAAGCGCCTTGGCAATCCCCGTGCGCTCGAGCGCTGGAACGAGGCGTCCGGCGCGGGGCAGATCGACTACCGCTGGTTCCGGGTCAAGACCATCGCTAACGACATACGGCAGGGGCTGGCCTGAGATGCTGCCGCCCAACCAACGAGAGCTCTATTTGAGCGCGCTGCGGCCGCCTCCGGGATTCCACCTCGACCGCGCGATCGGGACTACTTATTCGCTCGACCTTCTGACGCTGCTATCGCTGCCGCTGAGCTTTGTCTTGCTCGACATGACCAACGAGGAGGGCAAACTGGTTCGCGACCCCGTCGCCCTGCTTCACGCGTTACGTACTTATGCGAATCGCTTGTCGATCTATTGTCAGGCGGGCGGCATCGCCGTGCCGGCGCAGAGGCATCCGCTTTACGCCCACCTGGAGGACGCCATCATCCCGGTCCGAAAGCCGGGCGGCGCCTTTCATCCCAAAATCTGGGTATTGCGCTACACCTCGCCCGGCGAACCCGTCCACTATCGCTTTCTGTGCCTTTCCCGGAACATCACCGGCGATCCGTCATGGGACACGCTGCTCGCCCTTGACGGCAAGGTTGCCGACCGTCAGCGTGCTTTCGCGAAGAACCACCGCCTTGCCGATTTTCTGCTCGCGCTTCCGGGCTTAGCTGCGGAGCCACCTCAGGCGCGGCACCGTCAGGCGGTCGAGCAGCTCGGCGACGAACTGCGCCGCGTCCGCTTCGATCTCCCCGAACAATTCTCCGACTACGAATTCTTTCCGATGGGCCTCCCGGGCTTTCCAGCGCCCGAGCTGCCGGATGGCGTCCGGCGCCTTCTGGTCGTGTCTCCGTTTCTCAGTGCGCCTTTTCTAAACGACATCGCGGAGGAAGTTCCGGCCACCCTGGTTTCGCGCGCCGAAAGTCTCGACGCCATCAATGGCGACACTCTCAAGAAGTTTGACCAGGTGTTTGCCATCATGGAGTCGGCGGCCGGCGATGGTGAAACAAACGGTTCTCTTGAGCCGGCCGGCTCAGGAGCGAACAGGCCCGACGATCTCGTTGCGGAGACCACGCATGGCCTGCATGCCAAGCTCTATCTCGCCGATGCCGGCTGGGATTCAGACCTTTGGACAGGTTCTGCCAACGCCACATCCGCTGGATTCCACAACAATGTAGAATTCCTGACCCGCCTCACCGGCAAGAAGAGCAAGGTCGGCATCGACGCTTTTCTGAACGGTGTCGACGGCTCCAAGGGATTTTCGCAATTCCTTGCTGCGTACCGGATACCGGAAGGCGCCCCCGTCACGAACAACGCCGCCGAGGAAAATGCCAAGGCTGCCGAGGAGCTCCGGTCGTTCACCGCCGCTTTGCCACTACGCCTCGACGTCACGGCCGAAGGCAAGCTCCATCGCCTGAGTCTCCGCGCGAGCACGCCTGCGTCACACACGATCAAAGCGACGGCCGTCGCATGGCCGATCACACTGGCTGAGAGCGCAGCGCAGCCGCTATCGCCTCTTTTCTCGGGACAAGAGGTTGTTTTCGAGAACCTGTCGTCGCAAGCCCTTACCGCTTTTCTCGCGGTCATAGTCACAGCCGGCCGGGGTCAGGATAAAGCCGAGATTCGCTTTGTTCTGAAACTGCCGCTCCAGGGCGCGCCCGAAGACCGGTTTGAGAATCTCCTCCATCACATCTTGAGCAATCCCGCCAACGTCCTGCGCTACCTCCTGTTCCTGATCCATGGCAGCGACGGGGGCTCCGGCGCGATGACGAATCTCTTCCTCGCGGAGCATGGTCCCGCTGCGCGACGCAGCTTGAACGGATTCGCGTCGGTTCCCCTCTTTGAAGGACTAAGCCGAGCGCTGGCGACGCAGCCGGATCTTTTGGACGGCGTGCGATCTCTGGTCGACGATTTGCGAAAGACCGAAGAAGGCGCGGCCTTGCTGCCGGCAGACTTCGATTCGATATGGCTGCCGCTTTGGAGCGCCCGGGAGGCCTTGCGATGACGACCGCTCAAGCCAAACCCGACCCCGAGGAAGCCTGCCGTCTCTTGCGCGACTTTCAGCGAGCAACGGTCGACTACGCCTACCGCCGCCTCTATCTCGATCCCGACCGGGTCGATCGCTTCCTGGTCGCCGACGAAGTCGGACTTGGAAAAACGTGGGTTGCCAAGGGCGTCATCGCCAAGGCGGTGGCGCACCTGTGGGACAAGAAGAAGCGCATTGACGTCCTCTACATCTGCTCCAATGCCGAAATTGCACGCCAGAATATCAATCGCTTAAACCTCGGGGAATCGAAGGATCAGGCCTTCGCTTCGCGCCTGACGCTGTTGCCGCTTCAGTTGCGCGACCTCGATAAGCGCAAGATCAACTTCATATCTTTCACGCCCGGCACCTCGCTCGATTTTGGCACCAGCAGCGGCGCTCGCAAGGAACGGGCCGTCCTCTACTGGCTTCTCGTCGAGATCTGGGGCACCCGCGGCACCGCCGCGAAGAACCTTCTTCAAGCTAACGCCGGGATGCGAGGCTGGAGAAGGTTGCTCGACGAGGTAAAGGCGGAGATCGACGAGCAAGGCGGGTTTGATCCAGCCGTTGTGCGGCGTTTCAGGGAAACCCTTGCCGCCGACCCGTCGCTGGCCGCTGACTTCAAGGACCAATCGCAATTCTTCGGACGTGCCCGAAAGCGTCTTGCGCCCAACGAGCACCGCCGCTCACGCAATCAGCTCATCGCGCGTCTCCGGCGGGCGCTGGCACGCAGTTGCTTGGCCGTGTTTGAGCCCGACCTCATCGTTCTCGACGAGTTCCAGAGATTCCGCAATCTGCTTCAGACCGGCGACGAGAAAGATGAAGCGGCGCAGCTTGCGCAGCAATTGTTTGAATCGGCGGGCTCGAAAATCCTGCTCTTGTCGGCCACGCCTTATAAGATGTATACGACCAGCGGCGAGGCTGACGGCGACGATCACTATCGCGACTTTCTCGAAACATCACGTTTTCTCCTCGCCAATAATCTCGAAGCCGTGAACCGGCTTGAACAGGGACTCGTCACTTACCGGAAAGGTCTCTGCGGCCAAGAGATAGGAATGCCTATTGCGGATGCCCTGCGTGCCGTCGAGCAATGCTTGCGCAGCGTGATGTGCCGCACCGAGCGCCTTGCCGCGACCGCCGACCGCAACGGCATGCTGATGGAAATCCAGCCGCCGCTCGTTCCCATGGTGCCGCAGGATTTTCTTGAATACCGGCTGCTCGCCAAGCTCGCGCGCGAAGTCGAGGCTGACGATCCGATCGAGTTGTGGAAGTCGAGCCCCTACCTCATCAACATGATGGAGGAGACCTACCAACTAAAAAGCATGCTGCACGAGGCAATCGACAATCAGGATCAGCCCGTCACGGCTGCCTTGCGCAATCTGCTGCCGTGGCAATTGCCCGCCAATGCGATGACGGCGTACGGGCCCATCGATCCCAAAAATCCGCGCTTGCGGACCTTGATCGATGAACTTGCCGGCAGCCAGCTTTGGAAGTTGCTGTGGCTGCCGCCCAGCTTGCCCTACTATCAGGGACAGGGCGCGTTCGCCGGCGCGGACGATCGCTCCCTCACCAAGCAGTTGATTTTCTCGTCCTGGAAGGTCGTGCCGCGATCCATTGCGATGCTGGTCAGCTACGCGATGGAACGGCTCATGGTCCTCGAAGGCGACGACGATCCGAACTATGGCGAATTGAGAGAGAAGCATCGACCGCTGTTGCGGTGGTCGGAAGAAGGCGGACGCCTCGGAGGAATGCCGCTCATTGCGCTATTCTACCCCTGCATGACTCTCGCCAAACGCGTCGATCCGCTGACGCAGGCGCAGCGGGAACCCCTTTCGCGCGCCGAGCTTGAGGCCCGTCTCTCCGCAGAGATTGCCGAACTCCTTTCCCCCATCATCCGGGATTATGAAGACAAGAGCGCGCGGCCCGACCAGCGCTGGTATTGGGCAGCGCCGCTTCTTCTCGACCGCCACCACGCCGCATCCGTTCGCAGATGGATGACCGAAGACAGCGAGGATTGGTCTTGGGGCGCTACCGAAAGCGACGAGCAGAGTCTTTTCCAAAAGCACGTTGCGGAAGGGGCCGACATGCTCGACCGGCCTCAAAAATTGGGGCGTCCGCCCGACGACCTTATCGACGTTCTCACGCGCATGAGCCTTGGGGCGCCGGGAACGGTTATCTTGCGCGCGCTTCTCCGGCATTCGCCGTCCGAGCAAGAGCGCGCGTCCTGGCAATCGGCGGCATCGGCGGCGCTCGGTTTTCGTACGTTGTTCAACGTTCCAGAAAGCATGCTTCTCCTGCGCGGGCTCTTCGCGCGCAACCTACCTTACTGGGATCAAGTGCTGCACTATTGTTGCGACGGGAACCTTCAGGCCGTCATCGACGAGTATGTCCACGTTCTCGTCGATCTTCTCAGCGTCGATCCCGCATCAGCCGAAGGCCTGCACAGCCTTGGCGATGCTATCGGCAATGCCGTCAGCCTGCACACGACCTCGCTCGCCTATGATTTCTATCGGTCGGGTTCCGACGGAAAGATCACGGTCCGATTGCAGCGCGTGCGCTGCCGGTTCGCGCAGCGCTTCGGCGAATCGGAGACGGAGGACGGCACGGCAAAGACTCGTGAGGGTGCTTTGCGCGAGGCCTTCAACTCGCCTTTCCGGCCGTTCGTGCTCGCCTCGACCTCCGTCGGCCAGGAAGGTCTAGATTTTCATCCCTATTGCCACGCGCTCGTGCATTGGAATCTTCCAACCAATCCGATTGACTTGGAACAGCGTGAAGGGCGCGTGCATCGTTTCAAAGGACACTTTCTCCGCAAGAACCTTGCACGTGCTTACGGGATCGAGGGAACCAAGGGCGACCGCGATCCATGGTCATCGATCTTCCGCACGGCGCTGGAGCGCCGCTCCGCCGCGCAAAATGATATGGTGCCGTTCTGGATCTTCGACGGCCCCTTCAAGATCGAGCGTCGCTTGCCGATGTTGCCGTTATCCCGCGAGTCGACGCGGCTCGACGATTTGAAGCAATCACTCGCGCTTTATCGGCTCACGCTGGGGCAACCCCGGCAGGAAGAGCTGTTGAAGTTCTTGAAACGCCGCCTTTCCGATGGAGCGGAAGCGAAGGAGGCGATGGAGCAGCATATCGATCTCAAACCACCCGCCGTACCCTGAAGGTACGTTGGATAGCAGACGGGTGTGGATTGGTAGGCAACCGCAGATCGAGCCGACGCCCGCAAAACGCGGGCAACACCCATCCTATCAGGCAAAAAACATAAATATCGTATCTACAAAGTTAACCGGTTGTACAGCACTTCCTTGGAACACTCGCTGTGATTGCCCGTGTTGGACCTAAGTTTGTATTGAGAGTGCGCCGATGTCATTGACCTCGACCGTCTTATTTCAGCAGCCGCAACAGGAAATTGCGTCACTGATCGTGAGCCGAATTGAGGCGTCGTCGGCGACAAGCATTATCACGGGATTTGTTACGCCGGGCGGACTAGGCCTGATACAGTCTGCACTATTATCGCGACCGATGCGGCTGGGAGACCTCGTCATCGGGGCGGCGACCTACCCTGCGTTCGAGGCGCTCGACAATTTGATTAGCGCCGGGATATCTGCGGCACGGTTGCGCATCCATTTGGGTCATACCTATCTAACGGGTGGACGGAAAAATCCATTTGCGCGCTACCACCCAATGCTGCACAGCAAAGTCTATTACATGGAGTTGCCGGCCGACAAAGCTTGCGCGTTCATTGGTTCCCACAATGTAACTTCGTTTGCGCTCGGAGGCTCGAACGGTGAGGCCAGTGTGATGCTGGAAGGGCCGCGCGACTCGTCGGAATTCGCTAAAATTCGCGAGCATATCAAGATCGCGACGAACCAAGCTGTTCCCTACGACCCTGCTCTTAAGGAGGCTTTTGCTTGGTGGTCGCGAGAATTTATCGAGGGGCTCAAAGTCGAGATTGGGCTACCGCAAAATTGGACAGCCGATCGCACTATTCTGATCTTTGCGACCGCCGATCAGCGGAATCGTCCTCGTGCAAACGATCACATCTATTTTGAGATACCAGAAGGAATTGCAATCGAGTCGCTAAAGACAGAAGTCCATTTATTTCTCTTTTCGACATTACCCTCTAGTCCTTCGCAGGCTCTCGCCAGTGCACCATCGGCTGACGCGCATTTTACGTGTCGCACACTTGGCGCAGAGAACCGACAAGGAAACCTTGAGGTGGCCGCGAATTGGCGCATCGAAACAACACCCTTTCCCGTTCTAACGCCCGTGCCATCCAGTCAGTATCGCCCCAGTCCGCCGCGGGGAATGCAGCAAGTTAGAGCGGAAGTTCGGGGCTCAAGTGTCCAACCGTTTGAATACCTATTTGAGCGCGAAAGGGCAGGATGGGACCCGCTGTTCTCGGACCACGATCAAGTCTCGCAACCGAGGGAAATCCTAGATCGAGCAATGGCGCAGCCGAAGGGAAGTGAGGCCGCGGCTAAGGTCTCAAGACTTGTGGTAGGGCTCACGCCCCGCACCGGCGCGGCGAAGGAAAACGATGAGGCCGCACTTAAGCTCGCTGCACCAGAGTCTGGCTCCTTCGTCTTGGTGTCAGTACGAAGGAGAAAACGCGACGCCGACTAGGGTGAGTATGCGCAGCCCTTTTGCTCCCAATCGACGCCCAAGGTTCACCGCCTTGCATGTCGCTCAATGTTTGAACATCGGTCGAAAACTCTCTGCACGCCGGGGCGACGTTAGACGTTGGAAGAGAACAATATTCGATGGCGAAACACACTCCGGCGTTCGCGATCCCTCGATGTCCAATTGGACCGTTAGCCCCTCTGTTAGATTGGCCTTTAGGTGCGTTGACCTGCATCTAGCAGCGTGTCACTCAGCCCTGGTAACACATCAAATGACAATCGTACCGAAGCGAGGAGTTAAGCAAGGTGGGGCGAGGTTTTCGTGGAGGTCGCCGCAATCACTCAATGGGGGAAAAGTCGTCCAAGATTGTACAAGCAGCAACCGGCAGTTCTTATGAACCCGGATATCTTGGGGCATTCGAGCGCACCTACCCGCCAAGATCCGATCGTGATCGTGCCATCTCGGCCATACGTGCGCTGCCAGCCGATAAGAGATCACCTGATCAATGGTGGATGTTGGGTGAATACCTCGTCTTTAATGGTCTTTTGGACGAGGAGGAGTCCACCATCAACGACGGTATTGACGCCCTGACAGAAGGGGCAAACCTGCCCAACCCCAGCACAGCCTGTCTGATGGATCTCGGATGGGTCCTCAGCAGCAAGGGCTTGGACTCGCTGGCACTGCCCTATCTTCGAAGAGCCTCGGACCTTGCGCAAGAGTCGAGAGACATCCTGTCGTTGAAGGCCTGGGCTGAAATCGGGCTAGGCAAGCGGGACGAGGCGATACAGTCTTTATCTCGTGCCGTTAATCTGGCCAACGCAACGGATACGGACCGGGAAACGCTCGCGGCATTGCAAGACGGGGGCGACCTAAAAGACATCAGGAAAAAGGCGGTTCTTCGGAAGATCGGGTTCGGCGATCCCGATCTTGCGCAGCATCCGCCAGCAGAACAAGCCAAAGCCGCGATCCACTTGCTTAAAGCCGTCTACGATCGCGATCCTGCAGACGTGTCTATCGCCTATCCTCTTGCTTATGCGCGCTATGTTGCGGGCCAACTAACCAAAGCGAAGCCGCTTCTTCATGCTGTTGTAGCTGCCGACCCAAGTAAAGACGAGGCGTGGACCATTCTTGGTCTAATAGCGAAAAAGACCGGGGATCCCGATGGCGAACTGGCCATGTATCGCAAGGCGATCGAAACGAACCCGCGCAGCGCACTAGCGCTGATGAATTTTGCCTCGCGCACAATGCACGAGGACGCCGTAAAGGCTCGCAATTACCTTGAGACAGCCATCGACGAAATGGGGCCGGCCAGTCCACACTATGCCTGTGCCTTACATCTCATGGGCAACAGCTTTGCCTACATTGAGGAGGACTATCTAAAGGAGATTGAGTACCACAAAAAGGCGGTGGCGCTTGATCCTCGCAACGGCCTCTATCGGGACAATTTGATCCTCGCCCTCCTCTCGGCGGGGCGCCCGATAGATGCAAGAAGGCTCTGGCGCGAAACCAAACAGACCCTCAGCGCGCACCCGCTTGTCACCGATGAGCTTATTGCCGCGTTTTGCGACGAAACGCTCGATCCGCGTCATTATTTGGTGATCGTTGATAGAGTTGGAAAGTTTATAGGAGAGCCGGGCAGACGCGTGTTGCTCAATCGTGCCTGGCGACGGCGCTCCCACGTCGAAGATGCCGAACAGCTCGAGTTTCTGTCGGGTCTGGCCACGATGGCGAGTCAGGCTGGCGACGACGAACTGGCTCTCCAAGCTTGGCGGGAAGCGGCTCCGTTCGACGCCACGGGCGCCCACACCGTGAACGAGGCTGTCGCACTCAGTCGTCTCGGTAGAACTTCGGAAGCTCTGACCCTTATCGAGTCGGGAGCCCCAGCCGGCGAGCGGTTTCACACTATGGTGGGGAACATCCGTAGACAGGCCGGACTGCAAGCAGCCGCGATCGAAGCGTACAGAAAGGCCGTCGAGACCGAACCGCGGTTTGTTCTGCCGTTTCTAAATGCGTTCGATTCCATCAAAGAACTACGCGACCCTTCACTGGCAGAGCCCTTCATTTCTGCGCTTATGAAAAGATGGGAGCCCTCTCCACGGCGCTCAATCCTACTTGCCGAAGGACACTTGCTCGCGGGTCGGCCAGCGACGGCGGCGGACTTCGCATTCGAAGCTCTAGTCCACGATGGCAATGTGATTCAGCCCGAAGATGTGCACTCAATCGTGCACGACGCGGATGACCCGTCTCTTTTCGTCTCACCAAGCGCAGAGTTCCACAAGCTCTACGCCCTAGCACTCCTGCGATGCAGGCGGCTCCAAAAGCTCTCCGAACTTCTGGCCCACATCTTCGACTGGCCTCGATGGGCCGACGGCGATTGGAGAATCTTGAATGCGGAAATCGCTCGCATCTCTGGCAGCTCGTCAGATGTCCCGGCGCTTCTGGAAGGAATGGACGATCAAATACCGGCTCTAATCTCGCTGGCATTAGTGGCATTGGAAAATGACGATGCGGACGCGGCCGAACGACTGGCAATGCAAGTGTCGGCCAATTCAAATGCCGGCGGTTACTCGCATCCCGATGGGCGACCTGACGCCATGGCGCACGCAATCATGTCTTGCGTCGCCAGGAGCCGCGGCGAACTGCGGAAGGCTGAGGAGAGCGGGCGTGAAGCGGTGCGACGTGATCCCGCTTGCGTTCTCGCACGCGCTGTCCTCGTCAATGCACTGGTAGATCTGGGCGAAAACGATGAGGTGGAAACCGTTTTGACCGACGCGTTGCGGCGGCTCCCATCGGAGCCTCGGACCGTCCGTCTGGCTGTCGAGACGCTCGTTGACCTCGGGCAGATAGAAAGGGCTGGCGATGTATTGGCCCAGCATCGACCGGGGCTTACCGAGTACGGTAGCGAGGACCTCGGATATCGCCTAGGTGAGCATGTCGCGGCAGGCAAGTTGGCCACCACGCAAACACACACCGCCGAAACTGAGTGGCCTTGGATCCAGGCACTGACTGCTCCTCTCTCGGGGTGGCTCGCAAGTGCTCACCACAGCCTCACGAACCTTGAGCAGCTCAAGATTGCGCTTGCTATGTTCACTGCGAAAGTAGCTGAGAAGGTCCTCGTGGACCGTCTGTTAATCCCATTCCGAGAGGCAAACGCGGCACGGCTGCCTCCGGCCGATGATCGGTTACGAGATGTTGATGCTTTTCTTACAGGCGGGCGCCCACCTTCATTGGGCGGGATCGTGCGTCTCCTCCGATATACCGCAAAGTCGTTTTCTTCTGCGGATCCCGCCGTACTTAAGGCGTTCAGAATGCACATTCGCTCGGCCAATTGGCGCGGACGAGATCTCCTCCAGAACCGGGCCTTTCTCGACAAGCTTCAGGATCTTGCCAACGTGAGAAATGACAGTGCGCACGTGAACGAACCGAGCGCGGATCAGGTCGTCCGAGCTATCTCCATTGTTGTCGATCAAGGTAGACCTGGAGATCTCTTCAGGGCAGTAGGTATTGAAATGCCGGAGAATCGTCGTTGATGTCCGACTTGGGTGCGCAAATCTCGGATACCGCCGGTGACGAAATCGGCTCCTTGTTGGCCGAGGCATGAGCCATCGAAACCATGACGATGGAAAAGCGGAATCTGATCTCGCGCTTGAGGCGATGAAAGCCGCCGGCTATGTCAGCATAAGGGGCATCTTCCAGAGCTATACTCTCGGGCATCGGGCAATCGTGCCATACGATGTGCCGGATCATCGCCGTGGTGCACTCCTGCCCTTCAGGAGAAAACCTGTGCGGGTGGTCTGCGTGGAAAACACCGGCGGGCGCGTCTTCCTTGCGGAACCAGTCGGCTAAACCGTTCGCGGCCAACAACGCGACCGCTCGGGACGCTTGTAAGCGACCAAACTTGCCCCCTGCCCCATATACCGTTGCTTTTATTAGCCATTTTAGCCATTATTGGTTCGGCTGACGGGCAGGGGCGCTCCTCAAAAAAGGAAAACCATCTCCGCGAAGGGCGCGAAGAACGGCCTTGGCCGTCCGATCGACACGGCGCGTGCCGAGCCGGTCACCGTCGTAAGCATGGCAGAGGTGTAGCCGTGGTGATGTCGATCGAGGGGCACTGCGGTTGAGAGCGCCAAGGGCGCGAGCAGCGCCCCCGATGCAACCCGCACCACGAAGAGCATGACCGCGATTTTCTTCAACGGATCAGGAAAGTAAAAACGACAATATGGATCAGGCAACACATAACAAAATCGTGTCGTTTATCTGGGGCATTGCCGATGATGTCCTACGTGACCTGTTCAAGCGCGGAAAATACCCCGACGTTATCCTGCCAATGTGCGTGTTACGTCGCCTCGACGCGGTGCTGGAGCCCAACAAAAAGGCGATCCTGGACACAAAAAAAATGCTTGATGACGCGCGCATTACGGAGCAGCGCGCCGCCCTTTGCGCAGCTGCCGGTCAAGCGTTCTATAACACTTCTAGATTCACGCTCCGCGATCTCAAATCGCGCGGCAGTCACCAACAGCTTCTTGCCGACTTCGAAGACTACCTGAATGGCTTCTCACCGAACGTTCAGGACATTCTAGACAACTTCAAATTCCGAAATCAGCTACCAACGCTGTCTAAGGCTGACGCTCTCGGTACCCTGATAAACAAATTTCTTGACCCGGAAATCGACCTCACTCCGGCTGGAATCGACAACCATGCCATGGGTACTGTGTTCGAGGAGCTGGTCCGCAAATTCAACGAGGAAAACAACGAGGAAGCGGGCGAGCACTGGACGCCGCGCGATGCTGTTCGCCTGATGGCTAACCTTGTATTCCTGCCGATCGAGGATCAGATCAAGGCGGGCACTTACCTGCTTTACGACTGCGCTTGCGGCACGGGTGGGATGCTGACCGTCGCCGAAGAGACGCTCACGTCCATCGCCAACAAACGAAAGCAGGATGTTCGCTGCCTCCTCTACGGGCAGGAGATCAATCCCGAAACCTACGCCGTATGCAAGGCGGACATGCTCCTCAAGGGCGAGGGAGAAAACGCCGATCACATCGTCGGAGGCGCGGAATGGTCCACGCTTTCACACGATGCGTATCCGGCCCAGGAATTCGATTTTCTGCTGGCCAATCCGCCGTACGGGAAAAGCTGGAAAAAAGACCTTGAAGCCATGGGCGGGAAAGACGGCATCCGCGACCCGCGCTTCAAGGTGATGCACGACGGAGAAGAACTCTCGCTTGTAACCCGATCCAGCGACGGTCAGATGTTGTTCCTTGCGAACATGGCCTCGAAGATGAACCGCAAATCGGCGTTGGGCAGCCGTATTGCCGAAGTTCACAACGGATCATCGCTCTTTACCGGCGATGCCGGTCAGGGCGAGAGCAATATCCGCCGCTACATCATCGAAAACGACTGGCTCGAAGCCATCATCGCGCTGCCCCTTAACCTGTTCTACAACACCGGCATCGCCACCTACGTATGGGTGCTGACCAACAAAAAGACCGCCGACCGCAAGGGCAAAGTACAGCTTGTCGACGCCACTCAGCGCTTCAAACCGCTGCGTAAGAACCTCGGCAAGAAGAACTGCGAACTTTCGCCCGAGGATATCGAGCATATCAGCCGCCTGTTTCTCGACTTCAAGGAAAGCCCCGAATCCAAGATATTTCCCGGCGCGGCCTTCGGCTACTGGAGAGTTACAGTCGAACGCCCGTTGCGCCTGCACAGCCAGCTTTCGCTGAAGGCGATCGAAACCCTGCGCTTTGCGTCCGGCGACGACGACATTCGCGCGGCGCTTTACAATGAGTTTGGCGATGTCCTGTTCGGCAACCACGCCAAACTTACCGAGACGCTGGAAAAGCGCTTGTCCGATTGGGGCGCGGACGAAGTAGAAGAAGAAGGCGAAGACGGCGGTAGCGCCAAGAAGGGCGTACCCGAAAAGAAGAAAAAGAAACTTCTCGATCCCGACACCTGGGCGCGGGATGCGCGCCTTGTCGAAACCGCGACGGCTCTTCGTGAAGCCATCGGCGGCCAGCTTTTCGAGGATCACAATATTTTCCGCGACCGGGTGGACGCCGCGCTGAAAGCCGCCGACATCAAACTTGGTACGGTAGACAAGAAGCTGATTCTAAGGGCGGTGAGCTGGCGGGTCGAAACCGCGCCGCCAGTTATTGCCAAGACCCACAAGCCCGGCAAGACGAAGGCAGACCCGCTGCGCGGATTGTATGAAGCGACGGTGGATGGCAAGCCTGCCATCGTCGAATACGAGCCGGACTCCGAACTGCGTGATACCGAACAAGTACCATTGCTAGAGGACGGCGGTATCGAAGCCTTCATCCGCCGCGAGGTCCTGCCTTACACGCACGATGCATGGATCAAATATGATGCGACAAAGATCGGCTATGAAGTTAGCTTCACGCGCCATTTCTACAAGCCGCAGGCGCTGCGCAGCCTTGAGGAGATCCGCGCCGACATTATTACCGCCGAACGCGAGGCCGAAGGATTGTTGGATGACCTGCTGGGGGGAGTAGCGGCGTGATCGGCGATCTAAAGCCTTATCCCAGGTACAAGCAGTCCGGCTTGCCGTGGGCAGCGGATGTCCCGGACCATTGGGGACTTACCCCTAACCGTGGCCTCGTACGAAAGAGGAAATTGCTTGTTGGCTCACGACATACTGAGTACAGGCTGCTCTCTTTAACGAAACAGGGCGTAATTGTCCGTGATATCTCCACCGGCAAGGGGAAGTTCTCATCGGACATGGGCACTTCCCAGGAGGTGCGTAAAGGCGATCTCGTTTTTTGTTTTTTTGATGTGCCCGAGACCCCGCGTACAGTAGGCCTATCGCAACACGACGGAATGATAACTGGTGCGTACACCGTTTTGGAAACGGTCGGACGCGCGAGCGCCGAATACTTCGAGCTATTCTACCGTGCGATGGATGATCGCAAGCTATTGAGTCCTCTCTACTCTGGATTAAGAAACACGATTCCCATTGAAAGATTTTTGAGTACAAAGACACCGCAACCTCCCCCCGAGGAGGTGACAGCGATCGTACGATTCTTAAACTTCGCGAACATCCGACTAGAGGCAACGATCCGGGCGAAGCGGAAGGTCATCGCGCTGTTGAACGAGCAGAAACAAGCCATCATCCATCGCGCCGTCACGCGCGGCTTTGATTCGGGTGTTACTCTCAGGCCAAGCGGTATTGATTGGCTGGGTGATGTTCCGAAGCACTGGAATGTCGTCAGGATCAAGTATCTGCTTCGAGAAGTCGATGAGCGTTCAACGACTGGGGATGAGCCACTGTTGTCGATGCGAATGCACCATGGGCTTGTTCTCTTCTCGGAGCATTTTGCTAGGCCCCCTCAAGCGGCCACACTTGTTGGGTTCAAGATTGTTCGCCCGGGACAGTTTGTGGTCAATCGGATGCAAGCTGGAAATGGCGTCATCTTTGCGTCGAAGTTAACCGGCTTGGTCAGTCCAGATTATGCGGTTCTCGACCCCATCGGCGATGCCAGCGTGGAGTTTCTCGGAGAACTTTTCCGTAGCCGGACGGTGAGGGCGAAGTTTCGAGCTGAGTCGAAGGGGCTTGGCACGGGCACTTCGGGATTTTTGCGCTTGTACAGCGACAGAATGGGGGCAATCCATGTGGCGCTTCCGCCACGAGACGAGCAGAACGAAATATTGGCAAAGCTTGGCTCGGAACTCGCTGGACTGAATTCCGCTATCTCCGGTCTTGAACGAGAGATCGAATTGTGGCGTGAATATCGGACTCGCCTTGTGTCCGATATCGTGACGGGCAAGTTTGACGTGCGTGAGATTGCTACGCGCTTGCCGTTGGAAAGCCCGCCGCAAGGTGGTGCCATGTTTGACGAGGAAGGGATTGAGGAAGAAGCGAGCGCTGCCATAGAGGCCGCAGCATGACGGCCGATACCAGCGAAAAAGGTCTCGAAACCCTCATTATGCGCCACATGACTGGCGAGGACGGCATTGCCGTCGCGCCGGAGATAGCGGCGGTGAAAGTACCGCCGTTTGCCGGGACAGGTTACATCGCTGGTAGCCATAAGAGTTACGACCGCGCCCACTCCATCGACGTCGTTCAGCTTTTTGCCTTCCTGCGCGCAACCCAGCCGGACTCGTTCAAGAAGCTGGGCATGGCTGATCCGAACGATTCAAAGGATATAAATCGCCTTAAATTTCTGGCGAGACTGTCCGGCGACCTTGGCAGCAAGCGCGGCGTCATCGACGTGCTGCGCAAGGGAATCGACCACGGGCCTGTGCATTTCGATCTGTTCTACGGCACGCCATCGGCAGGCAACGAAAAGGCGGCACGCTTACATGCGCAGAATCGCTTCTCGATCACCCGGCAGCTTGCCTACAGCATGGATGAAACGCGCCGGGCGCTTGACTTGTGCCTGTTCATCAATGGACTGCCCATCGCTACCTTTGAACTAAAGAACAGCCTCACCAAGCAAACTGTCGAGGATGCCGTCGCGCAATACCGGCGCGACCGTGACCCGCGCGAGCGGCTGTTTGAATTCGGACGATGCGTCGTTCACTTCGCCGTCGATGATGCCGAAGTGATGATGTGCACGGAATTGAGGGGCAAAGGATCGTGGTTCCTGCCGTTCAATAAGGGATACAAGGACGGCGCAGGCAACCCGCCGAACCCGCTGGGTCTTAAGACAGACTATCTTTGGAAAGAAGTTCTAACACCCAAGGGCCTGACCGATATTCTGGAAAACTATGCACAGGTCGTGGAAGAAAAGGACGAGCGCACCGGGAAGAAGAAGCGCAGGCAGGTTTGGCCGCGCTATCACCAACTCGGCGTTGTTCGCACGGCCCTCGCCGACGTACGGAGCAACGGGTCGGGCAAGCGTTACCTGATCCAGCATTCCGCCGGCAGCGGCAAATCTAATTCCATTGCATGGCTTTCGCATCAGTTGATCGGCGTTCGGCGCAATGAAAAGGATGTCTTTGATTCCGTGATCGTGGTCACCGACCGCCGCATTCTGGACGACCAAATTCAAAAGACGATCAAGCAGTTCATGCAGGTGGGCGCGACAGTCGGCCACGCCGAGCATTCCGGCGACCTGCGCAAGTTCATCGAACAGGGCAAGAAGATCATCGTTTCGACAGTGCAGAAGTTTCCCTTCATCCTCGACGAGATCGCCACCGAACCGGAAAAGACCTTCGCCATTGTGATCGACGAGGCGCATTCAAGCCAAGGCGGAAAGACTTCGGCAGCGATGAGTGAGGCGCTTGGTAGGAGCGAGGACGGCCCCGATCCCGAAGACACGGTGAACGAAGCGCTGGAAAAGCGCATGGCCGCCCGCAAGCTGCTGGCCAATGCGAGCTATTTTGCCTTTACCGCGACTCCCAAGAATAAGACGCTAGAAATGTTCGGCGCGGCTTTGCCGCCGGACGCGGAAGGAAAGGTGAAGCACCAGCCTTTCCATAGCTACACGATGAAGCAAGCCATCGAAGAGCGCTTCATTCTTGATGTGCTAAAGAATTTCACGCCAGTGAGCAGCTATTACAAGCTGGTGAAGAAAACCGATGACGACCCGGTATTCGATACCAGGAAGGCGCAGAAGAAGTTACGCCTGTACGTGGAAAGCCACGATCATGCGATTCGGTTAAAAGCCGAGATCATGGTTGATCATTTCCACGATCAGGTTATTGCCGCCGGCAAGATTGGAGGGCAGGCGCGCGCGATGGTGGTGTGCAGCGGGATCGAGCGGGCGATCCAGTATTTTCATGCCATCAGAGCATATCTGGTCGAGCGCAAGAGCCCTTATCAGGCCATCGTCGCGTTCTCCGGTGAGCACGAATACAAAGGCACGAAAGTAACCGAGGCTTCGATCAACGGATTTCCCAGTAACGACATCGCCGACAACATCCAGACTGACCCGTACCGTTTCCTGGTTTGCGCCGATAAGTTCCAAACCGGATACGATGAACCGCTGTTGCACACAATGTATGTTGATAAGCCACTTTCGGGCATCAAGGCGGTGCAGACGCTTTCGCGGCTCAACAGGGCCCACCCTCAAAAACACGACTGTTTCGTGCTTGATTTCCAGAACAATAGTGAAGCGATTACATTCGCCTTCCAGGACTATTACCGGACGACCCTTCTTGCCGAAGAAACCGATCCGAACAAGATTCACGACCTCAAGGCGCAACTCGACAACGCACAAGTTTACACTCCCAATCAGATCGAGAGTCTTGTTTCCCTATTTCTGAGCGGAGCCGAGCGGGACAAACTGGATCCGATTCTCGATTCCTGCGTGAGCGTGTATACGAATGCGCTCGACGAAGATGGACAGGTGGACTTCAAGGGCAAGGCCAAGGCGTTTGTGCGCACCTATGGCTTTCTGTCTTCGATACTCCCCTACAATAACGCCGGATGGGAAAAGCTTTCGATCTTTCTGACGCTGTTGCTTCCCAAATTACCTGCGCCGCAAGAACAGGACTTGGCGAAGGGCATTCTCGACGCCATCGACATGGACAGCTACCGTGTCGAAAAGAAAGCCACCCTCAAGATCGCGCTCGCGGATACTGATGCCGAGATTGAGCCGGTGCCGACGACGGGGGGTGGCCACAAACCTGAACTTGAACTCGACCGCCTTAGCAATATTCTGAAGACCTTCAACGACGCCTTCGGCACATTGTTTACTGACGGCGACCGCGTTGTAAATCGCATCCGGCACGATATTGCCCCGAAAGTTGCAGCCGACATAGCGTATCAGAACGCCAAGGCAAATACGCCGCACACGGCGCGTATGGCGCATGATCAGGCACTCAGCAAGGTGATGCAGGCGCTCCTTAAGGAAGACGCACAGGTCTACAAGCAGTTCGTAGAGAATGAGTCGTTCAAACGCTTCGTCAGCGATATGGTTTTCAATATGACGAGCGGCGCTCCGTAGATGATCCGGAAGTCGTTTGTTAGCCGTGCTCGAGTTAGCGCCGGCGCGAGCAGAGATTCCGATCTGGCGATGCAGCTTGTACCAGCCAACGGGCGGCAGATTGGGCCTTCGGAAGGCTCATCGTTGAAGACGAAAATTGTCCGCGGCCGTTCGTCGACGCTTATTCGACGAGCCCGACCAAATTAAGCTAAACTATTGATATCGCCGGCGCTCCCTAGGGGAATCGAACCCCTGTTTCAGCATTGAGAGATTGAGAGCGCGGACAGAGACCGCGAACGGCCGAACGTCTCCGACGACGCATATCCCACCTGATCGAAGTAACCGGCCCGGCACCTGCATCATAATGGGTTGCCGATAACGGCGGGGCGGCATTGTGCCTCGAGACTCAGCCATGGATGCCCTTTAGGTCTTCGGCCAACTGCCCGACAAGTTCGTTGAGCTTCTCTCGCTCCTGCGCAAGACCACGCGCAAGCAACGTGGCGCGTGCGGCCGAGAAGCTTCTCGCAGTTCTGTTCTTACCCAGCGAGGTAATTGCGCGTAGCCGCTCATAAAGGCCATCTAGAAAGCCATACCTGGAAAATGCGACTATCTGCTCCCGATGCATGGCAAACGTGGTGGCAAGCGACTCGAGATGCAAAACAGGATGCTTCACGATCCGTTGCATCCAGGCATCGAGCCGCCCTTCTACTGAACCTCCGGCTTCCGGTTTCCAGATGTTCAGAAAGTCTTCTTTGAGTTCGTAGGCTGCGTAGAGCTCGGGCTCCGTCTCTTTCCACGCCGTCAGGTGACGTCGGGCGATCCTCTTTGTTGAACTCTTCCGCCTGGCAAACAAGGTTCGGTCGAAGCGCCACGAATCCCTGTCGGGGTGTTTCCGACGCAGGAGCTGTACGCAAGAATTCCAGATGCGATCGGTCACTTCGCGTTCGAGAGAGATCCGGCTGACCACGCGCACAGCCCGTGGTCCGAACAGATCATCGCCGAGGGCCGGCGGTCCTTTGGTCGCAAGGACGTGCGATAGATCAGTGACCAGGATCGGATGCTCATGGCGGCGCGAATACTCGCTCGCGAATGCGGGCAGTCGCGCCCGCATCTCCTGCACGGACGCATAGACCTCGAACACGAACTCTTCCTTCGCGTCGATGATGGCGGGCCGCTTGGACCCCGCAAGATCGATTGATTCGATCGCAATCGCGTCCGACAGCAGCCCGACATCGCTGGCCAGCCTTTTCTCTGTGTCTCGAAAGGCACGACGCGCGACCTTCGGATTGACCGACGTCTGCTTTGCCACGGCGGTGAACCCTCGCTCGGCGGCCTCCTTCCCGACCCACTCGACGAAGCGAGCTGTCATGTCGCGGCGTCGATCGAATGCGGCATGCTGGTCATGAGATGAGCGGTGGCAGGCGCGGCAGGTGAATTTTTGCCTGAGCCAATCGATAACGACTGGTCGCCCATCCGTTGTGGGGATGTCGCGAAATCGGACGATGCGGGTGCCGTTCTTGAAACGCCGCCCCCCGCAGTGCGGACACGTTAGGTCGACGGGCATGGTCGATCGCAGCTTCACGACCAACCAATCGTCCGAGGCGGCTTTATGCGGGCCAACCACCTCGGTGCCGATTGGGGCGGTGAACTGCCAAGTCATTGGGGAGCCAGATCCAGATCAAAGAATCGATTCTGTTAACCAATAGTCGCCTCGCCACCAGTCGCCAAGGTCCAATTTGGTAGAGTACCCTTGACGTCCCGGAACCTGATCGACTAGATTCAGTCACCAAGGTCCAGTTAAGGTGAAAAATTACGTGGCGAAGGAGGGCGACGTGCAGAACGATCTTCAGATTCGGAGGACCATCGAGGGGCAGGTCTACGACACGGACACGGCAGTGCTCGTGCATGTCCTTGCCAATGACGGAGGGCACATCGCGCTGGATTTCCACGCTGACCACACGGCGCTCTACCTCACCCGGCGCGGGACCTTCTTCATCGCAGGGCAGAGTGGCGCCTGCGGCCGCTGGAAACGGCATCGGAACGGCGGCTACGCCCGGGGCTGCGGCATCGAGCTGGTCAACAACACGGAAGCGCGCCGGCTCCTCGAGCAGGCGGGCGGCCCGGTCGAGAAGTACTTCAAGGTGTTCGAAGGCTAGAGGACGCGCCGCCATACAGCCGGCGTCAACCTAAGTCAGGTCCCGTGGAGCATTCTCCAAGCGCAGGGCGCGCGAAATGCTCTCGTCACTAGATGCGCCACAGCACAGATCACGGCCGATACGCCAAGGAGAAGAGATGAATCGCAGGTACATGCCCTGGCTGCATACGGCGACCCACACCGGGATCGCGGCCGAGAACCTCGCCGCGCCGTTGCGCGGGCAGACGGATCCCAGCCCCGACGAGTCTATGGAGATCTGCTACGTGGCGGTAGGGGCGACCGCCGAGGAGATGGCGCGCCACCTCGATCATCAGCGCAACCGCATGCCGTGGCAGCGCCAGTGGATTTGCGCACCAACCTGGCTACATTCGATCAAGATCATCGCCTTCCCTTTCCGCAGCGTGGCCGGGCGAGCGATCTCGATCTACTCGGAACTCGGCGCTCCGGCGCTGGTGGTGACGAAGGAAGACCTGCCGTTCCTTGTCCCGGATATCTACGACGTCTTGGCAGACGCAGACAGCGCTTACCTGCTCCCGTTCGGATGGCAGCTCGGGCTGGTCGAGCAGTGGATGCGCCAGCAACAGTACGACGAGACCATGCAACTCTTGACGAATCCGAGGTCGGCGCGGGATGCATGCTGGCTTCTTAACTTTCGCGACAAGCTGTGCCGCCGCAAAAGCGTCGTTCACATCGACGAGCTGCCCTGGGCGGTCAAGGTGACCGAGTGGGACATCCTGCCGTGCAAGGCGGTCCATCCGGACGGCAGCGCCGTTTACTTCCAGGGCGAATGGAAATCTTTGCCGCTTGCCGACTTCTGGTCGCGCTACTGCAAGACGTTGATGTCGCCGCACACCGACCTGCCGGCGATCTGGCGGATCGAGCTGATCCGAGCCGATCGCATTAATGCGCAGACGTCCGAGTTCGTCGATGACGACGATGAGGCCGATCTGACTTTCATCGCCGACGAACCATTGTCCGAGGACACCAACGTCAAGGGTACGACACCATGAACCTGCGCTACAGCACCTATGGCTTCGCGCCGGGATATCGAGATCTCTTGATCGAGCTCAAGGACGACGAGGGCAACGTCCACGACCTACACCTGACGCCGAGCGACGTAGAGCGGATGGCCTGGGCATGCCACGAAGCTGCCAGGTCCGGCGAGCGAGAGCCGATCGATTGGGAGCAGTATCCGCAGCCGCTCTCCTGGCCGGCGTCGCCGCGCGGCTGGAAGCCGACTCCGACGGATCAGAGCGAGGCCGACCGCACGCGCGCCGCCGCCGAGTTCCCGGACCCGCTGCGCGCCTTCATCGCGTATGACGAAGGCGAGCCGCGTCTGTCGCGGGGCCAGATGGCCCGCGAGGACGCCAGCACGACGCGCCTCGCCTACAGCCAGTGGCGCGCCCATCAGCATGCCTGCTACATGGAGCGCATCGCCGCGCGCGAGCACGGCTTTCCTGAGCCGCTGTGCCGCTTCGTCAAGTTTAGCGACGAGGGCAATCCGATGTTCGCTCGCGCTCGCGCCGAAGGCCACCGTCACGGGGCCAACGCGCAGGCGCAGTGGGACGCCTACTACGCCAAGGAACTCGCCGACTTGGCCGCGCGCGCCGACGCGGCCAAAGCAAAGATCGCGGGCATCATCGGCAAGAGCGACTAATGAAGTAGCTCTCATCCTGCGCCGCCAAGGTGAACGCTGACGCAACGGACCGACCTCAGCGTCGGGATGCCTGTCGGCTCCCTGATCGCTTGCGGACGGGCCGGCATCGTGCTGCGGCCCTCAAGAATGCCGTTGAGCGCGTCCGACCAGGCTCGCATTGCGGGTCCATGTGCTGAGAGTTGGTACTGGCGTGTCATCGCCGGGCGGTGTGACAATGATGCTCCGGCGCCGTGGCACGACGGGTCCTGGTTGGATCAGGACCGGTCATGCTCTCCATGCCAGGTACCTCCTCCCGCTTTCCGTCAGCGACATTACTCCTGCTTCTTCCTGCGCCGCGGCCTGCGCTGCCCAAGTTGGCGCGCCCGCTCGACATTGCCGCGACGCTGCGGCCGCAAGCCCGTGATGCTGATGTAGCCGACCAGCACCCGGCCGTGCTGCACGGCGCCGTACCGCGCTTGGGTGCGCTCGGTCGAGTGGCCTGCGGCCGTAGCGACGATTTCGCCGGCGCCGAACGTCACCTTGAGATCGGCCAGCACCTGGTGGCGGATGGTGTTCGCGGCGATGGAGACCGTGAGCTCGCCGAGCGCATCCCCGCCCAGCCGGTTGATCGCCTTGCGGGCTGCGTCCTTCGAGGCGATGCTGACGACGATGCGATGGTTCGCGGAGAGGCGGCACCGCACGGCCAGGAAGGCGGCCGGCCGGCTTGCGATCGTCGGATCGATGCAGATCGTCGTGATGCCGGTCCCGAACAGGCCCCGATGGCTCTTCGAGGGCATGAAGGTGATGGCGAGACACTTCTCCGAGCGCAGTTCGACCAGCACGCCCGGCGACCAGCCGGCCGGCCGCAAGCCGGGCACCAGCTCTTCCGGCCGGACGCCAGCGAGCATGTGGACGGCGAGCGCTTCGCGCCAGGGCCAGCTCTCGTAAGCCTCGCTGGTGGCCGTGTCCCAGAGGATGACATCCCAGCCCTCGGGGAGGTTTCCCAGGTCATGCTTCTTGCTGTTCAGTCCCCGCTTGCGATCGGCCGTCTCAGCCTGGCGGAAGCGCGAGGGCGGCAGCTCGAACGGCGAGGCGCCGGCGGGGAGCGGCGGCTCGAGATCGAAGGCCTGCTCGATCTTTTCGAGGGCGCGGAAGAGCTCGCGTGCGGACCGGTGGGCCGCCACGGCGTCGCGCCTGTCGCCTGCGGCCATGCACTCGGCGATCCTTGCTTCCAGGAACAGCCTGCCTCCCGTGAGCAGGGCAGCGCGACGGAAGTTATAGGTGTCGCGCGCAATGCGCGGGCGAAGCGGGTCGAGATTGTCCTCCGCCCACATCTGCGAAAATTCCCTTTCATAGGCCTGCCGGGTCCGCTCGCTGATATTCCGGTCCGGCACCCGCGCGCAGCACGCCTGCGCCCTCATCACAACATCTCGCACATTCATCGTCATCTCTCCTGTTGGTGGACATCCCCAGCGTTTGTGAGGCCTGCCTCGTTATTGTCGGATGCTTTTGGAGCGCGAACCGCCCTTCTTGTCGGACTTACTTGTCGGCCGTTCTTGTCGGACTTCCCGTCACAGGCTCGGTCTAGGGCGTGGGTGCCGTGGCCGGCTCCTCGAGCACGGCCACGATCGCCTTCAGAAGCAGCGCCTGCACCGTGGTGTCGCGCGCGGCCGCGACCATCCTCAGCTCGCGCCGAAGCTCGGGCGAGACTCGGACCAGGATCCCGCAGCGGCCGGCCTCGGCATCGCCCGGCACCGCGCTGGTCCCGAAGCCTTGGTCCGAAGCATGATCGAGGCTGGCGGCGAGCGCCGCGCTCAGGGTCTTGTCAGGCGACTTCATGGACGGGTCCTTTCAGTTGCAGGTCGTGGTGAACGGCATCCCGCAGGAAGCCGAATTCCTTTGCGGCCGGGCCGGCCGGTTCGATCTCGACGACCGCCGCGCCGCGTACCGTGGCGTAGGGCACGGTCACGCGATTGGTGATCTGGCGCCGCCAGAGCCGCGGACCGACATCGGCCAATGCCTCCCGTGCCTGGCGCACCATCGGCGGCTCGCCGAGCTCACGGAGCGGCGGCGTGGCGTTGAGGACGACGGCGAAGCTGCTGTCCGCGGACTTGAGGATCGGGACCAGCATCCGCGTGACCTTGAGGTCGAACAGGGTCGGCCTCATCGTGACCAGCACGAGATCAGCAAGCTGCGCGACATCGGGCACGTGGCGCCAGTCCGGCGGCATGTCGACAAACACGATCTCGATGCCGGCGCGCCGTGCGGCCTCGATCCCGTCCGCGAGCGCCTCGACGCCGCAGCGAACCACTGGAACATCGCCGCTCGCACGCACGTTCTTCCAGGCGGAGCTGGATGCTTGCGGATCGGCATCGAGAATGGCGCTCTTCCGACCCGACAGGCGGGCCATCACGGCGAGGTTAGTCGCGATGGTGGACTTCCCGCTGCCCCCCTTGCCGACGCAGGCGACCGTGGCGAGCAGTGGGATCTTCCCGCTCGCTGTCACGCCAACCGGAGGCGCGGAATGAAGTTGAGTTGCTGACAAGTTATCCCTCCATCGGCTTGGGACGCCGACCGCGCGTGCGACGACGTCTGGCCATCGCATCGAAATCGAGCCCTCTGAACACGTCCCAGTTGATCCCCTCCTGCAGCGGCAGGTTGGCGAGGTACTGGCACTGCTTGGCCGTCAGCGCACGGAAGCCGTACTGGTCGTGCACGTCGCCGAGTTCGTGTCCGGACTGCAGACGCCTGGCGCGGCCTTCCACGTCCGCATCGCGCATCTCGTCGATCGCGTCGCCACGGAGGGAGTGAAACACCTCTCCTCCCTTCGCGCCGCAGCGCTTCATATGGTTCTGCATCACCTTCGACATGTACTTCGAAGGGTCGGGATGCCTGTGCGCCTCCTTGAAGATGAAGCCGTTCTGCGCCCGCATCCACGCGACGAGGCCGATCTCGTCGAGAAAGTTATGCAGCACGTAGAAGGTCATCGATTCGGACGTCTTGATTGGAACGCGACGCCACGTCTTCTTGCCGGTCTCTTCGTCGATGATCTCGACGATGCCGTCGGTCTGCGCGATCCAGACACCGTGCTTCTGGCGAATGTCGGCGCCATGAAGATAGGTCAGCAGCCCGAGCCGCCGGCTCGTCAGCTTGGCCAATGGCGGAAGAAGCGCCTCATCCAGAAGGCCGGATTTCACGCCGTTTTCGAACACGCGGTTCGTCACCTCGGCGCTGATGCCCTCGCGGGGTTTCGGCGCCTTGTAGGCTTTCGGCAGCGAGATCTGGGCGCCGGCGAACGGGTCGCGGTAATTCAGATCCTGGATCCGATGGCGCATCATGGTTCTGATATTGGCGACGTAGCCCTTCATCATGGTGTTCTCGGCCATGGGCTGGAGCTCAAAGTTCTTGTTGGCTTCGAGAATCTCCAGCGTCGACCGGCCCTGCATGTCTGAGCGCTTGGTGACGTTGGCCGGCCAGTACTGCATGCGATTGACGAAGTTCTGCAGGTCGGACGGAAAGTACTGGTCCGGCGTGCGATCGCCGACCACGTCGAGGAAGACCTGGCGACGCAGGATCAAGCTTGGAATGTCGGGGTGATTGCGATCCCTGTCGTTGCGCATGTCGATGTAGGCCTGCGAGATTGCGCTGAAGAGCGGCAGGCCCGGAGTCGCGTTCGGCGTGGCCGGCGGCGCGGGCGTTGCCGGCGCGGGCATCGGCCCGAACGATGGGGCCACCTGCTCGACCGCGGCCAGCGCCGCGAGCGCCTCCTCGGGCACGGAGGCGAGCTTCAGGACGTCGGTCAGCGCCGAGCGCGTCAAGGCTTCCGCATTAGTCCTCACGGCGGTGATCCCCGCCTCGCCCTTTTCGACCTCGCGCCCGACGAGCTGCAGGGTGTTCAGCGCCGCCTCGAGGCCGCGCGCGAGGCCGATCGCCTGCCCTGGATTTTCCAGCGCACGCGCGATGGCGTTTTGGCAGGCTGTAACCGTGTGCTGGACCAGCTCGTCCTGCCTGTCGTCGGTCTGCGACGCATCCATCGATGTCCCCTTCCAGACGTCGGCCGCGAAGCTGCAGATCGTCTGGCAGAGGCTCGCAAGCTGCACGGCCAGACGCTGGGCCTCGCCGCGGCTGCGCGGGCCCAACTGCGCCCGGACCATAGGGGCGGCGCCGGCAAGTCGGGATCCACCCGCGATACCGTTCTTGAAGAATTGCGGGGACAGCCGCAGCTGAAAGCGCCAGCCCGAGGGGTCGCCGGTCAGGTGCCGCGGCGGCCGCGAGCCGCCGGCGCGCGCGCCTCGGGCTCGCTTCTTCGCTGGTACTTTTGCTGGTACAGGCCCCGGTACAGTCACGCGTCTCGCCTTGGGTTGAGGCGTCGAACCTGCGTGAAACGGGGCTTTATCAGCCCTTCGGACTGCTAATTGGGGTGCGAGCTAATTGGCGGAGAGGGAGGGATTCGAACCCCCGATAGGCTTGCACCTATGCCGCATTTCGAGTGCGGTGCATTCAACCACTCTGCCACCTCTCCTGAAGGCGCCATGGTAGGAGCTGCGGCCCCTGTGGTTGGGGGCGTTAATAGGCGAGGATGGCGGGCCAGACAAGGCGCGAAAGGGGAAAATCCGCTGCCTGTTTCAGCCCCGTACCAGCTCAATTCTTGTTTGGCGCGTTTTCTTGAGCCGAACGGGGGTCCACTTCGCTCGAAAACGTTCTGCCCAAGAGGAACTGCCATGGAGCACCTGACGATCGCGGCCAATGGCGCCGATTTCCACCTGGTCCGGGCTGGACGGGGAAAACCGCTGCTTTTGCTGCATGGTTGGCCGGAATTCTGGCTGACCTGGGAGCCGGTGATATCCAGGCTGGCCGACCGCTTCATGCTTGTCGCGCCCGATCTGCGCGGCTTCGGCGACAGCGACAAGCCGGATGGGCCTTTTGGTCCGGACGGCCATGCGGCGGACATGCTGGGGCTGATGGACGGGCTCGGCATCGCGCGATTCGGCGTGGTCGGCCATGACGTCGGCGGCGCGGTGATGCAACCGCTGGCCAGAGCGGCACCCGAGCGGCTGGCGGGGCTGTTCTTCTTCGATTTCGTCTATCCCGGCATCGGGCCGCGCATGGCGACGCCGGAGAGACTCAACCACATCTGGTATCAGTCGTTTCACCAGATGGAGATGGCGCCGCAGCTGATCGGCGCGAGCCGCGAGAGCTGCCGGCTCTATATCAGCCACTTCCTCAAAGGTTGGGCGCATCGCAAGGATGCCTTCGACGATGTCCTCGACGCCTTCACCGACAATTTCTTAGGAGACGGCAACCTTGCCGGCGGCTTTGCGCATTATCGCGCGTCGCATGCCGGGCGGGTGGCGATGATGAAGGGCGAGGCGCCCAAGCTGCCGCCGATCGGCGTGCCGACCTGCGTGCGCTGGGCCGAGCATGATCCGCTGTTTCCCTATGCCTGGACCGACCGGCTGGGCGAGACGTTCAGCGATGTCGATGTCGCGATGTTTCCCGACGTCGGACACTTCCCGCACCGGGAAGATCCTGACAGCGCGGCCGCGGAGATCGCGGCGTTCTTCCAGCGGATCGGCTGGAGCTGAAGACGGGGAAGCTGAGCCGAGGGGTTTATGTTGCACTTGAGCAGCCGCGGGCTCGCTCAACCTCTCCCGCTTGCGGGGGAGGTCGGCGCGAAGCGCCGGGTGGGGGCTCTCTCCACGTTAAGAGTCTCGATTGCGGAGACACCCCCACCCCAACCCTCCCCCGCAAGCGGGAGAGGGGGCGCATCTCCGTCGTGGCAGCCACGAAACCTAATCTCATGCTTGAAACAGGGGTGGGACCGCCAGACGCGGTAAACACTGGCGGTCCCGGTGCCGCTCATTGAAATACTGGCTGGGAAGGGCGGCTTCGCCGGCCAGGTGAGGCGACGATTCGACCGTAGCGTGTGCCCTGTGCGCCGCAACGCAATCCGGTCCTTAACCTAACCAGTCAAGGTTACTCCTTGTCGGCCTTGCTGCTTTCCTTCGCCTTTTTCTTCCCGGTCTCCGCAGAATCCTTGTCTTTGCCGTTGCCATTGTCCTTGCGGCGGTTGGTGAAGCGGGCGTTGCCGAGGCCGGTGCCGATGGTGAGCACACCCCAGCGGTCGACATCCTGCATGAACGGCACCTCGGAGAGGCCCTGAACCACGCCGTCATTGTGCATCAGGATCGCGGTGTCGTGCTCGCCGATCTCGGGGATGCCCTCGATCAGGCTCGCCGGCAGGTTGAACTTGCTGCTCTCCCAATTGCCCGGCAGGTTCTGCGCGCCTTTTTCGATGGAGCCATCGGCATTGATGACGCCGGGGCAGGCGATGCCGATGAAGGGCGCGAGCTTGTAACCTTCCTTCTCGGCTTCGGTGATCAGCCCCTTCAGCATCTTGGTGAGGCGCTTTACTGCGCCTTCGCGGGTCGGCTCATCGTCGGCATGGCGCCACAGCTCGGATTGCACGACCTTGGCCTTCGACAGGTCTTTTGCCTTCTTCCAGCTGGTTTCCACCAGTCCGCAGCGGATGTTGGTGCCGCCGATATCGACGGCGAGGATGCTGTCATGGGCCTCGAATATCCAGGACGGCGCCAGATGTAGCGCGCCGAGCAGGCCGGCTTCATCGGGATGATGGCGGATCGGCACCATCTCGATCTTGATGTCCTCGTGCCTCAGGATGATCTCGGTGCGCGCGATTGCGAGCTCGCCCAGCTTGGAGTCGCGAAAGCCGCCGCCGACGACGATGCGCTCGGTCTTGGCCCAGGCCTTGGTCTTGAGGAAACGCCTCGTGACATAAGCGAGCTCCTGGGCGAACTCCTCGATCGCGCTGTGGACCAGCGCGGTCGCCTTGATGTCGTCACCGGCCAGGATGGCATCCAGGGTCTTCTTGCTGATCTCCTCCGAGGGCTCGTCGCCGAACGGGTCCTCGCCGGATTTGCGCAGCGGTTTGCGCCAGCGGTCGAGCATGTCGCGGAACGCGCCCTTGCTGGCGCGGTCGCCGAGGAAGCCGTCCTCGTCCTTCATCTCGATGTTGAAACTGTCGACGTCCACCGACGGCAGCCGCTCGGCACCGTGATGGGCGATGCCCGTCGTCGTCTTGACCAGCTCGTCGGTTGCCATGAAAAGCCCCTTGCCCGTTTGCCCGTGTCCAAATTCGCGGAGACAACGGCGAGGGAACCCGTTGGTTGCAAAGCGAGGCGTGGATTCGGCCGACCCCGCAAACCGCCCAAATCCTTCAAATCCGGGCGGTTTTCGGGAGTTTTCCTTGACTCCCGGCGTTCGGCGGCTATAAGTCCCACAACCGGCGCGGGGCGTTTCTCGCGCCGCTTGTTTTTGCGTGGTTTTTCAAAGGGATAACTCCCGCCCGCACAAAACTCGCAATAAACCCATAGCGACTGACAAAAAGCCGACCCCGACAAACTGTCGCGAGGCCGGGAATGAACACGAAGGAAAACAACGATGTTCGCAGTCATCAAAACCGGCGGCCGGCAGTACCGCGTCGTTCCGGATGATGTCCTGGAAGTAGGCAAGATCGAAGGCGAAGTCGGCACGATCATTCAGCTGACTGAGGTTCTGATGGTCGGCGGCGACACGCCGGTCCTGGGTCTGCCGACGGTGGCAGGCGCCACCGTGGCCGTCGAGGTGCTCGACCACAAGCGCGGACCGAAGGTCATCGCGTTCAAGAAGCGCCGCCGCAAGAATTCGCGCCGCAAGCGCGGCTACCGCGACGAGATCACGGTGCTGCGCATCAGCGAGATCCTGACCGACGGCGCCAAGCCCACCAAGGGGCCGCGTCCGAAGCGGGAGAAGGTCGTCAAGGAGACGGCCAAGGAAGAAGCCGACGCCGCATAAATTGATCACGCCAATTCACGAATTGATGCGTGAGAAATTGTGAAATGATTCCGTCAAGGAATTGATCTAGAACTACGCAGGATTTGGAGACGAGCCATGGCTCACAAAAAAGCAGGCGGTTCATCGCGCAACGGTCGCGATTCCAAGGGCAAGCGCCTCGGGATCAAGGCGTTTGGCGGGGAAGTCGTCATTCCCGGCAACATCATCGCGCGTCAGCGCGGCACCACCTGGCATCCCGGCCTTAATGTCGGCATGGGCACCGACCACACTCTGTTCGCCAAGATCGAGGGTCGTGTCACGTTCCAGGCCAAAGCCAATGGCCGCACTTTCGTATCGGTGCTCCCGCTCGCAGAGGCGGCTGAATAGACGGCGGATCAAATTTGGAGTCCGCCGGGTCCTTGACCGAACCGGCGGAGTCCTTGAGATCAAAGAGATCGAAGGCTCCAGGGGAGGCAGGGAAACCGGCCTCCCCTTTCGTTTGACTTGCTCACTTTTCACTTAGTGACTTCGACGGAGCCGAACATGTTGCAGGATTTTTCGAGCGCGACCTTGCAGGAGGCGAGACCCAGCGTCGTCGCCACCGAACGGCTGACCTTGCGGCGGCCGACCCTGGCCGACGTCAGAACCATCGCCCGCCTCGCCAACGACCGCCGCGTCGCGGAAAACACCCGCCGGCTGCCGCATCCCTATTCGCAGGACGACGCCGTTACATTCATCCGCGCCACCGCCGCGCTCGGCAGCGAGACCGTGTTCCTGATCGAGCACGACAGCGGACCGGTCGGCATGGTCGGGATCGATTGCTCCACACCCGGCAATGCCGAGCTCGGCTACTGGCTCGGCGTCGAGCATTGGGGCCAGGGCTTTGCCACCGAGGCCGCGCGCGGTGCGATCGACTTCTTCTTCGAGGAGTTCGAGGACGATCATCTCTATGCCGGCGCGCGCGTCACCAACCCGGCCTCGCGCAACGTGCTGGAGAAGTGCGGCTTCCAGTGGAGCGGCGTGCAGCTACACCGCTTCCTGGCGCTGGGCTCCTCCACGCCTGTCGATTGCTTCCGGCTGTCACGCGGGGTGTGGTCGTCGCTGAAGAGCTGGAGCAGCGCGCGGCGCGTGAGGTAGGGCGCGCTTACCCTCCCCTGGAGGGGTCCGGGACGAGCGTAGCTCGCCCGTGGGTCGGCTCACATCGAGCGCAGCGAAGATGTGAGACGGGGTGGGGTGACGGTCTCCCCCCGTCCAACAGTGCCAGTGCGGAGAGATCACCCCACCCCGCTCGCGCTGCGCGCGATCGACCCTCCCCTCCTGGGGAGGGTAAGAGCTACACCGGTGGATTCACGTCCGCACCCGGGCGTCCCAGATCGCGCTCGCGCAGATAGATATAGAACCCGGCGGCGATGATGATGGCGGCGCCGACGATGGTGGCGACCTGCGGGACGTCGCCGAACACGACGAAGCCGAAGATCACGGCCCAGACGATCATCGAATATTGATAGGGCACCACGACGCTGGCCGGCGCCAGCTTGAGCGAGCGGTTGACGCAGAACAGCGCGGTGACCGAAATGAGCCCGGCGGCCGCGAAGATCACGAGGCTGCCTGGCGTCGGCGGCACCCAGTGGAAGGCCGACAGCACCGCGCCGAGCAGGAACGTGCCGACGAATTGCGAGGATGCCATCACGATGTCCGGCGTCTTGCGCAGGCTGCGGGTGATCAGCATCAGCGTCGCAAACGACAGGCTGCCGCCGAGCGCGATCAGCGCCGGCAGGCTGACGGTCTGCGCCGACGGCCGCAGCGCGATCAGCACGCCGCAGAAGCCGATCAGGATCGCGGTCCAGCGCCGCCAGCCGACCTTCTCGCGCAGGAAGATCGCCGACATCGCGGTGACGAAGATGGGGCCGGCGAGATAATAGGTGATGACGTCAGCGAGCGGCAGATAGACCGTCGCGAGGAAGAACGCCGCCACTTCCAGCGTCGACAGCACGACGCGAAACAGCTGCAGGCGCGGCCGCTCCAGATGCAGGAACTGATGGCGCTGTTTCCAGATCAGCGGCAGCAGCAGCAGCAGCGCCGCGCAGGCGCGCAGGAACAGCAGCTGCCCCACCGAATAAGTCCCGACCAGGAACTTGCCCATGGCGTCGCCGAACGAGAACATGAAGATCGACAGCACCATCAGCGCAATGCCGGCAAGGCGCGCGGAGCGTTCGTCATAGGCGGAGAGATTCTTGAAGAGGGGCATTGGCGCCGTTTTAATCGTGCTGGCGCCCGCGACAAGCCCACGTAAGACGAATTGAACGGATTGTCGCACTCTTCGCATCGCGGTAGCGATAGGCGCCTTCGCGAATGAAAGAGATGGACATGACCGACTTCGACCCGACCCAGCATCGCATGATCCCCGCGCAACGCTGGTTTGAGGATTTCGTCGTCGGCGAGCGCTTCGTGATCCCGAGCCGCACCCAGACGACAGCTGTGTTCGCCGCGTTCCAGACCGCGAGCGGCGACACCCATCCGGTGCATTACGATGTCGAGTATTGCCGCGCCCGCGGCATGCCGCATCTGCTGGCCCACGGCTTCCAGACCCTGATCCACACCGCGCCCGGCGCCGGCCTGTTTCCGTTCATGGTCGAGGACTCCCTGGTCGGCTTCCTCGAGCAGTCGAGCCGGTTCCTCAAGCCGGTGTTCGCCGACGACACCATCTACCCCGCGCTCGAAGTCACCGAGCTGGTACCGGGCCGCACGACCGGCGCGGTGACGCTCAAAAGCACCGTGTTCAACCAGCGCAAGGAGCTGGTGCTGGAGGGGATGCAGAAATTCCTGATCCGGCGCCGGCCGACTGGTTAAGCAAGGGCCGACATTCGCGGAAATTCGGCCGATTCAGGGGTAAGCCCGGGTTGCCGCGCGGGACCGGCTGGCCTACCTATGGCCCATGAAATTCCTCGACGAAGCAAAGGTCTATATCCGCTCCGGTGACGGCGGGAACGGCTGCGTGGCGTTCCGCCGCGAGAAGTTCATCGAATTCGGCGGTCCCTCCGGCGGCAATGGCGGCCGCG